>Ga0116144_10006547_pt1 | contig 10125 bp, 6 predicted proteins | sample AD_UKC035_MetaG_FD_89746 | JGI IMG/M metagenome (GOLD analysis project Ga0116144, IMG submission 89746) | Active sludge microbial communities of municipal wastewater-treating anaerobic digesters from USA - AD_UKC035_MetaG | ecosystem: Engineered > Bioreactor > Anaerobic > Digestate | place: USA...
GATGTTGGCTCGGCTACCCAATACAGAGCACGGGCTTGAGATATTGCCAACCAATGGGTCAGCAAGCGCGTTTTTCCCACCCGGCGCCGGCCGTACAGGATCAACAATTCTGGCCGCGGCGACTGCCATCGCTGCTGGAGCAGTTCCAATTCAAGGTTGCGTCCAATAAAAGGGGATTGATCCATAGCTCCTCCATTAGCATAATTTACTTTAGTATAACAGAAATTATGCTAAACTTCAAATCAATTACATCTCGGCTCCACACCTACCCAGCCGGTTTATGCCATTTATAGTCTCCACGCATCCACCGGACTGGCCTTGCGGTGAGCATCCGCCACATCATCCACCGCCAGCTCCACATAACGCCGCACCATCTCAAGCGACTCGTGGCCGAGCAGCTTTTGCAGCGAGAGGAGATCACCGCCGTTGCGCAGGAATTGCACTGCTGCAGTACGGCGGAAGCGATGGGGGTGCACGTTCTCCACGCCGGCGCGCTTGCCCAATTCCCGCAGCCGGTCGGCAAAGCGCCGGTATTGCAGCGGGCGGCCGTCGAAGCTCAAGAACAGGTTCTCTACCTTCAGCCGGGGTTCCGAACGGGCCAGGCTGATGTAGCGCCATAAGGCCCGCTTAGTTGCCTTGCCGAAGAACACATAGCGTTCTTTAGAGCCTTTACCCATCACCCGCGCCCGCCCTAGATCCAATTCCACATCGGCCAGCTTCAGGCTCAGCAATTCCCCAACGCGCACCCCTGTATCCAGCAGGCACAACAGCATAGCAACCATGCGAGTGCCGCTTTTATCGGTGAGAGTTTTACAGGCTTTGAGCAGGGCGCGGATCTCTTCCTCGTTGAAAGGATCCGGCATATAGCGCGGCACTTTGGGGCGCGGTACATTTTTTACCGGCGAAACTGCCAGTAGTTCCTCTCTCACAGCCCAGTTGCAGAATGCGGATAAAGAGGAGTAGTAGGCCTGGATGGTGCGCGGGGCGACGGTGCGCTGTTCCTCAGGATGGTAAGGATGATCCTGGAAACACTGCTCCTGGGTACGGAGCTGCATCAGATATTTTCGGATCATATCGCCCGTGAGATCGGCCAGGTTCGGCTCATGAGCCAACTCAACCTGGAACCATTGGAGAAACAGGCGCAGGTTGCTCTCGTACCAGGAGATTGTTGCGTTTGAGAGGCCGGCCGCCTCATTGCTCAGCCGGAAACCCGCAATTGCCCTTGCAAGTGTGATATCCATCTTTGCCTCCTTGAATTTTCTTGAATGTTAAAGAATTCGAGCAGGCTGGACATGACATATAAGTTGCTCTTCAAAAACGCAAAACAGCGACCTCTTGGATCAGTCGCTGTCGAAACCGGGGCAATTGACTTGTTTTTAGGCCAATCAGCGGCCCCACTTTGGGGCATTTGACTCGGCAAGCTGGCAGGGGTAAGTTCCCGTGATTAAGAGTCAGCTGCTCTGCCATTGAGCTAATGGGCCATCTAGCGCGGCAATTATACCGCAAACCCTGGTTATTGCAAGAAATTCCCCTCACTTTGACTGGCATCTATCCGAAGTCTTCCCTTAGCGTGAGTTCGGGTTAGCGCAGACCCTTTATCCCGAATGCGCCTTACCTTAAAGAAATAGTTTTATGGTTGCACATTTGGGCGTTTCATCGTAAACTTTGGTATAGTTCGACCGGTTTTGTTTTGAGATTTGGAGCGATTGGTATGCCGAATAAGGGGTTAACTCTCCTCATTGTTGAAGACAATCATGATCTACGCAACGGCCTTAAAGACATCCTGACCTTTGACGGCTATACGGTTTTAGCTGCCGGCAACGGCAAAGAAGGCCTTGACCAACTGAACGCCGTCTGGCCCGATCTGATCATCTCTGATATCACCATGCCCGAGATGGATGGGTATGAGTTCTATGAAGCCGTCCGCGCCCGCCCCGAAGGCGTGGTGGTGCCCTTCATCTTTCTCACCGCACGCGGTGAGCGCGACGACGTGATGCGCGGCAAACAGATGGGGGCAGAAGACTACCTCATCAAACCGGTCTCGCGCGCCGAGCTGGTGGCGGCAGTAGAGGCCCGCCTGACTCGCTTCCGCCAGATCCAGGTGGCTCAGCTAGAGCAGGCTTACCAACTGGCCCTCACCGCCCTGGCCAACGGCATCGAGGTGCGCGACCATTACACCCGCGGGCATGTTGAACGCGTTACGGCTTATGCTCTCACCCTGGCTGAGCAGCTCGGTTGGGCTGGCAAGCGCATGGAGGGGCTGCGCTATGGCGCCATCTTGCACGATATCGGCAAGATCTTCATCAAAGAAGATATGCTCAAAAAGAACGGCAAGCTCACCCCCGATGAGCGAAGTGAAATGATGCGCCACCCCAGCAACGGCGCCGAAATGGTGCGCGATATTCCTTACCTGGCAGCCGCCATCCCCGTCATCCGCCACCATCACGAGCGCTGGGATGGCACCGGCTATCCAGATGGATTGAAGGGCGAAGACATCCCCCCCGATGCCCGCATCATCGCCGTGGTAGATGTGTTTGACGCCATGACCACCGACCGCCCCTACCACCAGGCCGATACCTTCGAAATGGCCCGCGACTACATCGTCTCTGCCAGCGGCGCCCACTTTGATCCCCTGGTGGTGAATGCCTTTTTAAAGCTCTTTGAATCGGGCAAGCTGGCTGAGATTGCCGCCCAATGGAAAGATTGAAAGCGTAACCGCGCATGTCGTTCGTCCACCTGCACTGCCATTCTGAATATTCCCTGCTGGATGGCTTCAGCAACATCAAGCAGATGGTTAAGCGCGCCCAAGAGATGGGCATGCCGGCCCTGGGCCTCACAGATCACGGCACCATGTTTGGCGTGATCGAGTTCTACAATGCCGCCACCGCCGCGGGCATCAAGCCCATCATCGGGCTCGAAGCCTACATGGCCGCCCGTACCATGAAAGAGCGCGACCCCCAAGAAGATAAAAAATCCAGCCACGTGCTGCTGCTGGCTGAGAATGAAACTGGCTACAAAAACCTGCTGCGCCTGGCCAGCGCCGCCCAATTGGACGGCTTTTATTACTACCCCCGCGTCGACCACGAGCTGCTGGCCCAATATTCAGAGGGCCTGATCTGCACCACCGGCTGCATGTCGGCCGAGGTGCCGCGCCTGATCCAGCAGGGCAACCTGCCCGCGGCCCAAAAAACGCTCGATTGGTATTACGAAGTCTTTGGCCCCAATAACTTCTATATCGAGTTGCAACAGCACGACATCCCCGAGCTGGAGATGATCAACAAGAACCTGCTCGACCTGGGCCACCGCTACGATGCGCGCTTTATCGCCACCAATGACGTGCATTACATTAATAAAGAAGATGCTCGCCTGCAAGACATCATGCTGGCCATCCAGACTGGCTGTGTGCTGACTGATCCCAAGCGCATGCGCATGACCGACAATTCGTATTACCTGCGCAGCCCTGAAGAAATGGCCAACATCTTTGCCAATGTGCCCGAGGCTCTCACCAACACCCTGCTGATCGCTGAGCGCTGCAGCCTGGATCTGAGCTTCAAAGGCTACCACCTGCCCAACTTCGATGTCCCCGATGGCTGCACTGCCGAGAGTTATCTGCGCTCGCTGTGCGAGACCGGCTTACAGCGCCGCTATGGCCCGCGGGCCGACCTGCCCGAGACGCGCCAGCGCCTGGATTACGAGCTGGGCATCATCCACAAGATGGGCTTCGACGCCTACTTCCTCATCGTGTGGGATCTCTGCCGCCACGCCCGCCAGGAGGGCATCTGGTACAACGCGCGCGGTTCGGCGGCTGGCTCCATCGTGGCCTACTGCCTCGACATCACCCTGGTCGAGCCCATCCAGCACGGCCTGATCTTCGAACGCTTCTTGAACCCCGGGCGCATCTCCATGCCCGATATCGACCTGGATTTCCGCGATGACCGGCGGGCTGAGATGCTCGAATATACCGCCCACAAATACGGCGACGACAAGGTCGCCCAGATCATCACCTTTGGCACCCTCGGCGCCCGCGCCGCCATCCGCGATGTGGGCCGGGTCATGGATATCCCGCTCAACGAAGTGGACCGCGTGGCCAAGCTTATCCCCAACATCCCCGGCAAGCCGGTCACCATCACCCAGGCCATCGAAGAGATCGAAGAATTTAAGAACGTCTACCGCTCTGAGCCCTATCTCACCGATCTGATCGATACCGCTGCCAATGTAGAAGGTGTGGTGCGCAACGCCGGCACGCATGCCGCGGGCGTGGTCATTGCCGACCGCCCCATCATTGAGTACCTGCCCTTGCACCGCCCCACCGGCGCCGCGGCCGCCGAAGACAGCCCCATCAAGACCGTCACCCAGTTTGAGATGGGCATTTTGGACTCGCTGGGTATGCTCAAGGTAGACTTTTTGGGCCTGGCTACCCTCACCATCATGGCCCGGGCCTGCAAGCTGATCCAAGAACGTCACGACATCGAGCTGACCCTGGATAACATCCCCACCGATGACCCCGCCACCTATGATCTGATGGGGCGCGGTGAAACAGCCGGTGTGTTCCAGGTAGAAGGCTCGGGCATGCGGCGCTGGCTGATGCAGATGAAGCCGCGTTCGCTGGAAAACGTGATTGCCATGGTAGCCCTCTTCCGCCCCGGGCCCATGGATTTTATCCCCGGTTACATCCGCCGCATGCACGGCGAAGAACAGGTAGATTACCGCCACCCCCTGCTCGAGCCGATCTTCAAAGAGACTTATGGCTACCCCGTGTATCAAGAACAGCTCATGTTCGCCGCCATCCAATTGGCCGGCTACACCGCCTCTGAAGCCGATGACCTGCGCAAAGCCATCTCTAAGAAGATCAAAGACAAGCTGCTGAAGCATGAGGCCAAGTTCATCAAGGGCGCGGTTGAGCGAGGCATTGCCGAAGAGACCGCCACCGCCATCTTCAAAGATTGGGAAGAGTTTGCCCGCTACGGCTTCAACAAGAGCCATGCCGCCGATTACGGCATCATCGCCGTGCAAACCGGCTACTTGAAGCAGCATTATCCGGTGGAGTACATGACCGCCCTGTTGTCTGTCTCGCAGAGCGAGACAGACAAGGTGGCCCTTTACTCTGCCGATTGCCGCCGCATGGGCATCGATGTCTTGCCGCCAGATGTCAATCGCAGCGCCTGGGATTTCACCATTGAAGATCGCCCAGAAAAGAAGAGCGCCATCCGCTTTGGGTTGGGCGCGGTGAAGAATGTGGGCCATGGCCCCGTAGATGCCATTCTAAAGGTGCGCGGCAGCCAGCCTTTCACCGATATCAACGACTTCGCTCGCCGTGTGGATCTGCGCCAGGTGGGCAAGCGCGCCCTCGAAAGCATGGTGCGCGTCGGCGCCCTGGATAGCTTCGGCACGCGCCCCGCCCTGTTAGCCGGCCTGGACTCGATCATCTCCATCAGCGGCTCCAATTTCCGCGCCGCCGACCTGGGCCAGATGAGCATGTTTGGCGCACATACCGGCGTGGTCGAAGAGATCACCCTGCCCAGCGTCTCGGCAGAGTTCAGCCAGCGCGAGATCTTGAACTGGGAACGCGAGCTGGTTGGCCTGTACATCTCTGACCACCCCCTCAGCCCAGTGATGCCCCATTTAGACCAGGCCGTAAGCCACTTTTCCGGCCAATTGAGCGAGGTCAACCACAACGAAAAGGTACGCGTGGCTGGGCTGGTAACGCGCGTGCGCCCACACCAAACCAAAACTGGCAAGTCTATGGGCTTTGTGACCCTGGAAGACTTGCAGGGCAACATTGAGCTGGTGGTATTCCCCCGCACCTGGGACAAATTCAGCAGTTTGCTTGAGCCTGAGAAGATCGTGCTGGTGGATGGACACATTGACGCCGAGGGCGGCGATCCCAAGGTATTGGTAGACAGTGTGACGACCGAATTCAAGACCTTTGTCTCTGCCGACACGCCCGCCCCCCTCCAAGGCGAGCCGCCACCCAGCCCCAAAACACCTGCCAGGCAGGCCCCACCGCCCGCCGCGCGCCAGGCCGCACAGCCCCCAGCCGCCCGGCCTAACCCCGCCCGGCCTAACCCCGCCCGGCCTAACCCCGCCCGGCCTAACCCCGCCCCCCAGGGCAAGCCTGCCGTCAAAGCCCCCCAGGCCCCCAGCCATGCGCCCGCCGCGCAGGAGCCCCCGCCTGCTGTAAGGCAGGACCCTGCCCCGCGCCGGGTTGCCGAAACCCCGCCCGACTCAGCCTGGGACGATATGCCCCCTCCGCCCGACTCCTTCCCGCCCGATTGGGGCGCGATCGAAATAGTGCCCGATGGCTTCGTGCTTGAAGGCCAAAACCTGCCGCCCATCCAGACCCCAGCGCCAGAAAAGCCAGCCCCCGACTTGATGGAAGAGAGCCTGGAACCAGAGGATGTCGGCCCCGCATTGGCGGTTGCCCCGCTCCAGCCAGGCATGCCTGCTGCCGGTCTGTCGCCCATTCCTCCCGGCGAGCAAACCCTGCCGCGCCCTCCTTACATCCTCTCGCCGCTGCCATCTGGTGGGCAAGATATCCACATGATCACGGTCATTTTGCGGCCCAGCGTAGATAAAGTGCGCGACAACCTGCGCCTGCGGCAGGCTTATGGCATCCTCATCTCATACCCCGGCAGCGACCGTTTTGCCCTACAGATCTTTGAACGCGGCAGCGGCTACCGCATCGAATTCCCCAATTTCACCACCGGCCTCTGCCCCGAGCTGCTTACACGCCTGCATGCCCTGGTCAGCCCCGAAAACGTACAAGTCGAAGAATTACCTATTCATTAAGTTCCAAAAACGAGAGGCTGTTCCAAAAGTACCTTTTGGAACAGCCTCATCACCATATAGAGGGTTTTCGGGGAGCGGCGCCCCCCAGGTATGGGGGTCGCCACTCCCCGAGCCCCATTTTTCAGACAACCCCTCGTTTTCGGTTATATCCCCAGAAAGTAGATCAAACTTCGCTGGTCATGATGAACAGCGGCTTCATTTCGAAGCTCTCGTACTTGGGGCGCAGGCGGTCTGTGTTATAGAAACGCGATACATCCACCAGCTTTTTGCTCGAGGTGACCACGTCGATGGGCATGTTGTCGTAGCGCCCATTCTTCAGCACCACCAGGCGGCCGTGAACATTCTTGAGCACCAAATCGAGGGCCAGGTTGCCGTAAGCCATGGGGACGATCGAGTCGATGGCGTCAGGATCGCCGCCGCGCACCATGTAGCCCAGCTTCTGGTTGACCAGGTTGACCGTCTTGCCGTTGTTGTACTTGGCAGTCAGGTCTTGCAGGCGGGATGAAACCAGATCACCAATGCCGCCCAGCTTGGCATGGCCGTACGCATCGGTAGTGCGATCCTGGAAGACCATGTCGCCACCCTCGAACATGGCGCCCTCAGAAACCAGCACGATCGAGTACTTGCTGGGATTCTTGTTGCGGTCATAGACCATCAATTCTGCCAGGCGTTCGATATCAAACTTGTATTCAGGGATCACGCAGCGGTTGGCGGCTCCAGCCATGGTCGGCAGCATGGCAGTAAAGCCTGCGTAGCGGCCGAAGACCTCTAACACCAACAGGCGCTCGTGCGAACCGGCAATGGTACGCAGGCTGTTGGTCATCTGGATGGTGCGGGTCACACAGGTGCTGAAGCCAATGCAGTAATCTGTGCCCGGCACGTCATTGTCCATCGTCTTGGGGATCGCAATCACTTTGACCCCTTCTTGATACAGCCGCACGCCGTAGCTCAGCGTATCATCGCCGCCAATGGGGATCAGGTAGTCAACGCCCAACCAATCCAGGTTTTTGAGCACTTCGGGGGTCAGGTCGTTCACGTCTGCGTTATACGTGTCTTGCAGGTGCTGCGGAACGTTGGCTTTCTTGACACTGCTGGGGCGAGTGCGCGAAGAGTGCAAGAAGGTGCCGCCGGTGCGCGCGGCGCGGTTGACAATCTCATCGGTCAGGATTTGGAAATTGTCGCTGTTGTCGGCGTTTTCATCACGGATGATCTCTGTGATGCCGGCCCAACCGCGCCGTAAACCAATCACCTTATAGCCCTCGCGCAGCGCCCGGATGGTTACGCCGCGAATGGCAGGATTCAAACCTGGCACATCACCGCCGCCAGTCAAAATTGCAATCACGCCTTGCTTACGTTTCTGATTAGCCATATTTATGCCTCCGCATTAAGCTTTTATCCAGGAGATTCCCTGGGAATATCCGACGATAAATTATAGCACGGCCTTCAGCCGCACGGTAAAAATGCTCCCAGAAAGGGCAGTATTTTTACCGTGCAATTTCCCAATCTGCCAGAAGAATGTTATCATAGCGGGGGAAGCAAAAGATGCATTACCTGATTGATGGCCACAACCTGGTCCCCCACATCCCTGGCTTGCACCTGGGAATGATCGACGACGAAGAACGCCTGCTGAAGCTGGTGCAGGCTTATTGCAGTCGCGGCGGGCACCAGGCTGACGTATATTTCGACAATGCCCCGCCAGGCCAGCCGCCCCGGCAGCCCCTGGGGCGATTGGTGGCGCATTTCGTCCGCCAGGGCCAGATTGCCGATGAGGCGATCGGCAAACGCCTGGTGCAGCTTGGTCCTCGCGCCCGCCAGTGCACGGTGGTCAGCACAGATCAGCGCGTCATGGCTGCCGGGCGGGCTGCGCATGCACGCGTCATGCGTTCAGAAGAGTTTGCCCGCCAACTGCTCGCACCGCCGGCCCGGGCCAGCGAAGATGCCGAGCGGGCAAAATTGGCCCCAGACGCCGATGAAGTGGAAGAATGGCTGCGCATCTTCCAAGAATATAAACCGAGAAAATAGGCCAACATTCTCAGCAAATACTCACCCGGAATTAATGAATTCTGGACAATTTTGGTGTATATTATAGATGTTGACACCTGTAGTTCTCCTTTACTGGTATCCCGGGTGTCACCACCGGAACAATCCATCAGCTTGCCCCCCCCAGGCTGAAAATGCCGGTGGCCCTCCTTAGATTGCCGGACGTGTTTCAAACACGTCCGGCATCATTTTTGTTAATGGGTCAGCGCCGCCGAGAACCGCTCATCGAAACGGGATGATATGTGGGCTCGGCCCGCAGGTAAGCGCCGCCCTCGTTGGCCTGGGCCGCCTTGGGCGCCGGTCTGAAAGCCTGGGCCGGTTCGGCTGGATAGGGGCGTTGAGGCCGGGCCTGGGCCGGGTTGTAGGTGCTGCGGCTGGCTGAGCGGGCCGCCTGCGAGAACAGGCGATCGCCAGCCACCGAGAAGGTGCCGATGATCAGCACCCGGATCAGCCACACCATCACGGCGACAAAGATCGGCACCACCTCCACCAGCACCGCCCGATCCAGGATTCCGCTGCCCGACAGCGAAGCATGGTTCAGCACCGCCACCGAAACACCCCACCAGGTGAGGGCCGCATTCATCGTGGCGGCTAACAACCAGGCGCCAAACAGATACCATACCTCGCGCGGCTCATCTGCTCCCTGTTCGGGGGTGAACAGGCGTGCAATCCCGGCAAAGTCAATGCCGCAAAACGCCACTGCCAGGATGGTAGACCAGCGCAGCCCGGCAAACTTCAGGTCGCCGAGCAAGTCGCCCAGGGCAAAGTCGGTGGTGGAATAGTTGAAAACCTCGAAGGCCAGCAGGGCGCCGATGATCAGGGCGCCAAACAGCCAGCCGCGCGAGAAAGATAGACGCCGGAGCGAGCGCCCCAGCGTTTGAGACGAAAAACTTCTGTTCATAGGTTCCTCCTGTGGGTAAAAGCCTGACCTCATCAAGACCGTCTGCAGCCGGTCACAGTTTAAATATAGAACTTATGTTCTATATTGTCAAGAGGCCAAATCCAGTCTATTTCAAAGAATTGCATCTTGAATTTATAGAACATTTGTGCTAGAATAAAAGTGTCTTAACCACAACCAGGGCTGTGATGAGAACCGCGCTCGTCACAGCCCGCTTCCCCCCTCATAGAACAGGAGTACACTGCAATGGGTCTTGGGCCTTCACTCGTGCTGCGCGGCGCAGCCGCCGGAAGCCTGTTTTTGATCATCGTTTGCTTGCTAATCAGCGCCAACCCCACACCCGCCGATGCGGCCGGGCTGGCGCCCGATGGGGGCAGCATGGCACTTGAAGCGGGCGC
>Ga0116144_10006549_pt1 | contig 10122 bp, 8 predicted proteins | sample AD_UKC035_MetaG_FD_89746 | JGI IMG/M metagenome (GOLD analysis project Ga0116144, IMG submission 89746) | Active sludge microbial communities of municipal wastewater-treating anaerobic digesters from USA - AD_UKC035_MetaG | ecosystem: Engineered > Bioreactor > Anaerobic > Digestate | place: USA...
CCGCGCCTGGATATGGACGGCGGGGCCATCGCCCTGTTCGAGGGGGCAGAGGGCGCACTGCGCCTGCGGGCGACACACGGCTTCTCGCCAAGCGTAAGCCAGGGGTTGGCCCGGCTCGACCTTGAGCAAGGCATTGCCGGGTTGGCAGTGCGCCAGGGGCAACCGCTGGCCTTGGGGATGCCGGCTTACAGGGACCAGTCGCCCGGTCCCCTGGCCGATTTGATGCTAGAAGCCGGGGTGCAACTGCTCTCAGGCACCCCCCTGCTCCACCAGGGGCAGGCATTGGGGGCATTGGTGCTGGTCTCGAAACAGGCGCGCAGCCTGCAAAGCGGCGAAATCGATCTGCTGTGCTCGATTGGCCAGCAGGTGGGGATTGCGGTACAGATTGCCCGGCTGTACGACCAGGCGCGTCAAGAGCTGGCGCGCCGTCAAGAGGCCGAGGAAGCGTTGCGCTGCGCCAACGAAAAGAGCGAGCGCCAAAACCGCGAGCTGACCCTGCTCAACCGGGTGATGACGACCACCGCATCGGATATGCCGCCTGCCGCCGTGCTGGAGGTGTTGTGCTGTGAGTTGGTGCAGGCATTCAATGTGACCCAGGGGGCGGCTGCGCTGCTTAACCCCGATGGAGAGGCCCTGACCGTGGTAGCTGAATGCCTGCCGCCGGGAGGCGCCAGCGCCATGAACGTGGTCATTCCGGTGCAAGGCAACCCGGCAACCTTATATGTATTGAAGAATAAAGTCCCATTGGCGATGTTCGATGCTCAGCACGACATCCTGCTTGCCCCCATCCAGGATATTATGCGGCGGCGAGGGGTGGCCTCTCTGCTGATCTTGCCCATCCTGGTGCGCGGCCAGGCCGTGGGCACAATTGGCCTGGATGCCAATGCACCGCGCGAATTCAGCGACGAAGAGCTGGCCCTGGCAATGCGCGTTACGGCTGCGGCAGCCGGAGCTTTAGAGCGCTCGCAACCGATTTCATCTTAGATACGAAAACACAAGACTACCACTGCGGCACGGGGGTCGAGATCGCCAGCAGATCCTGTAAGATCCAACCTTCCAGGCCACTATCGACAACGATGATGTGGGCCCAGGTGTAACCATCTACAACAACCGAATCGGGCAAGACCTCAACCAGGGTGTTGTTGGTGATGGTGGTGAAGGAAGTGCTGTCGAAGCCGGGATCGGTGCGCACAAAGGCGCCGCCGCTCTCTTTGCTGGCGGCGATGCGAGCATAGACCGGCATGGGGGTCGGCGAAGGAGTGGGGGTAACGGTCGGGGCCAGGGTGGGCGTGAAAGTGGCGGTAGACGTGGCGGTGGGCGGCACCGGGGTGAGGGTGGGGGTGATGGTCGGCGGAATGGGCGTGGCAGTGAGGGTGAGGGTGGGGGTGTAGGTGGGGCGCGCCACCGGTGCGCCAAATACGCCCAGGGTAGCGCTGAAAGCGCCAAAAGCCACCAGCAAGATCACACCTGCCAGGGTCACCACACCACCCAGCGTATAACCGAAGAGGGTCAGGGGCCTGAAGCCGCGCAGGGCCAGGGTCAGTGCGCCAAAGAGGATGGCCCAGGCCAGGTGGATGGCAAACAACACCAGGCCATCAGGCCACAGGTGCGGCATGCCGCTGCTCAAGCCCATGCCGGCCGCGGCCAGGGGCAGGTAGAGGGTGTAGGCCAATGCCACGCTGGGCGCGGCAGCAGAACGACCGGCATGCGTCATGAGGGCGGCGGTAAACACGGCCCCGGCAGCCATCAGGACGAACATGGGCCAGCTCAATTGGGTGTGGCGGATGGCTTGTTCCAGGTACAGGCCTTCAACCAGGTGTACCGGCAGGCCAACCAGGAGTCCCATCAAGAACACCAGCAGGCTGCCCACCAGCAAACCCACCAGGCTGCTGGCAAACAGGCGGTAAGAGCCGGTAACCGTGCCCAAAGATACACCCACCACGGGCGCTAAAAGAGGGGCGAAGACGGCTGCCAACACCAGCAGAGGGGGCGAATCAGCCAGCAGGCCCAGGCTGAATAATAAACCCGCCAGGGCGGAAAAGAGGAAGAAGTCGAAGGTAGGCGAGGTGCGGCGCGCCATGTGATCGAGGGTGGCGGCGCGTTCATCGGCTGCCAGGGGTGCTAACAGGCGGCGAGCACGGCGGCGGCGGGCAGGCGGCAGCAGATCGGGGTCTTCAGGGAAGTATTCGTTGGTAGGTAAGCTCATTTTCGTAAACTGGCAACTATCCGGAGAGGCTTTTCGAGTAGATCGATGGCATCAAAAATGGTGGTGGTAACCAGGTCGGCCGCCAAGAGCGCTTCGACGGCTGTGCCCTCTGTTGAAAACACACAAATCCCCAGGCCAGCGGCCTGCAGCATCCCGGCATCATTGGCGCCCTGGCCGATAGCTACCACGCCAGAGGCCCCCAGGCTTTGGACGTATTCCGCTTTCTGCTGGGCTTCTTGGCCCGGCTGGATGCGCACCGCCACCAGGTTAAGCTGTTGATCGATCAGGTGCTGGCGTCCGTGGGTATCGGCAGTCAGCAGATGCAAGGTGAGGCGGTCGCGCAAAGCGGTGAGGGCGTGTGCCAGGCCGTCGGGGAGCTGTCCATCCACCGCCAGGGTGCCGTTGACATCACACACCAGGTGGTGGAGTTGCAAAAGCCCACGTCCAGGGATGTTTAATTCAATCATGGTATTATTATATACCACCTTGACTAGCGGAGACACATTTTTGAAGACCCAGCGAATTTCTCATCTTGTTTTGACCCTGCTGTTGGGCAGCAGTTTGCTGTTGGCATCCTGCGAGGCCGTCATGCCGGCCCCTACCAGCACACCTACGCCAGCGTATACCGCCACACCCGCAGATACAGCCACGCCGGCACCAACGCCCACCCCCACCCAAGCCCCACCCTTGGGCGTACTGCTGGCAGGGCCAGAGGCCGACCCGGCCCAGGTGAGCCTGTACCAGACGGCCCTGAGCGAGATCGTGGCCTCGGCCGGGCTGCGCTGGCAGGTGCGCCAGCGCTTAGAAGCCGCCGACCTGGGGCCAGAGCTGAAGCTGGTGGTGGCCCTGCCGCCTGACCCCGGCGTGGCAGCACTGGCCGCGGCCGCCCCACAGGCCCAATTCCTGGCTATCGGCATCAACGGCCTGGAGGCAGGCGGCAACCTGAGCGTGGCGGGGGCGCAGGGACCGCGCGCCGACCAGCAGGGCTTCATCGCCGGCGTGATCGCCGCCATGATGGCGCCAGATTGGCGCGTGGGCGTGATCAGCGTCAGCGACACGGTGGAAGGAAAGGCTGCCCGCAACGGCTTCATTAATGGTGTAACCTACTTCTGTGGGCTATGCCGCCAGCTTTACCCCCCTTACGTATATGACTACCCGCTGTATGTTGAGCTGCCCACGGGGGCCAGCTCGGCTGAGTGGCAGGCCCTGGCCAATTATATGATCGACCACCTGGCCAATGCAGTTTATGTTTACCCGGGCGTTGATGACCCGGCGATGCTGGAACTGCTGGCGGCATCCAACGTTACCATCCTGGGCAGCGGCGCACCTTCTGACTCGGTGCGCCCGCATTGGGCCGTCTCGCTGGCATCAGACCCCCTGGGGCAAGTGCAAGAGGTGCTGCCCCAGATCATCGCCGGGCAAGGCGGGCAGAACCTGCCGCTGCCCTTGGGCTTTGCCGAGGTCAACGCTGAGTTGTTCAGCCCTGGCAAACAGCGCCTGGCTGAACAGACCCTGGCCGACCTGCTGGCAGGCTACATTGACACCGGAGTAGACCTGGCAAGCGGAGAAAACAAGTAAATTGTCTGACGACTTTCAAAATAGTACGGTGCGAGACATTGTCAATCCGACTGCTTCTTGCTATACTTAAGTGTATGTTTGGGGATGTGCCCCAACCCAATCTATTCTCTTGGAGGAGAAAATCGTATGAAGAAAATGAGTTTGTTATTGGCTATCGTCATGATCGCCTCCCTCGTGCTCGGTGCATGCACCCCGAAGGAAGCGACCGAAGCCGACTGCGCCAAAGCCGAAGTACTGTGCGTGGGCTTGGTCACCGATGTAGGCGAAATTGATGACAAGTCGTTCAACCAGTCAGCTTACGAAGGCCTGAAGCGGGCCGAGACTGAACTGGGCGCGCTGGTCAACTACGTTGAGACCAAAGACGCCAAAGACTACGGCTCCAACATCGCCCTGTTTGCCGACAAGAAGTACGATGTCATCGTGACCGTGGGCTTTGCCCTGGGCAGCGCCACCGCTGAAGCCGCCGTGACGTATCCTGACATCAAATTCATCGGCGTGGATCAGTTCCAATCCGAAACCCTGCCCAACATGGTTGGCCTGGTCTTCAACGAAGACAAGGCCGGCTTCATGGCTGGTGCACTGGCTGCCATGCTGACCAAGACCGGCACCGTGGCCGCTGTGCTCGGCACCGACCTGGTTCCCCCTGTGGTGGCCTTCAAGGAAGGTTACGAAGCAGGCGCCCGCTACATCAACCCCAACATCAACCTGATCTCCACCTACCACCCCGGTGGTCTTGATGTAGCCTTCACCGACCCCGAATGGGGTGCCACGACTGCCCGCCAGGCAATTGACAATGGCGCGGACGTGGTCTTCGGCGCTGGCGGCAAGACCGGCAACGGCGCCCTGATCGAAGTGGCTGGCACGGCTGGCCTGTTCTGCATCGGCGTTGACTCTGACCAGTGGGAGACCGTTCCCGAAGCGCACGCTTGCCTGGTTTCCAGCGCGATGAAGGAAATCACCCCCGGCGTCTTCGAACTGATCAAGATGGCCAAAGACGGCACCTTCCCCGGCGGTAACTACTTCGGCACCGTTGGCCTGGCTGCTTTCCACGATTTCGACTCGACCATCTCGGCCGAGATCAAGGACAAGCTGGCGACGATCAAGGCCGGCCTCATCGACGGCACCATCTCCACCGGCTACGGCCAGTAAACTACCCTAAGCACGTAAATAAAGGTGCTGTGGTACATTTGTACCGCAGCACCTTTATTTTTTGTTAGGCATTTGTCTTTACGTGAAGGCAAATGGCGTGTAGAATTAACCATCTTAATGGACCGGGTACCATACTTACCGCGGGGCAGATCATGTCTGATAATAAACAATTAAAAGAACCGTCTCGACCTCCCTTCCTCCAAACAGTTTTAGACATCATCCTAAACGAGAACATCTGGCGAGCCGTAGCAATGCAGTTGGTGGCAGTGCTGCTGGCAGTGTTAATTGGCGTGGTGATCTTGCTGATCTCAGGAACCAACCCATTGGTGGCCTACGGGGCACTGCTGAAAGGCTCTTTTGGCAGCCTGACGGCCTTTGGGCGCACGCTGGAAAAGGCGACCCCCCTGATGTTCTCTGGCCTGGCTGTGGCCTTTGCCTTTAAAGCCGGCCTGTTCAATATTGGTGCGCAAGGGCAGCTCTTGTTTGGCGCGATTGTGGCGGCGGCGGTGGGCTTTGGTGTGCAGGGCCTGCCGGCCTACATCCATGCCCCCCTGGCGCTGCTGTGCGGTGCGGCTGCCGGCGGCCTGTATGCGGCCATTCCCGGCGTGCTGAAAACATCCCGCGGGGCGCACGAGGTGATCACCACGATCATGCTCAACTATATTGCCATCAATATCACCGATTACCTGGCCGACGGCCCCTGGAAAGACATGTCGCCGGGCAATATCGTGGCCCGCACGCCCAAGATATTGGACAGCGCGGTTATTCCCAGCATCGGCGGGATCCCGCTGGGCTTTGTCATCGCCATCCTGGCGGCTGTAGGAGTCTGGTGGCTGTTGTGGAAGACCACCATCGGCTTCGAGATCCGCACGGTGGGCCTGAACCCACATGGGGCACGCTATTCTGGCGTCAAAGTGGCCCGCACCGTCATCCTCACCATCGTCATCAGCGGCTTGCTGGCAGGCATCGGCGGGGCAATCGAGACACAAGGCGTGGTTGGGCGATACCAACCCGGCTTCAACGCCGGCCTGGGCTTTGACGGCATCACCATCGCCATGCTCGGCAAAACGCACCCCTTTGGCACCATTCCGGCGGCCCTCCTGGTGGGGGCCATGAAAGCCGGCGCCAGTGAGATGCAGTTTGCCTCGGGCGCGGCCAAAGAGATCACCGATGTGATCCAGGCTCTGATCCTGTTCTTTGTGGCCGCCGATGTGATCGTACGCTCCTTGCTGCGCATCCGTGTCAAAGGTGAAGATGTCAAACTGAGCAGCGGCTGGGGCAAACAGTGAGGCAACCATGAGCGCCAATACCAACACTCTGACTTACCTTCCCCCCTGGAAACGTTTTCTAAGCCACTACGGCAAGGCCCTTGCCTTTGGGCTTGGCCTCCTGGTGATCGTATTCATCAGCTATGCCATCAATGCCACCGTCACCACGGCTATGCTGGCATCGACCCTGCGCCAGGCCATCCCGCTGGTTTTGGGGGCCATCTGCGGCCTGATCGGTGAACGCACCGGCGTGATCAACATCGGCATCGAAGGCCAGATGTTGATATCGGCCTTCATCGGCTTCCTGGCCAACGTCTACACCGGCAACCTGCTGGTGGCGGTGCTGGCGGGCGTGCTTGCCGGGGCGATCATGGGCCTGCTGTTGGCCTTTATGTCGGTGACGCTGAAGATCGACCAGATCATCGGCGGCACGGTGATCAACATCCTGGCTCTCGGCCTGACCGGGTACTTTTACACTGCCGGGCTGACCACGCGTGGCAAGCTGCTGCCCATCCCCCTCGGCCCATTGGCCGAAATCCCACTGATCGGCCCGGTGCTGTTCAGAAACCCACCCATCACCTACGCCACCATCATCCTGGTCTTCCTGGTGCATTACGTGCTCTTCCACACCAAATGGGGCTTGCGCAGCCGGGCCGTAGGCGAGCACCCACGGGCTGCTGATACGGTGGGCGTGAACGTCTACGTGATGCGCTATGTCAACACCATGATTGCAGGCGGCTTTGCCGGGCTGGCAGGCGCCTTCTTGACACTCGAGGCGGTTGGCTCCTTTGAGCGCGCCATGACCAACGGGCGCGGCTTTGTGGCCCTGGCCTGCATGATCTTTGGGCGCTGGACCCCGCTGGGAGCCTTTGGGGCGGCGCTGCTGTTCGGTTTCTTCTCGGCTTTGCAGACCCAATTCCAGTTCATGGGCGTCAACCTGCCGCATCAATTCATTGGCACACTGCCCTACCTGGCAACCATCGTCGTCTTGGCAGGCTTTGCCGGCCGGGCCCGCCCACCAGCCGCTGAAGGCGTGCCGTACGAGAAGGAGTAAGCCACGATGAGCGAAGCGATTGCACTTCAGGTTCACAATATCACCAAGCGCTTCCCGGGCGTGCTGGCCAATGACAAGGTCGATTTTGACCTGCACAAAGGCGAGATCCATGCCCTGCTGGGAGAAAACGGCGCCGGCAAGAGCACCCTGATGAACATCATCTACGGGCTATATTCTCAGGATGATGGGCAGATCCTGATGGATCAGGATGGCAGCCTGCAGCCGGTTGATATCCGCAACCCACACGATGCCATCCGCATGGGCATTGGCATGGTACACCAACACTTCATGCTGGTACCGGTCTTCAGCGTGGCTGAGAACATCATCTTGGGCTCTGAGCTGACACGCGGCCCATCACTCGACATGCGCGAAGCGCGCAAGCAGATCCGCAACCTGGCCCAAGAGTACGGCCTGGATGTTGACCCGGACGCGATCATTGAAGACCTGCCGGTGGGTGTGCAGCAGCGCGTAGAGATCATCAAGGCCCTCTACCGCCATGCCCGCATCCTGGTGTTGGATGAGCCCACGGCAGTACTGACCCCGCAAGAAGTGGAGGATCTCATCCGCATCATGCACCAGCTCACCGAGCGCGGGGTATCGATCATTTTTATCACCCACAAGCTCAAAGAGGTGCTGGCGGTATCAGACCGCATCACGGTGATGCGGCGCGGCCAGGTGGTGGGAACCACTATCCCAGCTGAAACCAACGAGCAAAAACTGGCGGCGATGATGGTTGGACGCACCGTGTTGCTGGAGGTAGATAAGACACCTGCCCAACCCAAGGATGTCGTTTTGGATGTCCAAAACCTGCACGTGCGCGATGAACGCGGGGTGGATGTGGTGCGTGATATTACCTTTGAAGTCAGGGCCGGTGAAATCTTGGGCATAGCCGGGGTGCAAGGCAACGGGCAAACCGAGCTGGTAGAAGCCCTGACCGGCCTGCGGGCCTATAACAGCGGCAAGCTGTCGTTAGATGGCAAGCTGATCCCGCCGCAGAACCCGCGCGCCGGCGTAGAGGCCGGGCTGGGGCACATCCCCGAAGACCGCCACAAGCACGGGCTAGTTCTACCCTATTCGATTGCCGATAACGCTGTGCTATGCACCTATTACAAAGAGCCGTTTGCCCACGGCGTGCAGCGAGACGAGAAGGCCGTAGAAGCCAACGCCCGCAAGCTGATCGAGCGTTTTGATATCCGTGCTCCGGGCCCCTTTGAACCGGCAGGCAACCTTTCGGGCGGCAACCAGCAGAAGGTGATCGTGGCGCGTGAGATGAGCCGCCCCATTCGCCTGCTGATCGCCAACCAGCCCACGCGCGGCCTGGATGTAGGCTCGATCGAGTACATCCACAGCCAGATCGTGGCGATGCGCGACCAGGGCGCCGGGGTGCTGCTGGTCTCGGCTGAGCTGGATGAGGTGCTCTCGCTAGCAGACCGCATTGCGGTGATGTATCATGGGCAGATCGTGGCTGTGCTGCAAGCAGGGCAAGCCACAAAAGAAGAGCTGGGCCTCTTAATGGCCGGGTCTACCCTGCAGCAGTAACGAAGAAGCGGCGCCGTGTGGCGCCGCTTCTTCGTTACTGAGATTACGTTTTCAGGTCAGATGGGCCAAAAGAACCTGGCAAGAGTTCTTTGACGGTGGTCTCTTGCACCAGGCGGCCTTCCGCATCAGCAATCAAAACGACGGTTTGCAAGCCAAACTCAGCCATCACCTGGCGGCAAGAGCCGCAGGGGGTGCCGCCGTTGGCAGTGACAACCGCAATGGCGGCGAAGTCGCTCTCGCCCTCAAAAACAGCCTGGAAGATAGCAACCCGTTCAGCACAGATGCAGGTGGGATAAGCCGCGTTCTCAATATTTGCGCCCTGGTAATACTTACCCGATGCAGTCAGCAGGGCAGCCCCCACCCAATAGTTTGAATACGGGGCGTATGCACGCTGGCGGGCGGCTTGAGCCAGGCGGATCAATTCAGCCCGTTGTTCTGATGTAAGATTCATTCAAGGCTCCTATTCAATCTCTATCGAGTTGGCTCAACACTGGCCGCATTCAGGGTGCCAGGCTTATCTGCTTCGCCAGGTTCACCGGCGTTGGCCTGTGCATCGGGCTGTTCCATTTCTTCGGGCTGCAGGCAGCGCGCACGCACCTTGCGGATGCGCCGCCCAGAAACCTGCTCTACGGTCAAGAGCAGGTTATCGATGCGCACCTGCTCTCCAGTGGCGGGCACGCGCCCCACCCGGCTATAGATCACGCCGCCCAGGGTATCGGCCTCTTCGGCTGAGAGGCAGCTACCCAGCAGTTCGTTGAAGTCATCCAGGGCAATCCGGCCCTGGAAAACAAATTCGCCATTCCCAACCTTTTGATAGGGAAGCTCCTCGCTCTGGTCATACTCGTCACGAATATCCCCAAAGATCTCTTCGACGATATCTTCCATGGTCAACAAGCCAGCCACGCCGCCGTATTCATCTACCACCACCGCCATGTGAACGCGGCGGGCCTGCATCTCGGCGAACAATTCATCCACTTTTTTGGCTTCAGGCACAAAGTAGGCCGGGCGCAGCAGAGAGCGCAAGGATACATCCTGGCTGCCATCGCGCCACACACGCAGCAAATCCTTGGCATACAAGAGGCCCAGGATGCTGTCGATGGTTTCTTCGTACACCGGCACGCGCGATTGGCCAGAACGCACCATTAAATCCACCGCCTCTGACAGAGGGGTGGCTACATCAACGGCGTTTATGTAGATGCGCGGCACCATGACCTCGCGCACCAGGGTATCGCCCAGTTCAAAGATCGAATAGATCATCTGGCGCTCGTCTTGCTCTAACACCCCCCCCTGGTGCCCGGCATCGACCATGCTCTTAAGCTCTGCTTCCG
>Ga0116144_10006551_pt1 | contig 10117 bp, 12 predicted proteins | sample AD_UKC035_MetaG_FD_89746 | JGI IMG/M metagenome (GOLD analysis project Ga0116144, IMG submission 89746) | Active sludge microbial communities of municipal wastewater-treating anaerobic digesters from USA - AD_UKC035_MetaG | ecosystem: Engineered > Bioreactor > Anaerobic > Digestate | place: USA...
ATCCAAACCAGGCGCTATACGACCAGGTGATGGACATCCATGATGAGGTGATGCCCAAAATGGAAGACATCTATAAACTTAAATCTCAATTGCAGGAGCAGATTGCCAATACCCCGAATATGGTGATGGAAAAAAAAGAGGCTATTGAGAAGAAGATTCTTCAACTGGATTCGGCAAACAATGCGATGATGGATTGGATGCACCAGTTTAGTCCACTGGCTGACTCTGCTGATGAAGAGGAAGCACGGGCTTATCTGGAAGACCAGATGGAGAAAATAAAGAAGGTAAAGGAAGAAATGTTAACGGCTATTGAAAAGGCTCAAGCTGAAAGTAACAACTGAGATTGATTTACATGCGTTTGGTTGCCTTATGGTGGGGCAATTTTGCTTTTGCGCCTTTCTTACCATGTTTCTTTTCCCAGTCTCTGTCAATTTTCAGATTATCTTTTACGACTTACCAATAGTCTGCCCCGTACTCTACGAATATCTCTGAACGGGCTGGAATGTCCTTTATGGCTTTAATAAAGCACCTTTTGTCATCAACGATATATTCGGCATTGGTCTTGACTCCCTCTACCTTGCTTAATCCCTTGGCATCATTGGCATACCTGCCCAAGGCTTTCTTATAATTGAAAGCATCAATACAATGCTTGCTATTGACGTAAAACACATACCCGTTTCTGTCATCGGCTAGTTTTTGAACTTCCTTCCAGGTAAGTATCTCTCCCTTGTACTCTACTATACGCGTACCCTTTGGAATAAATTTCTTAGTAAACAATCCTTTTCCTGATCCTGGTAACGTAGACTTCCTGATGTACAACTGTTTTTCTAATAGCGCCATAGACCTTTCCCTCGTATGAAATTTCGCGCGGCAAGATGCAAAAAATTACCTCCCTGTGAAAGGGCACAAGAAGGTAATGACTGAGATGCTCAAAAAAGACGTGTGAAGTATTTGTTACGGAGATCTCCTTAGATAAACATTGCCGTAGGTAGATTCGACCTGATATTTAGGCCCAGTCCCGGGCTGTGCACTAACCACCGTATGAAAATCTCTTTCAGGGTGATCACCGGTGAACTGCGTCTTCAGATTAGAATAAATCTGACCATAGTTCGTTTCGGCAATCAATTGTCCCACCGCAGTTTCATTGAGTGATACATCCACCCCTCCATAAGTAGCCATCACTGTTAACGGCGCATTGAAGTTCACCACCTCGACCATTCCATATTTCGCGTCAATTTGGGTGGTCATTGAAACGGGCACCTTTATTTCCAGTTCTATTTCAATATCCATTCCATAGGATATAACATCAAATGCACCCGGGTTCTCATTCTTATACTTGCGCAATTCATCCTTTGAACGGAAAATAAATTTCTCTCCTCCCCTTCTCCCAACAATCACCTCCTCCATACCCTTCATATCGTCTATCTTATTCTCAATGGAAACGAAGCCATCCCTTTCTGTAATAAACAATTTGAAGGCCTCATCATTTAAACCATGATTAATACTGACTGTACCTACGATTGAAATTTCTTTGCTCTCCCATGTGCTGATTCGAATCAAATTAGGAAAGTCAAAGTTCAATTCAATCTTTTTTGCATCCTTTACCGGAATCGATTTCTCTATTCTCGTTTGGGCAATTGCTCCACACGAAATGAGCATGATGACTAAAATAAAAACTTGTTTCATGGCTCAAGGAAATTATTTCTGACGCAGATATACGTTGTCATGAACAGAGGAAAGCGTAATGACCACTCCTCCTCCATTAAGCCTGGCGCTAATTTTATCGCTGTATTTCACCATATCACCAGACTTATCGATTTCAAGTTTAATATTGGGATCAACAAAAATTTCTCCCCACGAAGTAGACAGTTTAAGGTTGGCTTTGGTGGATGCCGGCAAGGTCACATCCACGTGTCCGTGTGTGGAAGTCAAGTCGAGCGCATTCTTTATTTCTGTTGAGAATTTTGCATCAATGTTTCCATGGACAGTTTTCACCTTCACCAGTCCTGTGGCATTTTCTATCAACACGTCATTGTGTACCGTTGATACATCTATCTCTGCCGCAATATCATTGACCTGTAGGTCGCTACCATGAGGGGATGTATGCGTATAGGCTACACTTACACCCTTTGGCACCTTTATTAAAATATCGGGTCCATCCATTTTTTTTAGTTGCCTTACCTCAATGATCCCATTAACTTCCAGTACAGACAAACCAATACCCGTGTTGTCTTCAAGCCCCATGCTACTTATGGCACGCAGTCCTTCGGCTCTTTTATCCCGGTCTCCATTGAAACTCCGCGAGGTAAAAATGATTTCACTTCCATTGTAGCCTTCAATTTTTACATCGTTGACATCGCGAATGTCCAATTTCCCAGTACTCTTTTGCAATTTGTATTCCTGAGCCGAGCTCCCATTGGGGATAATCAATCCAAGAAGTGCAATCCATACTATAATTTTCATATCTCTTATTTTTTTAACTTTCATTTCAATTTTTACGCAGATAGATCTTCCCATAGCTGCTGCTCAGATCCAAATTCAGGGAACCCCCTCCATTTAATTTACCTTGCACACGATCGCTGTATTTAATCATGTTCCCCTGCGGAGTAATTTCTATTTTGAAATCAGGCGCCACAAAAATTTCACCATACGATGTATCAAGCTTCAAATTGGCTTTCGTAGACGATGGAATGGATACATCAACATAGCCATAGACCGATATGATTGAGATGGGATTTTTAATCACTTCTCCGAAATCAGCTTCCACATGACCATATATAGACTTTACAGCCATGGGCCCCGTCACATTATTCATTTCAATACTATTGTATTGAGTAGAGACTTCAATTTCATTTTCCACATTGCTAAAAAGGACCTTCCCCCCATATTGAGAGTCATGTTCAAATGAAATGATAATCCCTTTGGGCACAGATATTTTTATATCAGGAGATTCCGTGCGCTTGAGCTGTCGCACCAAGACCTTTCCATCGGTTTCAGTAACATTGATTCCTAGACCGGTGTTATCATCTAAACCCAGACCATTAATTGCACGTAATCCGGCAGCTCGCTCATCATCTTTTTGTTTTCCATCCCGTGAGGTAAAAACAATCTCATTTCCATTCGATCCTTCAATCAAAGCTCTACCTAATTGTATTTCCAACCTTCCCGAGGTTTTTGCGATCTTATATTCCTGCGCCATAAGCACATGACCTACAGCAAGAATCCCCATGAATAACATTATGCGTTTCATTTCTATTTTTATTTGATATACATCCCTGTAAGCAAAAGGTTACTCACGATAGAGACATTATTCCCAGATGCGCTTCATCTTTTACAACCGGCAAAGTCTTTTCATCATTAATGATATTTTTCAAATCCTGGATAACACCCTGTTCTTTGATCTTCACCAGCAGTTGGATAAGCGGAATTTGAATAACAGGATCATGCTGATGAGAAAGTGAACTTATCATAATCTTTCTGACTTTCTCCTGATCAATAAATCGGGTTAAAGCTTCCATGGCGGCCAGCCGAACATTAGTATTTGGATCATTATTCATCGCTTCTGCCAGCACCTTTATTATTTCATCATCCGCATTTGTTATGCTGTATGCAACGTTGACTCCCTGCATTCGCTGGCTTGCTGATTGGCTATTATTCATCATGCTGATCATCAACTCTTTCGTTTCCTGCATCTCTTTTCTTAAAGATGCCAATTCCTGATCATGACCTGTTCTTCTATTGATCCAGTAACCAACAGCAACACCTGCCATAACCAACGCCAGGGCTGCCGCGATACGATATATATAGGGCTGAAAAAACAGAGATCTTGATTTTTCAGAATTTCCAATTTCGTCCGCGAGTTGTTTTGCAAATGATGATTGAAGCTTCGACGGTGGATCATGCGGAGCAACTTTATTGATGGTTGACAATAAGTTCTTTAATTGAGCATATAGTCGCATAGCCTCTTCACTTTCGCGCAGTTCATTTTCAACTTCAGCTCTTGAATCTTCATCCAGATTGCCATCAATGTAATCGATGAGCAAACTTTCCAATCTCTCTTTGTCCATACCTATGTATTTTCTAGTTCAAAATAATATTCTCTTAGTTTGTTAATGGCCCGATGAACTTTCACTTTCACATTAGCCACAGTAGTATCCATCAAAACGGCTACTTCTTCATATTTCATGTGCTCAAATCGGGTTAGTATTAATAGTTCCCGCTGATCATCCGTCAATTTGGCCATGGATTGGTTTAACAATTCTTCCTTTTCAACTTGTTCCAGATCGTCCTGGGCGCTGGATGCTCTGTCGCGAATATTCGCCACTTCAACAAACTGGTTCATCTTCTTCTTTTCTCGATGATAATGATCTGAAAAAGCATTCCTGGCCATTTGATATATCCAGGACTGAAAACTCATGCCGGACTTGTAGCTGCTTCTGTATTTTATCACTCGCAGAAATACGCTTTGGGTTAGATCAGCACCATCATCCTGATCGAATGTCATATGTACCAAAAAGTTATATATCCGCTTATGATACCTCGAATAAAGCACAGAAGCCTGTTGAAGGTCACCGCTTTTTACGGCCTCCATTATTTGCTCATCGGTCATCAAGTCCTGAAATCGGGTCAATATTCTTGTTAGTTACCGGAAATGAGTAAAAAGGTTACAAAGGAAATTTAAGTGGAAATTTTGATCTATTTGGCCTAATTCAGATTCATCAGGTATCAGGAGATCAGAAAATTGACCTACTTTGAATTTAATCAGGTTCATGAACCCATCTTCCAGAAGTATAGCTTACTTATTGGCTTTTTTAGCTACCCTGATATGGTCCGGAAACTTTATTGTTGCCAGGGGACTCAATACAACTTTCGCGCCCATATCTATTTCATTCTTCAGATGGTTTGTTGCTTGTATCGCCATCATTCCATTTGCATATCCTTTCATTAAAAGGGACTTCGGGTATTTATTGGCGCAATGGAAATTAATGATGATTATTTCTTTCCTGGGAATTACCGTGTTCAACACCATGATTTATCTGGCAGCACACAGCACCTCGGCCCTCAATTTGTCGCTACTTGCGATCACTGCTCCTTTTTATGTTGTGATTCTCAATCGACTGATTTTTAAAGAAAGATTAAATCGTCAACAAAATATTGGATTCCTGGTTCTGGCTTTGGGCCTGATCATACTGATTACTAAAGGAGACATCCACGCCTTATTGAACCTTGAACTCAATCAAGGGGATCTCATCATGGCTGCAGGAGCAGGTATTTTCGGAACCTATTCTGTATTGGTTAAGAAAAAGAATCCCCTGATTGGAAACCTATCATTTGTTGCCGCAACTTTTATTCTTGGCACGCTCATGCTACTACCCTTCTTTCTTGGCGAGCTTATTCTACTAAAACCTGTGATTAAATTTTCTAATCAGAGCTTGCTTCAAATTCTTTTTATCGGAATAGGCCCATCTGTAATCTCGTACTATTTATGGAACAGGGCCATCGTTACCATCGGATCAACTAAAGCCGCCACCATTTATAATACGCTTCCGGTTTTCAGTGCAGCTTTTGCCGCGTTTTTATTGGGAGAAGGCATTCTGGCTGTGCAGGTAATCAGTTCAATTATTATTATCAGCGGTGTATTGTTGGTTATTCTTGGAGGAAAACAGAAAGCAGGGACAGGGTAAGCATTTGTGGATTCAAAATGAAAAACCTTGCGTTGCAAAGCCTTCCTTGTTTTGTCGGGGTGACTGGATTACCTTCGGTGATCCATAATGGGTGGCCTAAAACAAGGAAGGCTAAGTTCGTTACACTCACAATGTTTTTCATTTTTTACACTCGCCCAAGCGTAATTTTATTTTAGTAATCCAATAACAAATCAACCGCTTGGCTCTGTTTAAAATGAAAAACCTTGCGTTGCAAAGCCTTCCTTGTTTTGTCGGGGTGACTGGATTCGAACCAGCGACCTCTTCGTCCCGAACGAAGCACGCTACCGGACTGCGCTACACCCCGAAGAAATAATCAATAAAACATTTAACCCTTCTTTTAATATGGCAACCTCCCGGTATGGCAGGCGCTACACCCCGATTCTGCCAACCGCCAAATTTAACTGGAATTGGGCATACCAGAAAAAATCAAAAATTTATTTCAGATGAGTTGTCCATATTCTTAAGTGGAATGGAACTAAGTAGTAAACCGATTCCTATGATTCAAAAATTAGCTTTTCTATTGGCTTTATTATCTCAATGGAATGCATACGCACAAACCAAGCAAATAAACACGCTGACTTACGACAGCACCATAGGATCTCCGGCGGCTACTTTGCAGGATATCGAGTGGATTAAAGGGTATTGGCGTGGCGAAGCACTCGGCGGAATTACCGAGGAGATCTGGTCACCACCGCTGGGCAATTCAATGATGTGTGCTTTCAAACTGGTGATAGATTCAAAAGTTAAATTTTACGAGTTGGTTATCATTTCTCAAGAGGATGAGACTCTAATTCTTCGATTAAAACATTTTCATTGGGATTTGAAAGGTTGGGAAGAAAAAGATGAAACCAGAGACTTTAAACTCGTCAAAGTCACTCCGGACAAAGTTTACTTTGACGGATTCACTTTCGAAAACGCAGGGGAAGAGCTGCTGAATGTTTATGTTATTCTAAGATCAAAAGAAGGTTCAACTGAAGAAGTAAAATTTAGCTACCGAAAATCAACCATATAAATCATATGACTAAATTTAAGTCTATGAAAAAATTTATGCTGCTCATCCGTGAAGACCTTAGGTTGTTGAAAGAAATGACACCGGAGCAATCAGAAGCCGACATAAGAACAATGGTACAATGGGTTGAGGAAATCACCCAGGCGGGCAATTTTGTGCAAGGCGATCCACTGGAAAATGATATCAATATGGTCACCAGGGATGGCATTCATTCCGATGGTCCATTTATTGAAACCAAGGAAGCCATTAGTGGCTACACCATTATTAAAGCAGAGTCTTTGATTCAGGCCGGAGAAATTGCAGCAACTTGCCCGCTTGTGCATAAAGGTCAAATCAAGATTGAGGTGAGGCCCATTCTTGAATTTTAATGACCAATAGTACTTCAGCCATTGATCGTTTATACAGAAAGCTATTTCCTAAAATGGTGAATGCCTTGGTGCGAAATTATGGCATCAATGACATCAACACGGCAGAGGATATTGTACAAGAGACTTTTACCGCGGCATATCAACAATGGAACAGCGGCATGCCTGATCGGCCGGAAGCGTGGCTATTTAAAGTGGTTAAAAATATTACCCTGAAGACCATAAGAGAGAAAAATGAATTCGTGGTACTTCACTCCAATACGCCATTCGATGAGCCGCATCAAACCCTGGATGAAACGGATGCGACACTGAATCTTCTTTTGTCATGCATTCATCCACGTTTTTCACCAAAGCAACAATTGATTATTTCTTTACGCTATGTCGCCGGTTTGAAAGTCAATCAGATCGCGCAGGTACTCGGTGCAAAGTCGGAAACAATCACCAAGATTCTTCAAAGAATCCGTGAAATTTTCAAAGTAGAGAAGATCAGAATTCATGCAATCCATTTGCCATTGAGCGACCAAACAAAGGGCATTGTATTGAAAACGATTTACTTAATGTTCACTGAAGGGTATAAAACCAGTCAGGGCAAGTCCATACTCAATCTGGAAATTTGTGAAGAAGCACTCTCTTTGGTTAAGTCTTTAATTAACGACAGACGGTTGGTTTCACCTGAAGCTTATGCATTGTATGCCTTGATGCTATTTAACCTGGCCCGATTTGAATCAAGATTTGATGAGCAAGGCGAACTGATTGATCTGGAGAATCAGAATCGAACTCGATGGAATCAGGAAATGGTCCAGGTGGCCATTCAACAATTATTACATTCCAAAACTGAAAAGCTATCAGGTTATCATTTGGAGGCCACTATTGCCTATTTGCATTGTACAGCCGAATCCTTTCAGACCACGGATTGGAACAAAATCGTGAGCCTCTATCAACAATTACATAAAATAAATGAATCACCGTTTATAGTTCTTAATCTGGCGGTCGCACAGTTTTATAGTGGAAATACCAGCGAGGCATTGAAGAAGATCACTGCTCTTGGAAAGAATTATTTTCTAAGAAATTATTATTTGTATCATGTGGCCTGCGGAAAAATATTCAGACAACTAAATGATGAAGCCAGTGCTCTACAACATTTCAAAGAGGCCCAAAGACTTGCACCGCATCAGGCTGAGAAGATTTATATTCAAAAATTAATCTCTTAGTTGGTTTGCTATTGGCCCACATCACCTTTGACCATTTTGGCCAAGGTACTTTCCGCCAATATCCGGAGCGTTTCGTCGCGAACCCCAATGAAGGCATGCCGAATACTACAGGTCTTTTCGTCTTTGCATTCTTCACATGGTTCGTAATAATTTAATGAAACACAAGGTAGCATCGCTATGGCACCATCCATCAGTCGGATGATTTCGATCAAATTTACATCTTCCGGATTCTTTTGAAGGTAGTAGCCCCCACCTTTCCCTTTTTTGCTATGTAAAATTTTGGCATTTCTTAGCTCAAGCAAAATGGCTTCCAGAAATTTCTTGGGGATCTTCTCCTGGTCGGCAATGTCCTGAATATGCACCGGTCCTTGCTGATATTTTTTTGCCAGGTGAACAAGGGCATGAATGGCGTATTTGCACTTTTTTGACAGCATACAGAGTCAATTTAGATTTTTTTAGCCTGATCTGCCCGGCCATTGTAAATATTTTATGGAGATAAGTGATTGCATTCAAGTTCCTACTATAAATTCAGGAGTCAATAGTTATTTGAAGTAGCTCATTCCAATGAAGATTTTTAAATTGATATTCCAACCGGGACAGCTGATGGTAAACAGCTAATTCCTTCGAGTGGGTAGTGTATTGCCGAAGTAGCTCAGCTGGTAGAGCAACGGTTTCGTAAACCGTAGGTCGTGAGTTCAAGTCTCATCTTCGGCTCAATATGTTGGTCACTTGATCAGATGGTCGTGAGCCAAACAGGTGTACTAAAAGAAGAGTGTGAACTCTATTAAGTATGAAGTCGGGAAATCTTATCTTCGACTCGATTTAATAAAACAGACTTTGATTACTTCAAAACCTACTTCTGGAACGCTTACCTCATTTTCGGTGTTTCTGATCATCTCTTTTGTTCTAATTGGGATGAGTCTTATCCAGGTCACTGGTGATGTGAGTCCACCATGGTATAGCTATCTTGCCATTGGCGTTCTCAGTCCAATAGCTCTGGCTGTTGTCATCAAGATTTTTATTAATTATAAGGTCATCCGACTTGGAAATAATCAGATAACGGTAGACTATCCCATAAAAAAAGCGCAGCATGCCTACTCACTCAAGGATGTCGTTCACTGGAGAGAGTCTCTTGTCAAAACGGGTAAGAAATCTACCTTCAAAGAGCTTGAAATTCTATTTGCTGATAAGCGAAAAGTCAGGTTGGCCCATAAGGAGTATACACACTATCCTGAAATCCTAGCCTATCTGGATCGCAAACTATCTGCAAAAAAAGTGAGCGAAGCCTGAATTGTTTTAGTATTAAATCCTTTTTACTTTTGCCACCCTGCCAAACGCGGCAGGTCCCTTATACATGAATTGAAGGCCCAGGTGGTGAAATTGGTAGACACGCTACTTTGAGGGGGTAGTGCCGTAAGGTGTGCTGGTTCGAATCCAGTCCTGGGCACCAATATAAATTGCCGAAGTGGTGAAACTGGTAGACACGCACGTTTCAGAGGCGTGTGTCGCAAGACATGTGGGTTCGAGTCCCACCTTCGGCACTTTTTAATGCACTTCGTTTACGCCATAAGAAGCAGAACCCGTAGCTACATCTATGTTGGACTTAGTAGCAAAGTTGAAAATCGAGTGGCTTATCATAATAACGGCTACGAAAAAACGACCAGGCCTTATCGCCCATTCGATCTAATTCTAGTTGAATCATTTCCAACCAGAGCATTAGCAAGAGAAAGAGAGAAATATCTCAAATCAGGAGCAGGAAAGGAGTTTCTTAAAACACTTTGAAGCCCTAAGATTTAAATAATGGGTTCGAGCCTGCCTGCCGGCAGG
>Ga0116144_10006553_pt1 | contig 10115 bp, 5 predicted proteins | sample AD_UKC035_MetaG_FD_89746 | JGI IMG/M metagenome (GOLD analysis project Ga0116144, IMG submission 89746) | Active sludge microbial communities of municipal wastewater-treating anaerobic digesters from USA - AD_UKC035_MetaG | ecosystem: Engineered > Bioreactor > Anaerobic > Digestate | place: USA...
AGCTGATTGGCATTGTTTCTCAATAGTGATTAGGTATATACTTTTCCCGGTTATTGCGTCGCCATCGCTAACCTACTACCGGTGTTGAATGATTGCTCACCGTTATGTCAATCGAAATCTGATTATTCTCCAGCCATACCGCTTTGATTAGGTATGGTTTTTTTTATAGAGGAGATAGCATGAACACCGTTCGAAGGAACTGGATAATCGTTGCATCCATACTGTGCATGTTCGGTGCAAGTGGCTGTCAGAATGACGCGAATGGAGGGACGCAGACGACCGGACAGGATGGTGAAGAGAATCAGACAGCATCAGTTCCGGTAGCTTACACGGTGGAACTGGCGGAGTTTGAATCGAACGGGGATTTGATCTCCGGCTGGTACTGGTTGAGGGACCAGGCACTTGAGGATTATGCCCGCTGGACGATCAGCGACCTGCCGGAGACCGAAGGAGACTTGCAGATTGAGATGACTGCACTGGCAACCAATACCATGAGCGGGGGCAGGGGATTTGATGCCGACTTTTTGTTGTACTGGGGAGAGGGTGATCCGGAGGAGGATGAGGGGACAAACGAGCGGGATATAAACCAGGGATTGAAGTCGCCGCCACCGCCATACTATCGGGACCAGAATCCGAACTATATCCGGGTGCATTTGCCTAACATCTCTCCAGAGAATGATCCGGTGGGGTATACCTGCCGCGATACGGTTACTATACCCGCAGCAGCGCTGGAAGATACAGATACGCTTGTTTTAACTGCTTATCGTGAGACTGCGGCTGATAATCATGTTGCTTTCAATGCTGAGAGTATTAATGTGAATATCACCGTTAGCGGCGATGGAGACACAAATAATGACGCACAGTCAGATGAAGATGACCAGACGTGGAATACTGATCAGGATGAAAGCGGGCATAATTATGGGGATCTGGAAGACGACGGAGATTCGGACGCTGATACAGATGCTGAGGTGCCGGTAGATTCGGACGGGGACAGCATCTACGATGATGACGAGCCGCTCTATGGGACATCGGCATCGGATCCGGACAGCGATGACGACGGAGTACTGGACGGAGAGGATTTGTCCCCCATGATCAATCCCGGCGAGCCTGACCTGCTCAGCATGCAGAAGATTGGCATGATCCGGATCGAACAACCGATTAAGGCATACGGACTGGATGGCTGGGCGGAGAAGTGGAATCTGGATATTGATTATGCCTGCCGGTGGGGAATCTGTATCCCGGTAGGGTCAGAATTAGTAAAAAAAGCAGATTATGAGGATGAGGGGACAAAGAAAAGTACGATGAACCAGACTGAGTACAAAAAAGCCTTGAACACCGTATTTGCGGATAGTCATTTCACCGCCTACAAAATGGAAGACATCGAGCCCATGGATATCGGGGTTCAGGACACCGAGCTTACCCATGATAATGATGAAGAGCGGGGATTGACGTATCCTGCCAGCTATCTGCATCCCAATGAATACCGTTTTTTCTATGACGACCTGACTGACTATCAGCTGGCGTATCTGAAGAATAACACGGAGATCAAGTATCCGGATGATGACAATTACTTCCAGTATTACCTCTATCCGGTCAAACTGCAGACTGGCAAGGAACAGTCATTTTCTATGCAGTATGCGGACAGCGGGATGTACCAGGCTCTGACCTATACCGATGATACGCATTACAAAGTTCCCGGTTTTCTCTACGCGTTTTACGCATCTGATGATTTTAACAGCGATACCAATACTCCCTATCGGGAAGGTCTGGCCATGGGTTTGATAGAAAAAGAAAATCAGTTTATGGCGACGTTCCGCTTGCCAGAGGATCAGGCAACGAGGGGAACAAGCTGGATCAAGATTACGCCGGTCTGGGTGCAGAAAAACGGGTCAAGTACCAGCTATCTGCCTATGGATCCAAACTGGGATATCACCGGCATAACCCGTGATGTGGTGTATCTCAAGGATGATGCAGGCAACAGCAAGACAGTTAGCGAGGAATTTTCCAGTTTTGATGGCTGGAATACCACGCCGAAATCTATGGCGAGTTTCACCGGCAATCAGACTGCCGCGGGTTATACTGCCCAGACAGAATGGATGGGTATCATCAAAAAAGATCCGGATGCGGAAGGGAGCGAGTATACGGTTATGGATGTGACGCAGACCGTCATCACCTATCTGAGCATCGGGGTGGACGCGCTTGATACGGCCGCCAGCTATACCGAGAGCATGGTTCAGGCGTCTAACGGGGTTGACGATCTGGACGACCTTCCGGACGGGCACTGGGCCAAGTCAGCGAAATATTCCAATGCCACTAATGTTGTCGGAGCAGCAGGCGGGATCATCACCATGGTGACCAATGGTGATCAAGCCTGGACTGCCTGGAAGGATGGCGACTACGTTGATGTCGCTTACTACTCATTCCAGGCGGCAGGCGGGGCGCTTGATACGGCGACTGCCATGGTGCAGATCGCAGAAAAATCCTTTGGGTATGCCGGTAAAGCCACCAAGCTGAGCAAGCTGGGATGCAAGAAAGCAGCAGCCGGCATAGCGGTGGCAGTAGGGGTGGTCGAGGTGAGTTATGATATTTATAAATACTCGCAAACTAATGATCCCATCCTGCAGACAGCGTACGCGGAGAATATCGCGAGCGATGCCATAGACACTGGCATATCGGTTGCGGCGGTCTTTTCGCCGCATACGCTCGTCTTCCAGCTGACCTGGACTGCCGAGGCAGAAATTTATGCTTTGATATTCGGGGAGGATTTTGCCTATCAGGTGGCGCAGTCTCCCGGGAGCGCCGCGGTTTTTCTTACCGAGTATTTTTTCACTGATATCATACCTTCCCAGATGGCCGAAGCCGCATACCTGGATGCGCGGGGAGGCACCGAGGACGATGACAGTGGCCTGCTGGACCAGATCGAGAATGAAAACGCGGTTCAGCTTCCGTACATGTCGATCTTCATTGATCCGGATTTGGAATAATCATTTTTTAGTACAAAGGAAAAGTATGCACAAAAGTATGGGATTGCTCATGGTATGCATGCTGGCGGTATTTGCGGTGAGCGGGTGCGAGACATCGAAAAAGGAAACAACCGATGATGAGAAAGTAGAGAGTGTCGAACAGGAAGATGCTGTGCAAGAGGAAACAGAGCAGACAGACGTAGAAGAGGATGAACCAGAGGAAGGCTCAGAGGAAGAACAGGTTGGGCTGGCTAATCCCGCTTCCGTCTACTGCAACGAGCAGGGGGGTGAATTGTATCCGGTTGAAACAGAGGAGGGTACTGCAGGATACTGCAAGCTGCCGGATGGCAGGATTTGCGATGAGTGGGCACTATTCAATTCGCAAGGGGAGGATTGCGTAATACTTGAGGAAGCTACAGATGGAGATGAAGATACCGGAGAGGATGCTGAGGTACCAGCCGCTCAGGGAACAGTCTATGCAGAAGTGCTCAGTGACCTGACGGACGAGATCGGTTTTGACCAGATCACCCTGCAGGATGCCAATTTTCTCTGGAATGTTCTGGAAGAAGGAGAAATAGTTGAAACAGAACTTTGGGGTGCGAGTGTTTCAGCAATGGATCGGGATACGGCTTTTGTCCAGAGAACCCATACGTATTTTACTGATAATGGATTTATCGCGGATCAGTATAATGTTGCTGACGGCACATCGGAAGGTATAACCGGATATATGAAAGGTTCGCTCGTTTGTCTCGTGCATGTGATCGGGATGGAAAATGCCAAGGTAGAAGTGAGCTGCGCAGAGCTTATCTGATTTGTAATTTGACATGTAGAACTGACAGGCTCCCGGTCAATCGGCCAGGAGCTTGTTTTAATATGCAGCTGTTGTACCGGCAAGTGACCGGTCAGCCAACCGGACCTTGCGGATCGGTCAGGGTAAAACTGGCTCTAATTTCCTCGAGGTCAAGGATCGCATCCTGCAGATCAGCAGGCGGATCACCGTTCAGATGGCTCCAGGTGTAGGTGTAGACGCTGTCGGCATTGAGCATCTCCTCGAATGGTGAGATTTCGAGGTCATCATTCGTTTCATATACCGTGACGGTGAAGATCGTAACTTCGCTGCCGTAGTTTTCATCCGTAGTCGGCAGGGAGAAGTTCAGATATGCTTCACCGCCTCTGCCGCTCGTTTCAACTGTAACCTCGTAGTCCTCCCAGGCGGCTGGTAATGTGAGACTGAATCCATAGCTGTCATTGGTATAAGTTATCGGTTCGCTGTCTTTGATTTTTTCAGGATTTTCTTCTGAATTGTCTGGCGTGTCGGTATCCAGATCGTCATCCGATGCTTCATTGTCTGGATCAGTATTCGTCTCAGGTGTTGGGGCAGGGCTGACCGACGGTTCGCTCGTCTCAGTTTTTTCTCTCTCGTCGTCTGAGGTAAACAGGATATAAGCGCTGATACCGGCAGTACCGCAGAGAGCGAGAATGAGCAAGGCTGCAAGCAGGGCGGTTTTTTTGTTTTTCTTGCCCAGCTTTGGTACGAGTGCCATGCCGATCAGAGCAAGCAGGACGGTCGCGCCTGCCAATCCCAGTGCGAGAGCAGGATCTTGTGAGTCTGTTTTATCTGCGATTTTCTCTTTTTCTGCGTCTACCCTAATCATGAAGTCTGTGTACGCTTTGTCTGTCTGATTTTTGGCAGCATCATAGCTATTGACTGTTTCCATGAAGGTGTCAATGCGTTCCGTACTCGGATCGAGGGCGAGCGCGAACAGTTTGGCATCAAGCAGGGCGAGCTGGAACTGGTTGTCAGCAAACGCGCTGGCCAGCTCACTGCTTTCCGCGGCCAGGCTTTGATTGCCCATGCCCTGATCCAGGACATCTGCGCGTCGGTTTTCCAAAGCGTCATATTCGGATGCGTATACAATCCGGTAATCAGTCATGGCGGACTCAAGCGCTTCCTCATCCTCATTGCGCAGGGCTTCGGTGGTGTTATAGAGCAGGGTGGTCATATCCATGGCCTGCACTGCTTCATCAGCATGGGCGCTACCAAGCCAGGCGAACGTGCCAGAATCGTTTTGCTCAGTATGCTCATCACGGGTAAACAGAGAAACCGTTTCCCGGCCGGTGTACAGGTAGGATAGCGAGCGTTCCATGTCCTCCATGTCCTGCAGGTAGAGCACGAGCCATTCGTAGGTATGGTTGGCGCTGGCTGCGGCTTTGAGCAGATTGTACCCGTTGCCGATCAGGTCGATAGCGTCATCGATGGCTTTCATCCTGGTCGCGTCAAACGAGCCGGATTTAAGGATGAGGATAGCTTTGGCGGTGCCTTTGCCGATATCCACGAGCAGGGTCGCAAAAGCGGTATCTACATCCCATTCATACTGGATGGCATTGCGGTCATCATGTCTTTCGGTGTTGGACTTGAACATCTCTTCGGCGTGATTGATCCGGGCATCCAGGTCAGGGGGCAGTTGGTTACGGTCAATCCGGTAGCCAGCAAGCAGGGTATGGATTTTTTCCTGATAATACTGCCTGATACGGTCTTCGAAATAGCCGGAGATGGCTTTTTCCAAGGCTGCTGCGTCCAGCCAGTCGAGTGATCTGTTAACTAGATCATTTTCCAATCCACCGAATAATACCTGCAATTCTTTGATATAAAACGCATAGGACGGATTGTTTGATAGAGATCTGATGCCTTCGGTGGTCATGACGAGGATGGCTTTGGCAAAGGCAGTCATGGGTCCTTCATCGCCCTTGTACTGCATGAACTTGAACATGAGCGAGCCCATGGTTTTGGTCTTCTCGCCGTCCAGCCCGCCAGCAGCGTTGTACAAGCCGTCGACCACGCTGTAGACACCCGCGATGAAGGAGGCGGTGTCTTTGAACATGTTACGGGAATAATCGCTGAAGTTTTGTAGAGATTCCTCTGCCTTGCGGTTATAGTATTCCACGAAGTACAGGGTATAGGAGGCCAGCTTCAATCCTTCCAGCACCTGCGGTATCTCAGCAGCCGTCGCCCCAGCGAGGGTGGCATGGTAGTTGTCTATGTAATCCCGGGCTGCAGAGGAGGCGAACAGGTCATCGAGGGCTTCCGCATAACGCACCCCTTTGTCGTAATGCTTATTGCTGTCTGCATCCAGTTCAAGCTCGATCGAGAGGTCATCCTCGCCGGTTCGATCGGGCTGTTCGTAGACAAAGTTTCCCAGATCGCTGGTCCGGGTTGTTTGTTCTGTGCCAAAGCTGTTCGGGTCGATGAGGGTGATTTCGGCATCATGTACCGGAACTTGTTCGCCCTGCAGATTTTTTATCCACACTGTGCCGGTAAGCGAACCCTTGTTAAACGCTATCGATAGTTCTTCGGTTTGGAAACCTGCCTTTTTTACGGTAAGCCGGACATTTTCTCCCTGGGTCGCGAGCTTGGCGGTGATGACTTTGTACACCTGTTTTCCGTCGATGGTTGCGAAGACATAGATGAGATCAATGATCTGGTCAGCGGCTTCTGTTTTCTCGGAAACATTGATTTGGGGCGCGGTATAGGTTGCCTGGACCGAGGTGTCGGAACCTCCTTCATTACCCTTGGAGACTTTGAGCGTGCCTGCCCGGATGGTATTCGGACGCTTGAGGGCAACAGACATAGGTACTTGGATTGTCTTGCCATCAGCGTCTTCTACATGGGCGGCGATTTCATGAGTTGATTTGCCATTTGCCTCCAGTTCAAAGGCGCCGGTCGAAACGACAATCTCGGCAGTTTTTTCCTCTTCTACATCATCACGGAAATCCAGTTCAGGGTCATCGAGAAATCCGTAGTCATCATAATCAGCTTCCAGAATCAGATTGCAGCATTTGCGGAAATAGCTGTTGCAATCGACTGGTTCAAGCTTTTTCGCTTCGCAGGCTTCAACGCATTGGCAGTAGCGCAGGTTGCCTTCGTACTGGAAATCATCTGGATTGAAGCTGGTTTCATAATCAGCCGGGCAGTTATCCGGTCCCTCGAGCCAGGCGGCCCGTCCGATATCCCAGCAGCCACCGCCAGCGCTGATACAGGAGTTGTAGACCTGGGTGCGCTGATTGTTATATTGACTACAGGAATCAAACATATCGCCGCAGGCCAGCGACTGGTTGCGCTGGTCAGCCGGTACACTGACGCCTGCATCAGAACAGGTCCATTCGTATGCATAGACGGCAGGAATCGAGGGGAGAATGATGGCAAATAACAGGACGATGGCACAGATTTTTTTATAAACCGGTAACATATCTGTTCTGATTAAGAGGATAGCCGGTCGTATTGTAGAATACTGCCTTGCCAAGGACAACAAACACCAATATGTTAAGTTAGAAGTCCTTTCGGGCAAACATATGCTGGCAGGTGAACCAGAGGATGAGATCCGCAGCTAGAGCACTGCCGACGATGAGGCTCGTGGCGCTGGCAGCAAGTGATGCGTCATAGTAGCCATTAGCGAGCAGTGCCTGGAAATAGCTGTCAAACGGCACGGCGAGCGCCATGACCACGAGGAGTAAATAGCCAAAAATGATCATGGTGGTGATAATCGCGGGGATACCGGAAGACAGTTTGGCAGGATCATTTTCCTTAATATTCATCCAGATCGTTCCGACAGCGAAAGTGAGCATGACGATGACAGAAACAGCCGCGAGCGTGGCAGTGAGGGTGAGCTGCATGATCTCCGCAGGCTGGTTGAGCAATCTGCCGACATACCTGCTGACGAGCAAAGCCGCGCCGAGCATGGTGATGAGCAGGGGAGCAAGTTTGCTCACGAGTAAGTTGGCGCGCTGAATGGGAGCAGCCAGCAGGAACCAAAAGGATTTGCCTTCCAGACTTAAAGCAGGATAGAGGAAGCGCAGGGCGATCGTAGTGAAAAAATACCCGACAGCCATGAATGAGATATAGGTGAGGATAGTGGCGTAGAGCGCTTCCATGGCCGCAAAGCGTTCCGGCACCTGGCGCAGGATGAACACGAGGAAGGTGAACGTTCCTAGCAGCATGAGGGTTTGAATCCACTGGCTGGGGCTGCGTAGGAAGATCTTCCGGTCCTTTTCTGCGAGAGCAAACATTTGCCGGGCAAACGGGTACCGCCCCATATGCGTAACACGATGTTTTTTCTGGCGGTTGTCAGCGCTGCGGATATACCACCAAAACTCGCGATATTTCCAGTTGGCTGCCAGCAGGAGCACTTCTATGCCCATGAGCAGGGTCGAGCCGAGCATAAGCAGCCAGTAGCAACTTTCAGCTGGGTTGCCTTCCTGTTGAGCATAGAAGCTCAGGGTTACCCAGCTACCCGGCAGATAGGGTGAGGAGGAGCGCAAGTCATGCATGAATATCTGAATCGAGGTAAAGCTCTGCATATCCGGGAGTAGTCCTGATTGCTGCGGCCGGGGCATGAAAAGCAGCATACCGATGACCAGGAAAATGATCAGGAGGATGAATTTGCCCAGCTGGGAGGAGACCGCGAGTAGCCTCGCGAGCAGCAGACCAAGCAGTACGCCAAGCACAGAGGCCAGCGCAATCAGTAAGACGAGCAGAAGAACGAGGTGGAGGGCGGCACTTACGCTGAGCTTGAGCACCACGCCGAGCGCGCTATAAATCGGTCCGGCAAGCAAAAGCATGATCCAGGAACTGTATAACGAAATCTCTATGGATTTATAAATAAAAATAGAGAGCGTGGGCAGGGGTTGGGCTAGTAGCCATTCTGTTTCTCTGGTGCGGAAAAGCATGGAAATAGCATTGATGGTCGTGCTCATGATGGTTAGAAAAAAAATCATCGTGAGCGTCAAGGTGAGTGTTTGCCTGATGAGTACTTCGCCGACCTGACCCTGATCGAGCAGAAAGCCGAAGACGCGCAGCGAGACAAAATAGAGCGCCCAGACAAACAACACGGCGATGAGGAAAAAAGGGACGAAGAGCATCTGCCGGCCACGGTCCATGGTGCGAAACAGGCGTGGCAGACTCAGCAGTTTACTGCCGAGCAGCAGGCGGGAAAGGCGGAAAGTTGCTGGGTTACCAGACGAGGGATTCACGGTGCAGATTGCCGGTTAATTTGAGATACAGTTCTTCAAGGTCGCCGTCGCGGTCATGCGCTAGCTGTTGCAATTCCTGCAAATTTCCGCAGGCTACCAGCTTGCCTTCATGAATTATGCCGATACGATCGCAGATCTCCTGGGCGACGCTCAGGGTATGCGTAGACATGAATATGGTTACCTGATTATCCGTGGCGATTTGTCTGAGGACTGTTTTAACCAGATGGGCGTGCTGCGGATCCAGACCAACCAATGGTTCATCGATGAGCAGGAGCGCCGGCCGAGTCAGAAACGCAGAAGCAAATACAAATTTTTGGCGCGTACCGTGGGAATAATCTTCGGTATATTGATCGAGGTACTGGTCAATGCCGAATAAATCAACGAGCTGGTTGATGCGTTGTCTGATCGTTGCGGTAGAAATATTGCGCAGATTACCGATGAGCTCGAGGCATTCGCGTCCAGTCATTTTTTCGTACAGGTAGGGTTCGTCAGGGATATAGGCAAGCCGCTGTTTCGCCTGGACAGGATCACGGTGCACATCGTGACCGTCAATGGTGATGGATCCCTCGCTTGGCTTCATGAGGCCGGCAATCAGTTTTATCGTGGTTGTTTTACCTGCACCATTAGGTCCAAGAAAACCGAAGATTTCGCCGGGTGGAATACTAAGTGAGATGTCATGCACGGCGGTGAACTTACCAAAATTTTTACTGACATGGGTGAGGGTCAACATAGATACAGAGATTAGAGATTAGACATTTGTCATTAGATTGAGACATTAGATTGTGGTCATCGGTCACTGGATGATGCAAGTTTACACCTTGCATCCAAGGGTGTAGCCCACTGAAGGCGGTTAAAAATTTGTTGAGCATGAACTTCAGATATCTTGGCGTAATTGAGCATAGATTTCCTTGATATTTTCAAATGTGGTGAGTTCCGAGGTATAGCCGGAGGATTCCTCCCGCAGCAGCCTGCCGCGCGCATCGATCCAGACACGCGAGGTAAGTCCGTGTGACTGCACTTCAAACAGTTTAGAATCGTACTCCCTATCGAGTTGGAGCGTATCTGTTCCGAGATACGTGACGAGAATCTGACTGGGACTGCGCGACAACGGATCAAATGTAGAGA
>Ga0116144_10006555_pt1 | contig 10113 bp, 6 predicted proteins | sample AD_UKC035_MetaG_FD_89746 | JGI IMG/M metagenome (GOLD analysis project Ga0116144, IMG submission 89746) | Active sludge microbial communities of municipal wastewater-treating anaerobic digesters from USA - AD_UKC035_MetaG | ecosystem: Engineered > Bioreactor > Anaerobic > Digestate | place: USA...
GACGTAGGGCGGCGCCGTCATCTGCCGCAGCGCCAGCATGGCGGCCAAGCGGATGGTGTTGTAGTCGTAGTCACTCTCGTTGATGGGCGGCGGCGCGACCGGCGGGTAGGCAATGTCAATCAGGGCCGCGAGCGCGGCGGGCGCTTGCAACTGCGCCAGGGCTTGAATGATCCGCACGCGGCGCGCCGGGCGCGGGTCGGCGCTGTAACGCAGCCGCCACAGCAAAATGTTGGCGACGTAGTTGAGCAATTGGGGGTCCAGCTCGGCCACGCGGGCCTGCTCCTGGATGCAGCGGGCGGCCAGGAAGATTTGCTCGCCCTCGCCGAGCGGCGCGCCATAGAGCAGTTGCCGGATCAGGACGCCGGGATCGTCCAGCATCCCGCTGAGCAGGACGAGCGACTCCTCCCACCAGCGGTAGCGCGCGTAACGGCCCAGCGTCGCGGTGATGTCGTCCAACTGCGCGTCGCTGTCGCTGCGGCGCGTGAGTGCGCGGGCGAAGCAGTAGTCGCGGAGAATGGCGCGACTGAAACACACCATCTCGTCGCCGATGGGTTGCAGCAGTTCGTAGGAGATAAGCTGCTGGTAGAAGTCTTCCAGATCGTAGCCCCGCGTCCCCCGCACCTGCGCCATCAGCGCGAAAGCCTCGTGGACCGGCAGAGCGCTCCTCCGGCGCAGCCCCATCTCCCACGCCAGGGCGTAAAGCGTCTCGGTGGCTTTGGCGCGCATCCCGCGATCCGCCGCGATCTCCGCGATCCGGTCGGCGACGACGCTGCCCAGGACTTGGACGCGCGATTGCGGCGGCGCGCCCTGCTGGGTCTGCTTGAGCATCTCGAAAAGCAGCCAGGGCATCGCCGCCAGGTCGAAGAGGCGCGCCTGGCCCAGGGCGGTGTACAACGCCGCGCCTGCCGGGTCCTTGAGCGTCTTCGTGAGGAAGCGCTGCAAGTTGTGACGCGAGATCGGCTGCATGACCAGCACATCGGTGATCGCCAGCCCGCCGGTGGCGAGGGTGCCCGGATTGACGGCCAGGATGTATTCGTGGCGCGAGTTTTCCATAATGAAGCGGTTGAGCGCGCACCACGCGCGGCGGCGGATGTGATCGGGCAGCCCGTCGCTGCCGTCCACCATCACCCGCAGGATGGGGCCGCTCTGCGCGCGCAACAAGTCGGCGACGCGACGCGCGGCGTCATCCCCCCAGAATGGCTGGAGCGCCTGCGCCAGCATTGTCTGGATGTCCTGACTGTCCAACGACAAGGTACGGGAGACTTTCTCCAGGTTGATGTAGACCGGGACGATGGGCGTCGCCGCGCCTTTTTCCAGGGAGTTGCGCGCCGTCACATACCCCAGCCGCCGCAGGGAGACGGACTTGCCCATCCCTTCGTCGCCGACGAGGGCCACGATGCTAGGGCCGTGCGGGCCGATCTCCACTTTGGCCGGGGCGAAGATGCGGGCGAGGGCGTCGCTCAAATCCAGCGCGGGCGTTTCCAGGTGGGAAAGCGCGCGCAGGTCGTTGGCGTCCACCAATCCCTTGAAGTGTTGCACTTCCACCGGCAGGTACGGCTCGTTGGCGGCCAGCGGGTTGAAGAGTTTGGCCGTCAGCATCGCCGTCAGCGCGGTGCGCACGGGGTCGGCGGTGAAGAGTTGACCGTGTTTGGGGCGCATGAACAGCGCGGGCACGTCCCAACTCTGGAATTTTTGGTTGTAGAGGGCCAGCCGCGCCTGATTGAGGGCCACGTCCACCAGGCCGTGTTGCAGCAGATAGCGGTAGAAATCCTGGACGAGCTGTTGGTTAACGCTGATGGGGACGAAATCCTGCATGGCGACGACCGCGAGCGTGTCGTACTGCACCAGCCGGGGCGCGAGGCCGACGAAGGGGTTGCCCTGGCCGGGGTCGCGCGCAGCGCTCTGGCACGAGGAAAGAAAAACGAGGTGCGGCGGCGCTTGCAGGGCTTTGAGTTGTTTGGCAAATTCCACATCGCCCACCGCTTGCATTGCGCCAGTCGCATCTTCCAGGATCAGCGCGGCGCTCTTTGAGCGTCGGCTGAAGCTGCCGTGCCCCAGGAAGTGCAGGATATGATACGGCTGCTCGTTGAGGCGGCGCATGAGGTCGGTCAGGGTCAGCGCGTCGTCGTAGATTTCGCCGTCGAGAGCCGCAATATCCGCCCGCAAGTCGTCGGGGAGCGGTGTTCGTCCGTGCATCACGGTGAGATGCAGGCTGCCGGAGCGCAGGTGCGGCGCGAGAACGTCCAGGAGGTTGCGCAATTCCTTTTCCACGTCCAGCGCCGCGAGGTTTTGCTCGCTCAGATTGGTGGGGTTGGCGATAGCGAACAGCATCCGCCGGGGCCATTGGGAGACCGGCGGCGGGTCTTCCTTGCCCAGATCGGTGACGCGGGGCGAGTAGCGCGAAAAGGGCGTCGCGGCCGCCGTCGTGAAGGGCGTCTGGGCCGGTTGCGCCAGCCGTTCCCAGTTCAGGGCGTGCAATTCCGAGGCTTTAGGATCGATCCACAAACGCAGGCGCAGGCGACCTTCCGTTTCCGTGCCGGCCAGCCCGACGGCCACGTCGTATGCCTCGCGGACGCGCCCGATGAAGAGCGCGTAGAAGAGCGCCCGCCCGTACTCCTCGGCGTTGGACTCGACCTGCCGCAATGCGTCCAGATCGAGCGCCAGCTCCCCATCGCTGAAAACGCGATCGCCGTTCAACGTCGCTTCGACGGGGTAAACCTCCGTCTCATCCTGGGGGAAGATGCGGATCAGCAGGTCGGTATAATCGGATTTTGGTGTTTCGGGCATGGGAACCTCCATTCGCATTGCTGCCACAGTGATGGATAGACTGAATGAATTTGTGCTATTATACGCTTGTCCGTGAAGGTGAAAACTTGTGCAGTGAACGGACATGAGTAAACAGAAATTCGTTGAGGCTATTTTCAGAGGAATTCGTCATTAACTTGCGGTTCACCAGTGGTTGGATGAAAATTTTCACCGCCGAGACGCAGAGCACGCAGAGATTTTGCTATTCGCTATTCGCTATTCGCTATTTTCAGAGGAGGTGCGATGAAAAAGAAACGATGGTGCCAATGGGTAGGAGTGTGTCTAGGTTTTCTGGCGCTGTGTTGCGGCGGATGGACGCGGCAGCCGCAAGGCGAAGGAGAGTTTCGCATCTACCTGCCCCTGATCCTCAAAGGGAATCACATGACTCTGGCGTCTGTCAACGATTTCTTGTACCAATTGCAAGCCATGGACTTGTCGGCCATCGGCGCGACGGCCTACGATTTGGTGGTGATGGATTATGCAGCCGATGGGGACGAGGCGACCGAGTTCACGGCAGGCGAGATCGCCGCGCTCAAGCACAGCCCCGGCGGCGAGAAGATTGTGCTGGCGTATATGAGTATCGGCGAGGCCGAGACCTATCGGTTTTATTGGGAGGCGGATTGGGATGCGGATCTGGATGGCGTGCCCGATCCCGCCGCGCCGGCCTGGCTCGACATTGAAGACCCCGATTGGGAGGGGAATTACAAGGTGCGCTACTGGGATCCGGCCTGGCAAACGATCATTCTCAGCTACACCGATAAGTTGCTGGACGCCGGGTTCGACGGCGCGTACCTGGACATCATTGACGCCTACGAATATTACGCGGAGCAAGGTCGCGCCACGGCGGGGCAGGAGATGGTGGATTTCGTGGGGGCGCTACGCGCGCATGCCCGCGCGCGCGACGCCGATTTTTACATCTTCCCACAGAACGCGGCGGAGTTGGGGACGCTATTTCCCGACTATCTGACTCTCGTGGAGGGCATTGGGCAAGAGGACATTTACTACGGGTACGATGACGACAACACGCCGACGCCGCCGGATGCGACCACCGAAATGGAGGCGGATTTAGATGTCTTTGTAGCGGCGGGCAAACTGGTGTTGACCGTGGATTACGCGACCACCCCCGCCTATATTGATTCCGCCTATGCGCGCGCGCAGGCACGGGGATATGTCCCCTACGTCACCGTGCGCGACCTAGATCGCCTGATCATCAACCCCGGTCATGAGCCGGATTGAGCGAAAAAACGGCGCGCCAAACGCAAAACTTGTCTTAATGCCAGATTATGTTACAACACGTCGAAAGCTAAGAGAAACGTTTGAACGTTTGAACGTTTGAACGTTTGAACGTTTGAACGTTTCAACGGTATTTTCAGGGAGGAGGACGGATGAAACCTTTTGCTTACCAGGCTCCAGTTTCGATAGAGGCAGCCGTAGCCTTATTGGCCGAGTACGGCCCCCGCGCGCGTCCGTTGGCCGGGGGGACGGACTTGCTGGTGCAGTTGCGCCGGGGCGCAAGCGACGCGGCGCTATTGGTGGACGTGAAACGCATCCCCGACCTGACGCGCATCACCTTTGATCCCGTCTCCGGCCTGACCTTCGGCGCGGCAGTCTCGTGCGCCGAGTTGTGCGAGCATCCCGACGTGCGGGCGCATTATCCCGGCCTGGTGGACGCCGTCCGCATCATTGGCGGCGCGGCGATCCAGAATCGGGCGACGGTCGGCGGCAACCTGTGCAACGCTACGCCGAGCGGCGACAGCATCCCCGCGCTCATCGTGCTGGGCGCGGAGGCGCAGCTTACCGGCGCCGACAGCACCCGCTGCGTCCCCGTGCGCGATTTCTGCACCGCGCCGGGCAAGACCGTGCGGCAGCCCGGCGAGATGCTCGTCGCGCTGCGCGTCCCGCCGCCGGCAGCCCGGAGCGGCGCGGCCTACCTGCGCTTTATCCCCCGCGCCGAGATGGACATCGCCGTGGCGGGCGCGGGCGCGTGGCTCCAGCTTGCCGCCGACGGTACGATAGCGGATGCGCGCATCGCCCTCTCCGCCGTCGCGCCGACGCCGCTCTTCGTCGCCGAAGCAGGCGCGGCCCTCATCGGCCAACGCCCGACGGAAGACGCCTTTGCCGCCGCAGCCGCCATCGCCCAGGAAGCCTGCCGCCCCATCACCGACGTGCGCGGCACCGCGGAGCAGCGGCGGCACCTGGTCGGCGTGCTGGTGAAGCGGGCGCTGCGAATGGCGAGTGAGCGAGTGGCGAGTTAGATGACAGACTCCAGTAACCATGAAAATCGCTATAAAGAGAATGTGAACCTTGAAAAGTAGATCAAGACAGATCCTCATTATTTTGACTTGTATTGGTTTGCTAGGGCTTGTTGGGTTACTTGTGGATGTTGGACGTATTTGCTTTGAACGGAAACAACTCAGTCAGGCAATTGTCAGTATGGTGTTGAGGGCTGCCTCAGCTTTACCACTTGAGCAAGAAGCACACGAAGAAGCCTTGTCATACCTGAAAGAAGAGGTTTATCGCTATCAGAACTGGGAAGGGGCAAAGGTAGTCATCAATGCTGGAGACGTAACAGAACGGATATTAGAATCATCAACCACAGGTGAGTCTCTGACAATTTGGATCGATACAGCTTTTTCCAGAGCCCTAGATGTAAAGGAACCAACCGATACAGCAAACTCAATTCGGGTAAAAATCCGCAAGGAAGTGCCCACATTCTTTCTATGGTTGTTTGGCATTGGACACGTCACGATTGAGGAGACTGAACAGGTCGAAACAATGCCCTATACGATGATGACAATTGTTTCTGACATCGCCGGGGCGACAAAATTCGGAACATTATGTGGGCGTCGCGAAGAGGGACGTAGCTTTGCCAGATCCAGTTGGATTCAATGCAATGAGGAGGATCCCAGTAACATCTATATAACAGTTGATGATGCCATTCGTGCAAGTTTAGATGATACTACAAGCAAAGATTTGACCGATATAATTACGAGGATGAAAATGAGTATTGCTTTATTGAATTCCGCGTCAGGAGAGTATGAACGGTCAAGAGCTACGCATGTAATGCTTATAATAACTGATAGATCCCCAACCACGGTCCCTGATGATGAACTTCAAGGGCAAGAGTGCTGGCGGGAGAATTTGTGGATAGGTACAGAAAGTGAAGATGAGGAGTATCAAAAGGCTGCCGATTGCGCAATGCATTACGCTAAATTGGCCGCAGAAAATAACATCTTTATCGCAATTGTTAGTGCGGGCAGCCTGATTGATCGGAATTTAATGCAGGAAATGACTGCTCTCGGCCAGCATTGTTGGATTCCCACCTTAGATGAATTGAAGGGCTTCAGTTATGAATACTTTCTGTACGGTGGTCCTAGATTTGTCGAATAGGCAAGTATTTGAAAGTTCTGAGGAAAGTTTGGTTGGAGTATGCCATGCTGTTTCGCAAGCAGTTAGAATGCGGCATTAGGAGTGAGAAAGCAGGATGTGATAATCAAGAATCGAGAATCATGTGTCTTACAACCTCACGTTTCACGTTTCACGCAATACGGAATATATAAGGAGTCATCATGACCAAGAAAACCTTAGTATCCGCCACGATTAACGGGGAAGAGACGGAATTTTTGTGCGAACCGCAGCAAAGTCTGTTGGAAGTGCTGCGCGACGGGTTGGGCCTCACGGGGACGAAGGAGGGCTGCAACGACGGCAACTGCGGCGCGTGCAGCGTGCTGCTCGACGGGCGGCTGGTCAACTCGTGCTTGGTGCTGGCTGTGGAAATCGAGGGGCGGAGCGTGGTCACGGTCGAAGGGTTAGCCGAGTGGCCCAGGCTGCATCCCTTACAGAAAGCCTTCGCCGAAAACGACGCGCTGCAATGCGGCTTCTGCACGCCGGGGATGCTGATCGCGTCGAAAGCGCTGCTAGATCGCAACCCGCATCCGACGGAGGCGGAGATCCGCGCGTGGCTGGCAGGCAATCTCTGCCGCTGCACCGGCTACGACAAGATCGTGCGGGCGGTACAGGCAGCGAGTGGCGAGTGAGGAGTTAGGAGTGAGGAGTTAGGAGTTAGGAGTGAGGAGTGGCGGATCAGCGAATCAACGTTGAGGAATTTAACCATTGGTTACAGAAAAACATTTCAATTGCCTCAAAGGTTTTGAGAAAGTCGCATCTCGCCCTGGCATGGTGCTCACAATCTCGTTAATCGGCGCCGGCCTCTTCACTCTGCTCATGCTCCCGCTGCCGCGATTTGCCGGGGAAAGACGTTGGTATCTGTTCGCCTATCACGCGCCGATTGTGGCGGTGTTCATCAATTACTTCTTTGACAGGGTCAAGCATCGCGCCGAGATTCGCCCGTGGCAATGGGGGATTGAAGCGATCGTTGTTGCGCTCGCCTTAATCCGGGCCGTTTTTTCTATTCCGTACATTTCCGGCCATGCGCTCTTTCTATCCTATGTGCTTGTCAACACACCGCTACGGCTGGTTTGGTGGCTTGCTATCCTTGTATTTGCAGAAGTGATCTATATCAAAGTCACGGTTTTGAACGATCCCACGTTGATCGGCGGATTCATTGGTGGCGTTATTGGCGGAGTGGCGGTTTGGTGGGGGAAACGCTCCTATCATCCCCACACCACAAGGACGAAAATGTAGGCGCGACATCCCTGTCGCGGGCAACGGTTCAACTACTAGGAGAGAACTTTAGTGAAACAGGGACTACGATTACTGATTCCGACAATTTTTTTGCTGATGGGGCTGTTCTATTTCCTAGAGCCTTTTCTGTCTGGTTGGTTTGAGATCGTAGACCCGTTCATATATCGAACCATCTTTTTGCCTGTTGACTGGATAATATTTTTTGGACTTGGACTCCCTTTTTTTCGTTTGTCTGAAAAGCTGGGACCGGTTGCGGAAGATATTGCGTTTGGGCTAATATTTATACTTTACCTCTTCTATTTTTTCAAGGTAGTTCGTAGACGTTGGGCGGAAGAAAAGTGCAAAAAGCTCGCTCTAGTACCTATCATTGTCTGTTGCTTAATGTGGTGTGTAACGTTGCCACTTGGGGGAACCTATAACGCAAGGAGATTCAATGCCTTTAGAGTTGGCGGGTGGACCCGCCTGATCTGTTCTGGCGGTGCCACGCGTGTAAGAACTGACGCCCTAGAGTTTATACAAGAAACTACCCAGGCGACTCCTCCTCGGTCGGAGTGGCCATCATCCTTACAACGGTTAGGTTATGGGTTAAAGATCGAACACGACAACCGACTCGTATTAGTAGGGTTAGGTCGAGCAATTGGAATGGCAGCGGAATTTGGATTCATTATTCAAGATTCAAGTGCTTCGCCACCAATACCACACTATTTGGAACGAGACGGTGAAAATCCTCAGTTATGGCGGCTTGCAGATGGTATTTACTTTTTTATGAATTGAAGTCTGCACCTTTGGGAAAAATACCGAGCAATTAGATCGCAAGGTATTCTTGACTATAAGACTACCCGACTAACGACTACTGAACTATTTTCAGGAGAAAACTATGGCAAACAACAAGAACTTTTCAGTCATTGGCACACGTCCGCCGCGGGTGGATGCGGCGGAGAAGGTGACGGGGCGGGCGAAGTATGGGTCGGATGCGCAGTTGCCGGGGATGGCTTACGGCAAGGTGCTGCGCAGCCCGCACGCGCACGCCCGCATTGTTTCGATTGACACGCACGCGGCGGAATCGCTGCCGGGGGTGTACGCGGTGGTCACGTCCGCCGATTTGTTGAGCGCAGAGGAACGGGCGGCCCGCGTCGCGGCGGAGGATTGGGGCTTCCTGGCCGCCTGTGACCAGACGTTGGCGCACGACAAGGTTTTGTTTGCAGGACAGCCGATTGCCGCCGTCGCCGCGCGCACGCCGACGCTGGCGGAACAGGCGCTGGCGCTGATCGCGGTCGAGTATGAAGTGCTTCCTGCCGTCGTGGATGTGCTGGACGCGCTGCGCGATGACGCGCCGCTGCTCCATCCGGGGCTGCGCACGCGCTCGCTGGCCGCGCCAAGCGAGCAGCCCAGCAATGTCGCCGTCTACGCCCAGCAACTCAAGGGCGATCCGGCGCAGGGTTTCGCCGAGGCCGACGTGATCGTGGAACGCGAGTTCCGCTCGTTGATGGTGCATCAGGGCTACATCGAGCCGCACGTCTCCACAGCGGAGTGGAACGCAGACGGCAAGCTGACGATCTACGCCGACACACAGGGACTCTTTGCTGTGCGCGACCAAGTCGTCTGGCTGCTGCGCCTGCCAATGTCCGACGTGCGCGTGACGCCGCTGGAAGTCGGCGGGGCGTTTGGCGGCAAGAACAACAGCTACGTGGACGTCGTCGCCGCGCTTCTGGCGCGCAAAGCCGGGCGGCCGGTCAAGGTGACGATGGGCCGCGCCGATACATTCCTGGGCACCGGACCGTCGTCCGGGACGGTGATCCGGCTGAAATTAGGCGCCACGCGCGAGGGGCGTATCATGGCGGCGCAGGCGGCGTTATACTACGAAGTGGGCGCCTATCCCGGCTCGCTCGCCGGATCCGGCGCCCACGTGATGTTCGGCCCCTACGTCTTCCCTAACGCGCAGGTGGACTGCTACGACGTGGTCGTGAACAAGCCGCCGACGGCTTCGTATCGCGCGCCGGGCGGCACGCCGGCGACCTTTGCAATGGAAGCGTTGGTGGACGAGTTGGCGGAAAAGCTGGGGCTGGATCCGCTGGACTTCCGCCTGCTCAACAGCGTGCGGAATGGCTCCGAGGACTTGGATGGCGACCTCTACCATCACATCGGCGGCGTGGAGGTGTTGGAAGCGGCGAAAGCGCATCCGCATTACACCGCACCGCTGGCCGGGCCGAACCGGGGGCGCGGCGTGGCGCACAGTTATTGGGGCAACTGGGGTGCGCGCTCAAGCTGCACCATCACGGTGAACCCGGACGGCACGGTGGGTCTCGTCACCGGCTCGGTGGACATCACCGGCACGCGCACCAGCGTGGCGATGCAGGCCGCCGAAGTGCTGGGCCTGCCGCTGGAGCGCGTCAAGTCGAGCGTGGGCGACACGGACAGCATCGGCTACTCCGACGTGAGCGCGGGCAGCCGCACAACGCTGGCGACGGGGACGGCGGCGATCCGGGCGGCGCAGGACGTGATCGCCAAGATGAGCGCGCGCGCCGCGACGATCTGGGAAGTCCCGGCAGAGTCGGTGACGTACCAGAACGGCGTGTTCGCCGTCGCTGCGGATGCGGAGAAGCGCTTCACCTTTGCGGAGCTGGCGGCGCAGTTGCCCAACACCGGCAACACCGTCATCGACGC
>Ga0116144_10006556_pt1 | contig 10110 bp, 8 predicted proteins | sample AD_UKC035_MetaG_FD_89746 | JGI IMG/M metagenome (GOLD analysis project Ga0116144, IMG submission 89746) | Active sludge microbial communities of municipal wastewater-treating anaerobic digesters from USA - AD_UKC035_MetaG | ecosystem: Engineered > Bioreactor > Anaerobic > Digestate | place: USA...
ATTTTTGCTATATTAGGTGCTTCTGTAACGTGATAATAACTTGGTGTTTTATCAACAAACTCCTCTGCACTCTTATACTTTCGGGCTTCGGCGATAAGGGGGTCTTCGGGTGTAGAAGGTTTAATCTCTTTTGTTTTATCAACTTCACTCTCAACGCCACTTGGTTCTTGCGATAGTTTGCTTTCTGTAACTTTTTCCTGTGTTTTTAATTCAGGAGATTTAGTCTTTGTTTCTTCCGGTATAACAGCACTTGTTTTGGCTTCCGGCACTTGTTCAACGGCTGTGCGTTTAGTTAATCCAAGCGGTTCTTCAAACTGTGCTTTAAACTTATTAACCTTTGTCTTTATTCCCTTCACGCCCTTGCCTACGCCTGCGGGAATTAGAAACGGTGATGCCTCGCCAGCAAATTCCGTAACTCCACCTAAAGCCCAATACATTTTCGCTGTTTTTATGTCGCCATTCTCGTATGCTTCGTCACCTAACTTTCTGAAATGTTCTGCTTTTTCTTTGCCTTTTTCGGGAAGATAGGTTATCGGTTTAGCTATTATTTCAACGGCTCTTTGCGCCGCTTTATCTTTGGGCTGATAAGTAAGTTTTTCCTGAATTTTAAGCGCACGTTCAGAGCGTTTCTCAAGTTCTTCCATTGACCTAGGAATAAACGATATTCCGTGTTTTTCTATTGTGGGTAATCCCATAGACAGCCCAGCTGGAATCCATGATGTTCCACCAGTAACAAGTGCGGCTACTGTTTCAGCAGTCTGTTTGGCAGGTGTAATAAAATCACGCTTCTTATTAGGCGTATAGGATTTAAAAATATCAACAAGCTCCTGCTCGGTAGGAGCAGAATCACCCGTAAGCTTCAGTGTTTTTCCCGTAACGCTATCTGTTACCCTATAAGTAGGCACTATTCTTCCTCTATCGTAAATCTACTTTTTTGTTTCTGTAATGAGGATTTATGCACTAACCGCCCCTCTTCATTTACTTCCGTTGGAAATTTAATCATGTCAGGGCTTATTTCACCGTTTCTTAACTTAGATATAAGAGCCTCAACTTTTAATATTTCTTCACGGTGTTGTTCAGGGTCATAGTTTCTATTAGCGAAATCCTTTAATCGTTTTACGGTTTTTTCAACATTATCCACACCACTGTTAGGACTAAAGGTTTTAGGATTTTTGACAAGCTGTCCATCAACCATCATAGCCCCACCCGCAGGAATAACTTTTGAGCGTTGTTCAAGCATTTTTAACAAAGCTTGACTAACTGCTGGGATACCACCTGTTTTTGCGATTAGTTCTAAATCGCGCTTCTGTGCCGGATTCATGTTTTGAAGGATATTGGCTATCTCCGCACTTTTTTTCAGTCCGTCTATTTTTTCCGCCATAGTCTGTGTTTTTGCTAATTGTGCCTGAAGATTAGCCTGTGCTTCTCGCATTGCCATTGCGTCACCGCTTACACGAGCCTGTTCAAATTGATTTTGTGCGTTAATAACACCTAGCTGAGCTTGCCGTATAGTTGCTTTTTCAAATGAGTCAAGCATTGCAGTATCAGACACAAGGTTTTTTAAAACCATCGTAGCTCCGCCCTGCGTTCCCTGCCATTCTTTTGGAAGACTCGAAAAGGCTTTATCAACCCTCGCTCTTCCTACGTCATCAAGTTCGGTGTATAAGGGAAGCGAAGTATGGTCAAAGGGCTGTTTAAGCCGTTGCATTTCCATATCACGAAGTTTTGTCTGGTCTTGCCTAGCCCACATATCCTGAATATTAGATACTGTGTCTATCCCTCTATCAACACCATGTGCGATACCGCCTACTATATTACCTATCGCCATCTGTTTCCTCCTTCACCTCAAAATCAGGCATATACTTAGCACACAATAACTTAACTACTAAAAAGTAAATCTGAAATGCCTGTTCAGGATTGTCTTTAAATACACTTACTACTGGTTTGACTAAAATCTCACGGACATTATCATAAAACTCTTTAAGGTTTTCTTCCCGTTCTTCGATTGCGTTTGTGAGCTTTTGTCCATGTATTAAATATGCCATCATCCAACCTTTATGGTTAGCATGAGCATAATTAGCAAGTTCTTCCATCACAGCTTCTTCTTCTGCGCTAAGTTTAGAATGTTTTTTAGTCGCTGTGCAAATCCAAGTTCCAAGAAAATCTAAAACCACACCTACAGGATTAAAAATATAGTTTAAAATTCGTTCATCATTTTTACTTATCACTCCCATTTCTCTCAATCCCCTAAAAGGAAGCCCTTCAGCGTTTTTAGCTCCAGTTTGGTAATCAATTACATTACCCAGTTTGTATAGTTCATTACTAGGGTTATTTCCGCCAAGTGCCTTTAAGCCCATCCCTAAAGCTGTTTGACCGAGAACCCTTATTCCATGTTGAAGTGCTGCCTGTTGTGCATAAGGTAGTGCTGCTCCAACTACAGTATTTTTAAGCACCTGTGGTGCTATTTGGCTTAAGGCTGTTGTGGCAGCTAATCCAGTTTGTAAACCACTGCCAATACCCTTACCTATATCACCAGAAGCAAAGTTTTCATAGGTAGTGTAAGCTTGAGGTAAAACATTTACGGCAGCTAATGCACCGCCGACCCCTTGTCCCAACGTGGATTTTGGGTCAATAGCTCCAGCTTTACCCAATAGGTCATATCCTAAATTTGCACCGCTTACCGTTGTTCCTAAAATCGACTGAGGTGAGGTGTCCCCCTGTCGTATAATTTTATCTAACCCTTGCAAAAATCCAACTGCTTTTATGCCAGTTCCACCCCATCCTGAACTAACACCACCATCACCCCCACTCATTATTTCATCTTCTGTTTTTGCTGTGAACTGTGGTGCTAAACCCGTACTATAAGGAACTGTCGGATTAAGTGATATATTACCGGAAGCGTCATAAATATAGGGATTACTCATCATTGAATTATAATAGCCCTTTGTCAGATTAGCTTCTCTGCTAGGAAGTGCTTCCAGTCCTTCTTGGAATTGTTTCATGTACGCCATTGCGAGTCCTTCGTTCCCCTCCTCGCCGTGATATTTTGCTAGTTCAGCGTGATATTTTGCTAGTTCAGCGGCTTTTTGTGTTTTTAGAATTATATCTTTATATCTTAATGCTTCATTGGAAACTTGTTCTGGTGTCATTGGTTGAGAGCCGGGAAGGTTTACTGCCGCTTCGGGCGCAGTCATTTCTCCTTCGATTGGTGTTGCAGATTGTGCAGCTACTTCCTGCGAAACCCCCGGAGCTATTTCTTCAGTTCCACCGGAAGGTGCGCTAGGCATTGGCTCTGATTCCATTAACGGTGTTTGTTCCATCATTGGTGTCGGTTGCATCATGGGTTCTGATTCCATACCTAAAGCGTTGCGAACCATTCCACCTGCTTGCCCTACTGCTTCAGGAATTGCCCCGATTATTCTAGGAGCGTTTTCCATTATATACCCACCGGCTCCAGTATCTTTAAGCAACTGCATACCCGCCATACCAGCTTTGGTAAGATTTTGCGCTACTTGCGCTTCTTCCATATCTTCTATCTGTCTCTGGCGTTCAAGTTCTTCAGCCATACGCATTTCTTCTTCAAGCCTTAACTGTGCCGCTTTTGGAAGATATTCAGCTCTAGACTGTAGCTGACTCTGAATAAGCATATCCATAAAATCTTCAGTAGCTGAAGGTAGTGCCATAGCTGAAGGATTTGCCGCTGTGTACATTTTCATATATGACATATCCTGCGGTGCTTGATACCTTGGATATAGATTTACCCCTGTATTTACACTTGGACTTTTTTGTACGTTTGTTTTAGTTCCAGCCATAGTCTTACTCCAATCCTAAATCTCTTTTTGCCAAATATCTGGCACTTGGCTCTGACATTCCGCGTGAAAGGTATTGATTGAAAAGAGCATTATATTTTTTAGATAACTCAATACCTTGATAACCTTTAGTAGCGTTTATTGCCTGATTTCTAGCCTCGGTCATAAGCCCTTCACGTGGATTAGCGTTTAAGCCACTAACCCATGTTTGTAAACTTGGTAACATTCCTGACTTTTCTGCCTGTAGTGTTTCATAATCATACCAAGAAATATCCTTCGGTTTCGGCGCAGGATTAAACTGTATTGCACTTCTTACTGGCGGTGTAGCTATTTCCCCCATACTAACCGGAGGCGTTACACTCTGTCTTGTAGGAATCGCACCCCTATTACTGACAGGTGTCGCAACTCTCCTTCCGACAGGCGTAGATGTTGTAACTGGCGTATTGCTATTAAATGCTGACGCATCGTTAAACTGTGTCGGATTGCTTCTTACAAGTTCGTTCCAATTAGCTGTATTAGAAATTCCCTCTGTTGGATTATTATAGAAATCATTTAAACGTTGTTCGGTAATGGCGGCATGGTCTACCGGAGTTCCAAACCCCAAAGCACCTTTCACGTAATCAGCACCTTGCCCGACTTTTTCAGAACCCCAATCCCATATCTTTCCAAGCCCTTCTTTGCCTAGTGCTCCGATAGCCGCAGTTCCTAATTGCCCAAGACCACCCCATAGCATTTGTTCCTGCCTATCCTCACGAGCATCTTCCCATGCTTTTTTCTGCGCTTCAAACCGCTCACGCTGGAAAGCAAGTGCCTGCTGGCGCATCCTGTCCTGATATGCCTGAGCAAGTTCAGCTTGAATTATTTCATTCAAGGCGTTCTCACTTGGAACATTACCGGACGTGGCATAGTATTGGTTCAGCCAAGGCGTTGCTCTATTCCTTTTATTCCGATATTGAATCATTCCTTCCATAGCTTCCTCCTATCGTGTATGGGCACGTTTCTTTTGGTAGTAGAATGTCAACGCCAATGGCTCAAAGCCCTTTGTTTCAGCGTTAGACACATGCACTAACTTTATTCCATAGAATATAGCCGGTGCAGAAAATATATCTTTCATAACATTTGCATAAGCATGAGTTGAATCAGATATAGTAAATGTATAGTCAGTCCCTGATGTGAGTCCGTCAAGATACACGGTCATGGTTACGGTAGAATTTGTGGCTTTCTTGATACAGATTAGATTAGCCATTTCAAGCATGGTATAGGCCATGAGGTTTCCTTCTATCGGAATCATTTCACCGAATTGAAGCGTGCTTGTAATATCAGAGCCGTCTAGTGTAGTACCGTACTCAAGCCTTTCAATATACCCAGTGTCAATAAATCCATAAGTGTATTTAGTTCCGTAAGTGTCGGCAACCTTTACGCCACACTGTAAATATTTTCCAGAGCCACGGTCTATTGTAAACCACTGCCATGTATTAAGGTCGAGAACATATTCCTTATCTAAGGTCGTACTAGAACCGGAAGCCCAACACCAATGATATTCAAGACGGTGTTCATCTATAAAAGAGTATTCGTTGGCAACCATAGATGTGTTCACTTTGGTAGTCGAATTAGGGTCAAATACGTCTTTTATATCTTCAGAAACCTTTAATGGTGACTGACCGTTTGATATATAAATCCCGTCATGCGCTCTCCAAATAGCCACTGACTTCGCTTGCATCAGATTCTTCTCAAAGATAACCGATGCTGTGCATAGCGTTCTAGGCGCAGGGCAACCGATATTCGGAGAAATACAGAACCTGCTCCACGAAACCCCAGACGAAGATTGATTCCATTGTAATATCCACGTTTCCTTAGCCTTAAACATTAAAACAATATTATAGATATTGGACGAATACTGTGCAAATACATGCGCCCCACACATCAACGCATCATCTTGTCCAAATGTAATCGCCTGTGTGTCAGTTCCGTTAAAAACCTCCGGTCTATCCTGTGCGGAAATAATCAAAGAGTTCTTGGAATAGGAATTGTTACATCCGAGCATTAATCTGTCGGCAGCCATTATCCCAAAACTGTAATTTGTAATATCGTTTGAAGTTGGTATTCCACCGATATAATAAATTCGCACAGCAATAAGTGCCGCTGACCACTGAATTTTATAAAAATATAATGGGAAGCTTCCAGCAACTGTTTTCTTTTGCTCTGCGTCTATGTCGGCATTAGTCCACGCTATAACTCCAGAACGTGCAAGGGACTTTCCGTCTGATAAAGTTCCGTCTGAAACACTAGAAACACTTTTGTAACTGAATCCGTCCCACGCGTATACTGAAACTGTTGCGGCATTAGAATTAGTATAATTATCTGGGACAGCTACATATAAAGCAGTTTGTTTGGAAGTGAATCCGACTTCAAGATAGCTCGTACTTGCGAGTAAATTTAGGTTAGCATACGACCCTGTGTCGCTTTCTATATAACTACTGTAATTACTTACATTTAAAGTAATATCTGTTACCGCCGCACCAACAACTTTATAAGCAGCAGCTATATCCCTGAAATTTCCGTCCCAAACATCTATTATGTTCTGAAACGGAAGGTCTGCGGTTATGTGTGAAATCGTAGCAGTTCCGGCAGAAAGAGATACCAAATACCAGAATAAGTAGTAACCTTCGATGTATTTCTGTTTTGAAACTCCTACAGTTGAATCAAAGATAATACTCCCGTCTTGTGCTAGGGTTACACTATTGGCTGATGTAAAATCAGTAGCGGTTAGTGTTACCCATGAAGCTCCGTTAAATGTTTTAACCGTTGCTGTGCTTGCAGTAGAATTAACTGTTTCCAAATAGAACTTGAAACCTTCCGCTGGGCGAGTAGTTCCAATTAATAAATAAGGCGATACTTTTGATTGGTACGGTGCTGTCGGCGGAGTAAATGCTGAACTATGAAGCAATTCACCTTTCCAGATTGCTACTTCATCTATATAGCCCTCTAAATATGTTCCACCAGCAAGCCCTATCGTAAGGTCAGCAGTAACAGCACCTAAAGCTTTAGCCCCAACAGCAGTTGTCTCAGTTTTAGCCATGACAGCACCATCACAAAAAGCATACATCGTAGTTCCCCTACGTCCTATTTCATAATGATGCCAACCAGCAACATTAAAAGTTAACCCGGAGTTAAAAGTGTAATCCGCCTTTGTAACACCACCAACTACTTCTTTAAAATATACCATTGGAAAAACGGTATTATTAATAGTATTATAACCTAATTTTACATACCAATAATTGTTAGCATCGGCAAGCTGACCGATTATACCATAGGTCTTACCTTCGGTGATTGTTTCTAGGTAATGCTGAAAGCTTATGGTCATTGGGGCGGTGCTAAAACTAAAGTCTGCGTGGTCAGCTGTCGCAAAGTAATCATTTGTTCCATCACAATATCCTGACGACACACCAAACTTCTTTTGGGTAGTTGATAGTTTTGCACCGTTAGTCGGAGTAACTGTATGTGTTCCTACTGTTTCTGTAAATGGGTCGGTGCTGTTATTAGTTCCATTAAATTGTGCATAGAATTTTAACGTGCTTGAGCCACCAACCGTGAATATGTTTCCCTCAGTTTCTAAATCATTTCCAAGAGCAACAGTCAGGTCTTGCGGGTTTGTCGGCGTTGAATCTGAGTCTGTTAGCGTAGCGGTGCTTGAGATAATAGCTGCACATCTCTGTTCAAAACCGCCCCAAATACATACATCAACTCCGTTAGCGTAAACTACTTGACCGTTAGAAATCCCAGCAAACATTCCAGTTCCTGCACCGGAAGAATCAGTCCACATAGAAACTTGCGTAAACGTAGGATAACCCGCGCCTTGGTTGGCTGTTACAGAACCGTTAGTGAGCACCTCGCCATCTGTGTATGTTCCGCTACGACCAGTCACAACATAAGAAGTGGTTGATAGTTTTTTGATTATGGTGCATGTTTTTAAACTTGTTACACCAGTAACCGTATCACCTATTGCCCAAGCAGTAGCAGGTGCAACGTCAAGATACATTACTTCATTTACGTTTCCGGTATTTGGTATGGTGTTAGAGAGGCACGCCACCCCCGAATACGTTTGCCCTGTATATGCTTGCATTAATAAGTGACTTTCCGCGTGGAATGATTTCTCGAAATGATAAGCTGAACGCACTTTGCGATACGTGTCTAAAGCCGAAGTATTGATTTTAGTCATTCCCATTATTGAAGAGGGGTGATTATCTTCATATCTCATGTTAGTCATGGTTCTAAAGTTTTTACCAATCAATAACGGATTCGTTGATGTAACCAACTTACCGTCAAGAGGAAGACCCTTTAGTTCATATTCAACATTAGGCGCAGTTCTGATCTGCGGATTTAGTTTTGGTAATTGATATTGTAATATGTCTTTAGCCATCAACGAAATCTCACATCTTCTATTCCATTAGGAATGTTTGGTAAAAGTGCCATTGATAAGAAATCGAGGTCATTATTAAAAATGTCCATTAATTGCGCCGAAGCGTCAAATCTTCTATCCTGTTCCAACGCTCTCGCCGCTATGTAGTAAGTCAACATTCCACAAAACGCATACGGTACAGAAGGTACACTTGCGCCAGTAGTCATATCAGTAGGAATAGATGCAAGATAAACTGTAAGCGTGTAAACTTCAGGTGGGACAGGCTCTATCCCGATATAATTTCCAAACTCAAACCAATATTGCGGATAAATCCCATCTAAAGGAACATGCCCTAATTGTAGAGGAGTAATCTTAATTAAGGCTTTTTCATCATATTCTACTGCCAAACACTTATATCCGGTAAAGGAAACTAATCTCGTTAAAGCAGTTGTGGTTACGGTAGTAAATGTTCTATATCCGCCAACCCTCCATGCGATAGCCTTTATTCCTTCATTAGCGTAAACTAATAGCAAAGCGTCAGTCCAAAAACTTGCGCTCGACTCTCTAATTAATGCTCTAGCTTGCGCCATAATCGCAGTCCAGTTGTGGACATAGGCTGACATTATCTTGTCCTCACTTCATCGGGTACTCTTATATCTAAAGTTCTAGCAGGAATACGCCGTATGTGTTTGTCAATTAATTCCTGTAAAAGAATTGTATATTCGGCATATTTAAAAGCCGCTTCTGTATATAGTTGTGCTTTTAGTTTTCCCATCATTGCAACATACGGAACAATCGCCTCGTGGAATTCATACGGTATTTCTGGTACATCTGCGTTATCCGACATTTGGTCTGTCGGGTAAATTGAAAGATAAGCGTTTAATGTATAAGCATCATTGGGGATAGGTTCTATCAAAATATAATTTCCCCACTGCACCCAATATTGCGGTTTGGTTTCACCCCTCAATTTAATATGCCCGAAATGATGTGGTGTAATTCTCAAAGTAGATTGCGGAGCATACGGAATAGTTACATTTCTTTCATAATCTTTCCATACAACATCTGTCGTGTCTTTCCACACATTATCACTTGTGTCTTTGTAGTTTACATCTCCGCCAACAAGAACGGTTGTAGAGCCACTTTCAACTAACTCTACGGCGTTAACCTTAATTCCGGTAAAAGCAACGTATCTAACATCTTCTGTCGTGGTCAACTCACTGATTGATTCAAGACACCCTGTCTTATAAGCAATATCCCTCTCACCAGCGTTTATCCACATAAGAATCTCCGCATCAGAAAATAACGCTGCCGTTGATTCGTCTAGTAAAGCTCTTGAGGCTGTAATTAATTCTAGGGCGGTCATTACATTCTCCAGTTTAAGTCAAATTGTCGCAAGCGTTTTTTAGCAGTTACCTGATACCCGTATCCTTCAGGGCAAATGATTACATCATCATATCTCTTGACAGCACCGGGTTCTTTTTTTATTTCGTCAACACTCCAATATTTTTTTTCTAAATCAGTTTTATTCATTTTTAAACCGCTATCCCGTTTACTTTTGCTATATTCGCTACGGCTATGCCGTTTATCTTTGCTATGTTTGCGGAGGCTATGCCGTTTACTTTTGTGATATGAGTCCAACCACCCGCCTCTTCCTCATATTCCACCTCAACCCAATACTGGCAGCATCCGGCAGAGCCAGAAGGGACGTTATCAGTGTAGAAGAGTAAGTAGCACTTCACAGCAACACCTCTGCGGCTACTTCTTTTGCATGATTTCTTAATGCCTGATACGCTGCGTATTCCTCTGTGCCGGGACTGGCTAATTCATTGTTGATGAGGGCAATTTCAGCATCCTTACTTCCAATTTCATCAGTAATAATCGCATCAATGATTTTAGCCCTTG
>Ga0116144_10006558_pt1 | contig 10109 bp, 7 predicted proteins | sample AD_UKC035_MetaG_FD_89746 | JGI IMG/M metagenome (GOLD analysis project Ga0116144, IMG submission 89746) | Active sludge microbial communities of municipal wastewater-treating anaerobic digesters from USA - AD_UKC035_MetaG | ecosystem: Engineered > Bioreactor > Anaerobic > Digestate | place: USA...
ACATTTCCTTTCCTCCGCTTCGTTCAGGTTTCCCTGATCTTAGCGGAGTTTGTGACTTAGGCGTTTCCCTTTTCGCCCATCATTTCCAGGCCCGGTGTTTCCCTTTTAGTTTATCAAAAACAACACCGGGCGCGCGGCCGGGACGGCGCGGCTGATTCGCTGGTTGGTGGCCTTGGCCGGCGGCGATCCGCGCCACTGCCAGGTGCCGCCGCTGAAACGGCCCTTGCAGGTGACGGTGCAACGCGGGGCCGCGCCAGACCTGCGGTTGATCGTCGTTGCGCCGGCAGGTCGCCCAGTGGCGGGAAACTTTGTGTATCTCGCCGGGCGCGTGACGGCGGTCCGAGTTAACCAGGTGCAGGTGCAAGGGCAGACCGGGGCTGCGCCGGTGTGGGTCACGTTGGGCGGTGACGGCGCAATGCCAGCAGTCGGCCAATGGCTGAGCGCCTGCGGAACAGTGCGGGGGGCGGACATTGTGGTAGAACGCTGGGAGGTGCAAAGTGTTTAGCCACGTTGTGTTGATCGGGCGGATCGGACGGGTAGACGCGCGCCCGGCCGGGGAAAGCGGCCGGCAGCAGACCCGCGTGCGGCTGGCGACGCTGCGCAAGTGGCGCGACCTGGACAGGGTGTTACAGGACAAGACGACCTGGCACACCGTCGTCGGCTGGGAAGGCAATGCCGCCTTGCTGGCCGAAGTTGCGGTGGGCGACACGGTATGCGTCGAAGGGTACATTGACAATGACGACAGCGGAGGAGCGTTTCACAGCTCGGTCGTCGCACAAAAGGTGCTGCGGTTGAGCAGTCGGGGCGCGTTGAGCCGCGAACGGTTGGGCGAACTGGTCAAAACTATGGACGTCGAGACCCAGGTGTGGCTGCGACAATTGCTGGGGCCGGCACCGCGCGACTAACTGGGGTGTCACCCGGTTGACTGCGCGGTAGGCATCCTGGTCAGGCATCGCGGCGGGGGTTGGTGATGATCGCCGCCTTACCCGCGAGTTACGCGGCTGGCTTCCCCGGTCAACGTCCTGGCGATACACCCCGGCCTGGACTTGGCAGCACGTTGAGGCTATCCCGTGAGTCACCTGGCCTGGGTTTACGCGGTAATCACCCTGGCGATACACCACGGCTGGGACTTGGCGGCACACCGAGGCTGCCTCGTGAGTCACCCGGCCTGGGACTTGCTCGGTAATCACCCTGGCGATACACCCCGACCTGGACTTGGCGGCACACCGGGGCTGCCTCGTGAGTCACCCGGCTTGGACTTACCCGGCAAACACCCTGGCGATACACCACGGCTGGGACTTGGCGGCACACCCGGGACTTACCCGTGAGTCACCCGGCTGGCTTGCCCGGTAATCGCCCCGACCCAGCACCCGCCCTGCCCGGCTTGTCACGGCGCAGTCGGCCCTGCCGGGACGCGGGCAGGCAAGCCGGGCAACCGGCAACAAAAAAGAGAAGCACGGCGGCTTCTCTTTCGTAACGGCGACCTTTCCTGGTAAGCGCTCGTACCCGGCCACTAACCCGGGAAACGTGCTCCATCCAGGTGATCTGAACCAAGTATATACGGAGATGCAAAATGCGCAATTGGCTCATCGTCCTCATTGCAGGGCTAATTTTGGTCATCCCACCGCTCGTCGGCTATGCCGGCGCGCCGTGCGATCCGCTGACGGCGAAACCGCTGGTATTGTCCCCGTACCGCCTGGCGCAACAACGCTATCTGGTCCGGGCCGACACGGCGTTGACCACAATGGCAGACATTGCCGTCGAATTGCACGTGCTGGCGACGCAGCCGGCCCCGGTCAGTAGCGCGGAAGCGTTCCGGCGCGCGGGCCGGGCCTCCGACCTGGCCGCGCAGTTGGAGCAGATTGTGCGGCCCAACCCGCCGGCGGTTTACACACTGCTGGGCGAGCGCCTCGGCCAGGTACGCGACACTTACAGCCTGGCCGCTGAAGATTTGCTGGCCTATTTGGGGAACAATGACCTGGCGCAACTCCAGGCCGCCGGTGAGGCGCTGGCATTGGCCGACGCGGTGCGCGCCGAGTTGGTGGCCGCCGTCGCGGGCCTGCATTATCCCCTGTGCCGCGAGGTGTGGCGCGATGAGTGAGGAATTTACGGACAAAGCCAAGATTCAACTGTTGCGCGCCCAACAGGCCTCCGCCCAGGAGAAATTGGGCCGCGCGCTGTACCGCCAGAAACGCGCGGAAGACCTGTTGAGCAAATACCTGACGGCGCACGCCTCGGTGGCGTGGGGGCAAGCGGTCGCCAGCGGCGCGGATGTGCTGCACTATGCCGAAGCAATGTTGGGCGCACTGTCCGAGGGGCGCCCGGCCACGTCCGATGCCACGGCGACGGCCGCCCTGGATTTGCTGCGCCAATACCTGGAAGTCTTGGCAGTGGACACAACGCAGACGACCACCCCGGACGCTGTATTGGCGTTGGCGCAGCAGCAGTTGCCCGTGGTCGCGCAGCAATGGCAGACCCGCGTAACCGCCCCGATTGGCACGCCGCCGCCCGGCGCCCCGCCTACGGATACTCCGACGGCGCTGGCTGCCTATGAGCTGCTCCGCCAATACCTGGCGGCCTTACAAATCTCCGCGGCCGGCGTTACTACCTCGACCGACCTGATCGCCCTGGCGCAACAGCAATTGCCACTCCTGCCCCCGCGCCTGGTCGCGCCGCCGTCCGTGTCGCCCGCGCCGCCGGTGACGCCGCCGCCCGCCGTGACCGTGGTGGCCAGCGCGCCCGCGCTGTCTCGCCCGGAGTTGCCGGAGGCCGCCGTCGAGGCCTGGCGTGTCATCGGGCGCGAGCCGTCTTGGGAAAAGGCTGAGCCGCTCTTTGTCCAGACCACTGGCCACGCACCGCCCGTGTTCCGGGAAATGGTGGACGTGTTGGTGGCGCAAAATTTACTCAGCTTGTTCAAAGCGCCGGTGGCGAAACGGCACGAAGCGTTTTGTAATCCGCGCCTGTTCGAGCTGACCGCCACCGGTGAGACCCTGTACCAGCCACGCTTTGGCCTGGCTCCCGTCACGCTGGCGACTTTTTTGGGCAAATACCACGTCACCCCCGCCGCGACGCTGACCTGGTGGTTGATCCGCGCGACCCGCAATGCGATCCTCAGCGGGCAACTGCTGACCGATAACCCGTTTGGCGTCGAAGTCTTTGACCTGGCCGACGGTATCCCGGCGGGCTACCAGCGGGAATACGGGGAGTGTCGGAATCCCGACAAGGAGGGCGATGAGCAATGCAGTGTCCCGGACTTGTTCGTGACGTTGCAAGCGCGCGGCGCTGAGACACAGCGGATCTGCGTAGAATGTGAGCGGGGTCGTTACGCCAACCAGGCGTTGAAGCGCAAACTGCGCTGGACGATGCACAACTACGGTCAAGCCGGATTCGCCGGGGTGTACTACGTTGCCCCGGCTGTGCCAGAGGCCCGAGTGTTGCAACGCGCCCTGCTGAAGCTGAGTGCCGATCTGCGCAATGACCCACGCCAGGTAGCCCGGGGGATGCTGGCGATTTTCACGTTCGATGCGCTGGCCGACCATTGGCTGCCCTCGCCGGCGATGGTGGATCGCTGGGCCGGGACGATGGCCCGGATTGCGGAGGCGGAAGCGGCGGCGACCGCCGCCGGAACTGACCCCGCAGCGGCCGTGGCCGCGCTGGGAATAAATCCACGGGAGATGCCGTTGCCAATGGCGGCCAGCGCCCTATGTCGGCTCAAGCATCGGCAACGCGCCGGAAATATCCAGGCGCATCCAGGAGAAGAATGATGGAGCTGTGGCTTACCCGCCTCGCGTTACTGTGGTTGGACGGGAGTGTTTTGCTACTGGCGGCGCTGGTGGCCGTCGGGCCGTATGCCCTGGCGCTGACCGGGGCGGGATTGATGGTGGGACGACCGCGCTGGCGGCAAAGGCGATCGTCGAGGTCAACGGTGACGGCGCCGCGATTCACGTTGCGGTGACAGCCTGGTGGAGCAGACCATATCAGTTTCTCCAACGCCGATGACTTGGAGGAGGCGACTGGTGCTTCCGTTAGCACTGACGCCATTGCCATACCATCGGCATCTGCCCTGTACCGCTGGCGACAAAACAATCAAAACATCTCAACCGCACGTCCATTACAACTCCCCCTGTTCTGGTCCAGGCTTGGGATTATCCACCGTTGAGAAAGGGAGTACCTCACCCGGGTACTCCCGCACAGATATGGTGGATAATTCCACGCACATCGATCCCCCATAAGCCCTCAATTACCACTTATGAGGTCGAAAAATGGGCCGCCAGCGCCAGCAGGCAGACGGCTGGGCAAGCACCCTACCCCTCTGCCCCTCCATTCTGGGGAAGATGGCGACGGGGAGATGCGCTGTTGGTGCGAAACGTTCCCCTGGGAGTGATGTTCCACTGACTCCCCTACGCGGCTGGGAGGGGAAGCTCAGAAACTGTTGCACCGTCCAGCCGATGGTCGATGAGTCCCACCGCCATCGCGGGCGTCCGTTCCTGATAACGTTTGGCCCGTTGCCGGCCCTGGCAGCGCCGACTGCTGACATTCGGCACACGAATGCGGCGTATGCGGTCGCCAGACGCGCCTCCCTACGCCCTCGAGCCATCACCAGGGACACCCGTGAATGCCCTTGCTACCATTGCAGGCTAAACGCACCGCACAGACCTATGAACAACCAGAGCCACAGGGAACGTTGCGTCATCCTCCATCTCGCCTATGGGAAAATGGAGGTTATTACCCTCACAGCATACTCACTTGAGGGAGAATTTCAACTGCCCCAGACCCGCCCAGGTCTGGAATTGTCCACCATTGAGAAAGGAAGTACCAGTGCCGAAAGCACGGCGCCGATGAAAACGTCAGGCAACACGTCCTTCAGGAAAGGCCAGACGATCAAGGATAGAACGAGATTGATCGTCACACAATAGAAGATGGCGACAAGATACCAGACAAAGGACACCCGTCCCTGGATGAGCTTGCGGCACAACCGCCCAACCTCGACCTTGCCGCCCGTAAGCCCCGTCACCAGGATGGCCGCCAAAGAAGGGGCGTAAGTCCCCGCAATGATAAAGGGGATCGTTCCCCAGCTCCAGAGCGGAGCCCCCTGCGAGAGACACGCCCACACCGCCGGCGTCCATATCAGCCACGAAAACAGGAATGCGAGCAGGTAAAAGCTGCGCACAGGCGCGTTGACAATTATAGTGCGTAATTTGGACAGACTCGATGACATTTCAACCCTCTTTCTTTCAATGTGTGAAAACTACGCCCTATGATAGCACAGCCATGCTGCGGAAAAGTCCGCGAAAAGTCCGTTTTCCATTCCGCGCAAACCGATCGCGCCGCCATCATGGCCATCCATAAATAAACGAATGGGTTAACACCCATTCGTTTATTCGTATTTCTATTCGTGGATGGCAGCATCAGTCATAGTGCGCCCGGTTATTTCTCCGGACTGGTAGGGCGCGGGAAAACAGCCCTGACGCCGCCACCGAATATATACTTAACCCAACGATTTTCACTAAACCGCACAAGTTTTGCCCAAACATTGGCCTCATAATCTGCCCAGCGCGTGTCAGGCAGTTGCCTTAGACGTGGATCATCCTCATCTAAAGTCAACGGTCTTTCAGTAGTGTTATAAGTACACGGACACCCCTTGTCATCTGTATCTCTTTCTCCAAATGAAGGAGGAACCATTATAGGTAGGCTGACTACGAGATGACGAGGCGGAATACATGGGCATCCATTGGGTTGTTTCATCCTACGTTGATCCTTATAATAGTAGTTCCCCCCCAATGTATGGACAGCTAGATAGTATAGGGAAGCCACCCCCGAACAATCTGATAGGGCATAAAGATTCGTCACCCAGCCACCACCTAGATAGTATACACAAAGACTCTCGAGATTCTCGTAGAATTGTTTATCACATGCAGATCTCGCCACGCCGCACTGCATATAACACAAATCATGTCGCGCACAAGCAGGCGAGAAATTCATTCGTATCCAGGATTCCTGGCCGTTCTCCACCTGCAGAAACTCAACATAATCCGGCACAATGTTCTCCTCCTTACCGGGTGTACCACAAACCATACCCGACGGGTCCGTATAGAGCGCCGGGTTATTGCGAACGTACATATAAAGATTCATCCCATCCACATACCCCAGCGGGTCCATCTGCAAGAAGCGGCCCAGTTGCGGGGAGTACATTCGTGCGCGGTAGTAGTAATTGCCGCTCTCGCCATCGTACTGCCGTCCGGTGAACAGGTAGTCGTTACCGATGGCCGAAGCCGACCGGGAATTGCCATCGCCGTCGAAGATGTGCGCCGTGCCGTAAACATCGTACTCGTAGCGTTCTACCAAAGCGCCGCTATTGCCGGCTACTTCAGTGACGTTGCCCAAGGCATCGTGATGGTAAGTGTAGGTATTGCCCCCGCGTTCCATCGTCAGCAGATCGTCAAGTGTCACGCCGTAGACGTACCGTGCCAGAAGCTGATCGGCGGCGTCGCGTTCCTCGATGATTTGCTCATCGAGATCATAGACGTAATAGGTCGCTACACCATTCACAATCTTAGCCACACGCTGCCCCAGCACATTGTAGACGTATTCGGCGGCAGTCCCGCCAGCGCCGGCCATGGTAACCTGGCGGTTCAAGGCGTCATAGGTATAGGTATTCACGCCATCGCTCGTCAGATTACCCTTGAGATCGTAGCTCAAAGCCCGTCCGGTTGCCTGTATATAGCGATTCATTGGGTTGGTTAACCGTTGCCCATCGTTGGGCAGATAGGATTCGGTCGCCCCATCATCTTGCACCGACAAACGGTTGCCCACAGTATCCAGATCGTAGTTCTGAATCTGATCGTAGGTGGTGATGGAGTCAGGATCGGTTGTATTCGCACCGTACCACACTTGCGCGAGCTGATACAAGTCGTCATAGGCATACACATCGACAGGGACGCCGGTCACGTGTGCACGCTGCATAAACGTGCGATTTCCCACGTTGTCGTAACCATAGCGGTAGTCGGCCAGGTCACCGGTGCGCACCCGTGTGACGCGGCCTACCGTATCCACTTCGTATTGAGTATTGATGCCTTGGGTTGTCGTTATAAACAGCACTCCTGTCGGCTCATTGTAGCCATAAGTCGCCACCAGAGCCCCATTTCGCTCCACTTGCGAAAGACGGCCCAGAGCATCGGCGGTTCGCACCACATGCACGCCGGATGGATAGGTCATCGTGTAACTCCCGGCAGCATAGTCGTAAGCATAGTTCGTAACCCAACTGAAGCCATCTATCGTCTGAATCTGCGACGTCACAGCGCCAAGATTGTCATAGGTGAAAGAGACGCCCGTTGTATGCCCCAACGATGTCTGCCACGCGCCGAGCATCCGTCCGGCAGCGTCATAGCTAAAGCGCTGCGTCCCGCCTCCGGGCAGCGTTCGCTCCACCAGATGCCCTGCCGCGTCGTACTGCGCAATCAGCGTCGCGTTGAGTTGATCGGTGCGCGAGACGACCTCACCCGCAGGGTTGTACCCGGTCGTCACGGACGTCCCATCGGCGTAGAGCGTCTGCGTCTGGCGATTATTCGCATCGTAGGCGTAACGGGTCGCATTGCCGTTATCATCGGCGATTGCCATCAGATTGAGTGCATTGTCGTAGGTATAGTGAGTCGCAACGTCAAGCCCACCCACGTCGGCCACGTGGCGCGTGATCTTGCCGAAGGCGTTGTACTCGTCCCACTCCACTACCCCATTGGCGTCGGTGACCACAGCTTGCCGCCCAAGCCGGTCATAGCCGTAGCGCATCACCAGATTCAATCCTTCAGCATCGGCATACTGAACGACAGGGCGATTCAGCGCATCGAAATCGTAGCGGGTGACCACACCGCGCGAGTTGGTGATCACGGCAGTGTTTCCGGCGGCATCGTAGCCGTAGGACGTCGTCAGGTTTAGCCCACCGTCATCTTTACGGGTGAATAACAAACGACCCAGACGGTCATAAGCGTTGAGCGTGGTCACACCGCGCGGACCGGTGATGCCCGCCAGTTTTCCATCAAGCGTATACGTAGACACCGTCGTCAGATTGAGCCCGCCGCAGTCGGACGTTTCACGGATGCGGCGCCCCAGGGCATCGTACTCATAACAAGTGACGGCACCCGCCGGATCGGCCATCGCTGTTAATTGCCCATCCAGAGTGTAGGTATAGACCGTAGTCAAATCAAGCCCGCCGAAGTCGTTGATTTCCCGGGCCAGACGGCCATGATCGTCGTATAGATACTTCACCACTCTGCCGCCAGGATACCGGATGCTGTCCTGTTGGCCATTGGCCGTATAGGTGTAAAGCGTGGTGTTCCCCAGGGCATCGGTCATAGACGACAACTGATTGGCATCATCGTACGTGCGGGTGGAAATGCCGCCGTTCGCATCGTTCACAGCCGCCAACTTGCGATTAACATCATAAGCGTAAGAGATTTGCCGCACCAGGCCGTCAGCCACGGTGCGCTCGCTGAGAAGATTGCCATGCGCATCATAAACATAATCGGTGACAACGTTTTCGCCGGTGACGCCATCGGGAGTGTAGTCCTGGATCCGGCGTACCTGACGGCCGGCAGCGTCATACTCGTGTTTGACGACAATGCCCAGCGCATTCTCCTCCGTCAACACCCGTCCCTGGGAATCATAAGAGTAGCGCATCTCGGCACCCCCCGCGGCGCCGCCGCTACAGGCGCTACACCCGGCGATGCCACTCGGCCCGGATACCGTCTGCGGTTTACCGGCGGCGTTGAAGTCGCGGTACGTGGTCGTCTCGGCCAGGCCGCCGGCGTCGCGGATAACCTGCGTGAGCAGCCCCGGAACCGGCGTGACACCCGCAGCGAACAGGGCGTTCGGTTGGCCGTAGGCTTCGTCAGGGGTTCCCTGCGTGTAGCGGTAGACGGTGACCACGCCCAGTTCATCGGTCTCGGCGGCAAGCTGGCCCCAGGCGTTGTAGCTGTAGGACATCGTCGGCGTCACGACCACGCCGTGCTCATCGGCTACCGCCGGGTACTCCACCCGGATCAACTTGCCGGCTTCGCCCAGGCCTTCTTCGTAGTCGTAGACGTAGACGGTGGTGTTGCCCAGCGGGTCGGTCTGGGTTTTGAGCTGGTTGAAACGGGTTTCGTAGGTATACAGCGTCGTCTGCACCTGCGCCGGATCGCGGGAACCGGCAGGTAACGCGCATTGAGCCGGCCCCATGTGGCTGGCGCTGAGAGCCTTGCCGTTGATGGCGTACGTATACTCGTCACAAGTGCCATCGAGGTTATCCCGGCGCAGCAAGTTGCCGGCGTCGTCGCGTTGGTACGTCATCGTGCGGCCCAGGGCATCGCTCTCATCCAACCAACGCCCCCAGCGATCGGTGTGCCCGCTGAGCCCGCCCCGCTCATACGCGACACGCTCCACCAGATCAACAGACTTAGGCGCCGGCGGCGCGGGATTGGCGGGCGCGCCCACAGGGCTATCGTTGAGGAACGCATAATCAAACTCAGACGAAGTGAAGCGGCGCACTTCCTGAGCCATCTCGGTTTCACCCGTTTCAGGATCGTACGTCAGGCGCGGCGGCTCAATGACGCCGGTGACGTGACCGAATTCGCTATACGTGTGCTCCGTGACGGCGCCATTCTCATCTGTCGTGTGCGTGAGCAGTCCCCGCGAGTCGTACGTAAATCCGCGCACGCTCCCGTCGGAGGAAGTGACCCGCCGCAAGTGATTGTTCCGGTCAATGTCGAAGGATGTCACCCGTCCGGCAGGGTCAGTGATGTGGGTCAGTTTCCCATCCGCGTAAGTGAAATCCCAGGTCCAGCGTGGGGCACTCTCACCGGGCAGATAAATCTCAAAGGCGGACACCGTCTCATCCGGGTTATAGACGAAGGTTGCCCTGCGTCCATCCGGGTAAAGCGTGTAATCGTGGCGCCCGTCGGAATAGAAGCGCACCCGCGTCCCGTCAAGATAAATCAGCGTATATGTATCGCCGGCCTTGTCGTAGACTAGCTTGCGATGATCCGTCGGGGTCAGGTTGATGATGTCGGAGCTGGGAGCGTCGAGCCAGGGATCGAACTGCACGTCGCCGTTGATGTTTTCCCCCTCTCCGCCGG
>Ga0116144_10006559_pt1 | contig 10108 bp, 7 predicted proteins | sample AD_UKC035_MetaG_FD_89746 | JGI IMG/M metagenome (GOLD analysis project Ga0116144, IMG submission 89746) | Active sludge microbial communities of municipal wastewater-treating anaerobic digesters from USA - AD_UKC035_MetaG | ecosystem: Engineered > Bioreactor > Anaerobic > Digestate | place: USA...
GCGCAGAGCACCACGCATTTAAGCGGTCGCGAGAAAAAATCGTCAGGCATGGATAAGGCTCCGGTAAAGTTCGAGCAGCCGCCCGAGGTTGCGTTCGGTGTTCCAGATTCTTCCGGCGTCAGCCGCCGCATTTCTGCCCAGGGTGTCGGCCTGGCCGGGGTTCTTGATGATTTGTACCAGCCGCCGGGCCAGTTCTTGCCGGTCGTCAGGTTTAAAAAGCAATCCGTTGCGGCCGTCTTCGATGAACTCCGGGATGCCGCCGATCCGGCTGGCAAGGATCGGGCGTCCGTAATGCATGGCCTCCACCAAAACCACCGGTGACATGTTTTCCCATTGTTCCGGTATGACCACCGCCCGGGCGCGACTTATCAGACCGGTTGTTTCAGCCGGCGGCCGGCGGCCCAGAAAGAGCACCCGTTTGGAAAGCTTGAGCTGATTTACCAAGGTGCGGACTTGGTTTACGTATGACGGCGCAACCTGTTCCGTTTCACCGACAACCAGCAGTTTCAAATCCGCCGGCAGGTCCGGTTGCGCGATCGCCAGAGCCTCGATTAAGACATGCAATCCTTTTCTTTCCTGGACCCAGCCGACGTAGAGCAGGTAATCGCGGTCGCCGGCTATGGCGGTTGCGGCGCCTGGCGCCTGGAAATCATAGATCTGCGGTATCACGAAGGTGCGTTTTTCTTCCAGACCGTAATCGATACCCAGCCGCCGCGAGGCCTCGGAGAGAAAGACGATCGCCTGGAAACGCCGGAGAAAAAAATTGAAGATGGGACGTCTCATCAGAAACGGCAGGCGGTATTTGGGAGTCACTCCCAGGCAATCAAGGCAATCCGCGCCCTGGTAAGTAGGACAACGGTCTCCGGATTTTCTGGCCAGGGTTTCCCTGGGGCAGAAGAACCAGTAGTCATAGATGGTCAGCACTCTCGGTACTCCGGCCAGTATGGACCGCAGCAGAACGGCGAAGGAAAGGCGCCGGAAATTATGAAAGTGAACCAAGTCCGGCTTTTGATGGTGAAAAAGGCGCCGACTTTGGAAGAAAACGGCCGGATCACACTGTAAGGTGTTTTTAAAGAACTGCAGGTATGAGAAGAAACGGCTGCGGAGTGATCGTGGCCGCCGGTAGTCGATGAGGCTTTCGACCGGACGCAAGGTTTGGTGCTCGAAACCCGCTGAGGATTTGTCGAAATCCGGGGGTGTCGTAACCAGCAGGTTCCGGACCCCGCGGTTTTCCAATTCTTCGACCATTCGCCGGGCCGCTTGTTCGGCGCCGCCCCAGATTCGGTGTGTGGCAGGCCAGAAGTCGATTACCTGGCAGATTTTCATGATCGTTTCACCAAGCGTTCCAGCCAGTTATTTATTCGCCCCGGCCGCATCGCGGCCGTCAAGCGGTAAAGGTCCGCCTGTTCTTTTTTGGAATAGGCGTCGGAGACCGGCCGGGCGTTTTTTCCATAAAATACCAGGTCGCTTTGAAGAGTTTGTTCAGACGGTACATAGTAGCTGAAATGGGCGTTGATACCGATCCGCCGGGCCCATTCCAGCCCGGCCAGGTCTTTCTGATAGGAGGAGCCGGGCAGTCCGATGATGAAGAACCCGTTTACCGAATCGAAGTGTTTTCGAGCGATCAGGGCCGCCTTTTCGATCTCTTCGAAGGTCTCGCCTTTCCGCACGGTTTTTAAGACCTCCGGGTCGATGGATTCAATGCCGAAACTTATGTGCCGGCAACCGGAAGAGACCAGGGCTCGGGCGACAGTTTCATCGAACCGGTCCGCCCGCAGTCCATTTCCGCAGGACCAGTTAAGTTTTAAGTCTCCGATCAAACGGCAGAATTCCACCACCCGATTGCGGTCGACGTTGAAACAGTCATCCACCACGGTGAACGACTTGATTCCCCACCGGTCCCGGGCCTGTTTCAGTTCCTGGAAGCAGTTTTCCGGGCTTCTCGTAAACCAGCGACGGTTTCGGCTCATGCAGTAGGTGCACTGAAATGGGCAGCCCTGGCTGGTCATGATGGCGTAACTCCAGACGCCTTGGCGCCAGCGTCGGGCGAAGACCGGAAAAGAATCAAAAAGTTCGTAATCGGGAAAAGGATAGAGGTCGGAGAATGGTTCGGTGTACTCGATTTTTTCCCCGAGCGCCAGGTAAGGATAACAACACTGAATGTCCAGAAACCCGCAGATGGATTTTACTCGGGCGGAGGGGTGCTTTTTTAAATACAGGGATTGAATGCGCCGGGCCTGTGAAATGGTGCGCGATTGAACTGAAATGCCAATGACCTCGGCCCGATGGCGCAGGAAACGCCCGGCCGGCCGGGGCCGAGTATTCAGGTCCACCACCCGGGTCTGGAAGTGGGTGGCGGCATAGGCCAGTCCGATATTCGGTATCTCCTGGTTGACGCCGGCGGGCGGGTTGATGAAAAGCATCATTTTTTCACTCGCTTTACAGAAGGTTCGTGTAGGGAAATGTTGTTTTCGGACGCGTTTCGGAGCGGTGTTGTCGAAACGGAGCGCGATGCCACGGGTTTCGCCTGTGGGGGCTTCACCGCGAAAATAGGGCAATCGATACAGGCGGCAGGAACTCGGCCGCTCAAGACCCGGTTCCGGAAATCCCGATAGCCTTTCGAGTTCCAAATCTCCCTGAAACGCTGCTCAAAGACATTTCCAAAACCGTGTTTTTTCTGGAAATTCCGCGCGTTGGCTTCATTGCTGGCGCAACAGTTGATCACCTCTCCGGTGACGAAGATGAACGGCATCGTCCAGGCCGTGCATTGGCTTATCGGGGGTTTGACGGCCGGGACGTCTTCATTCCAGATAAGGGTGACCGGAGTCCCGCGCGCTCTTCGTTTGGCCTCGGCGATTATTTCCGGCGGGATTTCAATGAAGAGGTTTTCGGTCTCCCGGAAATTGTGGAGCATTCTGGTGAATTGGGCGCGTACCGGGGTTTCTCCGCAAAGGGAGATGATCAGGTCGACGTAGTCCGGTATTTCGCGGTAATTAAGCCGGTTGGCGATAAAGTGAAAGGCGAGTTCCGGATAACGGGCGCCCCGTTCTTTTTTCAATTCAAGCAAGGTGCGGATATTGCCTATCACCCTTTCGAAATCCGAGCCGCAGCGGATCCGTTCATAGGTTTCTTTGGTGGCCGCGTCTAGCGAAACGAACATCTTATCCACCTTCAGGTCGATCAGTTTTGAAGCTGTTCGACGATCGATGAAATAAAAGGTGTCGTAGAGTTCCACGAATACCTTCCGGCGCTTCACGTATTCCAACATCTTCAGAAAGGCAGGATTGATGAAACTTTCGCCGATGCCGGTCAGGCCTATCCAGCATAGGGGGCGGAATTGGTCCACTATGGAACGGAATTGTTCCAGAGACATGTCCCGGGATGGCTCTTTCCAGTACGTGTGTTCGCAGATCAGGCATTTCAGATTGCATCGGGTGGTAACCTCGATTTCCAGAAAGACCGGATAGCGGGGGATGCGTCCGCCGCTCATTCGAACCAAGTAACGGCCGGCCGCCGAATTCCAGAGGAAATCGAACAGGTATAGGTTGAGCACGTAACGCAGGTTTTTTTCCGTGCCGAGTTTTTTGAAAAATCCGGCCAGGCGGCGGGAAAAACGTTTGAAGCCGCGGGCGCAATTCAGCGTTTTCTTTTTAATGTCCATATCAGGAAGGTGACGATTTTTTTAATTTTCCCCCGGGGTGAACGGAGAAATTTCAGGATCAGGACCGCCAGGCGGCCCGGGTGGCGAAGCGAATCATGAAACACGGCACTCCCCTGCTCTTTTTGCCAGACCAGCCAGTTCAGGCGATCCCGGTAGCCCAACAGCTGTTTCCAGGTTAAATCACGGCTGCAGAGGATTGAAATTCGGTCGTAGAGAAAATCGGACCAATCGACCTGATCCGGAATAAAGCCCTCTTTCCGGCACCAATCCCACACCTGGGTTCCCGGGTACGGAGTCAGGATGCAGATGCCGACGCTGTCGATGGGATTTTGAACGATGAATTGTTCGGTTAATTCAATTTCGGCCGCTGTTTCGGTAGGATTGCCGATCATGAAGGTGCCGTTTACATACAGGCCGGCTTTCTTGCAAAGCCGGATGGCCCGGCGGTTCTGTTCCACGGTGGTCTTTTTGTTCAGTACTTTAAGGATACGGTCCGATCCGCTTTCGAAGCCGAAGGTTATTTGACGGCATCCGGCCTCCCGGGCGAGTCGAAGCGAATCCGGATCGATTTCATTGACCCGGGCGTTGCCGCCCCAGATAAATTTCAAACCTGCCTGATTGATGAGCCGGCAGATCTTTTGAAGGCGGGGCCGGTTGGAGAAGAAGCTGTCTTCGATAAAGAATATGGCCTGAATTCCATAATCGGCCAACAGGGATTTGATTTCGGCGATCACCCTTTCCGGTGAATTGTAACGGCAGGGCATCCCTTTCCAGCTGTTGTGGCAAAAGGTGCAATTATAGGGGCAGCCGCGGCTGCTCAAGACGGCGGCGGTACGGGTGCCGGGCGGCACGAAATAAAGATAGGAAAACGGGATGCGGTCTTTGCTTCGCATGTAAAAATCCATGCGCATCAGATGGCGGCTGGGCGGCGGGATCTCATCGATATTTCTGATGTAAGGCCGGGAGATGATTCCGGTGGTCAGATTTTCCCGGACGATGTCCAGCATCGCCTGCTCGCCTTCACCGACCACGACGATATCGGCGTGGAGCGCCGCCTCCTGGGGCAGGACGCTGGCATGTACGCCGCCGAGTACCGTGGTGATTCCGCGGGCGTGGCAAAGATCGGTTATCCGGTAAGCGTCTTTGGCCAACGGAGTGGTGGCGGTGACCCCGGCGATCTCCGGCCGGAATTCATCCAGGCGGGCGGCCACGTTTTCACCGGCCAGCTCATCGATAATGATCACCGGAACCCCGTGTTTTTCAAGATAAGCGGCGATAAAACCAAGGCTGAGCGGTTCCTGGACCGCGAACTGCTGGTCGGTGCCCGGATTAATAAGGGCGACCCGCTTCAGAGGCGGCGATGCGTTCAAGATAACCTCAAAGAGAGAATATGTTTAAACATCCGCCGGTCTTCCTCTACCAGGAAGCCGCTCTTCCAGATCAGCAGCAGGAAGAGCGAAAAGAAAACGAGGCCTTCAATGCCAAGCACCGCGGCGGCGGCCGGACGTGACGGGTATCGGAGGCCTGGAAGCCGGTTCAGGAGCTCAAAAGGAACCGCCAGTGAAACCGCCGCCGCCATCGGTTTCCAGACGCACTCCCGGAATGAGGCGATAAGGGAAGCGCCTACGAAACGGTAAAATCTCACCATGAAATAAGTGTTGCTGATGCTTATCGAAATCAGAGTGGCCAGCACCACACCGACAAATCCGATCTTTATGACCAGAATCAGGCTGAGGATAATGTTCAAAACGGCCTGTCCGCCGCCGGCCAGCATCTGGAAGTCAGGGCGTCCTATACCAACCGCGATCGCCGAAGAAATGGAACCCAGGAGCGCCGTCATCATGATCAGGGAGAAGAGCCGCAGTACCAGCACCGAATTGCCGTATCCGGGGCCGAGCCAGGCGAAAATCAGCAGCGGCGCGGTCACCATGACAAAGGAAAAGATCGGAAAACCGAGCAGACTGATATACTTCAGGCCGCGTGCTTGAAGGCGAATGATTTTTTCCCGCTGGCCGCGTGTATCCAGCTCCGAGGCGGCCGGAACCACCGCCGAGGTGAGAAGCCGGACCAGGTGAGCGGCCTTGTCGGCGACGGTGAATCCGAGCTGGTAAAAACCGACCAGGGAGACGTTCAAAAAGTGTGAAATCAACAATTTATCCGTCTGGTAGGTTATCACGTCTTCGATGGAAGTCACCCAACGTTTGATTCCGAACCAGCTCAGGGTGCGTAAAGAATCCAGGCTGAGCGAACCTGGATTGAGTTCCAGAGTTGGAAAGAGCCGGAAGGCAATCACCACTGAGGCCAGTCCGGAGATCGAGGCGATAGCAAGAGAATTGAGCATCAACCCCTGGATCCCGTATCCTTTTCCCAGGACCAGCAATACTCCGGCAAGGTTAAGCAGTGACACCGCGATGCTCATCTTGTTGGAGATGTCCATCCGTTGAAAACCGGTCTGGATGACCGCGAAGACCCGGAAGATATTACTGACGGAAAAAGTGACCACGCCCCAGAAAAAAAGGTAATGCGCCTCATTCCTCAAGGCCGAAGGAATTCGGAAGATCTTGACCAGCGGTTCGGTGGTTAGGCCGGCCACCGTTACCATCAACAATCCCAGCAGTCCGTAAAAAACCAGACCGGAGTTGACAACCTGGTTCAGCTTGGTTTCTTCTCCGGTGGTGTGATATTCGGCTACGAATTTTTCGAATGACTGACCGAGACCGAGATCGAAGAGGCCGAAATAACCGGTCAAGACGCTGATCATTGCCCAGATCCCATACCGGGCGATACCGATCTGGCGGATAATGTAAGGGGTTAGAAAAAAGGCGATCAGAATCGCCCAAAACTGACCGCCGATATTGAAGAGCGTGTTGCGTATCAGCCGGTTGGCAAACCCGGTGCCTTCGTTATCCATGTTAGGCAAGCAGTTTTAGGAGGCGGGCGGTTTCTTCGACGAATCGACGTAATTCCTGGATTTGGGTGCGGTAACCATTAAGCAGGTGGTTTTCTTCGCCGTCTTTTGATTTGGCGCGCCCTTCGAGTTCGGACGAGACCTCCGTCAGACGACCCTGGAGGGTAGTCAAACGTTTGTCGATCCCGATTTTCAGACGGTTTTTGACAAGGGTCGGCAGGTTCCGGTCGGCCTGGTAAAAATCCCCCTTGGCTCCTTTGCGCCAGATCGGCCTGACCGCTCCCCAATCCTTCAAGATACGGATATTGATGCTGGCGCTTCCCTTGCTGATGCGCAGCGCCTGGCTCAATTCGGTCAGAGAGAGCGGCCGGTTTTCGAGGTAAAGGATGGCGTACAACTGGCAAGTCACCCGGTTTAATCCGAGGCTGGCTCCCAATTCCCCGATCGATTCGATAAAACGGTCTCGAATTTTTTCCGTGTCCTTGTTCATGTCGTTTAAAATATTCTAAACGATACTTGGAAGGATGTCAAGTCATTATGGAACTTGAATAAGCCAGGCCGTTGTGGTATAAATTCCCGGTATCGGCAAGAGGGGATTTTAAAACTATTCATTATCAATGGGGGGATTTTTGAAAGTCACGCTGGTAAATCCGAATTTCACCGGCTCCGTGGTGACCCAAAGCCTCGGGTTGGGATTTTTGGCCACTTCACTCCGGGAATCAATCGACTGTCAAGTGCAGGTGGTGGAACCGGTTTTGCAGCATTTGAACCGCTCGCAAGTCCTTGCGATGGCGGGAGATTCCGAAGTGGTCGGGATAACCAGCTACACAGAAAGTCGTTTTGAACTGATTGATTTGGCGGCCGAGCTCAAAGCCCGTAATCCCGGTTGTCTTATCGTAGTCGGGGGACCGCACGCCACCGCCCTGTCCGAGATAATGCTGGAACGCTGCTCCGATCTGGATGTCGTGGTGCGAAGCGAGGGAGAGGAGAGCCTGAAGGAGATCGTCGGCGGTAAACCTTTGGAGATGATCCCCGGTATAAATTTCCGTCAAAATGGCCGGGTTGTCGTGAATCCGGATCGACCGTTGATCGGCGATATCGACCGGGTCAACTTCGATTACCGTTTCCAATATTTCCCGGAGTGGAAAGACACCGAGGTGCCCATTCACCTGCGGGACAAGAAACACTTGCCAATCATCGGTTCTCGAGGTTGCCCTTTCCGCTGTACCTTTTGTGGCGCCCATAATCATTGGTGCGGACATTGGCGGGGGATGAATCCGGAAAGACTGGTTGATTGGATGCGGTTCCTGGTGAAGGAGTTTGGGGTCGGTTATTTCCGCTTTTACGACGCCCTATTCATCGGTAACGACACGAGGATCGCCCGGTTCTGCGATGCCCTGGAAAAATCCGGGTTGCAAACCAGTTTTCGGATTGACATCCGGGTAGGAACCCGGCCTGATATTCTTAAACGGCTTCGCGAGGTCGGCTGTGAGGTGGTCGGTTTCGGGGTGGAGAGCGGCTCCGACCGGGTTCTGGATCGCGTTCACAAGGGTATCAACCGCAAGCAGGTCGAGGAAACGATTGAAACCTGCACCAGACTTGGATTTTGGAAGATCGGTTTCTTTATGGTTTCCCTGCCGGACGAGACGCTGGCCGATTTCAACCAAACTTTTTCACTCCTGAAGTACTTCGATTTTTACAACCTCCAGTTTTTTAAGATCCATCCCGGCACCCCTTTTTACGAAGAGCTTAAGAGTCGGGGTGAAATAACGGACTCGGTCTGGTTTGATCGCAAGCACGGTTTTACCAGCGCCGACGGCAACGAATTTTACTATTGCCGGGAACTATTTCCCAGCGCGGGCTTTTCCTACGGCCAGGTTCAGGAATTATTGGAAAAGGTCGGGTCGTACACTACCTGGCGTTTCTATCGGAAACCAACCGCCTGGGAATTGTTGAAATCCGGCGGCCGCAATCTGCGTCATCCGGTTCGTTTGATCCGAAAGGCCCCGTTGGTCTGGAAACGGTTGAGATTTATTTTGGGTCGGGAGGTGCGGTTGGAGACGGGTGAAAAAAACAACGGCAACGATGTCTCTCAAAAGCCGGGTGCATAACCGTTTCGCAACTAACCTGCGGGCCCGGCGCCGCCGCCGTTTTTATCGGACGGTGTTATCTTTTTACCGGTGACATTACCCGCGAATCTTGGCCAGGGAATAGGTGGGGTTGAGATAAAAAACCGGCCCCCAATTTTCGCGGGTTAAATCAGGCGTTGTTTCCCCGCCGCTTTTGCGTACCAGCCACCACTCCCCGTCCAGCGATCGCGAAGGCATAAAGTAGGTGCCCTGTTCGAAATAGAGTTTCCGGGGCGCCAGGAAGTAGGTTTCCCAGAGGATGTTCCACCAGGTGCTTTCTTGCGGGATGTTTATTGAATCCCGGGCGGGAAGGCCCCGCAGTTTCGAGAGGGCGACGGTATCCGCCAAAATTGGACGGGTCAACCAGATCATTCTTTGAACAGTTTTGGTGGCGGTGTTCAGGTTGAAGAGCAGCAGGGCGAGCATGAAGAGGCCCAGGAGTTCTTCTCTTCGATCCCGGAAGCGAAGCGTCATATCGCGCAGAAATCCCAGCGAAGCGGCCAACAGGACCGGCAGGAAGAACGAGAGCAGTTTGAAGGCTTTATAACCGCCCCAGCCCTGGTCGGTCCGGCCTTGAAAGGCCAGGACCAGGGCCGTCAACCCGATTCCAAACAAACAAAATGCGTTGCGCAGAAAGGCCGGCCGGTCTTTTTTAAGGAATCGAAACAGCCCCTCGATAATCAGCAGGAAGGTGACCCATCCCATTAAAAACGCCGAGAAATCCTGCAGTTTCAGATGCGCTCCGAACAAGTAATGCCGGAGGCATAATTCTTTGGGGAAAGGAGTCACACCCACGATTTTCGTGAAAGAAGGGAGGTTGATAAACCAGCCGGCTTCGGTTGAGGTCGCTTTCATTAGCCAAACAAGGAAGTGGAGCGAACCATCGAAGCGCGTTGGAGCAAGCAGGATCATGACCGTCAAAGAAAACACGATCAGGCAAAAAACTTGATAGGCCCGCCGGTGAGAATCGCTTCGGAAGAAAAGACAGATCAGGACGATGGCCAGGAAACCGAGGGAAATAAACAACATGTGGATATAAGTGACGTTCAGGGCCCAGAAGAGCAGGATTAAAAAAAAGGAATCTTTCCAGGCCGGGGTTTTTACCAGGCGGGTGACGATGAGAAGCAGAGCCAGGACCAGGGGTACGGCGATGGCTTGATGCTGAAAGCCGTGATAGACGACGTAGTGAGTGAGTCCGTTCAAACCGACCAGCAGCGAGACAAACCCGGCCCCGAGGGGCTGATAACCGAAGGTTTCCCTGGCGACCGGGAAGGTCAGAAGAACGGACACCGCCATGAAAACATAGAGGAGAAACATCTGCACCTGGTAAACCTCCAGGCCGGAGACGGAGCTCATAAAGGCGCTGATGAAGTAGGTCCCGAAGGGCGCGAAGGCGATGTGGTCTTTGAC
>Ga0116144_10006563_pt1 | contig 10106 bp, 10 predicted proteins | sample AD_UKC035_MetaG_FD_89746 | JGI IMG/M metagenome (GOLD analysis project Ga0116144, IMG submission 89746) | Active sludge microbial communities of municipal wastewater-treating anaerobic digesters from USA - AD_UKC035_MetaG | ecosystem: Engineered > Bioreactor > Anaerobic > Digestate | place: USA...
CCCCCATGTCTCAACCTTTGAAAATGGCGGCGACAAGGAGGGAGGGGACGGCGTTACCGTTGCCCACCTGCAGTCTGATTAGCCTGCGGCGGCTTGATGAGCCCACCTGCAGTCTGATTAGCCTGCGGCGGCTTGCTGAGCCCACCGGGGCTGATTGGCACGCGGCGGCTTGATCAATGCTGTTGCGGCTCAAATATTCTGGGCTGCTGATTAACGATAAAGGCCAATCGTGCAAGACCCCCACACGATTGGCCTCTTTGTGCACTGGCTCCCTTTGCCAGCACCCCGGAAAGCATCTTTGATACTTCTATTATGCACCGGGGTCTGGACAAATTTTGGACAAAATATCCACTTGATGAATAAAGCTGTACAATTGTACCTGTGGCGGCAGGTTAATTAAAAAGGACAGGGCTGGATGGGACGGCGTTGCGGGGAAATCATAGGCATGAGGTCATGAGGGAGATGGATCGCGGGTTCACGTTCCCCTTTATAAGAGCCAGATTGGGTTTCCCCGGCATCCGCCTGCCCGGGTGGTCAAGGTAAACGCTTCAGGTAACATTTAGAATTGGAGCGCCGGCTGTGGGCCAAATCGCAAATAGGATTGGGTTGCCTGGTTCATGTCGGCATAATGACCGCGATAGTGTGGTGGCAGCAGTGCCGCCATCTGATACATGATCTCAGCGGTCATCTGGTTGCGCACATCGCGCGACAATGCCCGCCCGCCGGCATCCAGGAAAAAAGGCTGGCCCACCACAATTTGAACCCGGGGGCGGCGGAACCGCAGCAGTTGGGATTGATATTCAGCATGGCCGTAGTAGACAACCGGCAGGATGGGAGCCCCACTGCGCACAGCCAGCAGGACAATTCCCGGGTGTCCCTCCTGCAGACAGCCATGCCGGCTGCGGGTGCCTTCTGGGGCCACCGCCACGATCTTTCCCGCAGCCAGGGCCTGCTGTGCCAGGTGAATGGCCGATAAATCAGCCTCACCGCGGCGGATGGGGATCCCATCCCAAATCGTGAATAGAAAGCGGAACAGGGGATTATCCCAGGTTTCGACCTTGGCAATTGCAGATACCGGCCGGGGGTAAAGATGCGAGAGGCCCATGGGCGCATCCATGGAGTTGACATGGTTGACGGCCAGAATCAGCGGTCCTTGCTTGGGGACCCGGGCTAATTCGGCATCCTGCATGTCAAACATCATGCGGATGACAAATTTAATCGTCCGATTAACAATATGAACGGTAAAGTTCATGCGTCCTGCGGAATCACAAGCTCAAGCTGATGCGGCAGAATTTCAATATCCAGCTGGAGGCCTTCCGTACACAAAGTCTCCCCGTCGGCATGGGCCGGCAGGGTGCCTTTGCTGGCGGTGATGGTGATATGCCGGCCATGAAGGGTGCGAATAGCCGGATGGGTGTGCTGGGTGCCGCTTTGATAGAGCGGCATGATGCGGAGCACCTCCAGGCGACTGACCTGACGGGCAATGCATAAATCCAGAATGCCATCATCCGGTTTGGCGTTGGGGGTCATCCAGAACTTTCCCCCCAGTCGTCGGCCATTCATGATATTGATCATCAGGCAGGACAGCGTTGAGGCTTGCCCATCAACGGTAAGCTGAACTTCGGGAGCCTTATAAAACAGGAATATCGTCTTGAGGGCAGCAATCACATAGGAGGAGTCCGAGATGTGCCCCATTTTGGCCGCCTGGAACCCTACAACGGCGTCAAAACCCACGCCCACGCCGTTGCCAAAATACCGCCCTTCCGGATAAAACTCGCCAACAGACCGACCGATATCGATCCAGCGGCGGTGATTCTCCGCCACAGCCAGACAAGCCCGCTGCCAGTCGGCACCGATCCCCATGCTTGCGGCAAAATCATTACCCCGTCCCAAGGGGATCACCCCCAAGGCAGCCCGTCCCAATCCCTGCTGCTTGGCTTGCATGATGCCGTTAATGATTTCATTAACGGTGCCATCGCCACCGCCAGCCACGATGACGTCAAAGTGATCGGCCACAGCCTGACGCGCCAGATCCAGCGCGTGACCGGGACGGGCGGTCTCGGTCACTTCCATCGACAGACCGTAACCATCCAGAACCTGACGGACAAAGGGGAGCTGAGCTCGGGCAGTTCCTCGTCCGGCGGCTGGATTGAGAATGACTTTATATCGCAGCATTGCGTATCAATTCCTTTGGTTGTGAATATCTTGATTTTAATCGGGATAGAGTGTTTGTCAAGCGCTTGTTTGGACCAGTTTCCAGATGGTCAGACCAATGACAAGGACCGCCAACACCCAGATCAGGATGACCAGCACGACATACAGCCCATATCCCGGCGGCTGAACCTGCGTCACCTGATCCGCCTGTTGGCGGGCGGTATCCATCACCGGGGCCGGAATCATTTTCAGCGCCAGGATTATCCCCAGTGGCGTGAGAATCAGGTCATCGAGCTGACCCAAAACAGGGATGAAGTCCGGGATGAGATCAATCGGGCTGAAAGTGCGGATGACCACATAGGCAGCAAACAGGCGGGCATACCCGGGTGTGCGTGGATCACGATAGGCAAAATACAAGGCCAACGTATCGCGGCGCAGCTGGTGTGTTCTGTTTTTTAACCGATCCAGCGCATTTGCAGGCATGGGTGTGATGATAACACAATTACGTGGATCAGAATCCGCTATAATCAGCATATGATCGAGTTTGAAAGTACATTAACCGAAATAACCCTTTCACCAGGCGGCATCGGGGGAGTCCTCGCGTGCCCGCCCCGGCTGCAGTTACAGCCAGGGCAATATCTGCTGGGAACCGTCCCCGAACTGGCTGCCCCCCTGGCGTCAGCCCTCTTCCCGGCGGACATTCAATCCGGGCTACTGCGGCTGGCGGCCCCGCTGCCGCAAACCTGGACCGCGGGTATGATCCTGCGGGTACGGGGACCGCTGGGGCATGGTTTTACCCTGCCCGCCCTGGCGCGACGGGTGGCGCTGGCAGACCCCAATCACAGTGCGGAACGGCTGGCGCCGCTCATGACCGCCGCGCTGGCCCAGGGGGCGGCAGTGGTGTTATTTTCCGCCACTTCCCCCGCTGATCTGCCCGCCGAGGTGGAGAGTCTCCCCCTCGAGCAACTTGCTGAAGCTCCAGCCTGGGCTGACTATCTGGCGTTGGACCTGACCACCGCGCAGGCTGCGAACTGGCGGAAATTATTGGCCATTCCCCCCGGCCAGCCTTGCCCCTGCAGTACCGAAACACTGATTGTCACCGCCATACCCTGCGGCGGGCAGGCCGAGTGCGGGGTCTGTGCCGTGCAAACCCGTTCCGGCTGGCGCCTGGGGTGCAAGGATGGCCCGGTATTTCCCCTGACGGAACTGGAGCTGCGATGAGTGCCAACCTCCCACGTCAGGAATTATACAGCCGCTCCCCATGGCTGGTCGCCGGGCTGGGTTTTGCTCCGGCCGCGGCACTGCCGGTCCTGCCGGAGCCACCCGGCGCATTTATCACTGCGCCCATCAGCATCGCGGCACGCACCCCGGCGGAAAGCCGGGCCTGCCTGAGTTATCCAGGAGGCTTTCTACTGCACACCGGGCTGCCCAACCCCGGACTGCGCGCCATCCTCAAACATTATGCCGCCCGCTGGGAGCGCAGCGGCCTGCCGATCTGGCCGCATCTCATACCGGCCACGCCAGATGAAGCCGGCCGGATGAGCCGGCTGTTGGAAGGGCGAGAGAATGTCACGGCACTGGTCATCAGCCCGCCGCTCAATTTAAAAGAAAACGAACAGCGGGACCTGCTGGCCGCCGCCCGGGGCGAATTACCCATCATTGTCGAAATCCCACTGTCGGCCATCAGTGCAGCCGGGGTGGAGACCTTGGCCGGCCTGGGCATCAGCGCCATCATTGGCGGAGCACCACGTGGTTGTCTGCCGGCTGCAGATGGTACCCTGGTGGGCGGCAGACTGTTTGGTCCCGGACTGCTGCCACAAACCCTGGAGGTTGTACGCCTGGTCAAACGTGCCGGTCTGCCGATCATTGCCGCGGCCGGAGTGTTCTCCGCCGGCGCCGGCACCGCTGCCCTGACTGCCGGGGCCTGGGCGGTGGCGCTGGATGTGGTCCTCTGGCGGCCGGGGGCACTGGGTCTCTAATATTCCAGCGTGATGGTCACCGGGCCATCATTTTGAATATCCACCAGCATGTGCGCACCAAACTCACCGGTCTGAACAGCGACACCTTGTTCGCTCAATAACTCAACGAAGCGGTCACACAATGGACGGGCAATCTCCGGGGGGGCCGCATCCGTAAAAGCCGGTCGATGCCCCTTGCGGGTATCCGCATACAGGGTAAATTGTGATACTACAATGGCGGCGCCTTGAACATCCAGCACGGAGAGATTCATCTTGCCATTCTCATCGCCAAAGATGCGCAGCAGGGCAATTTTACGCGCCAGCAGGCGGGCTTTGTCTTCATCATCACCCGGACCGATGCCCAGTAGAATGACCAATCCCAACCCAATCCCCGCCACGCGGCGGTCGCCAATGGTCACACTGCCACGAGAAACGCGCTGGATGACAGCCTTCATAATTCTTCGCGGCGGAAACCACTCCGCTTTGGCGGGTGGACGCCCCATCGGGCAGAGCCGCACTCCTTTGCTAAAATGGGTCCATGCCCCAAGCAGCCCGCCATAGCCCAATCCGCGCGTCCATCATCAATGACCATCTGGTTTGGATACGGCGCGATCGTAAAAGGGTTTGGGTTGGCCCGGTTGAGGCGGGATTGAAAGAACGGTTGGCGGAATTCGCCACGCAATCCGGTTTTGAGATTTTGACCGTTGAGGTCATGCCTGAACCTGTGCATCTGTTGGTGAACGCACCTCCAAAGTCTGCTCCTGCTGAAATGGTCCGATGGTTCAAGGGGATGACTGCCCGCAGATTGAAAAAGGAGTTTGAAAGCCTGCGCCGCCAGTATTGGGGCGAACAGGCGCCGTTGTGGGCCGAAGGTTATTCTGCAGGTACGGCTGGACAGGTCAGCCCGGAAACCTTCCAGCGATCCATGGAAGAAAGCCGGAAGAAACAGTTTCAGGCCTTGAGGCTTTAGAACAATGGTGTTGCAATGTTGGGGATGAAGCGGATTGCGCCGGTCAAACTGCTCCCCACGCCCGAACAAGTCGATGCGCTCAGGCATACAATGGAACCGGCCAACGCCGCCTGTCGGTTGGTGAGGGATCCCGCCTGGGAAACGAAAACCTTTCGGCAGTCCGACTTGCATCACCCATGCCATCAGGCGGTGCGAGAGCAATTTGGTCTTTCGGCACAGGTGGCGGTGCGGGCGATGGCCAAAGTTGCGGATGCCTGTAAACTTGACCGCCAGACCAGGCGCACCTGCCCTGCTTGTGGTCCTATCGATAAAGCCAATCGTCCTTCTCAATCCAGGGTCTCCGGTGTGGTTTGCGGGTATGCTGGCCTGGCTGACCACATCGCGGCGGTGAATATTTCCCGTCGGGCGGCAGTCAATCCGCCAATCGTCGCACGTGATGATGCCAAAGCCGTTCTCACGGAATTGCGGCAGAGCGCCGTTACAAGCCACCCGCTTTAGCCGGTGGTCGTTGACAGTGGTGCCTGGTTACCCGATGCCTGGTTACCCGATTAATCGGGCAGGCCAATGGCGGCGCGAACTTCGCGCATGGTTGCTTCAGCAATGGCGCGGGCCCGCCCGGCTCCGGCATGCAGGATTTCCCAGACTGCGGCCGGATTGCGATCCAGTTCAGCGCGCCGAGAGCGGAAAGGCTCCAGATGGGCGTTGAGGTTGGCGGCAAACCGCTTCTTGCAGTCCACACAACCAATGCCCGCCCGACGGCACTCGAGATCAATCATCGCCACTTCATCAGCGGGGGAGAAGACCTTGTGCAGGGCAAACACATTGCAGACTTCAGGACGCCCGGGATCAGTGCGCCGCTGACGCTGGGGATCGGTCACCATGCTCATCACGCGCTTGCTGGTTTCCTCGGGTGTGGCTGCCAGTTCGATGTGATTATCCAGGCTCTTGCTCATCTTCTGGACGCCATCAATGCCAACCACCTTGGGCACCTCGGTCACCTTCATATCCGGTTCAACCAAAACAGCCGCGCCGTAACGATAGTTAAATGAGCGAACCGTTTCCCGCGCAAACTCAATATGCGGGGCTTGATCAACGCCAACGGGCACCAGCCCGGCCTTGTAAAGCACAATATCGGCAGCCATAAGCACCGGGTAGCCCACCAACCCCAGGTTGACATTATTGGGTTGTTGGCGGACTTTTTCCTTGAAGGTGGGCAGATCGGTCAGCTTGCCCAGGGGGGTGACCATCGAAAGAATGGTATGCAGCTCGGTGACCTGGGGCACATGCGACTGAACAAACATGATGGACTCATCCGGGCGGATGCCCACTGCCAGCCAGTCCAAGGCCATTTCGTAAGTATTCTGCCGCAGGTCGCGGGTGGTTTCCATGGTGGTGAGGGCGTGCAAGTCAACAATACAGTAGATGCAGTCATAATCCGCCTGCAGGGCCACATAGTTGCGCATTGCCCCCAAATAATTGCCCAAGTGCTGCCGCCCGGTAGGGCGGGCGCCGGAGAATACCCGGCCTTTTTTAGCCATCATTTTTCACCATCCTGAAGATATTTTTTCATCGCCCGGGTCACTTCGCCGGGCTCGGGGTGTCGCATGGTCGCCAGCTTGGAATAGAGCAGTCGGCCGTTAACCGTCACTTCAAACCGGCCGCCCTGCGAAGGCATGAGCGTGACGGTTTCAATTTCAGGTTCAAAATGCCGCATCAGTTCGGCCGTCAAACTGACGGCGCGCTCGGTATAGTGTCAAACCGCACAGTATTCAATCATGACTTTGAGCAGCATCGGGCCAGCCTCCACGGTGTTAATCTTGTGCCTGATTATAATCGTTTTTTAACTCCGTCGAGGCTGGTGTCATGTTTTATCTGTTGTTTGTATCGCTTCTATGGGCCTTTTCATTTGGACTGATCAAGGGCAACCTGACCGGAATCGATCCAGTATTTGTCGCTTTTGCCCGGATTTTGATTGCCCTGCTGGTCTTCCTGCCATTCTTGCGAGTGCGCAGGGTTTCACGCCAACAGGGATTGCAGCTGCTGGCAATCGGCGCCGTCCAGTATGGCCTGATGTACATGTGCTATAATGCCGCCTTCAATTTCCTCAAAGCTTACGAAGCCGCTCTGTTTACAATTTTCACCCCCCTCTACATCACCCTGATCAACGACGGGATGACCCGCCGGTTCCACCTGTTCCCCCTTGGGATGGCAGCCCTGGCTGTGGTTGGAACCGGGATCATCAGTTACAACGGCGGCGTGAGCACCGCCCAATGGGTGGGATTTGGATTAATGCAGTTGTCCAACCTCTGTTTTGCCCTGGGCCAGGTGGCTTACCGGCGGGTGATGACTGGCAGCACGGTGTCAGATGGTTCAATTTATGGCCTGGTGTACCTGGGTGGGGCGCTGGCAACCGGGCTGGCGGCGGCGCTGTTCACACCCTGGCCGGACCTGACACTGAGTGCCAAACAGGTCGGGACGCTGATTTATCTGGGCGCGGTGGCCTCGGGAGTGGGGTTCTTCCTGTGGAATATTGGGGCGCGGCGTGTTAACGTCGGTGCGCTGGCCATCTTCAATAATTTAAAGGTGCCCCTCTCGGTCCTGGTCTCGCTTCTGGTGTTTGGTGAAACGGTCAGGCTGCCCGGATTGATCCTCGGCGGGTTGATTGTACTGGGTGCACTGGGATGGAACGAAGTGCACCAGCACCGGGCACACGATGCCAGTAAATACATTTGACCGGGGCAGCCGATCGGCCACCCCGGTCCATACCCGCGTCATTATTTCAGGATAATCGGCAAGTAGATGTATTGAGCGATATCATCCTCCCGGATGACCAGCACGGCACTGGCCGGGGAGCCCAGGATGGCTCCCAAGGGATTGCTGAGCGCCAGGATCACCGACTCGTTGCCTTCAACCAAATTGTCATCCAGCAGTGGAATGCTGAACATTTGTGAGCCGGTATTGCCGGCCGCCCAAGTCAGTGTGCCGCTGACCGTTGTGTAATCCGCTCCAGCAGCAGCGGTGCCATCGCTGGTGGCATAATCCACGCTCAGCCCTGCGGCACATTGAGCCGCCGGTTGAACCATAACGGTAATGCTGGCTGACAGAGCCGCCTCATCCACAGCATACTCAACTGCCGTAAATTGCACCAGACAGGTGGAGGGGTTCTCATCATCGATGATGGTCAGCACCGCCGTACCCGGTTCGCCGAGATTGGCACCGGCTGGATTGCCGAGCGTCAGATTGACCGTCTCATCCCCTTCGGTCTCAGTATCTGGCAGAATGTTAACAAAAAACGTCTGTGGTGCCGGGTCGCCGGCCGACCAGAACAGGGTTCCGCTGGTGCCCGTATAGTCCGAGCCAGACTGGGCAGAGCCATTGCTGGTGGCGTAATCCACCTGGGCAGCTGCGGCACAGGCCTGGTCAAGGGATACAGTAATGTTAGCCCGGGTGTCGTCCTCCAGAACGGCATAACCGGTTGAACTGAATGCCACTTGACAGGTGTCATTATCCCCGATGGTCAGAATGGTCTGGAAGGGCGTGCCGGCCGTGGCACCAGTCAGGTTGCTCAAATCGAAAACGACCGTTTCGTCCAGTTCGTCCTCAGCATCGTCGGTGATCATCAAGCTGAAGGTTTTAGCTCCCGTCTCCCCGGCGGCCCAGTTCAATGTCCCGCTGCCTCCGGTGAAATCCGAACCAGGAGTGGCGGTACCACCGGTCACGGCATAATCGGCGCTGCCGGCAGCGGAGCAGCCCCCACCGGTGCGGGTGGCGGTGATAATGGTCGTGCCCGCATTCTCACCCGCGCTGGAGGCAGTTTGGGCGAATTGAATGGTGCAGACACCCGGGGCGTCATCATCCAGAATGGTGATCGTATGGACTGCCGGACTACCCAAAAATGCAGTGCTCGGATTGGACAATGTGACATTCAATGTCTCATCGACCTCCTCCAGGGTATCTTCGTGGATGGCAATCTGGATCGTCTTTCCGGAAGCATCACCAGCCGTCCAATTCAGTGCCCCGCTGGCGCTGTCATAATCCTGCCCGGCAGTGGCATCGCCGCCACCGGTGGCATATTGGACCGCCGCGGCCAAGGCGGGATTGCCCTGGCGCGAGACGGTGATCATCAGGACCACTTCATCCTCATTGGTTGATGTCGCGGCCAGGTCAAACTGGAGATAGCTGCCATCTTCAAAAGCACCCCGATCCACAATCACCATACCATCATTGTTGCCATCAATTGGTCGGGCGATGGTGTCATGATCCATGGTCGGGCATAGTGGTGCGGATGGATTGGCGGAATCAATGCCAGGTGCACCTGGCGTGGTCAGGTGAAAATTATTGTTTGATGGATCCACAAACAGTGGATCAGCCACAATGGTCTGGGCTCCCACCGGCACGCCACTGTAATTCACACCCCAGTTCCACAAGTTGTTATAGTCCTCAACCGGCACGATACCGCCACCAAGCTGGGCCAGGGCAGTGCCATTGGCGCGGTAGAGGAAGTTGGCAAGAACGGTGTTATGGATCTGTCCGATTCCCCCGGTAAAGCTCAACACCCCATAAGCCAGGCCACCCGTACCAGGAACTGATGTGGCCCCGCTGCTGCCATTTGTTCCCCCGGTACCCGGAGGGACGCCCAGTCCTCCCGGGCCGCCCATACCACCAGGGCCAACCATCCCGGCGGCCCCGCCGGACGAGGCTGCATAAACCTCCACCAGGGTATTATTGGTCAAAATGGCTGTGGTTTGCTGCAAGTAGGCCAGCTGGGCATCACCCGAACCCCCGCCTGCCCCGGCAGCGCCACCATTACCGCCGTTGCCGCCATTGCCGCCCGGGGCCTGCTGAACAGGTCCCATACCTCCGGCCCCCCCCATGCCCCCCATCCCTCCAGGGGCGCCATTGCCCCCAACGCCCCCATTTCCACCGGCCACATCCACTTCGAGATGGTTGGTGACCACAGTAACCCCGGTAAAATTTTCAAACCGCAAACCGGCGGCCAGACCACCCAGACCGCCAGCCCCGGC
>Ga0116144_10006564_pt1 | contig 10106 bp, 9 predicted proteins | sample AD_UKC035_MetaG_FD_89746 | JGI IMG/M metagenome (GOLD analysis project Ga0116144, IMG submission 89746) | Active sludge microbial communities of municipal wastewater-treating anaerobic digesters from USA - AD_UKC035_MetaG | ecosystem: Engineered > Bioreactor > Anaerobic > Digestate | place: USA...
CTTTAATCATTTTTACTCCCTCACCACTGCATCAAATTTACAAACCTCATAACATTTACCACATTTTACACATTTGGAAACATCAATAATAAATCCTTCTTTATTATTTCCTGATATTGCGCCAGTTGGACAGTTACGAAAACACACCCCACACTTTTTACATTTATCCTGTAATATTTTATATTCTAATAAATCTACGCATTTGCCAGCCCGACACTTTTTATTGGCGATGTGTTCGCGATATTCTTGTTGAAAATATTTCATAGTAGAAAGTATCGGATTTGGAGCGGTCTGGCCTAGACCACAAAGAGATGCTCTCTTGGTAGCGTTACAAATACTCTCTAGCTTCTCCAAGTCTTCAAAGCTAGCTCTTCCTTGAGAAATTTTCTCAAGATACTTATACATTTGATATCCTCCTATGCGACAAGGAGAACATTTACCACAAGACTCATCCACACAAAAATTTATATAAAACTTGGCTATATCAACCATACAGTCATCTTCATCCATGACTATCATTCCACCCGAACCCATAATTGACCCAAGCTTCTGAAGGTTTTCATAATCTACCGGCGTATCTAAAAGCTCTTCGGGAATAACACCCCCAGAAGGACCACCGGTTTGAACTGCTTTTATTTTCTTACCGTCTAAAACTCCCCCTCCTATATCAAAAACTATTTCTCTTAAAGTGATTCCCATGGGAACTTCTATTAAACTGGAATTACGCACCTTACCGGTAAGAGCAAAAACTTTTGTCCCTTTGGAAGTAGAAGAACCAATCTGAGAATACCAGTTCCCTCCTCTTAGAAAAATTACCGGGACATTTGCAAAAGTTTCTACGTTGTTTATTACTGTAGGTTTTCTCCATAATCCACTTACCGAAGGATAAGGTGGCCGAGGAGAAGGATATCCTCTTTTACCTTCTATAGAAGCAATTAAAGCAGTTTCTTCTCCACAAACAAAAGCACCTGCCCCTAATCTTATTTCCAAATCAAAATCAAAACCACTATTTAAAATATTTTTCCCTAAAAACCCTTTTTCTTGAGCTTGAATAATAGCTTTATCTATTCGTTTTATAGCCAAAGGATACTCTGCACGTATATATAAAAACCCTTTAGATGCACCAACGGTAAATCCAGCAATAATCATACCTTCTAATATAGCATGTGGATCACCTTCCAATACACTTCTATCCATGTACGCTCCTGGATCGCCCTCATCGGCATTACATATAATATACTTTTGATCAGCAGCAATATTTCGGGCAAAATTCCATTTCATCCAAGTAGGAAAACCACCGCCTCCCCGTCCTCTAAGTCCACTGACTTTCAACTCTTCTACAACTTTTTCCGGAGTATAAGAAGATAAAATCTTCTTTAATGCCTGATACCCATCGACATTAATATAATCATCAATATTTTCCGGATCAACCACCCCGCAGTTTCTTAAAACAATTCTTTGCTGTTTATCCGAAACATTTATGGCTAATTCTTTAATAACATTATTTTTCTTTAAACTCTGAACAACGATTTCGTGTATTTGCTCGGCAGTCACATGGGCATAAATAATATTCCCGGGAACTATTTTTACAACCACTCCTTTATTATAAACACCTAAATCAGCAGCTCGTACTACTTGAACCTGATCCTGCAAGTTCTCTTCCCGAACAGATTTCAAGAAAAGACTATAATACTCTTTGATTTTGTCGCCAAGGCCAGTATCTTTTATTAAAACTATTTTTTTATTAGCCATATTTATTTCTCTTTTATGTCGTAAATATGATCATTCACTAGCTCTTTAGAACAAACATGCCGGTTTATTATCTCAATAGCAGCACTTTTATCTACTCTTCCGTATATCACTCTAGGCATTCCTTCTATAAAAACTTCGACTAGCGGCTCAGCATAGCACATTCCGGCACATCCACACCTTTTAATTTCTATGTTAAGATTCTTTTTTTCTTTTTCAAAAACTAAAGTATCAAAAACATCTTTAGCCCCGGCAGCTATCCCGCAAGTGCTAAGTCCAACCTTAATCCAATTACCTTTTTCATCTGTATTTTTTTTCTTCATATCATTAAAATTATTTTCTTCCATAATTATGATTGTTCTTTTGCCTTATTGGCATCCTTTTTGACATATTCTGAAACAATCTCCATAACATCGCTTTCTTTGACCTTTCCATACACCTTATCATCAACCATTACTACTGGCGCCAGCCCACAACAACCCAAACACCTAACTACCTGTAAATGAAAAAGACCGTCTTTAGTAGTTTGGCCTTCTTCGACATTCAAGATATTCTTAAAAGAATTTAATACTGCTGGGGCTCCTTTTAAATAACAAGCAGTTCCCATACAAATAGAAACAAGGTGTTTACCTGGAGGGTCCAACTTAAAAAAATTATAGAAAGTAATTACTTCATATATCCTAGAGAGAGGAACGTCCAACATTCTAGACAGTTCAAAAGATATTCCTCGGGGAACATACCCGTAATGATTTTGGATTTCATGCAGAATCATTATTAGATTTCCCTTCTTGTCTTTCCACTGATCAACAAATTTGCTTATTTGTTCAATCATCATCCGATGCTTACCGCCACTGCGGCTAATATATTTATCAATCATGCTCAAGAGAACTTCTGGTTTTATTGGTTTTTCTACGATTGCTTTAACTGGCAAACTATCACTCCCTGGTTTTAGTTCGAAAGGAAAATCCATCTCCTTCCTCGCCCCAGTTATCATTAGTATAGGAATATCTCTGCTAGCAGCATCTTGAGTAACCACCTTAGCTGTATCTGAGCCTTCAGTTTTATAGGTCATCATTAAATCCAGCAATATTAAATCTGGAGACTCTTGTTTTATTTTTTGAAAACCGTCCTGGCCAGAAAAGGCATAAATTACATCATAGCCACTTGCTTCAAGCAAAATCTTTGTAGCCTCTACAAAATCGGTGTCATCATCTATAATAATTATCTTGTTCTGCATCAAAATATCCTTTTTTCTTATTTTTAAAGACTATATTATATATCTTAAGTTTAAAATTAAAAGTACTTTTTTAGGTAAAAATGACAATTTTTTCCTCGACATTAAGCAACCAAATTCAAGGTAAATTTAAAAGAATTTCCTTGTGGCTTCGGCTCAACCCAGATATTTCCACCATGTTTTTGAATAATCTCTTTAGTAATAAAAAGTCCTATGCCAGAACCTTTTATGTTTTCTTGACTACGGTATAAAATTCTGGAAAACCTCTTAAATAGTTTATCAAGATCAACAATTGCTATAGGCATGCCATCATTATAGACCTCTATTTCAACAATGTTTTCATATCTTCTCGAGGAAAGAATTATGCTTCCACCTTCTTTGCCGTATTTTACAGCATTATTCAAAAGATTATTAGCAACCACCTGCATAAGTCCAGCATCTGCCATGACCTCTAACCCCGATTCTATATTATTTACAACTTTCATATCCTTATCTTTTGCTTGCTGCATAAAAGCATCTGCCGAAGTATCAAAAATATTCTCCTTTACCAGTATCTTATTTCTATCTACATGCATCTCTTCTTTTTCAATCCTACTTAAACTAAGGAAATTTTTAACTGTCACTGCCAAGTAGTCAAGATTTCTTGCCATTGATTTTAAAGTTTTTTCCTGAGCCTCATTTATATTACCTAATATCCCCTGGCGCAGTGAATAAGTATTAAGAATCACCGAAGACAAAATTCCTTTAAATTCATGAGAAACAAACCCAACTAAATCTAAATATCTCTTATTAAGAGTCTCTCCTTTTTCTTTAGCAACACGCAAACTATCCTCGCGTTGTTTTAACTTCTCGGCCATTTTATTAAAAGAATCTATCAGGTGATTAAACTCCTCAACCGTTGTCTGCTCATTTATTCTAAAGAATAAATTTCCCTCAGATATTTTATCTTCAGCCTCTAATAATTTCTTAACCGGTTTGGAAATACTCATAAGAAAAAAATAAGACAGTATCACTGCCAAAAAACTTATAAAAATCACAATAGTTAAAACTAAAAAGAAAATTCTTATTTTTAGATCAACAAAAGGTTTCTCCAATATACCTACATAAAGTATACCTAGAATCTGCCCGCCAATACTTTTAATCGGCTCATAGGCAGTTAAATACCAATCAGTTACCACAAAGGCTTTATCTCTCCAGCTTAGGCCATTATTAAGAACCCTGTTGTATACCTCTTCTGAAACCCTGGTACCAATAGCTCTCTGATTATTGCGGTCTAATACATTAGTAGCGACCCGAACATCATCTTGAAAAATAGTTACTGTTCCAATAGGCTTATTTTTGTAAAGTCTATTCTCAAAAACTAAGTTTCTAATTTTATCTACTAAATTGTAATCTTTACTGATAACCTTTCCAGCGCATCGTACCGAGATTACTTGGTTGTCTTTATTGATTACCGGCAGAGCATACTCTATAGCTAAAACATTAGTTAAGGTCTTAGCAGTTGTTGGCTTAGCTTTTAAAGTATCTTTTATTTCTATTTTTAAATTATCCACCATCAAAGGAACTATTCTTGATAACTCCTCATTTTCTATTATTCTAGTTCCTCCTGCTTCATTTCCCTCGAAGGCTTTTCTTACTATATCACTTTCTACCAGATCTTTTTGTTCTAAAGACAATTCATAAGCATAATCTATACCTAGAATATTTTTTAATTTGAGTAAATCCTGAGAAGAATTGGTCAGTTCTAAAGAATTTTTTATTTCCTCTATCTGGTTTTGATATATTGTTCTAGCTGAATCTATGGCTCTGGTAACTTCACTTTGAGCTCTAGCTACAATATCATGTTCAATAATATAGTAAGACAATACCCCGATAAACAAACCTATCATCAGGATAAGAAAGAAAAAAATCGAGAACAGATGTTTTTGTAATCGTTTTACCTTCATAAAATTATTTACTATGAAAAACAAAACAGGGTAGTTGGAATTAACTACCCCATTTTAACAAATTATTCTAAAAAAGAGAATAATTTAATCTCTTTTTATTTGATCTGCTTACCCCGAGGGGTATATTTCGTATGTAACAGTTTGTGACTTAAATGTCCACAAGGACCTTCTGTAAGAAATTCCTTATAAATCTGTTTTACTATCGGGTTCTCATGGGATTTTCTTAAAGTTAGACTCTCATCTTCTTTATATATAGCCTGAGCCCTAGCTAAACGGATCTCTGAACTAGTAGGTATAGGCTGACCTCCGCCGCCTATACAACCGCCAGGACAAGCCATTATTTCTATAAAATGACAGCCATTTAATTCTCCCTTACAAAGCATATCCATAATTTTTTTAGCATTAGCGGTACCATGCCCTACCATAGTCTTTAAAGTTACTCCTTCTAAAAACTTCCAAGCTTCAACAGCCTTATCAATTTTTATCTCAGCAGTTCTTATCCCTTCCATACCTCTAACCGGAGTTATTCGTAATTTTTCAAAAGGCACTTCCTTACCAGTCACGAGTTCATAAGCTGTTCTAAGAGCTGCCTCCATTACTCCTCCAGTAGCTCCAAAGATAAGACCAGCACCGGTACCTATTCCTAAAGGATCATCGAAATCAGAATCCGGCAAATTAGGAAGATCTATTCCTGATTCCTTTATCATTCCAGCTAATTCTCTGGTGGTTAAAGCATAATCAACATCTTTATAGCCAGAATCATGCATCTCTGGCCTCTCGCATTCAAATTTCTTGGCAGTACAAGGCATTAAAGAAACACTTACAATGTTTTTAGGATCAATATTGTTTCTTTTTGCATACCAAGTTTTAATTATTGCCCCAAACATCTGTTGCGGACTTTTAGCTGTAGATAGATACTCTAATTTATCTGGATAAAAATGTTCGATAAACTTAACCCAGCCCGGAGAACAAGAAGTAATCTGCGGCAATTTAACATCTTTGTCTTTATCCACCAGGGCTTTTTTAAGTCTTAATAATAACTCCGTTCCCTCTTCTAAAATAGTAAGATCGGCAGTAAAATTGGTATCAAACACTTTATTAAAACCCATCCTTTTAATAGCAGTATTTAGTTTCTTGGTAACACTTGTACCTGGTTTTAATCCAAATTCTTCTCCAATTGCAGCTCTAGGACTTGGTGCAGTTTGAATTATTACATGTTTTGTAGGATCATCAATTGCGGCCCAAATTTCTTTAGCTTGGCTTTTTTCAATAAGAGCCCCGGTGGGACAACGATTTACACATTGTCCGCAATTTATACAAATAACTTCTTTTAAAGGTTTATCCATATAAGTAGCAATCTTAGTATCAGAGCCTCTATTCACTGCCTCCAAAACTCCCACCTCCTGCAAATCAATACAGGTACGTACACATCTCTTGCATAAAATACATTTATCCATATCTCTTACCAAGGAAAGGCTAGAACTGTCTTTTGAATATCTGGCTTTCTCAATATGCCCAAAACGATAATCATTAACTCCATATTCTTCGGCTAGTTTTTGCAGTTCACAATTATTATTTTTTTCACAAGAATAGCATTCTCCATAATGATTTTTCAAAAGTAGATTTATAATATTATGTCTTGCCCTTCTTACCCTAGGAGAATAAGTTTTTACTTTCAAAGAATGGAATATCGGATAAGAACAGGCTGCCTGAAGAGTACGCTGCCCCTCAACTTCTACTAAACAAACTCTACAAACACCTGCCAAACAAAGATCATCGTGATAACAAAGCGTTGGGATCTTAATGTTTATTTTTTTAGCTGCTTCCAGAATAGTCGTTCCCATAGGAATTTTTATTTCTATATCATCAATGATAACTTTAACTAAATTCCCTATGGCTTTGTTGTCGGTATCTTCTACGGCCTGAAGACGCTGACTAATAGGAGCCCGGGAAGTGTTTTCTGAAAAAGGTTTATTAACCATAAGTTCTATCTCCTTTCATCCTTTACTTAGCTAATTTATAGTCTTTTTTAAAATTCTCTATTATGGAAACAAAAGCATTGGGCGCAGATTGTCCCAAGCCGCATTTTGAAGCAAGTTGCATTGTTTCGCATAAGGTAAAAATTTCGTTAATATCCTGTTTTTTACCCAAACCTTTTTTTATTTTTTTGATACTTTCTAAAAGAACCGGTATCCCCTCTCGGCAAGGAGTACATTGCCCACAAGATTCTTCTTTAAAAAATCTCAGGAAATTTTCAGCAACATCTATAAGATTTCTTTTTTGTCCGAAGATAATTACTGAACCACCTGTGGACAAATCTTCATATCCAATTTTACGATTAAATTGATCCTTAGGAATACATATTCCTGAAGCACCGCCAATCTGTACTGCTTTAGGATTATTGGCTTGTGCCAACTTAATAATATCGTTTATTGACGCACCAAAAGCAACTTCATACACTCCTGGTTTTTTACAATCTCCCGAAATACTTAAAAGCTTGGATCCTGAGGATTTTTCAGTCCCTATACCCTTAAACCAATCAGCACCTTTTGCTACAATATGAACTACAGCTACAAAAGTTTCTACATTATTGACAATTGTCGGATAGCCGTTATAACCGGTATTAACCGGGAAAGGGGGTCGATTTCTAGACTCTCCTCGGTTACCTTCTAAAGACTCTATCAAGGCAGTTTCTTCTCCACAAACATAGGCTCCCACCCCTAAACGTATTTCTATATCAAAATCAAAACCTTTTTTCCCTTTTATGTCTTTACCTAAATCACCGTCTTTGCGCATTCTATCCAACTCTTTATTGAGACTTGAAAGTAAAGATTTATATTCACCTCTTAAATACAAAAATCCCTTATTTGCCCCAATAGCAAAGGCACCTATAACCATACCTTCGAATACTAACCTAGGTATTTCCGTCAACAATACTCTATCTTTAAATGTACCCGGTTCGCCTTCATCGGCATTACAAACAACATATTTTTGCCCAGAATTTGCAGTTGCAGCCAGATTCCATTTTACGCCCGTGGGGAACCCCGCCCCCCCTCTTCCACGAAGATTAGAATCTCTGACCACATCCAAAACTTCCACGCGCCCCATAGATAAAGCTTTTTTTAGCCCTTTTGAAACTTCTATATCGCTAAATATCACTGGTCCTTGTCTATTGGTTTTCATATCGATCTCCCTGTTTATGGTTCACTTAAATTTTTTTATTATTTCTTTTACTTTTTTTGCAGTAACATTTCCTATCAACTGCTCATCGACCATTATTGCCGGAGCCTGATCACACATACCTATGCAACTTGTTTCTTCTAAAGAAAATTTGCCATCCTTAGTAGTCTGACCTACTTTTATCTTTAGAGCCTTTTCAAATTCTTTTTCTATATTTTTACTTCCAGCCATAATATTAGAAATACAATTACTTATTCTTATCACGTGTTTTCCTTTTTTGATGTCATTAAGAAAAGAATAAAATGTAATAACGGAAAAGACTTCCACTGGATGAATATTAAGCCTATCGGCAACGGCCTGCATATCTTTATCAGATATATAGCCTTTTTTATCTTGGATCTCCTGAAGAATTGGTATTAATTGAGAACGCGTTTGATCACAAACAAACTCTGTTTTGTTTCCATTTTTTAAACCTATTTTTTTAGCGCAATTTTTTGCCATCTCCCTGCTCCTTGTTTTATTTTTTCAAAAGGCTTTCCACTTTTTTTATCAAATCCTGAGGATTAACCGGTTTCTCGAGAAAACTATCACAATCAAGAACATCGTCACATTTACCATAATCATATCCGGTAACTTTACTTACAGCACTTAACATAACTATTGGGGTTTTTAACCCTTCTTTTCTTAAACGATGGACTAAATTTATACCATCATCTGGCTGTTCCATCATGATATCTAAAAATATCAAATCCGGCTTCTGCTGAGTAATTATTTCCTTGGCCTGATCTACATTTGATGCAGTAATCACTGAATAACCTTTGGCTTCAAGAACCGTCTGCCCAGCATCCAAGAATTCCTGATCATCATCAACCATAAGAATCTTTGCCATCGTTACCTCCTTAAAATAAATATTTTTTATAATACTTTTAGCAAATTTTCTTTAACCAATTTACCTTGACCGTTTTTCATTACATTTACAAAATATATCAAAGTTTCTAGTTCCAATCCTAAGTTTACATTATTAACTACACAATTCTCTGGAGCAGTAAGTCTAATTGGAGCAAAATTCAATACTCCTTCGATACCAGAGTCTATCATCAAATTTAAAACTTGCTGCGCAGATATATCGGGAACAGCAATTATACCTATTTTTATTTTATTTTCATCAATGAAACCCTTTATCCGGTCAATATTATATATAGGTATATTGTTAATTTTGCGGGTTTTAATATCGGCATTATCAAATCCGGCAACGATTCTTATTCCTTCTTTCTCAAAACCATTATAGTTTATTAAAGCCTTACCTAAATTTCCGGCACCTACAACTATAACTGACTGTAATTTATCTTTACCCAAAACATCATTTAATTTTTCAATGAGCTCCTCTAAAACATATCCTCCTCGCCTATTACCAGTGATCCCAAAAAGAGAAAAATCTTTTCTAATCTGAGAAGAAGTAGTCCCAATAGCATCGGCGAGATTATCAGAAAAAACCTTAGTAAAACCAAAAGACTTTAGTCTAAACAACGCGTTTCGACATTTATAAAGTCTGATTATCCTTAGTTTGTTAGGCTTCATTTATTGTTCTTTTTTTCACAATATATTAGAGAACTATATCATATTATTGGAATATGTCAAACAATAATATTACCGTTTTAAATAAATATTTTTGTTTTTTTACAGCTTAAGAAAAAGAGAAAAAAGATTGATTTTGTTAGCTATTTGAAGACAATTTATGTGCTAGCCTTACCGCGTCAATCCCATCAGAAGCATACTCAGCCCCTAAAGACTTCGCATAACCAGCCGTGACTACCGCTCCGCCAATTATAAACCGACAGTTTAATCCTTCTTTTTTTGCCAGATTGATAACTTCTTCCATATTAACCATGGTAGTAGTCATTAAAGCAGACAATCCCACAATACAAAAATTATGTTGTTTTATTTGAGAAACTATTTTTTCAGCAGAAACGTCTTTTCCTAAATCAATAACCGAAAAA
>Ga0116144_10006567_pt1 | contig 10101 bp, 11 predicted proteins | sample AD_UKC035_MetaG_FD_89746 | JGI IMG/M metagenome (GOLD analysis project Ga0116144, IMG submission 89746) | Active sludge microbial communities of municipal wastewater-treating anaerobic digesters from USA - AD_UKC035_MetaG | ecosystem: Engineered > Bioreactor > Anaerobic > Digestate | place: USA...
AATTCCAAAGGTTTACAGGAGGCTGGAGGAGTAAGACATATCTAAGCGGGACCTCTCATAAGGACAGGGTAGATAAAACCGTAATAAACAGGAGGGCCCCAGGCTACATACTGGAGCAGGGGGGAGATGTATTAACCCTGGTAGATTATGTAATGAGGAGGGACGGGGTAGAGTTTATCCAGGCTGTAGAAACCTTAGCCAGGGTAGCAGGGCTACAGGTCCCTAAGAGCTCCTCCTTTGATCCTGAGAGCTACCAGAGGCATAGGGACCAGGCTACTATCCTGGAGGCCTGTAATGATTATTTTATTTGGTGCTTAGAGAACGCTAAGGGGGCGGAGGATGTAAGGGCTTATCTGAGCTCCAGGGGCTACTCTACGGAGGAGGTAAAGGCTATGGAGCTGGGATATATACCCTCCCAGGCCCAGCTCTTTAAATACCTCCTGGACCCTAAGAGGGGCTATACTAAGGACAGGGTAGAGGAGGCCGTAAATATAAAAACAGATACCAGGATAGGATCTACTCACAAACTTACCCTACCCTACAGGAGCGGAGGACATATAAAGGGCTTTAAGTTTAGGACCATAGGAGAGGCTACTCCTAAGTATCTTAACAGCTCAGGGCTGGACAAACAGGGCGGACTGTTTAACCTCTCTCCTCTTAAAGGAGATAAGGACCTGGTAATAGTAGAGGGGGAGCTGGACGCTCTCCATGCTACCGCTAAGGGGGTAGAGAATGTAGTAGCCCTGGGGGGTAGTAGTATTAGCTCTGAGCAGATCCAGGACGCTAAGCGGAAGGGGGCCAGGAGCTTTACTATCTGTCTGGACATGGAGCCAGACAAGGGAGAGGAAACAGTAAACAGAATAAACAGGATAATATCAGTAATACGGGGAGAGGGAGTAAACAGGATCTATATAGCGGAGCTCCCTGACCTGGGGGGAGGTAAGACAGATCCAGACCGACTAATTAAGGAGAGCGGAATAGATGAGTTTAAGAGAGCGGTAGGGGAGGTTTATACTTTCTATGAATACCAGCTCAGGACCATACTCCAGAAATACGGGGCTCTACAGGCAGAGAGGGGGCTAACCTCTAAGGATATAGACAGGCTGGAGGATGAGGTAGTAGAGGGAGCTGTAGGCCTGGAGCCTCTGGATAAGGATAAATACCTGGGGGCCTTTCTCTCTGATGAGGGAGTAAAAAAACTACTGATAACCTGGGAGAGCCTGGCTATTACTGTAGACAGGCTAACCTCAACAAAGGAACGGGAAACCCAGACCAGGGAACTGAGGAGACTGCTCTCTGATATTAAGGACCTCCAGGACAAAGGAGAGACAGACAAGGCTCTGGAGCTACTGGATAACAGAGCCAGAGACCTGAGGGCTATTACAGCTACGGGGCTCATGCCTCCTCCTCAGAGCTATGAGGATCTGCTGGAGGCTATAGCCACAATACCCCCAGCCTATAAGACTGGCTACAGGAGCCTGGATGAGTTTATAGGCTTTACCCCTGGGGCTATTTCTCTTATAGCAGGGAGGCCGTCACATGGTAAGACTACCCTCCTGTTTAACCTCCTCCTGGAGATGAGTAGCCTCTACCCCAAACAGAGTTTTTATTTCTTTACCTATGAGGAGCCAGTAAAGAACCTCTCTATAAAGCTACTGAACAGGCTAACAGCTACGGACCTGAGCGGATATTTCAGAGAGACCAGGGAGCTGGCTAAGCCCTCTAATTATGAGTTTTTAAAGGCCTACATAAGGGCGGGACGCTCAGACATAGAGGCAGTAGAGGAGGGTAAACGGAGGCTCCAGGAGCTTATAGACAGCCAGAGGATAAAGGTCATAGACAGAAATTACTCAGTAGAGGAGCTCCATAAGCTGGTAGCCTACCTCCTGAAAAAAGGAGAGCCTGTAGGAGGGATATTTATAGACTATATACAGAGGATGAGGACGGAGGTCCGCTACCAGAACAAAAGGGAGGAGATAGCTCATATATCTGACCAGGTGCTACAGATCGCAAAGGACAGCGGACTGCCTATAATTCTGGGGGCACAATTAAACAGGGAAACAAGAGGAAAGCCCAGGCTGGAGAACTTAAAAGAAGCGGGAAACCTGGAGGAGGATGCTAATACTGTTATATCAGTTTACTGCAAGGCCAGGGAGGATGAGGAGGACCCAGAGGGGGGTAGGTCTACGATACTCAGGGAGGTAACGCTGGAGCTTAAAACCTTAAAGAACAGAGAGGGGGAGGTAAACAGATCTGAGACCCTGGACTGGGACCGCTGGACGGGGGTATTAGGAGATAGGGATACAATACATAGCCCCTTTAAGTAAACAGAGTAAACAGGATAATATGAGTAAGGTAATAAGCATAGGAAACCATAAGGGCGGAGTAGGTAAAACTACCTCCGCTATAAACATAGGAGCGGGGCTTAACAGGCTGGGGAGGACGGTCCTCCTGGTAGATCTGGACCCCCAGGCAAACCTAACCCAGAGCCTGGGAATAGCGGAGCCAGAGGCCAATATTTACGGGGCTCTCAGGGGGAGCTACAAAATAAAGCCCCTACAGATAGCTCCAGGGCTGGATCTGATACCCTCTACCCTGGATCTGAGCGGGGCAGAGGTAGAGCTCTCAGGGGAGGCTGGCAGGGAGTTTATCTTAAAGGAGCTCCTAAGCCCCCTACTGGCCCCTTACAGCTATGTTATAATAGATACCCCTCCCTCCCTGGGACTGCTCACTATAAACGCTCTTACAGCCTCTGATGAGGTGCTAATACCCCTCCAGGCTCAATACTTAGCCCTGCGGGGGCTGACCAAGCTCCTGGAGGTAATAGATAAGATTAAAAAGAGGCTAAACCCAGGGCTCAGGGTAGGAGGAGTTTTTATTACCCAGTATGACAATAGGAAAATATTAAACAGAGATGTAGTAGCCACAATAGAGGCACACTTTAAGGAGGAGCTCTTTACTGCCAGGATAAGGGATAACATAGCCTTAGCAGAGGCCCCTACCCAGGGTAAGGATATTTTTAACTACCAGCCTAAGAGCTACGGGGCGGAGGACTATCTGGCCCTCTGCCAGGAGCTCCTCCACAGGGACGGTAAACAGAGTAAACCAGGTAAACAGAATAAACAGCTATGAGTAAAAAAACATTTACAGGAGGGCTAAACTCCCTACTGGGGGAGGAGCCTCAACAAAAGCCAAAAGTAGGCAGACCTCAGACCCAGTTTAAGGAGGTAACTAAGAGCTCCCAGGAGGGCACTAAAGAGAATGAAACCAGGGCTACCTTCATAGTAAGGGAGGATCTGCTGGACAAGCTAAAGGCTATAGCCTACTGGGAGAGGACAATGATTAAGGAGGTAGTAAATACGGCCCTCCAGGAGGCAGTAGCCAAATATGAGAAACGTAACGGAGAAATTAAGCCAATACCAAATAAATAGGACCATGCCAATAGAAATAGAGGGTATAAAATTCTATACCATACCAGAGACAGCTAAGGCCCTCCATGTAACGCCCCAGACAATAAGGGCCTACATTAAAAAGGGTAAGATAAAGAGCCAGAGGATAGGGAGGCCTATCTTTATTACAGAGACCAACCTCAGGGAGTTTTTACAGATAAGCAAACCGTAGGGACCAGGGAGCCAGTTAAGGGACTATTATCCTCAACTGCTATAAACATTACATTACAGAAGTTAAAAGAGATGAGTAAGAGAGATAGTAAAACAGAAAGCTCTGCTATAGAGGAGAGACTGAGGAGAAAGGGGGCTGTAACAGCCTCAGGGGTTATAAAGCATGAGGATCTGATAACGGATAAAAAGCTATTTAATGAGCTCACACACCTGGAGCATGAATATTTACAATACCTCCGCTATAAGGAGGCTATAAAAGAGGCCTACCAGGAGACTAAGGACTGGGACAAGGTAATAAGCTCAGGGGCTTTCTTTAGTGACACAACGGAAGGGAATGACAGTTTTATAGACTATGTAGAGGGGCTCTACCAGGTAAAGGTAAAGGACGCTAAACACCTACAGAAACTGACAGGGGTAAAGGAGAACGGGCTGGAGGAGCTGGAGGATATTCTCTTTAAGGCTAACTATACTAAGTTTTACAGGGCCCTGGAGATAGCGGTAGAGGACGGAGCCAAATATAAGGATCTGCTGGAGATAAAGCCCCAGGCCTACGGACTGCCAGAGACCTGGGAGGACCAGTTAAGCAGGGACCAATATACTGCTATCCTATGGGTAATATCTCTGGCCTTTCTAATGAATGAGCCAGGAGGCCTAATGATGGCCCCCAGTCTTAGGGCTGTAGCCAGGGAGATGGAGGCCCCCTACTCTGTCATAATGGATGCCTATAAACTACATAGCAAATTTAAATAGTATGGAGCTACTGGAGACAAAGGAGCAATTTATAGAGCTTAGGGCTAAGGGGCACTCCTACGACAGTATAGCCAAAAAACTGGGGAAGGCTAAGCAGACCCTAATAGACTGGGGTAAGGAGCTCCAGGATGAGGTAGCTAACCTCAGGGCCCTGGAGCTGGATAGCCTTTATGAGAAATATTACCTCTATAAGGAGGCCAGGCTAAAGGCCTACGGGGAGCTCCTCAACAAAATAAGGGCGGAGCTGGTAAAGAGGGACCTCTCAGACATAGCTACAGACAAGCTACTGGATCTATACCTGAAATATGAGAGCCAGGTAAGGGAGGAGATAGTAGAACCTATCTTTAAGAGCCAGGAGGAGGTAGAGGATGAGAGGACAGACAGGAAACTGCTGGAGGATCTGACCAGGCTACAGGTGAAACCCTCCAGGAGACTAAAAGCAGTTTAGAATATTACCAAGTAAACAGAATAAACAGGGTAAACAATGTTTACAGAGACAAGGGAAATAGAGGCTAAGGATGTAAAGAAGCTCCTCCTCAGGGTTTACAGGAGATACCAGGGCGGGGCTATTACAGAGAGCCAGGCACAAAAGGAGGCCTATCTGTTAAACTCAGTATTAAAGGCTATAGAGCTTACCGACATGGAGGAGAGGCTCCAGGCCTTAGAGACAATGATTAAAAGCGGAGCGAATGACTAAAAAGGATATTAGCAGGGTATTGTCTGAGGGCACTCCCAAACAGAGGATACAGATACTGGCTGAACATATAGCCAGGGGGAGGTTTGACTTTGAACAGCCAGAGCTAAGAGACACCCCAGCTCTCCTAACAGAGGCGGAGGCTACGGCCCTGCACAATAGTTTTAAAAAGCCTAATGAGATAAGGCTCTATAACAAATGGAGGAGATATGATAATACTGTAGTATTAGCCCTTAATAACCTACAGGGCTTTATGCTACAGGTTAAACTTAATTACGCAAACCTCAGGGGTTATATCCTGGTATGGAATGAAATAGAGGGGGCGGAGCTCCTGGCTAACTCACTCCTCCATGAGATAAAGGACCCCCAGGAGCGGAGGCGGATAGCAGAGAGAGGGACGGAGGGAATTAAATTACTGTTTGCCAATATTGTTACCGACAAGGAGGGATACATAGAGGCAGAGGTAGACTTTGAAAAGGAGACCTACCAGGAGGACGGGGGGAGGGCTAAGGGCTCTAAGGCTAAGAAAGTAAAAAGTAAATGGTATAGCCTCTGGTATGCCATGAATAACGTAAAGGAGGAGGCTACTCAGTCCGCTATAAAGTTTATGAGCTGTAGGAGGGCTATCCTGGACTTTATGGAGGAGACGGGCTTTAATGTTAAGCTCTATAAGGATATGATAAGGGTTATAACTGAGGAGGTTTTAAGCCCTGTTATAGGCTGGGGTAAATACCTCTCAGACCAGGACCGTTTTATATCATTCATGCCAAAGGGGAGGCTGGATAAGCTAAAGAGCCTCTACTCTATTACTCCTAACCCTGAGGATCTGGGAGTAGATGAGGAGATTTATAGCTGGTTTAGAGATAACTTTTTGAGAGATGAGTAAGCAGAGGAGGACCGTCACCACTAAGGACGGGAGGGTAATAGAGTTAATGACCAGCCAGGAGTATGAGGAGATGAAAAAAATAATGGCAAAAGTAAAGGACTGGGAGCCTATGCCAGGCCCCTGGAGGGAGATGCCAGGGCTGGACAAGAGAAAGAGGGGCGAACACTTTAACCCAGCCAGAGAAACCAAGCCCCAGGAGGAGCCTCCTAAGACTATGGCTATAGGGATACACGCTATAAGCCAGTTTTACGGAGACAGTAAACAGCTCTCTCTATTCTCTGATGACAAAATAGATGAGTTTACCAGGAATACAGGTATTATTTTAAGTAACAGGCCTGAGAGCTACGGGGTAGTTTTAAACCAGAGCCAAAGGAGGGTTTTAGACGGAATATTAAAGGCTTTCTCTGATACGGGCTATATGGGAGATAGGCTAATAGATAAGAGGGAGGAGTTTAAGGAGAGAAATATAGACATTACCAGGGGCAGGGCTCTGGAGGCCCTGGATAAGCCCTACGGAAACATAGCCAAAATACCAGTTATAAAGCTGACCCAGGCAGATATAATAAAGCTCTCAGGCTACAGTAGGAGGCAGGGAGATAAAACGGACGCAATAGAGGCTATTTCTTTCCTGGCTACTAAACAATTCTGTTTCTACTGGAAAAGGTTAAAAAAGGATGACAGGGGCCAGCCAGCCAGGGATAAAAACGGAGATTACATTAAGGAGGAGGTAATGGAGGTAGGGACCCTCTTTAGAATAAAATTTGTAAAGGATGAGGGCGGAGCCCTGAGCTATTATGAGATAAGCCCCAGCTCTGTTATCCTGGACCAGGTAAATAAAAACTACGGGGGTAACTACTTTTTACTTGTGCCCACTAACTGGAGGGATGAGGTCAAACAGCTAACAGGTAAGAGGGCCTCTAATTACACCTATGAGTTTTTATTCTGGCTCAGGCTCCAGTATGAGCAGATAAGGAGATACAACGCCAAGAGACAGGATAAGGATAAAAAGGAGTTTAAACTTAGTAAGACCTGGGAGGAAATAGCGGAGGTTCTTAGGATGCCAGAGACAGTATATAAGAGAAATAGAGCCACAGCTCAAAAGAAAATACAGGATGCCTATTCTGTAGCCATTAAGCTGGGATACCTGGTAAAGGTAGAACAGACAGCGGTTAATGATATTCTCTACCTAAATGAGGACTTTTACCCCAAACCTGGAGACCTCAAATAGGGGGCCAAGTGGTAGCTATAAGTTGAGGAACTGGTAGCTATAAGTTGCAAAAGTGGTAGCTATAAGTTGCAAAAGTGGTAGCTATAAGTTGCAAATTACCCCCTTAAATATCTGATATTCAAACCCCATTTTTCCGTATATTTTTAATATTATTAATATTCTTAAAGGGTGCTCTCCTTTTTAAGAGCGGAGAGCCCCTTAGAATAGTAGCTATAAGTTGAGGCTCTGGAGGGGCTCCTTATTCTAAAGTAGAATAAAGTAGAATAGCCCCCAGGGTAACAGCTCCAGGATTTGTAAAGAACAAAATAAAACAAATTACCCCCTGCCCAGATCCTCCTCCAGGCAGTAGCCCCTCCCTCCAGCTCCATGTTAATAACTTTTTATAGCTATGTATTGTATATTGATAACTAAGTATTATATTAGCATCAGTAAACAGTAAATTAAGGGGTATGAATACAGAGGTAGTATTAAGGTCTCAGGACGGACTGGCAAGCCCCCAGAGAATAGATGAGCTGGTAGATAGCTTTATAAGCTCCCAGGATGTTAAGCAAAGCTCCAGGGACCTCTACAGGAGGACGCTAAAACTGTACTTTAACTGGACAAGGGGTAAGGGCTACCAGCTCTCTGAGGTAGCCAGGCCTCAGCTCATAGAATATAAAGAGGAGCTCCTGGCCTCAGGTATGAGCTCTTTAACTGTAGCCTCCTATATTACCTCTGTAAGGAGGTTTTATGAATGGACAGAGGCAAACAGATATTTTCCGAATGTAGCCAAAGGTCTAAAAAGCCCTAAGCGGAAACAGCAATTTAAAAAACAGCCCCTGACTGTAGGCCAGGCTACGGATCTACTCCACTACTACCAGGGAGAGCCTCTAAGGGATTACTCTATAGTAAACCTCCTCCTCAGGACGGGGCTCAGGACCATAGAGGCAGTAAGAGCAAACATAGAGGATATAGTTTACAAGGGCTCTCAGAGGGTGCTCCTGGTACAGGGTAAGGGCAGGGATGAGAGAGATAACTTTGTTATCCTTACCGATAAGGCCTACCAGCCTATAGCTGACTATTTGCGGACCAGACCAGGGGCCAGGGGGGAGGAGCCTTTATTTACCTCTACCAGCAATAACAACAAGGGGGAGAGACTTACTACCAGGACCATAAGCTACATAGCTAAGGAGGGATTAAAGGCTATAGGTTTAGAGGATAAGGCCTTTACAGCTCATAGCCTCAGACATACAACGGCAGTTAATATTTTGAGATCTGGGGGGAGCCTGGAGACGGCCCAGTTTACCCTGAGGCATAGCAACCCAGCCACTACCCAGATCTATACTGCTACCCTTAATGAGGAGCGGAGGCTCCAGAACAGCGGGGAGGTATTAATAGATAATTTATTTTGACCAACTACGATAAAGCCTACATTACAGAAATAAGATAATGAGCCTCCTCTTTGTCAATATTCCAAAGGTAAAAAGGCTCCCTCTGCTGGGGGCTAAATTGCCAGCTCCAGAGGAGAGACCTGTAGAGCCTATTACAGCCCCTCTACGGCCCTCTGATGAGGAGGTAAGGTATAACACTATGATAGCCAAAAACCCCTCTCTGGAGGCTTTGGTAGAGGCCCTGGACCTGGTAAGCTGTAAGACGGGGGAGAGGATTAAGAGGATAGCGGTCCCAGAGGACTATAAACCCCAGCCAGAGGCCAGGGGTAGCTCCAGGCTCATAGCCTTAGCGGAGGAGATACTACAGGGGGAGAGGGGCTACCTCAGGGAGGATCTGATAGCCCTAATAGCGGAGCGGACTCAGGTAAGCCAGGAGAGGGCGGAGAAAGGCCTTAATTTGATGTTACAGGCTGGAGCTGTAGAGGAGGACACAAGCCAGGAGTTATACTACCTACCAGGCTCTACTCCTTTTTAAGTAATAACGGTAAACATAGTAAACACAGTAATACAAACTAAAATCTTAATAACATGAAAAAATGGCTCGTAATATCAGTAGTTATCAATATTTTATTCATTCTTTTTGGTGGATACGTGATTCACAAAAAAGGTGGTGTTGACTACTTGAGAAAGAAATTCAATCTTCAGACAGAAACTGCAAATCAACAGAATTATGGTGTTTATTATCAAGCAAAAAAAGCAATTTTTGAAATTATGCCAAACGATACGAGCGAGATAATATTTTTAGGAAATAGTATAACTGACTATTGTGATTGGTATGAACTCTTTGGAAAAGCAAATATTAAAAATCGTGGAATTGGGGGAGACATTATTAATGGCGTTATTGACAGATTAGATGAAATTATAGAATCTAATCCAAAAAAGATTTTTATAATGATTGGAATTAACGATTTAGGACGAAAAAGATCAGTAGAACAAATCCTGACTGACTATGAGAGACTTTTATCTTTAATCATTCAAAAATCACCAGACACAGAACTTTTTATCCAAAGCGTTTTACCTACAGACAATCGGAAAAGCCTACAAATTGTTGACATTATAACAATTAATGTTGGACTCAAGAATTTAACTGAAAAGTATAATCTAACTTATATCAACCTGTTTGATTTATTGAAAACAAATGAGAATAAATTAGATACAGTTTACACTTTTGATGGCTTACACATAAATGGGAAGGGGTATCTAATATGGAAAAAAGCTATTGAAGGCTATGTAAATAATTAATATCCCTTCAATTAGGGACGCTAATAAACAAAGCAAACAGAATAATATGAGTAATATAACAGACTGGATAAAAGATGAGCTCTACCCCTCTCTCTATGAGAGCATAGATATAGCTTTCCCTGAGCATAAATTCCAAAGGTTTACAGGAGGCTGGAGGAGTAAGACATATCTAAGCGGGACCTCTCATAAGGACAGGGTAGATAAAACCGTAATAAACAGGAGGGCCCCAGGCTACATACTGGAGCAGGGGG
>Ga0116144_10006574_pt1 | contig 10094 bp, 8 predicted proteins | sample AD_UKC035_MetaG_FD_89746 | JGI IMG/M metagenome (GOLD analysis project Ga0116144, IMG submission 89746) | Active sludge microbial communities of municipal wastewater-treating anaerobic digesters from USA - AD_UKC035_MetaG | ecosystem: Engineered > Bioreactor > Anaerobic > Digestate | place: USA...
GGCCTGCACTGGTCAGCTCATTTGCACCGCAGTTATCCCGAAAATGAACTTGGCGCCAATGTGATTGGATTTGTGCCCTATTTGAACCGGATGAACAACAGCGGGCTGTATGGGGTGGAAGAATATTATGATGAAAGAATGGCCGGCAGTCCGTTGACCGTTACCGTGGCGGTCAATCCCACCCGCGTTGAGGAAATCCCCAATATTGAACCGGGGGACAGCCTGATTCTGACATTGGATCGTGAAATCCAATCGAAGATGGAAACAATCATTGATCAGGCCGTGTCAGACACCGGAGCGGATTCCGGAACCATTATTGTCATGAACCCTGAAACCGGTGAAATCCTGGCAATGGCCACCACCCCGCGGATGAACATCAATGAATACTGGCGCTACGACGAAGTTTTCCCGGCAAATACCGCTTTCAATCGCGCCATCGGCCAAATTCTGGAACCTGGTTCAACCTTTAAAGTACTGACCATGGCAGCCGCGCTGGATATGGGAGCCGTGGTTCCCAGCACCACATACTATGATGATGGTTGGGAAGAGGTGGGCGGCATCAATCTTCATAACTGGGATAACACCATTTGGTATGACCAGGATATGACTGGCTGCATGCGACATTCCGTTAATACCTGCCTGGTATGGGTGGCCAAACAAATGGGCCCCACCAATTTCTACGATTATATGCAGCGGTTTGGCATCGGTCACCGCACCAATATTGATCTGGCCGGCGAGGAAAGCTTCCCCTTAAGCCTTCCGGGGGATCCGGATTGGTATCAGGTCAACCTGGGAACCAATGCTTTTGGACAGGGCGTTGCGGTGACACCAATTCGGTTGATTGCATCCGTTGCCGCCGTGGCCAATGACGGGACGATGATGACCCCCCATGTTTTACGGGCCTATATTCACGACGGCCGGCAGTACGATATCGAGCCCATGCCGGTGGGCTCACCCATCTCGGCAGAAACGGCGCGGATCCTCAGCGAAATGCTGGCGGTATCACTGGAAGAGGAAGCCTCCGCCGCTCTGGTGGAGGGATATCGGATCTCCGGTAAAACCGGCACTGCTGATATTGCAGAAGGAGAGGGTTGGTCCGATTACACCAACGCTTCATTTATTGGGTGGGGACCAACGGATGATCCCAAATTCATTGTCTATGTGTGGCTTGAAAAGCCCAAGACCGATCGTTGGGGGTCGGTGGTTGCCGCCCCCGTATTTCAGCAGGCCGTTGAGCAGTTGGTGGTGCTCCTGGACCTGCCCCCCGATTCCGTGAGACTGCAGTTGAAGTAGAAGGACCCCCTGTGCTAACACTGGCCGATGTTTTGGAAGCCCTGACCGGCACCCGCCCCGAAGCAGCCTCGCTGATCATCAGCGAGGCAGCAATCGATTCACGGCTGGTCATTCCGGGGGCCCTCTTTGTGGCCCTGCCCGGTGAACGCGTCGATGGTCACGACTACATCGGAGAAGCTTTCCATAAAGGCGCCCATCTGGCCCTGGTGCAAAAAGATCTTTCCGGGCAGTTCACCTGTGTTGATATCCGCGGCGGACAGCTGCCCGACAGTCTGCCGGAAGCGCCCTTCTGCCTGTGGGTTGATGACACGCTCAAAACATTCCAGACCATCGCCGGATTCTGGCGACGCAAGCTGAATATCCGGGTGGTCGGTATTACCGGCAGTGTGGGCAAATCCACCACCAAGGAACTGATTTACGAAGTCCTCAGCCAGCGGTATCACACGCTCAAAAGTCCGGGCAACCTGAACAATGAGATTGGTTTGCCATTAACCCTGCTGCGGCTGAGCAGCGGCTATGAGCGGGCCGTGCTGGAGATGGGATTTTACGTTCCCGGGGAAATCACCTTCCTGTGCGACCTGGCGCTGCCGCAGGTCGGTGTCATTACCAATATTGGCACGGTCCATGCCGAACGGGCTGGCTCCCAAGAGGCGATTGCGCGCGGGAAATCAGAACTGGTGCAGGCTCTGCCCCCCGCCCCAACCGGCGTGGCCATCTTAAATTACGATGACCCCTGGGTGCGCCCCATGGCGGCACAAACCCAGGCACAGACGCTGTTTTATGGGCTGGATCCCGCAGCCGATTTATGGGCTGACGAAATCGAGAGTCAGGGACTGAAAGGCATTCTCTTCCGGCTGCATTACCGCCGGGAAACGCTTTATCTGCGGGCACCGATGATTGGCCAGCATTCCGTGCATACCGTGCTGCGGGCGGCGGCCGTGGGCCTGGTGGAAGGGCTCAGCTGGCAGGAAATTGTCAATGGCCTCCAACAGGGCCATACCCAGTTGCGGTTAATGGCAGTGCATACGGACAGCGGAGCCCTGGTATTGGACGACACCTATAATGCCTCCCCGGAGTCCACGCTGGCTGCATTGAATCTACTCAACGAACTGCCCGGTCGACGGATCGCTGTGCTGGGAGATATGCTGGAACTAGGCCCCTACGAAAAACAAGGCCATGAACTGGTTGGCATGCGGGCAGCTCAAGTGGCCCGGTTGCTGGTCGCAGTTGGCAGTCGCGGCAAAATGATTGCTGAAGCCGCCCGGCAGGGAGGAATGACATCCCGACAGATCATCTGGGTCGGGACCGTCCCCGAAGCCATTGCCGTGCTGCAGGACCTGCTCAAAGCCGAGGATGTCGTGCTGGTCAAGGGCTCCCATGGACTACACATGGAACGGATTGTTTCGGCACTGGAGGCACACGCATGAAGGAAGGATCGCTGGCGCTGGCCTTGAGCGGATTGAGCTTCATGATGGCGGTCATCTGGGGTGGTCCGCTGCTGCGCATCCTGCGCCATTTTAAGATTGGCAAATTGATCCGGGTTGAAGAACCAGGTGCCCATATGGTGAAAATGGGAACCCCCACCATGGGTGGGGTGATGATCATTGTCCCCGTGGCACTTTTGACCGTCCTGCTGAATGCAGCTTCTCTCCTAGGGTTTAACGTGTTGGGGCGCTCCGTGATGCTGCCGCTGCTGGTCATGGGCGGATTTGGCCTGTTGGGAGCCCTGGACGACTGGGAAGGCATTCGCGGCCCGCGACGGGGTTCAGGTATGCGCATCCGTACCAAATTTGGTCTGCAAGTTCTGCTGGCTCTGGGCGCGGCGCTGGCTTTACGCTACGTGCTGGATGTTCCCAATATGTACTGGTTCAGCTACCAAGGTGAGATTGATCTCGGCTTCTGGTACATCCCGATTGCAACCTTTGTGATCGTCGGCGCCTGCAATGCAGTCAACTTCACCGACGGGCTCGATGGTTTGGCCGGCATGATTGCGGCCACCTGCTTTGCCGCCTATGGCGTCATTGCAATTTTGCAGGGGCAGATTTTTCTCGCCCGGTTTTGTTTTACACTGGTGGGCGCCACCTTTGGCTTCCTCTGGTTCAATGTACACCCGGCACAGCTCTTCATGGGTGACATGGGATCCCTGGCCCTGGGAGCCACCCTGGGTGTGGTTGCCCTGATGAGCGGGCAGTGGTTGCTGCTGCCGTTGATTGCCATCATCCCGGTCAGCGAAGGCATCAGCGACGTCATTCAAATCCTCTATTTCAAACTCACCAAGGGAAAGCGGTTCTTTAAAATGGCGCCGCTGCACCTGCATTTTGAACTGCTGGGCTGGAGTGAGATGCAGATCGTTCAGCGGTTCTGGCTGGTGGGTTTGCTGGGTGCCATGCTGGGTGTGGCCCTGGCGGTGGTGTAAAGCGATGAATACCTGGAACGGTTTGCACATTCTCATTCTGGGAGCCGCCCGGCAGGGATTGGCCCTGGCTCGTTTTCTGTCCCGTCAGGGAGCCAAGGTCACCATCAGTGACCAACGCAGTACCGAGCAGTTGAAGAGCGCGCAGAAGTCCCTGTCCGATTTGTCGATTGAGTGGATCCTGGGTGCTCATCCATTGAGCGCCCTGGAAAAAGTCGATCTGCTGTGTCTGTCAGGCGGCGTACCATTGACGATCCCGATTGTTTTGGAGGCCCAGCGCCGCGGCATCCCGCTGTCCAATGACTCCCAGATTTTTATGGAAGCTGTTCCGTGCCCGGTGGTCGGCATTACCGGTTCCGCCGGGAAAACCACCACAACGACGCTGGTGGGACGCATGGCCCAGGCCGGGCTGCGTTCCCCCCGACGGGCCTGGATAGGCGGCAACATCGGGTTGCCGCTGGTGGACTACCTTGAGCAAATTCGATCGGATGATCTGGTCATCCTGGAATTGTCCAGCTTTCAATTGGAATTGATGACCCGCTCACCACAGGTCGGGGCCATCCTGAACATCACTCCCAATCATCTGGACCGCCACGGCACGATGGAAGCCTATACTGCCGCCAAGGCCAGGCTGCTCGATTTTCAACAGATGGAGGACTGGGCCATCCTGAACCGGGAAGATCCGGGGGCTTGGGCATTGAGCCAGGGCATCCGCAGCCAGCTGGTCAGTTTCGGCCTCAAACAACCCGAAGGAAACCGGATGGGCAGCTTCTTGGCTGATGATTGCTTGTGGATTTCTGACGGCACCCGGGCAATGGAATTGATGCCCGTGGAAGCCATCCAACTGCGGGGAACCCACAACATTGTCAACGTACTGGCCGCCAGCGCCATCGCCTGGGCTGCCGGTTTGCCCCTGGAATGCCTGCAAGCCGGGGTGGCCGGGTTCACCGGTGTCCCCCACCGCCTGGAGCGCGTCCGGGAATGGCACGGGGCATTGTGGTACAACGGCTCCATTGCTACCGCCCCTGAACGAACAATCGCCGACATCCGGGCATTCGAATGCCCCCTGGTTTTGCTGCTGGGCGGCCGGGATAAGAACCTGCCCTGGGGGGACCTGGCAGAACTCGTGCACCAACGGGTGAAGCATGTCGTTGTGTTTGGAGAGGCGGCTGACAAAATCCTGCAGGCCCTGGGACCGGTTCGCCCAGGACAGCAATTGCAGAGCATCATCCATTGTGCCGGGTTGGCCGCTGCTGTTCAGGCTGCGGCAGGGGTGGCTGAAAGCGGTGATGTGGTTCTGTTGTCGCCTGGAGGTACCAGTTATGATGAATTCAAAGATTTCGAGGAACGCGGTGAGCGTTTCCGGGAATGGGTGAATGCCCTGCCATGAACACCCACTATAACTCCTCCCGAAATTCCCGCCAATACGCCAGCACTTTTGCCGGCACTGTCCAGGCTGCAGCCGGAGAAAACCCCAAAACGACCACTCAAACTCTGCGGTTGGGAATAGATGTCCCCCTGCTGTTGATTGTGGCCTGCTTGCTGGCCTTCGGTCTGCTGATGGTTTTTTCCGCAGGCATGCGACCCTCCATGCTGGCCACTGGTAAGCCCTATCACTTTTTCCTTAATCAAATCAAGTGGGCCATCCTGGGTCTGAGTGCGGCCACAATCATCATGTATCTGGATTATCACATCATCCGACGGTTCCTGCTGCCCATGATCGGCGGAACCGTCCTGATGCTGCTGCTGGTGCTGCTGATTGGCGATTTCCGACTGGGAGCGCAGCGCTCATTTTTTAATGGTTCGGTCCAGCCCTCTGAACTTGCCAAAGTTGCGGTTGTCATCTACCTGGCCTTCTGGATCAAATCCAAGGAAAGCCAATTCAACAACATCTCCTTTGGACTGCTGCCACTGCTGGGTATTCTGGGGATCATCTCCGGTCTCATCCTGGCACAGCCGGATATCAGCGCTGCGGCCACAATCATCATGCTGGGGGTTGGCGTCTTCTTCTTTGCCAATGGCAACTTCAAGCAGTTGATGATGGTGGCCATTCTGACCCTGCTGTTCGGTTTGTTGGTTGTGGGTTTGAACAGTTCCATGTCGGAAACCGCCGCCGACCGGTTTGGCACCTTTATTATAGGTTTACTCAACCCTGGAGCCGCCGGAGATCACATTCAGCGCAGTGTCAATTCAATCGTCAATGGCGGGGTCTTTGGTGTGGGAATTGGATTGGGGCAAATCAAGAACATCGGGCTGCCGGTGGCCCATACCGATTCAATTTTTGCCGTGATCGCCGAAGAAACCGGACTGGTCGGAGCCAGCTTGACGGTTCTGCTTTACATCGGCCTGATGTGGCGGGGCCTCAAGATTGCCAAACAGGCCCCAGACCTGGAAGGCAAACTACTGGCCAGTGGATTGACCTTTTGGATTGTTCTGGAAGCCTTGATCAATATGGGTGTGATGGTCAACCTGTTTCCCTTTGCGGGCAACGCCCTGCCGTTGATCAGTGCGGGTGGCTCCAGCCTGGTGACAACCCTGGCGGCCCTGGGAATCATCATGAGTGTGGCCCGCTATACAGCGCGCCAGACCCAAACTTCAGAAGGGAGGGCATACGGTGCGGTTACTGATCTGCGCTGGCGGGACAGCCGGCGGCGTCAATCCCGCGCTCGCCGTGGTACAAGCGGTGGGCGCTGACGCCGAAGCTTTGCTGTGGGTTGGTGGTGAAGGTGGCATGGAAGCGGAACTGGTCGCCCGTGAATCCATCCCCTTCAAAGCCATTCCAGCTGCCGGAGTTCACGGTGTGGGGCTGCGCGCCCTGCCCGGCAACTTCTGGCGGCTGGTGTGCGGCACCCTGGCTGCCTGGCGGCTGGTTCGGCAGTTCCGGCCGGATGTCATGCTGTTCACCGGTGGTTATGTGGCAGGCCCGGTTGCTGTGGCCAGCCCCGGAATCCCCAAACTGCTTTATGTCCCGGACATCGAACCCGGTCTGGCGTTGCGTTTTATGAGCCGTTTTGCCCGCTGCATAGCCGTCAGTGCCGAAAGTTCCCGGGCTTATTTGCCGCGCGCAGCCCGCGTGGTGACCACCGGGTATCCCACCCGCACCCAGCTAGCCCAATGGCAGCCCGCTGCGGCCCGCCAGGCCCTGGGTTTGAATGCCGAAACCCCGGTTGTCCTGGTTTTGGGCGGCTCCAAGGGTGCCCGCTCGATTAATCGGGCGGTACTGGCCGGGCTGAAACAACTGCTGGATCAGGTGCAGGTGGTGCATATCAGCGGAAAACTGGACTGGGCTGAAGTGGCTCAAGCCCAACAACAGCTGCCGGGTGATCTGGCCGATCGCTATCACCCGTATCCTTATCTGTATGAGGAGATGGGGGCGGCACTCGCTGCAGCCGACCTGGTGGTGTCCCGGGCGGGCGCCTCCACGCTGGGCGAATATCCGTTGTTTGGTCTCCCCGCCATCCTGGTCCCCTACCCCTACGCCTGGCGCTATCAGAAAGTTAATGCTGATGAACTGGTGCGGGCCGGGGCTGCACAATTACTGCCCGATGAAGAGTTGACGTCCCGATTAATTCCGATGATTGAGACGTTGTTGCACAATCCCACCCAATTGAACGCCATGAAGCAGGCTATGCGGACCCTGGCCCGCCCCGATGCCGCCCAAGCCATTGCCCAACTGGTTCGGGAAATGGCCGGCACGCGAGGAAGGAAGGCCCTTTCATGATCAGTCTGAATGTCATTTTCTACATGTATGTTATCCTGTTTGCCTTTATTGGCGGCATGCGGGGTTGGGCCAAGGAACTGCTGGTCATGTTCAGCGTCATCCTGGCCATGTTCCTGACAACCGTCATGGAGCGCTATATCCCATTTGTGCGCGACAATCTGGCAGTCAACGCTCCGGCAACCTTGTTCTGGATCCGGGCCGTGCTGCTGCTTTCGCTCGCCTTTTTTGGTTATCAAACGCCCAATTTGCCCAAACTGGCCGGCTCGCCCCGCTTTGCCCGGGAGCGCCTGCAGGACATCCTGTTGGGCGGCTTCCTCGGTGCGGTGAACGGCTACATGGTTGTCGGGACGCTGCTGGCCTACCTGCACTCAGCCAATTATCCCTTCCCGATCATCATCCCTCCCAACCCAAACGATCCCATGGGTCAGGCAACCATTAATTTGATCGCCCTGATGCCGCCACACTGGCTGGGGACAACCCCCATCATCTTTTTTGCGGTTGGGATCGCCTTTCTGTTCGTGATTGTGGTGTTTATCTAATGCCTCACATCCACCTCATCGGCATCGGCGGTAGCGGCCTCTCGGCAATTGCCCGGCTCCTGATGGAGCGGGGTTATACCGTCAGTGGTTCAGACAGACAATTGTCACCGTTGACGCGTGAACTGTCCGAGCATGGTGCGCTGGTTTACGCCGGTCACGCGGCTGAACATATTCAGGGCGCTGATGTGGTGGTGCGCTCGTCTGCCATCCCCGATGGCAATCCTGAAGTGCAGGCCGCCCTGGCCAGGGGTATCCCGGTGCTCAAACGGCACGATTTTCTCGGCGAATTGATGGAGGAATACCTGGGGATTGCCGTGGCTGGCACGCACGGCAAGACCACCACATCAGCCATGCTGGCCTGGGTGCTGACGACGCTCGGCCAGGAACCCAGTTATATTCTGGGCGGGGTCTCCAAAAATTTGGGAACCAATGCCCATGCCGGCAAGGGACGCGCCTTTATCATTGAAGCGGATGAATATGATCGCATGTTCCTGGGGCTGCGGCCGGACATGATCATCCTGACGATGGTGGAGCACGATCATCCGGACTGCTATCCCACGATGACAGATTACCTGGAAGCCTTTGCCAAATTTGTAAAGCTGCTCCGACCCGGCGGTCTGCTGTTGGCCGGATACGACGATCCCGTGGCCCGCGCTTTCAGCACCCAGACGGCACCGGATTGCGGCAGCTTCACCTACGGACTGGATCCCCAGGCGGATTACACCGCCACCGGGCTGGCCCCCCACCCCCGCGGGGGGTACACCTTTACAGCCACCTACCGGGGCAAGGAACTGGCGCAAATCACGCTCAGCGTGCCCGGCAAGCATAATGTGTGCAATGCACTGGCCGTCCTGGGGGCAGCGCATCAACTCAACCTGGACCTGGGCGCCGCGGCGGAAGCATTGGGTGAATTTACGGGTGCCGGACGCCGTTTTGATGTCCTGGGCGAAGCGCAGGGCGTCACGATTATTAATGATTATGCGCATCACCCCACCGAAATCCGGGCAACCTTGGCGGCAGCCCGCAGCCGCTATCCCACCCGGCGTATCTGGGCCGTCTGGCAACCCCACACCTATTCGCGGACCCGGACCCTGCTAGATCGTTTTATGACTGCCTTTGACGACGCAGACGAGGTCCTGGTAACCGATATTTACGCCGCCCGGGAATACGATTCTACATTTTCTGCGGCTCAGGTTACGGCACAGTTGACGCACCCCGCGGCACATTTTACGCCCACCCTGGCCGACGCAACGGAATATTTACTCCATCATCTTCAGTCCGGCGATGTCTTGCTGGTTCTTTCGGCCGGTGATGCCGACAAGATCAGTCAACAAGTGCTGGACACCCTGACTCATCGGGAGGTAAATCATGTCTAATCCCAAAACCCAACGCAAATATGAAGCCAAGGCCGCCGGGGCCCCCCTCGAACTGGTCCCCAGCCAACACGAGGCCGCCCGCCGCTCCCGTCAACGCCGGACGGAACTCCTGTCAGGAGTTCCTGCGGCCGAACAACAGGATTTGATAAAACGACTGATTGATTTTATCAGCACCCTGGAGACCCCGGATCCCAGATGAGCCACCCCAGCCTGCTCCCCGCTCTGCGCAACCTGTTTGGCAGCCGCCTGCAGGAAAACGTCACCCTGGCGAATTACACAACCGCCCGGGTGGGCGGATCTGCAGACGCGCTGATGGTGGTGTATTCCACCGCTGAACTGGCGGAGGTCGCAGGCCGGATGTGGACAGAGAAGCTGCCCTTCCACATTTTGGGAAGTGGTTCCAATGTGTTGATCAGTGATGCCGGTGTGCGGGGCCTGGTGATTCTCAATCATGCCCACGGCGTGCGCGTGGAGGCGGCTGGTGATCCGCCAACAGTCTGGGCTGAATCCGGCGCCAATTTCAGTGCTGTGGCACGCCAGGTTGCCCTGCGGGGTCTGAGTGGTTTGGAGTGGGCCGCGGCCATCCCCGGAACAGTGGGCGGCGCAGTGTATGGCAATGCCGGCGCTTTCGGTTCAAACATTCAGCACGATCTCGTGTTGGCCGAAATCTTGCACCGTGAGCAGGGTAGACAGACCTGGACGGTGGATCAATTCGAGTATGACTACCGGAGCAGCATCCTGAAACGAGAGCC
>Ga0116144_10006575_pt1 | contig 10093 bp, 6 predicted proteins | sample AD_UKC035_MetaG_FD_89746 | JGI IMG/M metagenome (GOLD analysis project Ga0116144, IMG submission 89746) | Active sludge microbial communities of municipal wastewater-treating anaerobic digesters from USA - AD_UKC035_MetaG | ecosystem: Engineered > Bioreactor > Anaerobic > Digestate | place: USA...
GATGCCGGTGTCGCGGCTCCACAGCGCCAGAAAGCCGCGGGCGGGGATGGTCGTGCCGGCCGGCAGCGTGTAGGGGGTCGAACCGCCGTTGGCCACATCATCCACCCGCCAGCCGCTCAGATCCACAGCGAAGTCGTTGGCGTTGTGCAGCTCGATGTACTCGTCGTTGCCGTCGCCCAGAATGCCGTCGTCGTTCCAGTCCACCTCCTGCGGGTTGGGCATGAACTCGTTCAGGCCGATGCCGGCGGGATAGTTGCCAGGGGTGGCCGTCGGGGTGGCGCTGGGCGCGGCGGTGGCGGTCGGGGTGGCGCTGGATGCGGCGGTGGCGGTCGGGGTGGCGGTCCAGGCCGGCGGCTGGTTGGACGCGCCGGGGGAGGGGGGATAGCTGCGCGTCCACTCGTCGCCGCCATCCACCGTTTTGCTGTAGGCCTCGTCAGTCACCGTCTGGGTGTAGCTGGTGCTTTCCACCTCGACGCCGTCGGGGCGCAGCAGGCGGACGCTGTCGCCGCCGCTGTTGTTCAGGGCGATGCCGGTGTCGCGGCTCCACAGCGCCAGAAAGCCGCGGGCTGGAATCGTCGTGCCAGCCGGCAACGTGTAGGGGGTCGAACCGCCGTTGGCCACATCATCCACCCGCCAGCCGCTCAGATCCACAGCGAAGTCGTTGGCGTTGTACAGCTCGATGTATTCGTCGTTGCCGTCGCCCAGGATGCCGTCGTTGTTCCAGTCCACATGCTCCGGGTTGGGCATGTACTCGTTCAGGCTGACGCCGTCGGAATAGTTGCCAGGGGTGGCTGTTGGTGTGGGCGTCGGGGTGGGCGCGGGCTGGTTGGATGCGCCGGGCGAGGGCGGGTAGCTGCGCGTCCACTGGTCGCCGCCATCTACCGTCTTGCTGTAGGCCTGGTCAGCGCTGGTTTGGGTGTAGCTGGTGCTTTCCACCTCGACGCCGTCGGGGCGCAGCAGGCGGACGCTGTCGCCGCCGCTGTTGTTCAGGCCGATGCCGGTGTCGCGGCTCCACAGCGCCAGAAAGCCGCGGGCTGGGATGGTCGTGCCGGCCGGCAGCGTGTAGGGGGTCGAACCGCCGTTGGCCACGTCATCCACCTGCCAGCCGCTCAGATCGATGGCGAAGTCGTTGGCGTTGTACAGCTCGATGTACTCGTCGTTGCCGTCGCCCAGGATGCCGTCCTTGTTCCAGTCCACATGCTCCGGGTTGGGCATGAACTCGTTCAGGCTGACGACCACAGCCTGGGCGGTGGCCGTTGGCGTTGGCGTGGAGGTTGCCGTGGCTGTGGCTGTGCCCGTGCTGGTCGGCGTGACCGGCGACGGCGGCAGGTTGGTCGCCCCTGGCGAGGGCGGATAGCCGGTGGTCCACTGGCTGCCGCCGTCCGTGGTCTTGCTGTAGGCCACATCGTCGCCCACCGCGGCATAGCTGGTGCTCTCCATCTCAACCCCATCCGGGCCCAGCAGACGCAGCGCGCCGCCGTGGTCGTCCAGCTCGATGCCGGTGTCATGGCCAAACAACACCAGATGATGCTGGCCGGACAGCACCGTCCCTGGCGGCAGCGTGTAGGGCTGCGCGCCGCTGCTCTCGCCGCCGTCCAGGATCCACCCGCTCAGGTCCACAGCGAAGGGGTTGCTGTTGTAGAGCTCGATGTACTCGTCTCCCTGGTCGGCGACGCCGTCGTCGTTCCAGTCCGAGATCGGATGGGGCATGAATTCGTTGAGGAAGATGCCGCTCGGAGGAAGCTGGGCAAGGGGGCGGGCGGACGCGGCGCTGAGCGCCGCGCGCGGGCCGAGGATGAGCAGCAGGGCGCTGCCGGCCGCCAGCAGGCTGACGGCCCACGATCGACTGGTAGCACGAACTGACGCCATGATCCCACCTCCACACTGCACGACGCCCCGCCGAGTGCCCCGGCGTAGACAGGCTACCTGGACCAGCTCAGGAAACGGCCCACCATCTCCTGAAAACCGCGGCCAGAGCGGCTACGAAATACCCCAGACCTCGGCCACCTCCGAAGTCTGTATGAAAAAGGCGGCTGCGGGCCTTCCTGGCCGACCGCAACCGCCTTCAACTGCTGTTCGTCTACCTGACCTCTTTGGGCGGATCGCCCAAGGCGCTCTCCAACGAGCCCAGCCAGCGCTGCGCCTCCTGCATGCGGTGCGCAGCGTAGGTCTCTTGCAGCCGCCAGAGCTGACGGATCAGCCCGCGCAGCCCCTCGATATCCTTGCGCAGCGGCGGGAAGCCCACCGCCAGATCGCGGTTGACCTTGTCCTGTTCGCTCCAGCGGTGATCCCATTCCAGGGTTTGTTTCTTCCAGCGCTTCTCGTCCTCAGCCAGGAAGGCATCCAATTCCTTGCGCTGACGCTCCTCGGCCAGGCGCTGCAGCTCAGCCACCTGGTGCTGTTCGCGTCGGATGCTTTCCTCCAGCCCCTGGATGCTCAGCAACACCCGCTTGCTGTCGTTGATGTGGGTCTCGAAGCCCTGCACCCGCTTCTGCTGTTCGGCCATCACCGTGCGCTGTTCTTCGAACTCCTGGCGCCAGGTGACCAGTTGGCGATCTCGCTCCACATCCAGCAGCTTCTGGCTCTCGATAAAGCTGGCCACCTGGTTGCGCATCTGATCTGGCACCGGCTGCACGGCAGCCACGCCGCGCTCGACGCGCTGGATACCCGCCTCCAGCAAGGGCAACTTACCTGCGGCAGCTTCGGTGCGCTTGAACAGCTCCACCGTCTCCTGCTGCAACTGGGCGATGCGCTTGTTGTCCTGGGCGCGTTGTTCCATCAGGAAGGGCAGGCTGCGGGTGCGTTCGTCGATGTCCTTGTTGACGCTGTTGACCTGCTGGCGCACCGCCATCACGATCTCGCTCAGACGCTGATCCTCGGCCTTGCGCTGCTGCAGCTCCTCTTCGATGCGGCTGAAGCGAGGCAGCTCCTTGCGCACCTCGGACAGGCCGCGCGCGGCCGCCTCGCGCTCCGCGCCGCGCAGCCGTTCGTTCTCGCGTTGATCGGCCAGGCGCTGCTCTTCCTGGCGTTGCAACATCAACACCAGCTCGTTCTTGAGCTGCTGCAAGGCCTGATCCACCTGGCTGAAGCGCACCAGTTGGGCCTGGGTGCTGGCCAACTGGCCCTCCAGTTCCTGGATGCGCCGGGCCTGTTCGACGATCTCGGTGGCCTGGCTGTCGATGCGCTGCTGCAGCTTGGCGCTTTCGCCGCGACCGCGGCGGTGTTCCTCGTCCAGCCAGGTTACCATCTGGCTCAGTTGATCGATATCCATGCATATCCTCGTGGGATTGATTTCTGGGGCGGCATTATAGCATGGTTCATCGCAACGTGCAATGAGGCCGCGTCGGCTCACTCTGGCCGGCCGCTCAGCGGCGCGTTGGTCTCCAGCAACACCTGCTGGATCACCTCGTAGTCGCCGAAATACTCCCGCTCGAAGGTCTGGCCGCCGGCCTCGCCGGTGAACAGCCACCGCTTGACGTACTGCATCAGCGCCAGAACCCCTGATTTGGTGTCATAACAGGCCTGCCCCTCGAAGGCCGCAGTCCAGCCGCCAGCCTGGGGCGTCTCCTGTTTGCGGGTTTCGGTACACCACAGCGCCAGCGGCGCGCCGGCCAGAACGGCGCTGCGATTGGCGGGCCCCGGGTTGGCGCCCTGCCAGATGTTGAAGAGGGGTGCGCTGCCGGCGACGCGCTCGCGGCCGGTGTAGCGATCCACCTGGGTCTGCCACTCCTCCGGCTCGCCGCAGGCGGCATCCCACACTGCGTTGCGTTTGACCTCCAGCCAGCGCTCGCCGGTGACGCTCTGCGCCGCGGCCTGGCTCTGGCCGGTGCATACCTCCTGGCGACAGCCCCGACCGTGGCACTCCCAGCGCATGGCCCACGCCGCGCTCAGGTCATCGGGCAGCAACGGCCCGACCAGCGGCACAGCCTGGGGATCGCCCTCGAAACGCACGATGGTGCGGCTGATCCAGCCCGCCTGGCCGGCGACGCAACAGACCTGCCACCAGTTCCGCGCCGCATCGCTGCCGTAGACGCTCAGCACATCCCCCTGCCGTGCTGTGGCCAGCACATCGAAGGCCAGACCCGGCCCGCCGCGCAGGTTGGCCTGCTGGGAGGTGACCACCGCCTGGCCGGCCGGGGTGGGGGTCGCAGTCGGCGCGGTCAGCGTGGCGGTGATGGTCGCGCTGGGGAGATCGGCCAGCAGCGCGTCCCAGGGCTCGGTCGCGCTGGCCGTCGCGGCGCGGGTGGCCACGGCCCGCGCCGTGAGCGTCGCCGTGGCAGTGGACGACGCGGGGGTCGGTGTGGATGTGGAGGTGGCGGTGGGCGTGGCTGTGGCGGTGGGCGGCGCGGTCGCCGTTGCCGTGGCGGTCGGCGTGGGTGTGAATGTGGATGTGGGCGACGCGGTGGCTGTGGCGGTCGGTGTGAGCGTGACGGTGGGCGACGCGGTGGCCGTGGCGGTCGGTGTGAGCGTGGCGGTGGCTGTGGGTGTCAGCGACGCGGTCGCGCTGATCTCGACGGTGGCTGTGAGCACGACAGACGGGATGGTCGCGGCATGCTCCGTCTCGGTGAATGGCAGGGTGGACGTGAGCGCCAGGCTGGGGGTGAGAGCGGCGGTGACGGTGATGGCGGCCGCGGTGGCCTGGGCGATCTGCTGCACCGCGGCTGCCTCAGTGGCCTTGGCCGCGGCGATGATCTGACTGGCGGCTGCGTCAGTGGCGCGCAACTCGGCATATTGGGCATAGGCCCGTAGCTGTTCCTCGGTGGGCGGCGGGGCGGTGCAGGCGGCGAGCAACGCCAACAGCAGCGCCAGGATCAGCAAGACAAACAATGGCTTCATCAACCTCCTCCTTCCTGCTACAGCTTCTGTTTCACGTAAGGACTCTTGGTCTCACGCCAAGACGCAAAGATCGCAAAGGGCGGAGTTGTCACGGCTGTGCGCTCGGGCCGGTCTCTCACGCATGGACTCTTGGTCTCACGCCAAGACGCAAAGATCGCAAAGGGCGGAGATGCCGCGGCGTGCGCTCGGGCCGGTCTCCGACCGAGCCCGCTGTCGCAGTTGTGCGCAATGCGCGTTGACATCTGGCCTCATTATAGGCCGCCCACGGCGCCTTGTCAATCGCATCGCGCTGAGCAGCCACAGCTCCAATTACGGCACGGAGTCGAGGCTTTAGCCGGTTCCGGCCGACGCGCGTCGAGCGCGCTGACCCGGCTGAAGCCTCGACTCCATCTGCGCCACAGTTCCAATTACGGCACGGAGTCGAGGCTTTAGCCGGTTCCGGCCGACGCGCGTCGAGCGCGCTGACCCGGCTGAAGCCTCGACTCCGTCTGCGACGCGACGACCGCCGGAAGGCTCGACTCCGTCTGCGGCCAGGACGCGCCCTGCCGACAGCAACCGCGACCGTTGACCGGCATCGCCAGCCCTTTGCCCGCGCCATCGCGGGAAGCGCCCCGTTGGCAGGCCAGACCGGGTTTGCCCGCTGACTGCAACGCGGCTAGAATAGAGCTATGCCCGAACCCGCGATCCGCACGCAGCAACTGGCGCTGCGCAACGCCTATATCGCCGACGATCCCGCCCGCTGCGCGGCCCATCACCTCAACCTGGCGCGCCAGATGGAGGCGGCCGGCGAAGCACCCGCCGCCTACCTGGCCCATTGCCTGGCCGGCGCGGTGCTGCTCTTTCAGTCTGACGACGAGCTGCTGCCCAACGCCCTGGGACAGTTGGCCATGGGCTTCGTGCAACATGCCCCGCGCAAGCCGCCCCTGCCCGGCGATTTCGCCACACTGACGGCCCTCGTCGAGCAGGTCGACGGCGTCCGCTTTCGGGCGATGACCGAGCGCCTGAGCCTGAACGGCGGCGCCAGCGGCGACGAGGCGCAGCGCGCAGTAGCCGGTCTGGCGCGCCTCATGGCCACCGGCTGATCCTAACATCGGCAAGAGATTCATCATGGCATTTTCTGCTTGGTTTCAATGTGTGCGCGGCTGTCAGGGCCGCTGGTCGCTGTTGGAGGTGATCTACCGCTGCCCCACCTGCAGCGGGCTGCTGGAGGTGGCGCACGATGTGGACGCGCTGCGCAGCCGCGGCCCGGCCGCCTGGATGCAACTGCTCAACTCCCGCACCGCCAGCTCGCACTGGCCCTACGGCAGCGGCGTCTGGGGCAAAAAAGAGTGGGTGGCGCCCGGCATCGACGACGACAACGTGGTCTCCATGTTCGAGGGCAACAGCAACCTCTTCTGGGCGCACCTCCTGGGCCAGCAGATCGGCGTCGAAGACCTGTGGGTCAAGATGTGCGGCAACTCGCACACCGGCTCCTTCAAGGACCTGGGCATGACCGTGCTGGTCAGCGTGGTCAACCAGATGATGCGCAGCGGCGCCAGCCCGGTCAAGGCCGTGGCCTGCGCCAGCACCGGCGACACCTCGGCCGCGCTGGCAGCCTATGGCGCGGCCGCAGGCATCCCCACCATCGTCTTCCTGCCGCGCGGCAAGGTCAGCGCGGCCCAGCTCATCCAGCCCATCGCCAACGGCGCGCTGGTGCTGGCGCTGGACACCGATTTCGACGGCTGCATGAGGATTGTGCAGGAGATCACCGAGGACAACAGCATCTACCTGGCCAACAGCATGAACAGCCTGCGCATCGAGGGGCAAAAGACGGTGGGCATCGAGATCGTGCAGCAGTTCGACTGGGCCGTGCCCGATTGGATCATCATCCCGGTGGGCAACCTGGGCAACATCAGCGCCCTGGCCAAGGGGCTGCGGCTGCTCAAAGATCTGGGCATCATCAGCAAGCTGCCGCGCCTGGTGGCCGCCCAGGCCGCCAAGGCCAACCCCTTCTACCTCAGCTTTTTGGACGGCTTTCGCGAGAAGGTGGCAGTCCAGGCGCAGGGCACGCTGGCCTCGGCCATTCAGATCGGCGATCCGGTCAGCTATGAGAAGGCAGTCAGGGCTGTCCAGGAATTCGATGGACTCGTGGAGCAGGCGACCGAACACGAGCTGGCCAACGCGGCCGCGCGGGCCGATCGCACCGGCATGTACTGCTGCCCCCACACCGGCGTGGCGCTGGCTGTGCTCTTCAAACTGGCCAACCAGGGGGTGATCAAGGGCAGCGACCGGGTCGTGGTGATCTCCACCGCGCATGGGCTGAAGTTCACCGCGTTCAAAACCGGCTACCACGAGGACACGCTGGCCGAGGTGGAGGCAACGCTGGCCAATCCGCCGGTCTACCTGCCGGCCGAGACACGCGTCGTGCGCCAGGCGATCGAGCGCCGGCTGGAGCAATTGACATGAGCGACGGGCGCGGCGACGCCGAACCGAGCGGCCCGGGCAGCGCCGAGGCCAATCCGAGCCCCGTGGTCTTTCGCGTTCAGCCCGGCTTTCAGTTCTTCTACAGCCTGCCGGTGCTGTTGGCGCTGGCCATTCTGGTCGATGCGCTGCTGGCGCCGGCGGCCGACAAGTGGCTGCTTCTGGCGCTGGTGCTGGTCATGAGCCTGATCTCCGTGCCGCGCGGCTGGTCCAAGGTGACGCTGGACGATGCGCAGGTGACGCTGATCACGCCGCTGCGCCGGCCGCGCCCCGTTTCCCTGCACCGGCTGGCAGCCTTCGAGCCGTCGCAGCGGTTGGGACGGGCCCTGCTGTTGCGCTATTATCCCGACGACGCCGCGGGCCAGCCAGATCCGGCCAACGAGGCGGTGCTGGGCCTGCCCCCTTTGCAGGATCAATTCCTGCTGGAAGAGCAGTTGCAGGCCGCGCTGGACCGCCAGGCCCCCGCCTGAAAGCGACATCTGTCCCGGCGAAGCAGGAGATGACAGGCTTGCTTCCGCCTGCTGGAAAGACCACCCATGCCACAACTGACTGAACTTGGACCGCTGTGGAAGACCTTCTCTGAGATCGACGTCCGGTCGATCCTGGCCGACGCCGAACAGACGCCCCGCCTGGCGCTGATCGGCTCGGACAGCAAGACCTCCGCGTTTCAGGGCCTGTTGCAGCATGGCCCGCGCAGCGCCCAGCAGGTGGTGACCGCGCTGCCCTGCTATCGCCTGCCGCTGCACGCTGAGCAAGTGGCCGCGCTGGCCGGCTACGACCTGCGCATCGTGTTGCTGGACGAGGCCCAGGAGCTGCACAGCGACAGCCTGACGGCGTTGTTGGCCCAGCCCGCGCCGCTGCTGGTGGTGCAAGAGCCGTGGCAGGTGGGCGCGGCGGTCCATGCTGGCCCGGACTGGCAAGCCAACGACCTGGCGCGCGTCGTGAGCTGCGCCCTGACCGATGAGAAGCAGGTCAAGGAAGCACTGCTGCCGGCCCTGCTGCATCTGCTGGACGGACGTGAGCTGGCGGCTGGCCGCGCCTTTCCCGGCCTGCGGCCGGCCGTAGCCCATGAGATAATCGCCAGCGTCAGCCGGGTCAACGCGGGCTATGCGGCCGGCACCGGCCTGGCCGAGATGATCCCGGGGCTGGGCATTCCCTTCGCCGTGGCCGACATGCTCATTTTGACCAAGAATCAAGTGGTGATGGCCTACAAACTGGGGATCCTGATGGGCGAAACCGGCTCGCTGGCCGAGATCGTTCCCAAGGTGGCCGGGGTGGTGGCGCGGGCTTCATGTGGCGCCAGATCGCGCGCGAGTTGGTCGGCTTCCTGCCGTTGGGCGTGCTGCTCAAAACATCGGTCGCCTACGCCGGCACCTACGCCACCGGCCAGGCGGTCTATCACTACTTCGTTATCGGCGAAAAGCTGCGCAAGCAGGACATGAAGCGACTCTTCGACGATGCCCTGACGCGTGGCCGGGAGATCGCCGCCGGCGTCGTGGCCCAGGTCAAAGGCAAACGGGAGCGGGCCCTGCTGGAGACTTCCGTGGATCAACCGGCCAAAAAGAAGCGCAAGCTCTCCCTGGCCAAACGTCAGCCGGTTTGACATCAGATCGCTTTTGTGCTATACATGTAGCCATGATTTTCTCACGGTTCACCGCCAGGAGGCCTGCCAACTGCCCCGGACGCAAGTCTGGATAGTTGCGCTTGGGCCGAGATCGACGGCGACCGCGGCAGCAAAGCTCTCCAGATGGAGGGCTTTTTTTGTTGGCATCGACCCAAGACGTTGCTATTCAGCCATCGGCCCTGGGCGCTTGATTCTAGCCAAATCCAAGCGTTGGGCGCCCAAGTAGTGACCCCAAGACTTCGATAGTCGAAGGAGAGACCTGTGATCAAAGCTGGCGTCATCGGCGTCACCGGATACACCGGTATCGAACTTTATAAATTGCTGCACAGCCATCCGGCCACGGCCATCGCCTGGCTGACCAGCGAAAACTCGGCGGGCCAGCGGCTGAGCGACGTCTTCCCCTGCCCGTGGGATGATCCGCTGCTGGCCCTGGCCGAGGCGCCCCTGGACCGGGCAGATGTGGTCTTTCTCTGCCTGCCCCACGCGGCCTCCATGCCAGCCGTGGCCGCGGCCCACGCGGCCGGCGCCAGAGTTATCGACCTGAGCGCGGACTTTCGCCTGCACGACGCCGCGGTCTATCAACAGTGGTACGGCGTCCCCCACAGCGAGCCGGCGCTGCTGGCCCAGGCTGTCTATGGGCTGCCGGAGCTGCACCGGGCCGCCATCGCGCCGGCCGATCTGGTCGCCAACCCCGGCTGCTATCCCACCAGCGTCATCCTCGGCCTGGCTCCGTTGGCGCGCGCCGGCTGGCTGGCCGGCCAGGTGATCGCCGACAGCAAGTCGGGGGTCAGCGGCGCCGGCCGCAAAGCCAAGCTCAGCAACAGCTTCGTCGAGGCCAACGAAAACCTCTCCCCCTACAGCATCGGCTACAGCCATCGCCATATCGCGGAGATGGAGCAGGAGCTGAACGCAGAGCGCCAGACGCTGGACGGGGTCGGAGCAGACTGGCGCATCGTGTTCTCGCCCCATCTGCTGCCAGTCAGCCGCGGCATCCTGTCGACCCTCTACGTCACCTTGCCGGCCGGCGTGGACGAGGCCGCGGTGCGCGCGGCCTATGCTGAGATGTACGCGGACGAGCCTTTCGTACACCTGCTGCCAGCCGGCCAGGTCGCCACCCTGCACCACACCGTGTACAGCAACCGCTGCGCCATCGGCCTGACCTTCGTGCCCGGC
>Ga0116144_10006578_pt1 | contig 10086 bp, 9 predicted proteins | sample AD_UKC035_MetaG_FD_89746 | JGI IMG/M metagenome (GOLD analysis project Ga0116144, IMG submission 89746) | Active sludge microbial communities of municipal wastewater-treating anaerobic digesters from USA - AD_UKC035_MetaG | ecosystem: Engineered > Bioreactor > Anaerobic > Digestate | place: USA...
CGCCCTTCCTGCCGCTGGATCTCGACTACCGATTCCGATTCAACACGCCCGGCGAGCGGCTGGCCTTCCACATGGACGTGGCGCACGGCGAGGAGCGCCTGTTCGACGCCACGCTGTCGCTGCAGCGACAGCCGCTCACGCCTGCGGTGCAGCGTGCCGTGCTGTGGCAATACCCGGCCATGACCCTGCAGGTGGTCGCCGGCATCTACTACGAGGCGCTGCGCCTGTGGCTGATGGCCTACCGGGAAGGCGATCCCCTGGAACTCGACTACTTCCTGGCGCGGCTGTTTGGGGAAGTATTGTCGCAGGCCGGGTACGGCTTCCACCGCGACCTCGACGCGGCCAAAGTCGCGGCGACGCTGGTGGAATCCGTGCAGAAATTCCGCTGGATCGCCGGCGATCTGATGTCCGGCAAGCCGTTGGGGCAGGAGTACGTGGAGATGGTGCAGAGCGGCGTCATCGCGGCGCAGTACGTCTGGCGCTGGCAGCAGCCGGAGGATGCCGTGCTGCTTTCGCCGGCGTACACGTTCCTGCTGCGCAACCAGCCGGTGGACGTGCAATTCTGGCTCAACGTGGGCGGAAGCGGCTGGTGGGAACGCCTCTACCAGCCGATCACGCATCCCTACGTCCTCAGCCGCCGCTGGCCGGTGGGCCAACCCTGGACGGACACCGACGAAGTCGCCGCGCGGCAGATTTCGCTGTATCGCCTGGCGCTCGGCCTCGTCCGCCGCTGCCGCAAGACGATTTACCTCGGCCTCAGCGAATTGGGCGAACAGGGCTACGAACAGCAAGGCCCGCTGCTCAAGGCCATCCAGCGGGTGCTGCGGGAGGCGCAGGAATGAAGATTTCACGCAAAGGCGCAAAGACGCTAAGGAAGATGAAGACCAACATTCCATTCAGGACAGGTTTCCCAATAATTTTTACGATGAACGTCATTCTGAGCGCTGTTTGCGAAGAATCTCTTGCCTCAAACACCTTTGCGCCTTTGCGTGCAACCCTCCTTTGAGGGTTGCGAGGGGTGCAAGAATAAGAATCTCACGCAAAGGCGCAAAGGCGCTAAGGAAGATGAATGTTAACCCGAAATTCCTCGTTTAAAATTGCGAATAATGCTATACAATTCTACCTGATTTTAAAAATCTTTGCGCCTTTGCGCCTTTGCGTGAAACTCTCTTTTGTTCAGGAAAGTCAAGCATGACCACCCTATTTACTCCTCGTCCTAAACAACAGCTCGTCTTGAATTACGACGGCGGCAAGATGGGCGTCTCGGCGGTGCCGGGCAGCGGCAAGACGTGGACGCTTTCGGCGCTGGCGGCGCGGCTCATCGTGGAGGGCAAGCTGGCGGACGACCAGGAAGTGCTCATCGTCACACTCGTCAACTCGGCGGTGAAGAACTTCGCGGGCCGCGTGGCGCGCTTCATCAAAGAGAGCGGCCTGCTCCCCAACGTCGGCTACCGCGTGCGGACGCTGCACGGCCTGGCGCACGACATCGTCCGTGAGCGTCCCGCGCTAGCCGGCCTCTCGGATGATTTCCAGATCATGGACGAACGCGCCGCGACGGAAATCCTGCAAGACGCCGCGTTGACGTGGGTGCGCAGCCATCCCGACAGCGTGGACGACCTCCTGCGCGACGACCTCGACAGCAACAAGGCCGAGTGGGTGCGCCGCGACCAGTGGCCGGATCGCGTCGTGGCCATCGCAACCAGCTTCATCAAGCAGGCCAAAGACTTGCAGCTCACCCCGGCGGATTTGCGCTACCGGCTCGATCATTTCGACGAACCCGCGCTGTTTTTGGAGATGGGCGCGGCCATCTACGCGGATTACCACCGCGCGCTGGCCTATCGCGGCGCGGTGGACTTCGACGACTTGATCCGCCTGGCGCTCAACGCTCTGCGCCTCGATCCTGCATTTCTGGGGCGGCTGCGGCAGCGCTGGCCTTACATCCTGGAGGACGAGGCGCAGGACAGCAGCCGCCTGCAAGAAGAAATCCTCAAGCTTCTCGTCGGCCCGGAGGGCAACTGGGTGCGCGTGGGCGACCCCAACCAGGCGATTTACGAGACGTTCACCACCGCCAGCCCGCACTACCTGCGCCGCTTCCGCGAGCGCGACGACGTGTTCGACCGCGATCTGCCCAACTCCGGGCGCTCGATGCAGAGCGTCATTGATCTGGCGAACTACCTCATCGCCTGGACGCAAGTGGATCATCCGGTGGCCGCCATCCGCGACGCGCTGTCCGAACCCACCATCGAACCGGCGCCGCCCGGCGACCCGCAGCCCAACCCGCCCGACGATCCCGCCAAAATCTGGCTGGTGGAGCGCGCGTTCTCCCCGCAGGCGGAAGTCGCGGCGGTGACGACCTCGGTGCAGCGTTGGCTGGCCGACCATCCAGAGGGGACAGTGGCGGTGCTCGCGCCGCGCAACCAACGCGGCAAGCTGGTGGAAAAGGCGTTGGAGGAGCACAAAATCCCCTTCATCTCGCTCCTGAACACCACCCCGCAGACGCGCAAGGCGGCGGGCGCGCTGAACTACATCATCCGCTATCTGGCGGAGCCGACGTCGGCCAAACTGCTGGCGGCCGTCTACCGCGTCTGGCGGCGCGACGATCGCGAGGATGCGGAGTTGGCGCGGCAGGTGGATCAGGTCGCCAAGCTCATCGCCAAAATCCCGCACGTGGAGGACTTCCTCTGGCCGCGCGCGCAGCGGGATTGGGCGGACGGGCTGGATTTGGAGAACGAGCAGCCCGCGCTCCACGAGCATCTGCTGACCTTCCGGGAGTTGGTGCAGCGCTGGCAGGGCGCGACGGCGCTGCCGATTGACCAGATCATCCTCACGCTGGCGCAGGACTTGTTCGACCAACCGCCCGACCTGGCGATTGCGTACAAGCTGGCGGTGGTGCTGCGGCAGGCCGCCGACGCCCATCCCGACTGGCGATTGCCGGAGCTGGCGCAGGAGTTGGCCGTCGTCGCCCGCAACGAGCGCAAATTCCTCGGCTTCACGGACGAGGACACCGGCTTCGACCCCGACGCCTACCGGGGCAAAGTCGTCGTTGCCACGATGCACAAGGCCAAGGGGCTGGAGTGGGACAAAGTTTATTTGATGTCGGTGAACGACTACGACTTCCCCTCGGCGATGCCGCAGGACACGTTCATCTCCGAATCGTGGTTTGTGCGCGACAGCCTCAACCTGGAAGCGGAGGCGCTGGCGCAGCTCAAGGCGCTCTACGAGAACCCGGACTTTTTCTTCTACGACGAGGGCCTGGCGACGCTGCACGCGCGTCACGAATACGCCGCCGAGCGCCTGCGCCTGTTCTACGTCGGCATCACCCGCGCCCGCCGCGAGCTGACCGTGACGTGGAACACCGGCCAACGCGGCACCTCGCAGCCCGCCGTCCCCTTCATCGCCCTGCAAACGTGGTGGGAACAACAGAAGAAGGCCACAACGGAGGAAATTCGGACGCAGATGAACGCAGATTTACGCGGATAACGTTTAAAAATCAGCGTTCATCCGCGTTTGTCTGCGTCCCATTTTTTACGAGCTATTCAAGAACAGTCTATTTTCAACATGGATGGACAGGATATACAGGATTTTAAAACTATCGTGTCCATCCTGTCTATCTATGTTATTTTTAGAGGGAGCTACTTATGCCCTTACCTGCCGATTTTCAATTCAGCCAATCCAGCCTGCAAGACTTTGTGGACTGCCCGCGCCGCTTCCAATTGCGCTATCTGTGGGACGTGGCCTGGCCCGCCGTCGCCGCCGAGCCGATTGAGGAGCACGAGCGCCGCATCCAGCACGGACTGTCCTTCCACCGGATGGTGCAGCAGCACCTCTTGGGCCTGCCGGAAGACGCCCTGGTGCGCATGGTCGACGGCGACCTGGCTCGCTGGTGGGCCGGCTATCGCACGTACCGCCCGGCGGAGTTGCCCGGCGCGCGTTACCCGGAGATGATCCTGACGGCGACGGTAGCCGGATACCGGATGGTCGCCAAGTATGACCTGCTGGTCATGCAGCCGGGCGAGCGCGCCGTCATCCTGGATTGGAAGACATCCCAGAAGCGTTCTTCGTCGGCGGCGCTCAAGCTGCGCTTGCAGACGCGCGTCTACCGCTACCTGCTGGTGCGCGCGGGCGCGCATTACAACGGCGGCGCTCCCCTGGCCCCTGGACAGGTTGAAATGCGCTACTGGTTCGCCGAATTCCCGGAGTCGGCAGAGCGGCTGCCCTACGACGCTGCGCAGTTCGACGAGGACGCGCTCACTCTGACCGACCTCATCACCCAAATTGCCGCCCTGGGCGACGATGACTTCCCGCTGACCTCGGACGAGCGCCGCTGCCAGTACTGCCTCTACCGCTCCTACTGCGAGCGCGGCGTCCAGGCCGGGCAGATGGACGCGATGGACTATGAGGATGCGCCTGCGACGATCAATGAGTTGAGTTTTGACTTCGAGCAGATTGCGGAGATTGCGTTTTGAGGTGATTGGAAATCGGGTAGTGGGAAATTGGGAAGAAGGTGCGGTTGAAAAATGAGGCGGTGACGGTACAATGACTATGAAAGTATGTCGGGCGACCAGTCGACTGATGAAACCCTTGTCAAGAAATAGATTTCATACTTGGAAGATAATTCTATGAAGCAGGAGGAATCCACTTCACTGTCTTCCAAAGTTCTTGACTGGCTTGACAGGCAGGGCTATGCTCTTGAAATGCGCGCAGCTTTGGCGTTTGGCCGAGCTGGGTTTGAGGTATCCTTGTCGCAAAACTATCTTGATCCAACAACAAATGAACTCAGGGAAATTGATGTCGTTGCGTCGTTGAGTCGCTCAAGTGAGAATGTGTCGGCCTCAGTCAAGTTGTTCATTGAGTGCAAATATGCAAAAAGGCCTTGGGTGACATTTACATCAAAGAAAACCTCCGACCGGTTTAGCTACTTTTCCAGGATTTTAGGAGGCAAATATGATGTGTTTCGTTGGGACACCCAATCAACTCTACAGGCACGTCTGCTGGCGCACATGCTTTCATCCTTTGGACGGGAAACACTGCTAAAATATGCGTCTTTTCTTGTCCCCGAATCGGTTGGCTATCGAGTCACTGAAGCACTTGGGGATTCAGACAGTAAGGACAATGCCTATGCTGCTCTGATGCAAGTGACAAACTGTATTCGAGCGCATGATGTTGCGATGGAGCGCGATTATGAAAGACTTGTAGAGGAGTATGAGAATTCACTTGAGGCTGGGCGACATGCAGGATTTCGTATTTTCTGCGGGATTGGGCTTCCGATTGTCTTAATCCGAGGGAAGTTATTCGAATGTTATTTGGATTTGAACGAAAAAATTGTTCTCTCTGAGATTGGCGAAAGCGTTGTAATGGTGTCCAGCAAAGACACGGTTAGTGCATCTCACGAGGAATCTGTTGTAAGCCCCATAAGAATCATCACAGAAGATCTATTGGAGGATTACGCGCAGCAGATGTTTGGGGCTGTGAATGCCTTGCTTGCGCAGGATGCGGCGCTAAAGGAAGTGTGGCAGTATGAACGGGACAAGCTTCCTCAAGAATTTGAACCAGATGAAATTCTATTTTGATTCGGAATAATGCCTGCAAAAAAAATGCTATACAAACACAATGAGGCAAAAAAGGAGCACAATCAATGACATCTTCTGAAGAGCCTATTCTCAATGCCATCTATGCAAGAAGAAGCATACGCAAGTTTGTTCAGGATAAACCCGTCGAAAGAGCCAAACTCGAGACGTTATTGAAAGCAGCGATGGCCGCGCCGTCAGCCTGTAACATCCAACCCTGGGATTTTATCATCATCGAGGATAAAGAAAGCATCAGGGCGATACAGGAAGGTATAGCCCAGTATGCAGGGTATAATCCAAGCGTGGTCCTTGTTATCTGTGGGAGTAACGAGTTTATACCCTGGAAGGGCTATGGAATCGTGGATTGCGCTTGCGCGATGGAAAACATTATGATCGCCGCCCCCGCTCTGGGGCTGGGAACCGTCTGCATTGGCGGGTTTGACCGGGGGAAAGTCAAGGCGCAATTGGAAATACCGGAAAACATCGAAGCAGTGGGAATGCTCTATGTGGGATATCCCGATGAAGAGAAGCCGCCAAGAACGAAATATCTCGAAGAAGCGGTACACTGCGGCAAATACGATAAGGCGAGACCCAGGAACCCACGACCCGGAAATATTCTGGAATTCGGGCCTGAGGCCTCGTTGTGAACAATGATGATGGAGCACTCGTTGAGAACCCGTTACCAAAAAATGAGTTGGCAACAACAACTCGGCAATATGGCTTCGACGTTGGCCCGTATTGCGAACAACGTACCTATCCCAGGTCACGACGAAATCGTGAGGATGTGTCTCCGTGAAGCCGCCTGTTTCATTGAGTGGAGTATCTCTGCCGTGCCCTCTGAGCATTGGTTGGAACTGGCCGCGATGCAACGGGAACTGCTGACCTGGCAGCGCAGGTGGCCGGTTGAAGACGCGCGCGAGATTCTGGCCTTACACACACGGAATCAATCTGACCGCATTTTACAGATGGCCGGATTTTATGATCTGGGTAACAGTTCTGCCAAAAACTTAACACAAAGGGAGAAATGAAGATGTACAAACTGGTTTTGATTCGCCACGGCGAAAGTGAATGGAACAAGGCCAACCTGTTCACCGGTTGGACCGACGTTGACCTCTCAGAGAAGGGCGTGCAAGAGGCGCATATTGGCGGTAAGACGCTCCGCGAACAGGGCTACACCTTTGACGTCGCCTTCACGTCGGTGCTCAAGCGGGCGATCCGCACGCTGTGGATTGTCCTGGATGAGATGGATTTGATGTGGATTCCCGTCCACCGCGCCTGGCAGTTGAACGAGCGGCACTACGGCGCGCTGCAAGGCCTGAACAAGGCGCAGACGGCGGCCAAATACGGCGATGAGCAGGTCCTCATCTGGCGGCGCAGCTACGACACCCCCCCGCCCGAGCTGGAAAAATCGGACGAGCGCTGGCCCGGCCACGACCGGCGCTATCAGAGCCTCGCGCCGCAGGACGTGCCGCTGACCGAGTGCCTGAAAGACACCGTCGCACGCTTCCTGCCCTACTGGCATGAGACGTTAGCGCCTGCCGTCAAATCGGGGCAGCGCGTCATCATCGCTGCGCACGGCAACAGCCTGCGCGCGCTGGTCAAATACCTGGACGCCATCCCCGATGACGAAATCGTCGGCCTCAACATCCCCACCGGCATCCCCCTGGTCTACGAACTGGATGCCGACCTGAAACCGCTGACCCATTACTACCTGGCGGACGAAGCAACCGTCAAAGCCGCGCAGCAGGCCGTCGCCAACCAGGGCAAGGCCAAATAGGCGTTGAGATAGCGTCATTTCGTCAGCCGTCAGTGCATTGCCTCTGACGGCTGATGATTTTGTTGCCAGGACAATATGAAACTTTGGCTTGATCCTCAACCTGTAACCGTCCCTGCCGACCTGCGCGATTTCGTCGGCGGACACCCCCTGGTGGCGGAACTGCTGGTGCGACGCGGTATTACGGATGTTGCCACCGCCCGCGCCTTCCTTGACCCCGATGCCTACACCCCATCGCCGCCGGATGCGATGCCCGGCATGGCGGAAGCGGTTGCGCGCATCACCGCTGCCATCCGCCACAAAGAGCGCCTCTGCGTCTGGGGCGACTTCGATGTGGACGGGCAGACCTCGACCACCCTGCTCGTCGCCGCGCTGCGCGACCTGGGCGCCGACGTGATCTACCACATCCCGGTGCGCGCGACCGAATCGCACGGCGTCAAAGTCCCCTTCCTTCAGCCGGAACTGGACAAGGGCGTGCGGGTTTTGCTCACCTGCGACACCGGCATTGACGCGCACGAAGCCGTCGCCTACGCCAACGCGCGTGGCGTGTCCGTCGTCATCACCGACCACCACGAATTGCCGCCGGAACTCCCCCCGGCGCACGCCATCGTCAACCCGCACCTGCTGCCGGCGGGGCATCCGTTGGGGACGCTGCCCGGCGTCGGCGTGGCCTACAAACTGGCCGAAGCCCTCTATGCGTGGGCGGGCCGTCCCGACGACGCGGCGCAATACCTCGATCTGGTCGCCCTGGGCCTCGTGGCGGACGTCGCGGAACTATCCGGGGATGCGCGCTACCTGCTCCAACGAGGATTGAGCGCGCTGCGGAACACCTCGCGGCTCGGCCTGCAAGAACTGATGCGCTGGGCCAACCTCGTCCCGGCGCGTGTGAGCGAAGAGGACATCGGCTTTGGGCTGGGGCCGCGCCTCAACGCCCTGGGCCGCCTGGACGACGCCAATGTCATCGTCGAATTCCTCACCACCACCGACCTGACCCGCGCCCGCATCCTGGCGTCGCAGCTCGAAGCGCACAACGCGCGGCGCAAGCTGCTGTGCGACCAGGTCTTCGCCGCCGCGCAAGCGCAACTGGAAGAGAATCCGTTGTTATTGGATAGCGCTGCGTTGGTGCTCGGCCATTCCACGTGGCCGACCGGTGTGGTGGGCGTGGTTGCCAACCGGCTGGTGGACCTCTACCAGCGCCCCGTCATCCTGCTGAACACCCCTGCCGACGGCCCGGCGCGCGGCTCGGCGCGCTCGGTGGAGGGTTGCCACATCACCGAGGCTATCGCCGCGCAGCAGGACGTACTGTTGAGCTTTGGCGGGCACGCGATGGCGGCGGGGGTATCCCTGCTGCCGGAAAATCTTCCCACTTTTCAACGGCGTCTCTCTGAGAGCGTCGCCGCCCAACTGAGCAAAATTTCCGCACCGTCCGTACTGACGGTGGACAGCTACGTGCCATTGTCGGCGCTATCGTTGGAACTTGTGGCACAATTGGAGCGACTCGCTCCTTTTGGCTCCGGCAACCCGCGTCCCCTCCTGGCGACGCAGAACCTGACTGTAGCTGCAAACCGTACACTGGGGCGCGAAGGGCATCACCTGTTGGTCACGGTGGAAGACGCCAACGGTGATGCGCAGTCCGTGGTCTGGTGGCATTGGAACAATGCTGCCCTGCCTGAAGGTCCGTTCGACCTGGCTTATTCGATTCGGGTCAACAACTTTCGGGGCGAGCTACAGCTACAAATCGTCTGGGAAGAGGCGCGTGCCATTGTCGCCGCAGAGGTTGCACCGGAACCCACGCCCCAGCGGCAATTGCAAATCGTGGATTATCGTCGCGAGCCGCGTCCCGCCACCTTAATCAAGCCTCTGTTGGAATGCAAGGATGTTCAAATCTGGTGCGAAGGTTCTACAGAGGGCGTATCTGGCAAGACTCGCTACGAACTTCAGCCGGCGTCCGTGCTGGCGCTGTGGACGCTTCCGCCTGGCCCAGAGGAATTGAGTTGCGCTTTTGAGCAGGTCTCGCCAGATACTCTGTACCTGTTTCAAGTGGACCCCGGCTTGTCCACCGCTGAGACGTTTTTGAAGTTTCTAATTGGATTGGTCAAACATACTTTGACCAACCGCGCCGGTGAGCTTCAAATAAGTACACTGGCCGGATTGATGGGGCATCGTGAAGCGACCGTGCGCCTGGGATTGACATGGCTGGAAGCGCGGGGTTTCATCCAAATTGTGAAGGATGAAGGCGGAAATCTACGAGTGACTGCCGGTGAGCAACGCCCCGCGTCAACCCTGGATCAAATCGGCAACCAGCTCCAAGCATTGCTGGATGAAACGGCGGCCTATCGCGCCTATCTCGCACGGGTGAGTGTGGCAGACTTGCGTCGCTTCATTGGGGTTCTGGACGGTCAAACATTGCTATTTACCCCTTGACAAAGAAATGAACACTGGTAGAATCCTGCCTTGCGCGTGGGGAAAGCCAGGCGCAAACAGAAACGAAGTCTGAACATAAACAGCAGTAAAAAACCAAGCGAAGTAGAAAACGCAGGTTCCTTGACAAAGAAACGAAGTATGCTAAACTACAACGCGCTGAGGTGAGACGCAAATCCTGTAAGTGATTGCTCACACCAGAGCACCTTAACATTTGAAGAGTGACAGGAAAGGCGAGGTCAGTAAAGAGGTACAGAGTTCTCCCCCTTGGGGGAGGGAATCGAGCGGAGAGTTCGATCGTGGCTCAGGATGAACGCTAGCGGC
>Ga0116144_10006579_pt1 | contig 10085 bp, 7 predicted proteins | sample AD_UKC035_MetaG_FD_89746 | JGI IMG/M metagenome (GOLD analysis project Ga0116144, IMG submission 89746) | Active sludge microbial communities of municipal wastewater-treating anaerobic digesters from USA - AD_UKC035_MetaG | ecosystem: Engineered > Bioreactor > Anaerobic > Digestate | place: USA...
AACAAAAGATTGAACTAATGGCGCCTGCGGGTTCCTATGAGGCTATTGCTGCAGCCGTAAACGCAGGAGCAAACTCTATTTATTTTGGTGTGGAACAACTCAACATGCGCACCAAATCAACTCACAACTTTACAATTGATGATTTAGGAAAAATCGCACAAATTTGTAGTGAAAATGGATTGAAAAGTTACTTAACGCTCAATACCATCATCTACGATCACGATGTGCAATTGATGAAACGCATCATCGAAGCAGCTAAGGAAAGTAATATTTCTGCCATTATTGCTTCCGACCACGCAGTAATGAATTATTGTAGAAAAGTGGGTATTCCGGTGCACATTTCTACTCAAACAAATGTTACGAATATTGATACGGTAGAGTTTTATTCGGCATATGCAGACGTTATGGTGATGTCGCGCGAATTGAGCTTGTTGCAAGTGCACGACATTAATCGTGAAATTGCCCGAAGAGAAATTACTGGACCTTCTGGTGAATTAGTGCGCATCGAAGTTTTTGGTCACGGAGCCTTGTGCATGGCTGTTTCGGGCAAATGTTATTTGAGCTTACACACTAATTTTTCATCGGCTAATCGTGGAGCATGCATCCAAAATTGCCGAAAAAGCTACATCGTTATGGACAAAGACGATGGACAAGAATTTGAAGTGGATAATGAATACATCATGTCGGCAAAAGATTTGTGTACGATTGACTTTTTAGACAAAGTTATTGATGCTGGAGTAGCGGTGTTGAAAATAGAAGGTCGTGGAAGAAGTGCTGATTACGTGCATGTTACAACACAATGTTACCGTGAAGCTATCGATGCTATTTACGATGGAACCTATACCAAAGAAAAAATTGAAAACTGGAAAGAACGCCTCAGTACAGTGTTTAACCGTGGATTCTGGGATGGTTACTACTTGGGTAGAAAAATGGGCGAATGGAGCGATGAAGCTGGTTCAAAAGCCACAAAACGCAAGGTGTATATCGGAAAAGGAATGAAATACTACGAAAATGCAGGTATAGGCGAGTTCTTAATTGAAGCGCAAGGCTGCGAAGTAGGCGATGAATTGCTTATTATCGGTCCAACTACCGGTGTGGTAGAAACCGTTTTGAAAGAAATGCGTGTGGATAACCAAGAAACTTTTGCGGTTAAACGTGGAACAACCATTACTTTCCCAGTAGGAGAGAAGGTACGCCCAAGTGATAAACTCTATAAATTAGTGCCTGTACAATGATTCGTGTAATGCAACACCGCCATAAATGCATTGGTTGTAATGCTTGTGTAGAAGCCGACAAATACCGATGGCGCATTTCCAAAAAAGATGGAAAAAGCACGCTTATTGGAGCAACTGAAAAAAAGGGTTGGTTTAGTGTTGTTGTGGACGACGACGAAGAAAGTGCATTAGAAGCAGCCAAAGTGCATTGTCCTGTCAATATCATTCGTTGGGAAAGAATAGGGTAATTTTACTGGTTTCATGTGGAACGTAAAATTTTTTACTAATTTTAAAAAAAAATTCAATTCACTATGAAAATATCGTATTACGGACATTCGTCATTAGGATTAGAAATTAATGGAAAACACATATTGGTTGATCCTTTTATCAGCCAAAACCCCAAAGCAGCTAATATTGCAATTGATTCATTAAAAGCAGATTACGTATTGCTAACACATGCACATTACGACCATATTATGGACGTTGAAGCCATTGTTGAACGTACCAAAGCTAAAATCATTTCCAACCACGAAATTGTAACGTATTATGCCAATAACAAGCAATTTGAAGGCCATGCAATGAACCAAGGAGGTTCGTGGAATTTTGATTTTGGTCGTGTAAAAGTGGTTAATGCCATCCATTCTTCTTCATTTCCAGATGGAACCTATGGCGGCAATCCTGTTGGATTTGTTATTAGTGCCGAAGGAAAAAACATCTACATTGCGGGTGATACTGCACTAACAATGGATATGAAACTAATTCCACTATTTTTTAAATTGGAATTAGCTATTTTGCCTATTGGCGGAAATTTCACCATGGATATTGAAGAAGCAATAGTTGCTGCTCAATTTGTTGAATGCGACACCATTATGGGAATGCACTACGACACAGCGCCCTACATTGAAATCAATCACCAAGAAGCACACGATAAATTTAAAGCCATCAATAAAAACTTGTTGCTGTTGAACATTGGAGAAAGCTACGAATTGTAAGATTTGAATAAATAGATTATCATAAAAATGCATTAGAATTTTCTAGTGCATTTTTTGTTTAAAAGAACGGCTAAGAGGTTAATTTTCAATCAAAAATTTAATTTTTTAACCATTTATTGCAATATATTCACTTCTTTTGTCGTACTTATGAAAACCATCAACTTTAAAATCTATTGACTATGAGGTACTTTGCTGTTATTGCGTTTTGTTGGCTTACAGCTTTTGGGAGCCATGCGCAACCGTTGAACATCAAAAAAAATCAAGGTGGTTTGTTTTCATTGGGTGTTCGTTCAACTTCTAGTTTTTTTGGCGATGTCAATTCCTTTGGTTTTGGTGGTCAAATGCGTTTGCAATTTGCCGATCGCCTCAACACCGAATGGTTTGCCGATTTTACACGTGGAAACATACAACATCGTGCTAATCGTACAGATTACCACATAGGTTGGAGTGTGATGTATTATTTAACAAAAAAATTAGCACCAGCTGTAAAACCCTACATTCTTGCAGGTCATTGTTTTGATAGAACTGTTATTGTGGATAATTCCAACAAATCGCACCAAATTGTAAAAAACAGCTCGGCTATTCAAGCGGGTGCGGGTGTGCATTTTAACTTAACTGAACGGTTGGATATCACCCTCATTGCCCAATACATGTTTCACCTCGGAAAAGATGTACATGCGCATATACACGACGATGGAGAACTCGATTTGTCAATGCACAAAGGAACTGGAATAGAAGGACATTTACTGTTGAATGTAGGTATTAACTATAAAATCGCTGACTTATGGTACGGTGGAAAGAAAAAAGAAAGAAAATAATTGGTTGTGTGCTGTTTTGCATGCTGAGTTTTGCCTCTTTTGGACAAAAAGAAACCTATATCAACCCTGGTTTGTTAAGTGCATCTGCCACGCTTTCACCTGCAATAATGCTTAACCGCAAAGAGGTGAATTACTACATTAGCGGATTTTTTGAAGGTAAAATCACTAAACATTTTAGCATTCGTGGCGATGGTTATTACCTATTGGGAAATGCCCCAACCAAGTTTTTGAAAAACAAAATAAGTGCATTCATTGGTTTTCAATACGGTTATCCCTTTGGTAATTTGGAACTTTATACGGGATTGGCACCTGGTTTTACCTACATGCAGTCCAATGTAAACACCGCCAATAAAGAGTTTAATCCTTCGGTGCAACTCAATGCGGGTGTGCGCTATTATGTGTGGAAATACTTCCATTTCACAGCAAATTTCTTGTACACCCACGCACAAATGCACAACTTGGATAGAGTTAACGGAATGGCCGATGAATTGGTGTTTTCAGTTGGATTAGGGTTTAATTTTCAAGCCCTCAAAAAATACCGCAATCCAGAAAGCAATTAACAATTTATCACGAATTTTTGACGTTGGTAGCAACCAAGTAACCATTTATCACTTTTTAAAGCGTTGTTGGAAGATATTTTGCATTTTTGTACAAAATACGTAAAATGAAAAAGTCTTATTTTTTAGTAGCACTACTTCTTGCGGTTGCTTGTGGAACAAAAAAAACAAACTCAGCATCAGTAGAAGCAACTACATCAACCGATGCTACTGTTGAACAACCAGCAACAATCGTTGATTCTGCCTCAGAAGAAAAAGTTTATCACGGCTCACTTACAATGCTGTCGGATTTGATACACACCAAGTTGGAAGTAAAACCCGATTGGCAAAAAGCCTATTTGAATGGAGTAGCAACCATTACCGCAAAACCACACTTTTATCCTTCGGATAGTTTGATTTTAGATGCTAAAGGTATGGCAATCAATTCGGTGAAATTGAACGGTCAAACACTCACATACACCTATACCAACGATAAGTTGAAAATCAAGTTGGATAAAACCTATACCCGCAAAGATAAATACACCGTTGTGATTGATTATGTTGCTAAACCAAATGAGCGTACAACAGGCGGAAGTGCAGCCATCACTTCGGATAAAGGTTTGTATTTCATCAACAACGATGGGCAAGATAAAAACAAAATGCCTCAAATTTGGACGCAAGGAGAAACAGAAGCTAGTTCTGTGTGGTTTCCAACAATCGATGCAACCAATCAAAAAACATCGCAAGAAATTTACATTACTGTTGATAATAAATATGTTACCCTGTCAAATGGTAAGTTGCTAAGCAGTAAAATGAATGCCGATGGAACCCGCACCGACTATTGGAAGCAAGATTTACCACATGCTCCCTACTTGTTTATGATGGGAATTGGTGAGTTTAAAGTGGTTAAAGATTACTACACTCGCAAAGACGGTAGTAAAATGGATGTTTTCTATTATGTAGAACCTCAATGGGAAAAATATGCACGCAATATTTTTGGAAAAACACCAGAAATGATTAGCTATTTCTCAAAATTGTTGAACTATGAATATCCATGGGATAAATACCACCAAATTGTTGTTCGCGACTATGTTTCTGGAGCAATGGAAAACACGGGAGCAGTTGTTTTTGGTGATTTTGCCTACAAAACAGACCGTGAATTATTGGATGGTACAGATGAATCAACCATTGCTCACGAGTTGTTTCACCACTGGTTTGGCGACTTGGTTACCTGTGAATCGTGGGCCAATTTACCACTCAACGAATCGTTTGCTAATTATTCGCAATACTTGTGGGACGAGTACAAATATGGTATAGAAGAAGCAGACTTAAATGCCGAATCCGAAATGAAAGGTTATATGCAATCTGCTCAAGCACAAGGTCACCACGATTTAATTTGGTTTGATTATGATGATAAAGAAGAAATGTTTGATGGCCATTCGTACAACAAAGGAGGGCGTATTTTACACATGTTGCGCAATTATGTAGGAGACGATGCGTTTTTTACAGCTTTGAACAAATATTTGACCGACAATCAATACAAATCGGCAGAATTTCACCAATTAAGAATTGCTTTTGAGCAAGTTACAGGTGAAGACTTAAACTGGTTTTTCAATCAATGGTTTTTAGCTTCAGGTCACCCAACATTAGAATACACCCAACGCACAGAGGGCAACGAAGTGGTGTTAACCGTGAAACAAAAACAAGATATAAAACAGTTCCCTGTATTTAAGTTGCCAATGCAAGTTGCTGTGGTTGACAATCAAGGAAAACACATACACAACATTACGGTAACAAAAGTGGAGGAAGAATTCCGTTTCCCAGTTGCAGGAAATTTAGTAACCCTCATTCCAGATTACCAAGAAATGTTGTTGGCAGAAGTGAAAGAAACCAAACCTGCTGCGCAATTTATTCAACAATATTATCATTCTACCAAATGGAGAACCAAAAACAGAGCACTTACTTTGGGTGTTAGAAAAATTGACAGTTTATCTGCTAAATTGGTGTTAGATGCGTTGAAAGATCCTTTTTGGGCAATAAAATCAACAGCCATCGGTAAAGCAAGTCGCTTAAAAGACAACGATAAAGCAACGGCTATTCAACTTATTAAAAACTTAGCTCAAAATGACGCTTCATCCTCTGTTCGTGCACAAGCCGTTAAATTCCTTAGCGATGAAGGTGTGGCAGATATGTTGGCTATTTACGAAAAAGCACTCGCAGATTCTTCGTTTACAGTTAATGCAGCTGCTTTGAACGGAATGAGTGAAAGCTATCCTGAACAAGCAATGAAAAAAGCTGAACAATTGGAAAAAGATGAAAGCGTTTCTTCTTCTATGTTGATTGCAATTGCCACCATGTATGCTAAAACAGGAAATCCTGATAAGTACGAGTTTTTCAAAACTAACTTAATGAACGGAAAATTAAATGGTTTTGATGCTTTGGGCTTTTTGAGCACATTTACTGGTTATTTATCGGGTCAAAGTGTAGAAATGGCCGATAACGCATTGGAAATTTACACCTATTTGGAAGCAAATGGCGGTATGTACACCAAAATGTTCTTGCCTCAAAACTTGCACTACATGTCCAATATATTACAATCACGCATTAGTAGCGAAACAACAAAGTTGGAAGAATACAAAAAAGCTAAAGACACAGCAAATGCCGAAAAAACGCAAGCTGCAATCAACCAATTGAAAGCAGTTCAAGCAAAATATGCTAAAATGATAGAGCAATAATCGGCGTAGGTTTTTTTCTTTGCGTATCTTCGTGCTATCAAAGAATTGAAAATGTCTATTGAAGTAAAAAACTTATTCAAATATTACGGTGAACAAGCGGCAGTAAAAGACGTTTCGTTCACCGTTAATTCTGGTGAAATTGTTGGTTTCTTAGGTCCAAATGGTGCCGGAAAATCAACAACAATGAAAATCATTACAGGCTATATTCCCGCAAGTGGTGGTGAGGTAAAAGTTTGCGGTATTCCTGTTGATGTGGATACCCTTGAAACTCGTAAAAAAATCGGCTATTTACCCGAAAATAACCCGCTCTACTTGGATATGTACGTTAAAGAATACTTGGAATTTGTTGGCAACATTTACAAAGTAAAAAACGTACGTGCTCGTGTGGAAGAAATGATTAAAGCCGTAGGTTTGGAAGTAGAGCAAAACAAAAAAATAGGCATGCTTTCAAAAGGTTATCGTCAGCGTGTTGGGTTGGCCGCAGCAATTATTCACGACCCAGAAGTGTTGATTTTGGATGAACCTACATCTGGTCTCGACCCTAACCAATTGGTTGAAATCCGCGATTTGATTAAAAACATCGGAAAAAGTAAAACGGTTATGCTTTCCACACACATCATGCAAGAGGTGGAAGCCATTTGCGATCGTGTAGTTATCATCAACAAAGGGCAAGTTGTAGCCGATAATAAAGCATCCGAATTGCAAAAACAACAAACAGTACAAACGGTTTATGTGGAGTTTGAAGACAAATTAAGCAAAGCACAAATCTTAAAAATTACTTCCGTACAAAAAGTTGAACAAGTAAAAGATGGTTGGTTATTGGAATCAACTGCCGAGGTAGATTTAAGACGAGTAGTGTCGAAATACGCCGCCGATCAAGGGTGGTTAACACTAACGCTAAAAATTGAAGAACGCTCATTGGAAGAAGTCTTTAAAGAATTAACCAAAGGAAAATAAACCGTTAATTCTTTGCAGTGCTCAAAGAATTTATACATTTTATAATTAACTTTAACGCTTTGTTAAAATAAAAAGTAAAACCATGCAACGATACAAAAGTTATGCACTCGGTCAATGGATAGACGGAGAAGGTGTAGAAAGCAATTTATACAACGCCATTACGGGTGAACACATTGGAGAAGTTTCCAGCAAAGGATTTAATTACACCGATATTTTAAACTACGGTCGCACAACAGGCCGCAAAGTGTTGAGTAAAATGACGTTCCAAGAGCGTGGTCGTATGCTAAAAGCATTGGCCTTATACCTTTTGGCGCGCAAAGAAAAATATTACCAAATTAGTGCATGGACAGGTGCCACACGTGCCGATTCTTGGGTGGATATTGAAGGTGGAATTGGAAATTTATTTGCTAATGCATCGTTGCGTAAACAATTCCCAGATTTGCCGTATTATGTGGATGGCGACATGGCACCGTTGTCTAAAAACGGAACATTTATCGGTCACCACATCATGGTTCCAAAAGAAGGTGTAGTGGTGCACATCAATGCATTTAACTTCCCGATTTGGGGAATGTTGGAAAAAATTGCCGTTAACTTATTGGCAGGAGTTCCAACCTTGGTAAAACCATCAAGCGTTACGTGTTTCTTGACACAAGTGATGGTAGAAGATATTATTGCTTCTAAAATTTTACCAGAAGGATCGTTGCAATTGGTGTTGGGCTCCGCTCGCGAACTAATTGATAGCGTTACCGAAAACGACATGGTAACTTTTACGGGAAGCCATGCTACGGGAATGAAATTAAAAACAAGTCCAACCATCGTTAACAATAACGTGTCATTCAACCTAGAAGCCGATTCGTTAAACGCATGTGTATTGGGCGAAAAAGCCGTTCCGGGTACAGCAGAGTTTGATTTATTTGTTAAAGAAGTGGTGCGCGAAATGACGACTAAATGTGGTCAAAAATGTACGGCCGTTCGTCGTATGATAGTACCAGAACCATTGATGGATGAGGTGCAAAAAGCGGTTTCTGCACGTTTGAGCTCGGTTGTAATTGGCGACCCAGCTGTAGAAGGTGTAAGAATGGGGGCTTTGGCATCGCACGGACAAGTAAAAGCAGTGCGCGAAAGCGTTGAAGCATTGAATAAATCGCAAGAAATTGTTTTTGGTGATTTGGATAACTTTGCAGTGGTTGGTGCTGATAAAAACACAGGAGCATTCTTCTCTCCAATATTATTTAGAAACGACAAGCCATTTGAAGCAACCGACGTGCACGATATTGAAGCTTTTGGACCAGTATCTACCTTGATGCCATATCGTTCGTTAGACGAAGCCATAGAGCTTGCAAAAATGGGTAAAGGATCTTTGGTTTCATCCATTGTAACACCAAACGACAAAGAAGCGCGTGAATACGTTGTTGGAGCAGCAAGCATGCACGGACGTATTTTAGTATTGAACGAGCAATGTGCAAAAGAAAGCACTGGTCACGGTTCGCCTATGCCATTGTTGGTTCATGGTGGTCCGGGTAGAGCAGGTGGCGGAGAAGAAATGGGTGGAAAACGAGGAGTTTTGCATTACTTGCACCGCACTGCCATTCAAGGACATCCAACAACCATTACAGAAATTACCCAAGTGTACCAACAAGGAGCAAAAGGAACTATTTCTGATACCCATCCATTCAAAAAATATTACGAAGAATTAAGCGTTGGCGATCAGTTGATTACAGAAAGCAGAACCATCACTCCAGAAGACATAGATCAATTTGCAGCGTTGAGTGGCGATAATTTCTACGCACACAAACGCGAAACCAATTTTGAGGGTACAATGTTTGATGAGCAAGTGGCACACGGTTATTTTATTATGAGTGTGGCAGCAGGTTTGTTTGTTGATAGTTATGAAATCAACCCGGTGTTGCTTAACTACGGAATAGATGAATTGCGTTTTACCAAACCAGTTTATGCAGGTTCCAACATTCACATTCGTTTCACGTGCAAAGAAAAATTACCAACTGAAACATCACCAAAAGCCGATGATCCAAAATCACAAATTCAGCGTGGTATTGTGAAATGGTTGGTAGAAATGCTCGACGATACCAACGAACCATTGGTTGGAATTGCCACCATCCTTACCATGGTAAAAACAAAAGATCAAACCCCTCGTTAATTGAGTATAAAATAAACGAAAACCGCATTGTTAAAGTGCGGTTTTTTTGTGTTATGAAAATTTGAAAGAAAATTTTTTTTAATAAAATTATATATTTATATTTGTTATAACATTGACAATGAAAGTATTGTCTTTTTAACTCACAGTTTTACTATTATTTATTATTCACATTATGAAAAAAATACTATTTACTGGGATTTTTTTGTTTTTCGTAACAATTTTATCGTTAGCTCAAAACCCTGCCAATTGGACAAGTGCTTGGGGACCTTCGTTTAGACATCTTAATGCCATAGAAGTATTACCCAATAATAAGATTGTGGTTGTTGGAGGTTGGGAGTCGAATGATGCCATTTCCTCAATTTTTACTACACAAGATAATGGTGCAAATTGGCTAACAGCTATGGATAATATTAATGCAATATTACAAGATGTAGATTTTACAGATGGAAATACAGGATATGCAGTTGGCTGGGCTGGAAATATTTTGAAAACTACAAATGCTGGAGATAATTGGTCACCAATTACAGTTACTGGTAATCCAGGAACTAGAAATTTTAATGGTTGTTATTTCTTTGATAACAATACAGGAGTTGTGGTTGGTGGTAACAAATCTAATGATGCAATTCAAACAATATTAAGAACTACTGATGGCGGCTCAAATTGGACGGTTGTTTC
>Ga0116144_10006580_pt1 | contig 10085 bp, 11 predicted proteins | sample AD_UKC035_MetaG_FD_89746 | JGI IMG/M metagenome (GOLD analysis project Ga0116144, IMG submission 89746) | Active sludge microbial communities of municipal wastewater-treating anaerobic digesters from USA - AD_UKC035_MetaG | ecosystem: Engineered > Bioreactor > Anaerobic > Digestate | place: USA...
CCGGATAGTAGTGCCACCATCGGCAGAATAATGTATCCCGCCGTCGCATGCAAAAACTAATTTATTTCCCCCATCCCACCATTGAATGTCATGCTGGTCAGCATGCACATATTGGCCCGAGGTTCCCACCCACGCCGAAATTTTCGACCAGGATATACCACCGTTATTTGTTTCAAAACAATCAATACCACCAACTATACAATTATCAGGATTAGAAGGATTAATACGAACAGACAGATCATACCATGCCTGGCCATTTGCCCATCCGCTGGTAGGTTGTCCCCCGGTGGCAGTCCATATATTACCTCCGTCTGTTGACTTATAAATAGTAGGTACCTGGTCTGAATTATCAGCAGGTAAAGCATATAAAGTATTTCCGCTTACTGCAATTTCCGCCCTGTTATTGAATGAGGGGAATGGAGTAGCAGGCGCATTCCATCCTGAGGCAGAAGTTACTGTAGCGGGATCGTCTGTATAACGGTAGCTTTGTGCCGAAGCAATACCAGTCACCATATGTAACCTGGACTGTACCGCAGTAGAAGTTATTTCAAGATCACAAATACGGTTACTTAAACCTGATGGTGTAATAGTTGTCCATGAATTTCCCCCGTCGGATGATCTGAGCAATCCGTTACCACGGGTAGCTAAGTAAATATTTCCCAGGTGATCGCATAAAATCCGGGTACAGGCTACATATGCGCTGGTACTGGGAAGAAAATTCCAGGTTACACCACCATCTATACTTTTAAAAACACCTACTCCCTGAACTGCATCGCTATTAAAATATGATTCCCCGGTACAGAAATACATGGTATTTTGAAATCCCGGTCTTGGATCCTGGCAAATTGCAGAAATGGCCAGGTTACTCAAAAAGTCGTTTACTAATATCCAGTTAGCCGGAGAAGCAGTAATATCAGTGGTCTTCCAGAGACCGCCATTCACTCCTCCAACAAAAACAGTTTTTTTTGTAGGATCCAGTGAATCTACCATCACGGCCCTTATTCTTCCGGCTGTTACGCCGCCATTGGCCCTGGTATTTCCATTAGAAGGTCCGGTCACATCACTGTCCGGGCCCCTCTCAGTCCATGTCAATGCGGCTATGGCATTTGTTGCTGCAAATTCCTTAGCCATTTTGGTTTCTTCAATCGCTTCCCACAGTTTATTCCAGGGTACTCTGCCGGTAGCAGGGTCTTTGGTACGTTCTATCTCCCATGCGGCTCTTTCCTCCGGGCCACTGTATTCACCATCCTCTTCAAGATCAGATGTGTTGTTTTTTGTACCACAACCGGCTACCAGTAACAGGCTTATTACTGCCAGTGAAATGCCCAGCAATGGCAAAGAGTAAAATTTCTTCATAATGGAAGTATTGCTTTATGATGTTTTTTGAAAATAAACGACACAAGGTAGGCAAACCATCAAATATTATTGTAGAAGTATATCGGATTTTTCGACCGAATGGTTGCAAAACCTAAACAAAACAGCTATTTGACAGCTATCATACTGATTTCCACATTCACAAACTTGGGAAGAGCCGATACCTGTACCGTTTCCCTGGCAGGGAAGTCCCTTTCAAAGTATTTACCATACACTTCATTAACAGCACTGAACTGGTGCATATCTGTGATAAAGATGGTAGTTTTTACCACATTACTAAAATCCATCCCTGCTTCCTGGAGTATTGCTTTCAGGTTATGCATTACCTGGTGTGTCTCCTCCTGGATATCCTTATTTTTTAAATTACCCGTAGAAGGATCAATGCATATCTGGCCGGATACAAAAAGCATAGCTTGTCCCGGTTTTTCGGGATTGTCAGATAAAACAGCCTGGTTATAAGGACCAATTGGAGCCGGCGCACTGCCCGTATTGATAATTGTTTTGTTCATAGCAATAATTATATAATTCAGAAAGACGAATTTAGCTTTATACATTTTCTTTGCAAAAAATAGTATTATGACGATCGTAGTTATAGCAGATGAATCACAGAAGGAGGAATTACTGGCACAGGGAATAAACAAAGAAGTGCAAATCCAATGGTCAGACAAACTTTTACCTGTTGCCGGGGCAGATTGTTATATTGATCTTCTTTTCAACGCCGAAAGCCATACTACTGAATTGCCTGCACTGCATCCGGCGCTAATTATTGTTAATGACGTATGCAATACAACTGACCAGTTACCCGCCGGTTTGATCCGTATCAATGGATGGGCTACTTTTTTGAAGAGACCGGTGGTGGAAGCAGCCTGCACTGATACAGGCCTAAGAACAAAAGCAGAAAAAATTTTTGACCTATTCAACAAAAAGACAGAATGGGTCGCCGATATTCCGGGATTCATTTCACCCAGAGTTATTACCACTATCATCAACGAGGCATATATTACACTGGAGGAAAAAGTAAGCAGCAAAACAGAAATTGATACCGCCATGAAACTGGGCACCAATTATCCATATGGCCCATTTGAATGGAGTGAAAAAATAGGGTTAAAAAAAGTATACAACCTGCTTTCGATACTGGCGCAAACCAATAAACGCTACGAACCATCTCTCCTATTAAAAAAGGAAGCACAACAATAATGGCATTGATACTAAATATCGACACATCACTTGATACAGCTTCCCTTTGTCTTGCAAAAGACTATAAAGTATTACAGTTGGTCTTTAACGAAACTCAAAAAGATCATGCTGCATGGATACATAATGCAATACAGGAAATTTTAGAACGGGCAGCGTGTAACATAAATATACTTGACGCTGTTGCTGTCAGCATTGGCCCGGGTTCATATACTGGTCTGCGTATCGGGCTGGCAACTGCGAAGGGTTTATGCTATGCTCTGAATATTCCATTGATCGTAGTCAACACGTTAAAAATTATTGCTGCTGCTGCCCGTAAAAATGCTGCAGATTATATCTGCCCGATGATTGATGCAAGAAGAATGGAAGTATTCGCAGCCATGTATGATAAAAACCTGGAAGAAATAAATCCACCACAATCATTCATTATAGATGATCCGCGGTTTATTTCATTTCTTCCTGCCGGTAATATTCTTTTTTGCGGAAACGGCAGCAAAAAGCTGCAAAAAGTTAGCTCTTTTTCTGGTTCTGCTTATGATACTACTGTATCAGATGCTTCTCATTTAGCTGAATTGTCACAGAATTGTTACGTAAATAAACAATTTGCAGACATTGCTTACACTGAGCCTTTATATATAAAAGAATTTTATACTCCGGCGAAAGGATTAAAGTAAAAATCCGTCTTATTAACAATTATTTTGACAAACCCTGTTTGGTCAAGGGTATTTTTGTTTTTATTTATTCATTAACCTACAGATTCTGATTATGAGTAATTATTCAATGACACTTACAGACACAAAAGAAAATGGGGTGCTGCTAAAAGTTGACCTCCTGGAGGTAAAAAAAGCATCACTGGTTCTCCGGGCACTTAATCATAAATTACGGCAGCAGATATTAAAGCTTATTGATGAAAGTGGAAAAATGACAGTGACAGAATTGTATGTAAAACTAAGACTGGAGCAATCTGTTGCTTCTCAACATTTAGCGATCCTACGGAAAGCAGGCTTTGTAAAAACTGAAAGAGATGGAAAGTTTATTTATTATTCAGTGAATATCAACCGTATACATGAACTGAACCGTTTTGTAAATGAACTGCTCAACTGATTTACAGATTAACCAGATAAAAACCCCGTTTCAGTTACATGGAAGCGGGGTTTTTTCTTGTATATAAAATCTAATTTTACAACGCTGATCCGGCAAAACAAAAACCAGGGAATATGTTTATCAAACAGTTTTATACAGGCTGCCTGAGTGAAGCAGCTTATTATATTGAACATAATGGAGAAGCCGCCATCATTGATCCTCTGCGTGATATAGATGAATATCTTCAATTGGCTAACGAAAGAAAGGCGGCCATCAAATACATTTTCGAGACACATTTTCATGCAGATTTTGTAAGCGGGCATCTTGATCTCAGTAAGGCAACCGGCGCTCCGATCGTATATGGACCGAATACGGTTACTAGATTTCCTGTACATGTTGCAAAAGATGGTGAACAATTTAAAATTGGACAACTTACCATTGAAGTATTACATACTCCCGGCCATACTTTAGAATCAACCTGCTATTTATTAAAAGACGCATCCGGAAAAGATCATTGTGTATTTACGGGTGACACTTTGTTTGTGGGTGATGTGGGCCGTCCTGACCTGGCACAAAAAGGCACCGAGATCACTATGAATGACCTCGCAGGTATGATGTATGACAGTATTCACACAAAGCTTTTCCCGCTGGCGGATGATGTTATGATTTATCCTGCTCATGGACCGGGCAGTTCCTGCGGGAAAAACCTGGGTCCCAATACACACAGTACAATCCGAGAGGAAAAGCAATTAAATTATGCAATGAAGGCTGAAACAAAGGAAGATTTTATCAAACAGGTCACAACCGGTATTACCGCACCGCCTTCTTATTTTCCTGTTAATGCAAAAATAAATAAAGAAGGATATAGCAGCCTTGATGATGTGCTTTCACAGGGGATGACTGCATTGTCTGTTGAAGAATTAAAAAAACTGATAGACGAGAATGTGATTGTACTGGATACCCGCCGGGCAGATGTCTTCACACAGGGATTTGTTCCTGGTTCCGTTTTTATTGGCCTCGAAGGCCGCTTTGCAGAGTGGGCAGGCAGTTTACTTCCGTTTGACACTTCTATAGTGCTGGTAACTGAACCCGGAAAAGAAAAAGAGACCATTATACGACTTGCCAGGGTTGGGTTTGATAAAGTAAAGGGATACCTGACTGGCGGATATGAGGCATGGCAAAATGCAGGAGAACCTGTTGATATGATCATTGATATTGAAGCTGATGAACTGATGATGGATATACCACATGATAATAACCTTGTAGTGGTTGATGTACGCCGCGAAACAGAATTTGCAGATGGTCATTTAAAAAATGCTGTGAATATCCCTTTGAACGAAATGACAGATCCCGGAAGTATGGCTAATATCGAAGACACACAAAATCTCTATATACACTGTTTGGGCGGATACCGGAGTGTAATTGCCTCCTCCTTATTAAAGAGACAGGGTATTCATAATCTCAGAAATATTGTTGGTGGCTGGAATAAGATCAAAGAACAGGAAAAAGCAGAGATCGTAAAAGAAACCAGCGTATTGAATTAGTCTTTGAATTAATTCAGCTTACAAGAAAGCCCTGTCATGTTTTGATAAACTCAACATAACAGGGCTTAACTATTTAATACAGACAATTACATTTTCGAAATGATCCATTCATTCAGCGCTGGTGAACTTTCGCAACTGATGATCACTGCATATCTTGGTTTATCACCATTGTGCACACCCACATGCCACAATCTTTGTGAATCCACTACAAAATGTGCTCCTTTAGGCATAGGTACTCTTGCCTCAGATTCTTTGATTGGCAAATTGTTTTCATCACTATCATACAACAACATGTAGCTGTCGGGATTATCAGTTAGTTCTATCCACATTCTTACTACCCATCCTTCATCATCCGGATTAAGGCGGTTGTTATCATCGCGGTGTACTGAACGAAGTGCCTGGTCATGATTCTGTGGCTCAAGCTTTATGATTCTCACTCTGCCGAAATTGGCCGGAATAGATCTGATATACTTCATCAGGTTAGGCGCCAGCTCAGCATTAGGTGTAAAAATGGCATTCTTATCCGTCTTGCCATTTTCCCAAAACCCTTTACACTCAATAGTACCATCACAGGAAGCTAAGGGTGCAAAGTTGGTATCACCACCACTTTTCCAGTCCATGTAGGTCAGGTTTTCCCATTCAGCAGCAGGTATATGAGAGATATCAAGGGTCTTCATAATAACATACCCTTTATCCTTCATCACCGGCATACGATAATGGGGGGTGTTTAACGGTATCTTCACTGACCAGTGTTCACTATGTGGCCAAAAAATAGCAGGAGCTGAAGCTGACATAAAATTTATATTAATGGTTAATCAAAAGTTGAATGCTAATGTAGGAAATATCAGGAACACCGGAGATGAGCAATATCTTTCTGCAAAAAAATTATAGCCTCACCACACCATTCTTGATGGCATAAATAGCCAGGCCGGTTCTTGTTTTGATATTCAGCTTTTCAAAAAGAGAGTCCCTGTATCCATCAATGGTTCGGGGGCTCAGGTTCATTTGTGCCGCTATTTCCTTATAGGTAAGTTCAGAACAGGCCAATCTCAAAAATTCTGTTTCCCGTTCGTTCAGTTTGGACAAGGTACCAGCCATTTCATCCCCCTCCTTATTAATAGAATGAATTAGTTTTCCGGTTACCAGTTCAGAATAATAGTACCCCTTATGAACGACTGCATCCAGTGCAGCTCTCAGTTCAGCCGGTTCATTGTCCTTTAAAATATATCCCCTGGCCCCGTTGCGCAGCATTTTAAGAATAGCATCCTCATCATCATACATGCTTAATGCCAGCACTTTTATAAGCGGATGGGTTGTTCTTAACCATGCAGCCGTTTCATAGCCGTCCATTACTTTCATATTAATATCCAGCAACACTATGTCAGGCAGATTTTCTTTGTCTAATTTTTCCTGAAAATCTTTCCCGTTATCTGCCTCAAATAAAACATCATACCCGATATCTCTTACAAGGCCCGCCAGTCCGCTGCGCAACATGGCATGATCGTCCACCAGTACCACTTTTTGATTCATAGTTACACGTTGTTAAATGGTATACTCAATTTAATAACAGTTCCGTTACCGGATACACTTTCCATACTGAAAGTGGCACCCACCATCTTAGCCCGGTTATGCATATTACGCAAACCGAGACTTTTATTACTACTTTCTTCCTTGTTAATATCCAGCATAACGGCTATGCCTTTTCCGTCATCCTGCACCTGCAATTCCAGCGCATCTGTATTATATACAGCCGTTACAGTGATCGTTCCGGCCTCTGCATGTTTGATGATATTGGTGAGAGCCTCCTGCACAATACGGAAAATGATCAACTCCCTTTGCGGCTCCATTCGGGTGATAGTTCCGCTAATGCGAAGATCTGTGGTAAACCCGCTTTTACGGAAAAGTTCCAGTTCATACTCCACTGCTCTTATCAATCCCATAGCGGCAATATTATCTGTATTCAGGCTGCGGGAAAGGTCACGAAGGTCCTGTATTGCCTTGCTGACTAAATTTTTTGAATCGGTGATCTTTTCAATTAGTTGCTCTTGTTTCGTAATGTCAATAGTATTCAGTTTCAGCTTGGCCAGGCTGAGCGCCTGCCCAATATTATCATGAATTTCTTCAGAAATAGTTTTTAGTGTTTGTTCCTGGATTTCGAGTTGAGTTTGTAGAAGAGCTTGCTGGAAATCATTTTTAATTTTTTGCTCGTTTAAAAGCATATCATTCTGCTTTTGCATTACTTTTTTAAAAAAAATAAAAAAAGCAAGGAAAACAAAGAAGAAAAGAGTACTGGACCCAATCAGGTAATACCCCGCCTCTGAAATCTGGATGAACATAAGAAAGCATAAGTGATAAGTGAATAATATACCAGGTTCCCAAATGTATTCAATGTCTTATATATTACTTTACTCGCAGGGTTTTCAGCAAAGGATTTAATGAATACTGCATTCACAAAAAAGAGATTAATAAAATTCACTAAAATGATTCCTGTGGCAAGCCAGAAAAACGGGTTTTTCAGAAAACCTATTACTTTTTGGCTGTTATAAATATAATGGTAATATAAAAGCCCTGTGGCAATTAAATGAAGACCTACAAAATTTTTAAAATATGGATTTAATTTCTCTGCACCACCGGTGATTATTGAAACTACCATCCCTGTAATAAACAAAACCGAAAAAGCAGCAAGTAGTTGCCTGTACTTCTTATTAAGAAACCCGACATTGAATATTTTCCAGAAAACAAATGCCTGCAGGAAAAAAAAGGAAGTATAAAAATAATTCTTACTGACCCCTGCAGATTTATAAACACCCCAAAAACTAAAACCCTCATTTAATACTGTAATTAACAAAAGTATTACTAACCATTTTATTGATGAGGGTTGCAGTTTATAAAAAAAACACAACCCGGTAAGCAATGCAATACATTCAAAAAAAAAGCTCAGATAAAACATGGTAGAGGATTATATTTTTATGGCCATTCGTCATTCCAGTTATCGTAGAATTTTTTCCCCCCTACATTAAAAGGAAGTATACCTTTTTGGTTAATGCCGATTATTCCAAAAACAACACCATATTTATTTAATGGCTTTCTTGATGGATCTGAGTGATTTTGCCTTTTTTCGAATTCAGTATCGCTTAAAGTACTCCCAAATCCAGTAGTATCATATTTCGTAAATCCGACTGAAATACTATAACCTGGATTATTATCAAGATATGTTTTGAAAAAATCAATAACTGAGTCTGTTAATACTATCCCGTGGAAATTATCAGGATTTGTACTTTGATACTTGCTCATATAATGCTCTGCCACCTTTTCCCTGAGGGGAACCATTTGAACTGGGATTTTTTCTAAATACTTGTTATAATTTTTCTTTGTTTGCACACCATTTTTAACAAAAGTGAAATAGAAATAACCAATAATCAGAACAAGAAGAAGAATAACAGTCTGGTAGATTCTGATTTGTTTCATATAAATCGTTTTTTTAAGTAATAGTTTCGTGTTATAAAAAAGTTCCAAAATACTAAGGCCACTCATCATTCCAGTCATCGTAATATTCTGCTGTTACAATTCCGCCGGGTGTAGATATCCTGGCCGTAAATGGTTTAATCCCTTTTATTTCATCCCAATAACCAATAATCCCGGTATTCTGATATGCTTTTTCGGGTTTCCAATTAGGGTCAGAGTCATCTGGCTTTTGTGGAGTTCTGAGTTCTTCTGGAGTATAATTTGAAATTGCAATTGCAAGATCCCCAGCCATTGGTTTTCCTTTGGCTATAGTTTCTTCATAAATCTGCTTATACAAATAGGCGATTACACTGCGTGATATTTTAATTACAAAAGGAGCTCCATTATATTTACGATAGCCCCGCATATATGCTTTTGCCACATCAACAGTAATGGGCATTGCGTCTTTTACTTTCTCATTAAATTTTTGAAATTTAGAATTGAGCTCCTCCTGAAACGCCATTGCGTCTTTATTTATCTGCTGTTCTATGCTTTCCATAATATAATTGTTTTTAGGTGAAAGAATAAGTGATTATAAAAAAGATTTTACCTGCTGTTAAAAGGTTCATAGCTACCGGGCAACCCCTTCAGATCCAGTTCCAGCGTCGTTTTCCCATTGTCCGCCACTGCCCCGACAGTAAAAGCTCCCCATGCTTTTGTTTTTATTTCGGCTATTCCATTCAGTACGATAATAACAGGACTGGAATTGATAAACGTCGGATGCAGATGAAAAGTAACAATACCCTTTAATGGATCCTTTTTGGGATCAGTACTTTCCACCCTGAGTATTATTTCAGCCCAGTCACTTCCGGTTATCCTGTTGATCACCGCAGAGAGTTTCCGGTTATTACTTTCTGCCTTACCTCCCCATCTGCCCTTTTGAGGATCCAGTGCACTAGTCTCGTTCACCATTCTTGTCTTTTCTTCAATGAACAGATGTTTCATTTCTTCCGTAGCAGTTCTGCCTCCCTGTGGCACCTGTGGAGTTTGTGCCATCTGGCTTTGTGCTTCATTCAGGGCTTTGGCTATTTCCTGGAAATCAGCGGATACTCCGTCTTTGCCAAAATTGAAAGATTTTAATCTTGGCAGTATGGCGAGGATGATGAATACGCCAAACAGCAGCAGGAAATAATTATAAACAGCTGTAAGTTTTTTATTGATGCTGTCATCACTTGTTGGTGCTGCAGCAACTGACTCAGCCGGCTTTGTCACTATAGTTGTATCAATTATAATCTTTTTACCGGTCGCTTTTATACTGCTGTCAATCTTTATGGAAGTGGTGGAAGTAATTAATGGCAGAACGGACTTAGCTGCCGCAGGCGGCGCCGGTTTGGTAAATACATACATCACAATTAAAATGAAAAGTGTAACTGCAATTATAAACGA
>Ga0116144_10006584_pt1 | contig 10082 bp, 6 predicted proteins | sample AD_UKC035_MetaG_FD_89746 | JGI IMG/M metagenome (GOLD analysis project Ga0116144, IMG submission 89746) | Active sludge microbial communities of municipal wastewater-treating anaerobic digesters from USA - AD_UKC035_MetaG | ecosystem: Engineered > Bioreactor > Anaerobic > Digestate | place: USA...
ATCGGCGTCCTTGCGGATGTAGCCGGTGGCCCCGGCGCGCAGGGCGGCAATCACGCGGGCGTCGTCGCCGTAGGCCGTGAGCATGACCACCCGCGTCTGCGGCGCGACGGCTTGCAGGCGGCGCGTCGTCTCGACGCCGTCGCAGCCGCCGGGCATCAACAAGTCCAGCAGCACCACGTCGGCCTGCCAGCCCGCAATCGCGGCCAGCAGTTCCTCCCCGCTCGACGCCTCCCCCACCACCACAATGTCAGGAAAGGCTTCGAGGAAGCTCCGCAGCCCGCGCCGCACCACGCGGTGATCGTCAACCAGGACCAATCGAATCATCGTGAGTCTCCCTGAAAATAACATGGATATACAGGATGCACAGGATACCTTTTAAAAATCCTGTATATCCTGTTCATCCATGTTGAAAATTTTCTTCCGCTACACAAAGTCCTGTTTGTCAAAGCAGAGGGCCGCCAGCGCGAAGCAGGCTGCGCCCCAGGCGAAGAGCACCAGCCACCAGAGAACAACTTCGCTGCCGCTCAGGGGCAAGGTGGGATCCAACAGCGTCTTGCTGGCAATCTCCGGCGTGTAGCGCGCCCACTGCGGGCCGGCCAGGTCACTCAAAAATTCGTGGATTTTGTAGTGAAGGTAGAATCGGTAGACAAAGCCACCCAAGACTCCAATCACGGGGGAATGAAACACCGCTACCGTCAGATAGACCACCCCCACCAGGACGAAGTGCCATAGGGCGTTGCCGCCCACGACGCGCGCCACATCCAACCAATACGCAGCTTGCCACCCCGGAAATCCGTGGGCGAGCAAAAGCGCCTGGCTTAACAGGGCCTCGAGCAGCACCACGATCATCCACAGCCCCAGGAGATAGATCAGCAAAGCGATGCCTTGCGCCAGGGTGTATTGCGCGCGGCGCAATCCATGGCCCAGCAAGAGTCGCACTATGCCCCGAAACCTTCCCAGCTCCAACATACTGGCTAAACAGACGATGACAAGCACATCCGCAATGGTTATCAGAAGATCGTTGCCCTCTCCATAGAGAAGGTACGGCAGCCATTGTCCCTGGCGGAACTGATCGGGCAGTGTTCTAAAAAAGGTGAAGCCGGTCTCTATCTGTTCATCTATGCCAAGCTGAAAAATTGAGACTTCATTTCCGCCGATCTGGGCGGAAATATACTCTCTAACTAGCGCAAGGGAGATCATGATAAGCCCAAACGCCGTCCAAAAGAAAACCCCGGCCAGGCAAATCCTGGTCGCGCGCTGCCGGTAGAGTTTGAACAATTCAACTTGGATGTGGCTTACCATGGTCATAGTTGCTATGCGCGTTTATCCAAAGTCGCAGCGGTTGAAATAGAGGCCCGCCAGGGCCAACCAGAGCCAGCCGCCTACCAGGAACACGCCCATGGCCCTCAGTATTTCCGGCCCTGTGGGGGTGGGGAATAGCTGCAACAGGGTTTGGGCGGCCCCAAAAGATGTGTAGGGCTGCCAGGAGGGTTTTTCGTACAGCAGGGAGAACAACAAGGCTTCAAAGAAACTCACATAGAGCACGCCGCCGAACAACCCGGCCACGGGGGAGCGGAACATCATGATCACCATGTACATAAGGCTGGCCAGAAAGAAATCGTACAGCGCATTGCCCACCACCACCCGCGCCAGGTGTATCCAATACCCGGCCTGCCAATCCAGACACCCGCGCAACAGATAGGTGTGAAATTCCGCGAGCGCGATCGTGAAGAGGGCGGCGATCAGCCGAAGCCCCAGCAGGTAGCCCAGGAGGAAAATCCCCTGGGTGAGAATGTAGCGGATGCGGGGCAACCCGTGCCCCAGCAACACTCGCGTCGCGTTACGGTAATTGCCCACCTCGATGAGGTTGACCAGGCTGACGATGATAAGCAACTGGATGAGAAACGCTCTAGGCCCGTTGCGGCTGTAAAGGACATAGGGCAGCAAGCGCCCCCCGGCCAGCGTATCCGGCGCCAGTCCCAGGTAGCCATAAGCGTTTTCCAGGAGTTGCGGAAGGCCCGATGGGGCGGTCACGCCGTCGGCGCCGAGCGCGCGGAAAGCTTCTTTGATGAGGAGAAAGCCCCCGGCCAGCAGGGCGTCGCTCATGAGGAGCGCCACACAGATCACCGTGGCCTTGGCCAACCAGCGTTTGGAGAACTTGAAGTACTCAGCCCGAAGTTGCGCCAGCATCGTTTAGCTCCTTCAAGAATAAACCACGGAGACACCGAGAGCACAGAGAAATACAAGAAAAAAACTCCGTGTCCTCTGTGTCTCCGTGGTGAAACTTCTGTCCTTGCCGACAGTCCTGATTTATGGCGCCTCCTTGGTGACGGAGAGGAAGAAATCCTCCAGCGAAATGTCGGCCCAGCGCAATTCGATGGGATAGCGCTGCTGCTGCGCCAGGATTTCTGCGATCTCGCTGCTGCGCTCGTGCGCGGTGTAAATCACGATCCAGCCGTCGGCCCGCTCGATATCTTGCGCCCACGGGTGTTGCTTGAGCAGCGCGATGCAAGGCTCCGGATCGGCGATCCGCAACCGGATCTGGTTTTTGGCAAGCAGCAACTCGCGCAGCGGGCCATACTTCACCAGCCGCCCCTGGTGGATGACGGCGACGGTATTGCACAACTGCTCCACGTCTTTCAGCCAGTGGCTGGAGAACACGATGGTTTTCCCCTCTGCGGCCAGTTGCAGCAGCAGGGTGCGGACCTCGTACATCCCCTGCGGATCCAGCCCGTTGAACGGCTCGTCCAGGATCAGCAGTTCCGGATCGCGCAGGATGGCGGCGGCCAGTTCCAGGCGGCGGCGCATCCCGGTGGAGTAGGCGCGGAATTTCTTCTGGCGGTGCGGCGTCAACCCCACCAACTCGATGACCTCGGACACGCGCGCGGTGTTGGCAAAACCGAGGGTTTGCGTAAACACCCGCAGATTCTCGTCCGCCGTCAGGTACGGCAGGAAGCTGCCGTCCGCGATGATCGCGCCGATGCGTTGGCGGGCCTGGTGCAGCGCCCGCGCCGCCGTCGCGCCGAACAGCTCTACGTCGCCCGACGTGGGATAGATGATCCCCAGAATCATGTTCAGCGTCGTCGTCTTCCCCGCCCCATTCGGGCCGATCAGACCGAAAATCTGCCCGCGGTGGATCTCCAAATCCAGCCGATCCACCGCCAGCACAGACCTGTACCGTTTCGTCAACTGCGTCGTCCGCACCACCACATCCGTCATCCGTACACTCCTCCGTCTACCGTTTACCGTCTACCGTCTACCATCTACCGTCTACCATTCCCCAAACGCCCCAACGCCATGATGCCATCTAACATCAAAATTGACAACCCGACCAGCGCCATCCCGACGATGAGGGACATGCCGGTGGCAATGGCTTGAGCCAGGAAGGTTTGTTGCACGTGAGCCACATCGGTGTTGCCGCCCGCCCACAAGGAGAACAGGTTGAAGGCCAGCGCGATATAAATCGAGGGCGGGGCGATCACCGCCAGCAATGCGCCAAATTCCAGGGGGCCGGTCGCCCCCTCGCGCGGCGCCGGCGTCCCCATCAACGAGGTGGGTGGTTTTCGCCAGAGGGCCAGCAGGGCGATCACGTCTCCCACGAGGATGAGGAAGAGCGCCACCGGCGGTATGACGTTGAAATTATCGCTGGCGCTGATGAGCAATATCAGCAGGCTGACCGGCAGGTACAGGGTAGCGAGAATCTGCGGGACGTGCATCCGCCCCAGACCCAGCGCGCGCCAGCGACGGCCCACCTCGCGGAGCGAGAGCCAGTGCAGCACGCCCAGGCCGGCGCAGACCAGGAGCGCCGCGCCCAACGCCACCCGCCAGAAGGTGGGGGGAATCAACAATATCCAGAGCCGGGTCAGACCGAGGAACGCCAGTCCCAGGGAATAGCTGCCGAGCAACACGCCCGTGACCTGCGCGCGTCCCAGGGCGCTGTGCGTATTGGATGGGAGGGTCTGGCGCTGTATCACGTATAATCCGCCCGCCGTTGCCAGGTAGATCAGGAGCGTGGTGATCACGGGAAAGGCAAACATGCCGTGTCCGACAAACCAGAGTCCCCCCGCCTCTTGCTGGAAAACGATATCGTTCGACGTCATGCCTTGAAACATCCCGCCAACGCTCAGGAGCAGGATGAGCGTCGTCAGTCCGCTGAAGACCGCGCCCAACGTCAGCCAGGACGTCAGGGGCCGGGTGAGGGAAATGGCGGGGATCGCCGGTTTCCGCCGCGCCGCCAGCCAACTGCCGAGCGTTCCCAATCCGCCGCCGACCAGCAAAGACACCCAGAACGCGCCCAGCGTCAACAGGATGATCGTCCCAAAGGAGTAGAACCAGCGCGTGTCTTCGGGATAGACGCTGGCGGCCATCGCGGCGGCGAGCCATTGGGGGACAGGGTCGCGCAGCCAGATCAGGCCCGGTATCGCCGCCGCCGTCGCGCCCAGGGCCATGTAGGCGAGTAGGCCGGCTGTGGCCCCGGCCAGCGCGCCGAAGGCCGGCCGGCGCAGCCCGCTCCACGCCGCCGCCGCGTACCCCGTCCCCACCGCCAGCCCCGCCGCCAGCGCGCCACAGAGGACGCCCAGCGCCGGGTTGCCGGTCATCCACCCCGGAATCACGCCGGACGGCGCCAGCACATACAGCGGATAGAACAGCGCGGCGATCAGGGCCAGTCCGCCGAGCAGGCCCGTGAGGATGACGCGGTTGAGCAGCGGTGTGGCCCGGTCAACGACGGGGGCCGGGCGCAAGGGCGCGGTCACGCGCAGCGTCGTCCCCGCGCCGGGCGCGCTTTGCACGTCCAGCGTTCCGCCGAGCGTGGTCACGCGCTGCCGGATGTTCGCCAGCCCCATCCCGGACGGCGCGGCGGCGAGATCGTAACCTTGCCCGTCGTCGCGGATTTCCAGGACAACCGGGCCGTCCTCGTCCGCCTGTGTCAGGGAGAGCGTCACGTGCTCCGCGCGGGCGTGGCGGGCGACGTTGCTCAACGCCTCCTGCGCGACGCGGAACAGCGCCTCCTGCGCGCCCGGCGGGAAGGCGTCGTCGTCCGGCAGCGCGCCGATGTCCACCGTTACCTCCGCCTCCGCGCGGTAGCCAAGCGCCTCGCATTGGTCGCGCAACGCCTGCACCAGCCCGACTTTTTCCAGCGGCGCGGGCGAAAGCTGCTGCAAGAGCGCGGTCATCTCCACCAACGCCTCGTGCGCGTCGCGGCGCGCGTCGGCGATGGCTTGCTGCGCGCCGGGCGGATCGCTTTCCCAGCGCGCCTGGGCCGCCGCCGCGCTCATCTGGATGCTGAAGAGTTGCTGCTTGATGGAGTCGTGCAGGTCGCGGGCCAGGCGGTTGCGTTCCTGCTGTGCAGCGGTGAGGTCCACCTGCGCGCGCAAGTCGTCGCGCAAGGTCGCCGCCTCGCGTTCCCCGGCCTGCGCCCGCGCGCTATAGCCACGCGCGACCGCCCCCAGGCCCACCAGCAGCCACACAATGCCCCAGATCACCCGCATCTCCGGCTGATCCGCCAGCACCAACCCGGTGAAGGATAATGCAGCCATCGCCAGCGCCCCCACGGTGACGGCAAGGTAAATATAACGTTTCATCATCTGCCTCCTGTTTTGAGTGATTGGAAATGGTAATTGGAAATCGGTAATGAGTAATGAGAAATGAGTAACGAGTAACCAGTTTCCAGTTTCCAGTTTCCAGTAACTAATGACAAGATACCGTATAAGACCATGGTTGTCATCCCCTGAAAGAGTGATTTCTTTCTCAGCAACTTCTCAGGTGTTTCTTAGACCATTTTCAGACTTAGAGGCTATACTTGGCGCAATCTTTTCTCAGGCAATTCCTGACCTATAATCAGAAATAAGAAATTGGAAATGAGTCCTATCGCCGACTGATTTCCAATTTCCAGTTTCTTAGGGATCAAGCGGAACATAAAGGGGGCTTCATGCGCAAACGTTGGCAATCTGCGAAACTATGGGTACGACAAAGCCTGCGCCTCAAAGTGATTGCAATGGCGATCATACCGGTGATCATCGTCCAACTCACGATAGGCGCGGTGGCCCTCATCGCCTATGGCCGTCTTACCACCAACCTGGTGCTCAATCGGGATCGGGAGCTGGTGCGGCTGACAGCCGACCAGATGGCCGCGCAATTGACTGAGGACGTGGAACACCTCACGCGGCAGGGTTTCACTTTAAACGCGTTGCTGGGAGTGCCGACGACCCGGCCCGATCCTACGCCCCCCCCCGAAAACCAACCCTGGGACAACGGTGACATCGTGATCCTGGACGCTGCCGGAGTTGTGGTGGCGGCCAGATCAAACCGCACTGACGTCATCGGGCAAGATTGGTCCACGCGCAGTTACGTGCTGGCGGTCGCGCAATCGCTGGAGCCGGTGTTTTCCAATCTGGTGCCCGATGGGTTTTATGGGGAAGACGTGATTGTGATTGCCGTTCCCATTCTCAACGACGCCGACGAGTTATGGGGAATGACCCTGAACATTCTGCCTCCTGGCGAAACCACCAGTGACGAAGACTTGTACAAACGCATGACGCAGACGCTATGGCACGGCGATAGCACCACGATTTACCTGGTGGATGGCGCCGGGCGGGTGATCTATCATTCGGACGCCCAATACATCGGGCAGGATATGTCCGCCGATCCGATGGTACAGCGGGTGTTGGCCGGGGAAGAAGACGCCTTTCGCACCAAACGCATCCGCAAAACCATCATCACCGCGTTTGCGCCCATCGCCGGGACCGAGTGGGGGCTGATCGTCGAAGATGACTTGGCGGTCAGCGCACACGGGATGGGCGGCTACCAGGCCGCTCTGTTCTTGCTGCTGGCCCTGGGAGGCGTGGCGCCGGCGGTCGTGGTAGCGGTGGGACTCAAGCGCATCGTGGCCCCCATCGAAGCGCTCACCGCCGCCGCGCAGGAAGTGGCGACGGGCGACTTCGATCAGACCATCATCGTGCATACCGGCGACGAGGTGGAAGCCCTGGCGATACAGTTCAATCAGATGTCGGCCCGCTTGCGCGAATCCTACGCGCACCTGGAACAGCGCGTGACCGAGCGCACGGCGGAGCTGGCCGTCGCCAAAGAGGCCGCCGAAAAGGCGCAGCGCACCGCCGAATCCGCCAACCGCGCCAAAAGCGTGTTCCTGGCGAACATGAGCCACGAACTCCGTACCCCGCTCAACGCCATCCTGGGCTACTCGCAGTTGATGGCGCGCGACCCGCGCGTCACACCGACGCAGCAAGAACACCTGGCGACCATCGGGCGCAGCGGCGAACACTTGCTGGGGCTGATCAACGACGTGCTGACCATGTCCAAAATCGAAGCGGGGCGGACGACGCTGCAAGAGAACGCCTTCGACCTGCACCGCCAACTGGAAGGGCTGCGCGAAATGTTCGCCATGCGCGCCGCCGACAAGAAGCTGGCCCTGCTGCTCGACGTGGCGCCCAACGTCCCGCGCTACATTGAGGCGGACGAAGGCAAGCTGCGCCAGGTCTTGATGAACCTCCTCAACAATGCCGTGAAGTTCACGGAAGAGGGCGGCGTTACCCTGCGCGTGGGGAAAACCAGAGGGGGAGAGGGGGAGACAAGGAGAGGGGGAGATTTCCCCCCCTCTCCCCCTCTCCCCCTCCCCCCCTCTCTCCTACTGACTTTCGAGGTGGAAGACACCGGGGCCGGCATCGCGGTGGAGGAAATGGCGAGTTTGTTCCAACCCTTTGTCCAGACGACCACCGGGCAGAAGTCGCAGGAGGGAACGGGCCTGGGATTGCCTATCAGCCGACAGTTCGTCACCCTGATGGGCGGCGAGTTGAGCGTCCACAGCGAAGTCGGGCAGGGCAGCGTCTTCCGCTTCTCGATCCCGGTCCGGCTGGCCGAAGCTGACGAAGTCGCCGTTAACGGGGCGCAGCCGCAGCGCCGCGTGCTCGGCATCGAGGCCGAGCAGCACGCGCCGGACGGCGGCCCTTTCCGTCTGCTGATCGTGGAAGATCAGGCCGCCAACCGCGATGTGTTGGTCAAACTGTTGACGCCGTTCGGTTTCGAAGTCCAGTGCGCCGTGAATGGCAAAGAGGGGATCGCCTATTGGGAACAATGGCAACCCCACCTGATCTGGATGGACATGCGCATGCCGGTGATGGACGGCTACGAGGCCACACGGCAGATCAAGGCCAAAGCGCAGGCGGCGGGACGGGAGGTTGTGGTGGTCGCGTTGACGGCCAGCGCATTCGAGGAAGACCGCGACGCCATCCTGGGGGCCGGCTGCGACGATTTCGTGCGCAAGCCTTTCCGCGAAAACGACATCTTCGACGTGCTGACCCGTCATTTGGGGGTGCGCTTCACCTACGAGGAGGAGGAAGCGGACGCCGTCGTCTCGGAAACGCCGACCGCCGAGTTGAGCGCCGCCTTCCACGCCCAGCCGGACGACTGGCGCAGTGACTTCCGGCAGGCGCTCATCGAGCTGGACGGCAATCAAATGGCGGCGCTCGTCGCCCAAATTCAGGCCTCAGCCCCGGCGCTCGCCGACGCCATGCGCCAGTGGCTCAGGGATTTTGAGTACGAGAAGATTATGCAGGTTAGTGGAAACGAGTAAGCAGAAATAGGTAATGAGTAAAAAGTAATGAGTAATGAGCAGAGAAACTCATTACTCATTACCCATTACTCATTACCTCTTCTCAAGACATCAAAAGGAAGAATGACCAATGAACACTACACCCATCGTCGCCGATATTCTGGTGGTGGATGACACGCCCGCTAATTTGCGGCTGCTGTCGGGGATGCTGACCGAGCAGGGCTACAAAGTGCGCTCCGCGCCCAGCGGGAAGCTGGCGTTGATGGCCGTCAAAGCCAGCCTCCCGGACTTGATCCTGCTGGACATCACCATGCCGGGGATGAGCGGCCACGAAGTCTGCGAGCAGTTGAAGGCCGATCCGCGCACGCGCGACCTTCCCATCATCTTCATCAGCGCGCTGGATCAGACCGAGGACAAGGTCAAGGCGTTCACGTTGGGCGGCGTGGACTACATCACCAAGCCCTTCCAGATCGAAGAAGTGCTGGCGCGCGTCCAGACACACCTTACGCTGAACGCGTTGCAACGCCAACTGGCCGCCGCCAATCAGGATTTGCGCGCCGCCAACGCGGAGCTAGAAGCCAGTAACGCAGACCTCAACGCCTTCGCCCACACCGTTGCCCACGACCTCAAGACCCCCATCAGCGTCATCGTCGGGTTCAGCAGCCTGCTAGAAGCGCGATGGGAGCGAACGGAGCCGGAAAAAATCGCGGACAACCTGCACCGCATCACCCAGACCGGCTACAAGATGCGCGACATCATCGAGGAACTGCTGCTGCTTGCCAGCGTGCGCCAGATGACCGAAGTAGAAACCGGCCCGCTGGACATGGGCACCATCGTGAAGGAAGTGTTGGCGCGCTACGAGCCGCAAATCCAGGAAGCAAAGGCAGAAATCGTCACGCCGGAAAACTGGCCGGCCGTCAATGGTTACGCCGCCTGGATCGAAGAAGTGTGGGCCAACTACCTCAGCAACGCCCTCAAATACGGCGGAACCCCACCGCGCGTTGAATTAGGCTTCACGGTTATGGCTGCTTCCCACTCCCCACTCCCCACTTCCCACTCCCCAATCCGCTTCTGGGTGCGCGACAACGGTCCCGGCCTCACCCCGGAGGCGCAGGAAAAAATCTTCAAGCCGTTCACCCGCTTGCAGCAGGAGCGCGCGACGGGACACGGCCTGGGCCTGTCCATCGTGCAGCGCATCGTAGAAAAGCTGGACGGGGAAGTCGGCGTTGAAAGCGCGCCAGGGGAAGGTTGCGTTTTTTGGTTTACCCTGCCTTAATTGAAGTCGTCTAGCCGGCGGATCGCCGGCATCAGCAGCCCCAGCGCCCCGTTGAGTCCGCCCAGCAGTGACGTCCCCAGGAACATCGCGGCCATCCCCGCGCCCGGCCCGGTTCCCACCAGCCAGCCAAGCGCGCCCGCGAGCGGCCCGCCGACGGCCAGCGCCGGCTCGAACACCCGATCCGCCAACAGGCCTCCCATCAGATACCCCACCGGCTGCGACATCACCTGCACCATGTCG
>Ga0116144_10006587_pt1 | contig 10079 bp, 5 predicted proteins | sample AD_UKC035_MetaG_FD_89746 | JGI IMG/M metagenome (GOLD analysis project Ga0116144, IMG submission 89746) | Active sludge microbial communities of municipal wastewater-treating anaerobic digesters from USA - AD_UKC035_MetaG | ecosystem: Engineered > Bioreactor > Anaerobic > Digestate | place: USA...
CGTACCGCATCGATCACCGGGGCTATGGTCGCCCTTGAAATGGCCGTAAAAAAGCTCATGGCCGAAGGCAAACTGACTGAGAATCCTATCGTTAACCGTATTGCTGCCGTAAGTATCGGTATTGTCAATGGTCAGCCATGTCTTGATCTTGATTATGTCGAAGATTCGCACGCCGAAACCGACCTGAATCTGGTAATGAACGATCAGGGTGGTTATATCGAAGTGCAGGGAACTGCAGAAAATGGCACTTATAGCCGGGCTCAGCTCGATCAGATGCTTGCGATCGGTGAAGCCGGCATCAAACAGCTTTTCAAGCTTCAGAAGCAGGCTGTGGAGAAGCTCTGATGAATATCTGGGTTTCTACCCGCAACGCCCACAAGGCTGAAGAAATCAGCCATATTCTGGCGCCTTATAAGATCAGAACGCTTATCGATCTGCCTGATTTTCCCGACGTCGATGAATGCGGCGTGTCTTATCGTGAAAATGCCGAACTCAAGGCCAGGGCTCTGTTCGAAAAGGTCAATGAGCCGGTTTTTGCCGATGACTCGGGCCTTGAAGTCGATGCGCTTGGCGGCCGGCCCGGAATTCATTCGGCCCGCTATTCGGGCAACGACACCAACCATGCACGCAATATCGAAAAGCTGCTGCATGAGCTGAAAAATGTGCCCGAAGCTGAAAGAACCGCAAGGTTCCGCTGTGTCATCGTTTACATCGACGCCACCGGCAAGGCGCATGAATTTGTCGGCACTCTCGAAGGCCGCATCGGTTTTGAACGCCGTGGTCATGAAGGTTTCGGCTATGATCCGGTTTTTATGCTGCCGGAACGCGGCTGCGCCGTTGCCGAGCTTCCGGCCGCCGAGAAAAATGCGATCAGTCACCGGGCGAGAGCGCTGGCGCAGTTGCGCACTTTTCTCAAGCTCTGAAAAAAACAGTTCCAGGCAAAATAATAGCTTTGTTTTGCCGGCCGTTTCTGGTATATAGTTACGAATCAGTTTTCCCGGGCGACGCTGCGCCCGGTTCTGGCTGCACCATCACAATTAAAAGGTTAGCTGTTTAATGTCACAGATTCTTCCTTTAATCAGAAGGCTGGCGCAGAACGCTGGAGATCGAAGCGGCGACGGTCGGCTCGAAAAGTTTTTCATCTTCCGGTTTGGCGACAAATCCTATGCCATTCCCGCAGTCGACGTTACTGAAGTAGCCATGCCCGGCTCTCTGATTGAAGTGCCGCAGAAATCAGAATTGATCAGAGGCGTGGTTAATATTCGCGGTACTGTGATACCGGTAATCAACCTGCGCCAGAGAATTGGCATTGCTCCCGATTATCAGCTCGGCGAAAATTCTCGTCTGCTGCTGTTTACGGTGCGGCCGAACGCTTTTATCGGCATGATTGCCGATGACATCGAATACCGCCTGCGCGAAGGCATTGTCGAGCCAGTACTGCCAAATATTGCCGAACCCGGCGAAAAATTTTTCCGCACCGCGGTCATTGACTCGCAGAGAGTGCCGGTTTTCATGGTTGATACCTGGCTTGAAAAACCAGAATTTGAAATTCTCAGGAATGTGGTAGAATCTTTCTGAAATTTTGCATGGAGGTCATGAATAATGGCTAAATATGTCTGCAGCGTCTGTGGTTATGAATACGATCCGGCCGTTGGCGATCCCGATGGCGGCATCGCTCCCGGCACCCCGTTCGAAGATCTTCCTGCTGACTGGGTTTGCCCGGCTTGTGGCGTCAGCAAAGATCAGTTCGAAAGAGTTTGATTCTGACCGCTGAATAAAAGGGTTTGCAGCATTGTCTGCAAACCCTTTTTTGTTTTACAGGGTTTCACATGGAACAATTTTTCCGGTAAACTGTTACCTCAGGCACTTCTGAAACGTATATGTGTCTCAACAGGGGGGAGAGAGTGCTTGCATAAGAGTTACTGGCTGAATCTTCTGGCCAGAATTGTCTACGGAATCGCGCTGCCGGCCTTTTTGCTGTATCTGGCCGTGTACAGCCATTTCAGCCTTGTGCGTGAACGGCATATTCACGCCTGGCAGCAGAAAATGCATGACTCCCTTGATAATCTCAGCAATTTTCACGCTGACGACCAGTTTTTTCACGGTCTGCTGCAGTATAATTTTGCCGGAGCTGAAACGGCTGCCGATCCAGAGGCCTTTTTTGCTGGTCGTATCTCTGCTTTCAAAAAGAATTTTCCCGGTGGCTTTCAGTTTGTGGTTCTCGACCCCAGGGGCTCGATAATATCTGCGCTGTCTGACGAAAAGCGCTTTCAGTATATTTTCAAATCCCTGCATCAGACCGTGTTGAACCCCGAATCGATATATACTCCCGGCCGCATTGGTCTGCTGCGAGGCTATTTCGGCCAGTTTCTCATGGAAAGGCATTTCGATCTGCCGGCGCGCCAGGGCTATCTCGGCAGTTGTCTGCGTGCTTCAGAAGAACCTCACAAGGCACTTCTCTGGTTCAGAAATTATCAGCAATACACGCTTGTCTGTTTCGTTCACCGCCGTTTTCTCAATCAACAGCTGGGCGCAAAAATGCTGATTAACAGCTTTAACGCCTCGGGCCGCGAGATAAAACTCGGTTATTTTGACCCGAAACTGCAGACGGTTTTTGGGCTCGGTGCTGATCGTGATCTGGAACCTGAAATTATTCTGGAAGCCGGTGCTTTTGCTAATTCTGCCGTGGAATTCCGGCAGAGCCCTTCACATCTGCTGCTTTTCCGGCAGGTTTCACCCGAACTGGTCATTTTCAGTCGCCTGAATCAGAAAAAACATCTTATCGACATCAGCCATGAAGTTTGCCGCATCATGTTCGCTTTTCTGAAACTGCTGATTGTTGCGGGTTTTATTGCTTTATGCCTGTCTCTGCACGGCAAAAATCTCTTTCTCTCGGTCAGGCATAAACTGATGCTGCTGTTTCTCTTCGCAAATGGTCTGCCTCTGATGATTCTGGTTGCCACTGGCTATGAATTTTTTGAACAGAAACGAAGTTCGCTGATCAATGCGATGCACGAACAGTCGTCGAGACTGATAAAAGACTTCGACAGCCGCTATCCGGCCGGGCGCGAGCTGATGGCCGAAAAATTGAACGAGTTTGTGACGGCCGGCAACAAACGTTTTGGTCACAGGCAATGGTCAAATGAATCGGTAGAAGAGCTCGCCGCGTTTATCGATTACTTTCGCCCCAGCGAAAAGTATCTGTTCACCGCCAGCGGCGAGCAGTTGTTCAAGACACGCCAGGGAGCGATACAGAATTCTGACAAATTCATGCGCGATTTTTTCAGGGGTTCTCTCGAATTTTTCAACAACCGCGGTGATTTCTTTACCCCGAGCCGAAAAACAATGCTCGAACAGATTTCCGATGAAGGTTCGATTTTTTACAGTGTTATCAGGCAGATCAACCGCATTGCTCAGCAGAACTATGGTTCTGGTCTGCGCTGGTCTTACCTGACCCTGCTCGGCGACCGCGAAACCCATTCTTCATGGGGCATGCTGGTAGTGGCCTGGCAGCCGGAAGGATTGCAGAGAGCCTATCTCAACGAACAACTCGCCAGTCTCAACGCCAGAATCGCACCGCGCCGCATCGTAGTCATGGAAACCGTTTCAGAAAAGGTTTTTCCTGAAACCTGGTCGAATGAGCCTTCGTTGCGGCGTCTTATGCATCGCACCCAGAACCGTAAACTGCTTACCGACGAAAATCTTCTGGCAGCCGGTCAAGAACTGGTCGCTACCTCACTGAAGGGAATCGAGATGGCCAATGCCGTCATTGTCGCGCTTTATCCGCGTCACATGATTCTTGCACAGATAGACAGACTGTTCTGGCGCGTTATTGCAGCGGCTGCCGCCAGTATTTTTCTTGTCATGGTCATTGTCATGTTCTTTTCACGCCGTCTGCTGGTCCCGATTTCGGCCCTTTCAGACGGTGTGCGGGCTATTTCGCGCCACGATTACCGGCATCGCATCGATTATTTTTCAGAAGACGAATTCGGGCAGCTGATCACCGTATTTAACGAAACAATTGCCGGCATGCAGGAACTGGCAGTGGGTACCGCAGTGCAGAAAAGCCTGCTGCCACCGGGCCAGACAAAGGTTGGCCACTTTGCTCTCTATGCCCGTTCAGAATTCATGAGCCGCATGGGTGGCGATTATTTCGATTATTTCAGGGTCGGTGACAATGGTCTGGGGGTCTTTTTTGGCGACGTCGCCGGCCATGGCATACCTGCCGCACTGGTAATGTCGATGGCCAAGGCCGTGGTTGCCGATGCCCGCAGCCAGTTTGTCGGGCCTTCGGCAATGTTACAGCGTGCCAACGGCATTTTTCTGCACCTCAAGGAAAAGGGCTGGCGGCGCATGATGACCGCCCAGTGTCTAGAACTCGACTGCGAAACCGGCAAGTTCAGACTTGCCAACGCCGGTCAGTGCTTTCCGGTGGTTATCAGTGAAGATCGGCAGGGGGTAACTTATGTTAAGGCTGTCGGCATGCCTCTCGGAAACGTCACCAGAAAACCCTATGCCGAAATTACCGGGCAACTCAATCCCGGTGACACCATGATTCTTTATACCGATGGCATTATTGAGGCCACCAATGCCGCCGGCGAAGTTTTCGACTTTGCCCGCTTCGACAAACTGCTGCTTGCCACCTGGAACAGCAGTCTTGAAACCTGGTGGCAGGAAATCTTCAAGGGTTACAGCGGCTGGGCTGCAACTCAGGATGACGATATCACGATGCTGATGCTCAGATATGAAAAAGACTGACCGGAAAAATTTTGCCAACTGTCTTGCCTGGCTGGCGTTTGTACTGTTTACAGTGCTGTTGCCGCTGGCCGGTATCGGGCTTGGCTGGCAATATATCGATTCGATAAGACACGATGCCAGGTTGAGAGCTCAGCAGATCGAAGCGACCGAGCGCCTCGAACAGTTGCAGCTGTCAGCAGACACCGAGCATTATGTCTGCCTTAAAATTACCGAGATTTTTGACGACTGTACCGGCCCGGGTGCTCTTAAAAAGCGCATCAGCGAGCTTAATCGGCAGATGTCACTGAATTTTCAGTTTTTGATCTGGGATAAAAAGGGTGAGATTTACCATTCAACTTTTGAGCCAGGGCAGTTCAAGGCCGACTGGCAGCAGGCATTTTTCTCATTGCGCAGAACAGTCTCGACCCATAAGCCCCCTGAGCGGCCGGCGACCGAAAATCTGCGCCGCATTTACGGGCCGCAGTTTCTGCCAGAACTGATCAGCGAATGCTACAGCGGTCGGCATTTTACCCCGCTTTATGGCGATTCAACGACCGATGGCCGGCTTACCTGGATCAAGGTCCAGAAACGCTTCGGGCTGAGCATCTTTTTCTCAAAAAAATCTTTTTCAGGCCTGCCGGGGCTTAAATTTCAGATAAGAGAAATGACCCGTGGCCAGTCTTTTGCGGTGGCCACCATACAGGCTGGCATACTTAAGGCACCGCAATGGCTTGGTCTCAAGCGCGAAAACTGGCAGGAAATTGTCAGATCGTCAGAAAACCCGGTCAGAATCGGCGACTGGTATGCCTTTAAAGGTCTGATTCGCCCCGGTATTGAGGGTATTTACCTTTGCCCCGCAAAGAAAATTGACACGCTGCCGCTGTCGCCGCTGCAACTGACCCTGCTGCTGGCGGTTCTGCTACTCGCTGTGCTCATTATCCGGCGAAGTTATCTTGCTTTCTGCTGCGGTATCGGTATCGGGCTCAATATCAGAAGGCAGCTGGTCACGCTTTTTGTGCTTTCGAACATTCTTTCTCTCAGCATGCTGGCGGTTCTTGCCTACGACTATCTGCGCGAATATGAACTGATGCTGAATGCCGAGGCTTTCGGCAAAGGTATGACCTATCTGCAGAGTATCGATGAAATGCAGATCGCTGAGCTTTCGTCACAGCTGCGGCGGCTCAACCGGTCGCTGCCACAGCTTAAAGACCAGCTTAAACAAGGCCCTCCCGATGGCATGATGATCAGCGAATTTCTTATCAACCAGCACCCTTACCCGTTCAGACTGATACTTGTGGGCAGTCATACCCCGTTTGTCGGCAGTGAATACGGCATCATGCGTGATGGCGAGTTCACACAGATCATCAATGAACAGGCCGGGCAGTTCAAGCACATGAAAGTTCTTGTCGACGCCCTCGGTAAGCTCGGCCGATATTACCTGTCGCTGCTGAACCGCGAAGCCCTCAATGAGATGGTCGTTGCCCAGGTTGAGCTTATTGCCGAATCACTTGGGCAATTGCGTTCAATTGAAATGTTTCAGGAATTTTTTGCCGCGACCGGTTCGTTCTGGCAATGGGGAATGGGCTCGGGCCATTTTCCTGCTTTTATCAATGTTTTCAGCCTTTTCGACCCGGCAAAATACGATTATGTTCTTCTCTACCTGTGGGAACCAAAGGCACTTGAGCATCATTACATCAGCAAAATGTTCAACGATATCAACCGTAATACCGATGGTATGCGAATTATGGCCGTGCATGAAAAAATGCAGTATACGCTGCCCGGAACGATTGCTGAACATGCAGACCTGATGAGTTTTTCTGCCAGACTGCGCGAAATGACCGGCACCGAAATCGCCTTCTGCGACTGGGAAGGTCGTCGACACCTGCTCATGGGCCTTAAATGCAATTACCTGCGGACCCTGAATCTGCTCTGTCTGTTTCCGGTCGATAATATTGAAAAGCAGGTCAGAGCAAAGTTCTGGCTGTTCTTCGCACTGGGTCTGGTCAGTCTGCTGGTTTCTCTGGCGTTGGGTCTGATTGTGGCGCGCTCGATACTTCGCCCTCTGGGTGAGCTTCAGAGTGGTGTCATGGCGCTGCAGAAACAGGATTTTGCCTACCGCCTGCCCGATCTTGGCGGTGACGAGTTCGGTAACCTGGCCCGGGTTTTCAACACGACACTTGTCGACCTTGAAGAACTGCATACCGCTTCAAAAGTTCAGGAAAAGCTTATCGACAACCTGGAAGAGGTCGTAAATCATGGCCGATTTTCGCTTTTTGGCGGTTGCCGGACGGTCGTGAATTTTGGCGGCGATTTTTTTGCTCTTAACCCTGTCAATGAGCGTTACTATGGCTTTTTCATCGGCGATGTCGCCGGTACCGGTGTGGCCTCAACCCTGGTAATGGCCTTTGTTAAAGCCTGCATCATTCAACTTGCCGATCTTTATCTCGACCCCGCTGCTCTGCTTGCCAGAATCGATGAATTGCTCCGCTCAAGCAGCACTTCACGGCAGAGAAAGTTCATGTCGCTGCAATATGTTCTGCTCGATGCCGAAACCGGGCTGATCAGAGTTGCCTCGGCGGGGCAGTGCTTTCCGGTGCTGGTTGAAACTGGCGCCGGGTCTAAGATTATCGACACCTCTTCGACTCCGGCCGGTTCAGGCAGATTCCCCAGGCTTGCACAACGCGAAATCAGGCTGACAGCAGGTCAGAAACTTGTCTTTTATACCGGCGGGGTTTATCGCAACGGTGGCTTCAGCTCCGAGGATCTGTTGAGAATGATGGGCAGTGCAGCCGCTGTCTGCCCGCGTGATTTTTATCTGCAGCTGGTCGAAAAATTTGCTCCGGACCCCGGCCGGCAAGGCGTATGCGAAGATCAGACCATTGTGGTTTTAGCTCTCAAAGAGGAACAATCGCGTGACTGATCTGCTGCAGAAAATTACCAGAGGTCTGGCGTTCATCGTTTTTGCCATCTGCCTGCCCGGTTGGCTGACCTGGGTCATGCTGATCAGCCATTTTCAGCTGCAGCGGCAGAATCTTGTCGAAACTGGCTTCGACCGGTTGTCTCAGAGTATAATGCCTCTCGAAAATTATTATGACGACCGGGTGTTCTTTCACGGGCTGCTGCAGAAAAATTTTGCACCGATCGATAACCATTCGCAACCATTTGCAGCACTGGCAGAAAAAATATCGGCTTTTCGCCGCATGTTCAAAGGTCGCCTTAAATTCATCGTTTATGAGCGTGACGGTCGCGTCAACCAGCCTTTAACCGATGAGAAGCGCTTTCACTACGTTCTCAAGGCTATGTTTGGAGTTCTGCAGGAACTCGCGCGGCTTTACGAAAAAGATCCAGCCACTGACCCTGGCGGTTCTGAGTTTATCTCAGAAAGAATGCAGCTTCTCAGGGGCTATTTCGGGCCGTTCCTGACGCAGAAACTTATGCTTGAGCCTTTTCAGCCGGAATACCGTGGGCGCTGCCTCTTTGTCAGCGACGACCCGCAGAAAAGACTGTTGTGGTATTTTCATGGCCGGCAGTTTTCGCTTGCATGCTTCATCGACGCTGCATTGCTTGATCGCGATATCGGGCCGCGGTTGATCATCAGCCGCTTCAACCGCCGGCATAAAAACCAGAAGCTGGCTTTTATCAAAGCCATCAGTCGCGACAACTCAGGCCTGCCGTTTGATCCCCGCGGGAAAAGTGAAATCATGATCGAGGCCGGAAAATTCGAGGCCTACGCCACCGCTTCGCGTGCCAGTGAGAATTATCTGTCGCATTTTCGACAGGTCTCGCCGGACCTTATTGTGGCCGCATATCAGCACTCAGGCTGGTTGCCGGTTCCGCTGAATGAAGCTGTAAAAACCATTGCCGGGGCTATAAAATCTTTGCTCATCGTATTTTTTGTCCTTTTCTGCTTTTTCCTCAGATTTCCCGGGTTTGCCCTGGCGGTGCAGCAGAAAATCATGCTGCTGTTTCTCTTTGCTAACGGTCTACCTTTGTTGATGCTTGTTTCAGTCGGGTATGAATTTTTCAATGAAAAGACCAGAGACCTGATAACCGCAACACATCAGGAATCAATGCGGGTTTTAAAAGAATTTGATGTTCGTTTTCCTGAAGTTGGTGAAAAACTGGCGCGGCGGCTGAATGCCTTTGTCGATGAAAGAAACCGGCGTTATGGCAGCGAAAAATGGCCTGAAGAAGATATAGCCGGGCTGCAGAAGCTTGTCGGCGAAATCGCGCCGCAGGAAGCCATGCTCTACGACTATACGGGCGCGACGGTTTTTCGCAGCTCGTGGGCTTTCAACCCATCTGAAAAGATGGTCAGGGACATGCTGCTGAAAGCTCTTGAATTTTTTAATCGTGAATCCGGGCGAAAAGGCAGACGCATCGCGAGTTCGGTGCTCGATGAGGTGTCGTCGGACGATCTGATGCTGAATGATTTTCTCTGGTTTATCGGTCGCTTTGTCGTTCTCAATACCGGTGATACTGGGCGCATGTCATTTATTCGCATGCTTGGCGGTAACGAACCAGGGTCAGATGTCTTCAGCGCCTGGGGTGCCTTCGGCATTTCATGGGACCCTGCAGCCTTCATGCGCACTTTTGTGGCCGAAAAGCTGTCTGAAACTTCAATAACCGTTACTCCCAGGCATCTGCTGGTCTTTGACCGTTCGAGCGAGAGTATATTCCCGGTCCGGACTTCTGATAATCGCGAAATCAGGCGTCTGATGCGCCAGACTCTCAGCAGAAAGCTGGTGACGCATGAAAATGTCGAAGTTGCCGGCCAGAGATATCTTTTTACCGCCATCACCGGCAACGAAATCGCCGATGGCGTTCTTGCCGCTCTGTACCCGCAACAGCTGATCGAAGAACAGATTGGCCGTCTCAAGAAAATTTTTCTGATTACCGGCCTGATTATGGCTTTTGTGCTTTTTCAGATTGCACGTTTTTTTGCCAGACGTCTGCTGGTGCCTGTTGAAGAGCTCGACCGGGGTATCAGCCGCATGCGGGCCCGAGACTTTGACTATCACATCGATTATCGCTCTGAAGATGAGTTTGGTGACCTGATAACGGCTTTCAACAGCACTCTCGCCGGCATGAAGGAGCTTGCAGTCGGAACTGCAGTTCAGGAAAGCCTGCTGCCCGAAGGCCATTTCTGCGGTGGCCGCACCAGATTGTTCGCTCGTTCTCTGTTCATGAGCAAGATGGGCGGCGACTATTTTGATTACTACCGGTTACCCGATAACCGCCTGGGCATATTTTTCGGTGATGTCGCCGGGCACGGTATTCCTGCGGCCATGATCATGGCAATGGTCAAGGCGGTAATTGCCGCCGCCGACAAAACCTTGGCC
>Ga0116144_10006589_pt1 | contig 10077 bp, 12 predicted proteins | sample AD_UKC035_MetaG_FD_89746 | JGI IMG/M metagenome (GOLD analysis project Ga0116144, IMG submission 89746) | Active sludge microbial communities of municipal wastewater-treating anaerobic digesters from USA - AD_UKC035_MetaG | ecosystem: Engineered > Bioreactor > Anaerobic > Digestate | place: USA...
CCGCCGGACGCCGAGAAGTACTTCCAGGACCTTTGCGCTGGCGAGGAACGTCTGGAAGAGCCGTAGGATAAGGAGTAGCCCCGGGCAGATTCGAACTGCCGTCGCAGGATCCAGAGTCCCGCATGATTGACCGCTACACTACGGGGCTGTGCGGAACCGAGGTAAATGCTACCTGGTTTTAATCTTTTCGCAGGAAGATGGTTCAGGCGGCCTTGACGACCGCCGAGATCCGCTTGTACACATCGTCTATCGGACCCATGCCGTCCACGGATCTCAGGACGCCTTTCTTGCGGTAGAACTCGGTCAGGGGGGCGGTGCGCTCGGTGTAGGTGGTGAACCTTTCTCGGACCACCTTCTCGGTGTCGTCGCTCCTCTGGTACAGCTCGCCGCCGCACTTGTCGCAGACCCCGCTCTTCTTCGGCGGGTTGAACTCCAAGTGGAACACTGCGTTGCACGCGCGGCAGGACCTCCTCTCCGTAAGGCGTTTTATCAGCGCCTCCTGGTCCACCTCCAGGTCGACCGCCATCTCCACCTTGAAGAACTGGTCGAGCGCCTGGGCCTGCTCCAGAGAGCGGGGGAACCCGTCCAGCAGCACGCCGCCCTTGAGCCCCTTGAGCTTCTCTCTGATCAGTCCGACGACCAGATCGTCCGGAACCAGCTTTCCGGCGTCCATGAAGGACTTCGCCTTCACGCCCAGCTCCGTTCCGTTCCGGACCGCCTCGCGCAGCAGGTCCCCGGTGGATATCTTGGTGAAACCGAACTCAGCTACCAGCCTCTCGGTCTGCGTTCCCTTGCCCGATCCCGGAGGCCCCAAAAGCACGATCTTCAGGTCCATGCTCGGCCATGCCGCTCCCCATAAATCATCTTTGCGATTTTTCCGTCCCGGCAGCAATAGGATTATGTCCTAGCCTGGCAATCAAACCCGCATGCTAGGTGGGGAATTGGTGGGGCTGGTGCCCCTGCAGACGACAGACGAACTGGCGCTGTATAAGTGGCTGAACGACCCGCGGGTCCGCAAGGCCTCCGGTCGCCAGACCTGGAAACCCGCCTACAGCCTGGAGCAGGTCCAGGACCTCATAAAGGAGCGACTGGCCCAGCCGTCCCGCTTCGACCTGATGATCGTCGACCGGCAAACCGAAAGGCCGATGGGATTGATCGAGCTTGCCCACATCCAGCCGATGAGCGATTCCGCGCAGATCACCCTGATATGGGGGGAGAAGGGCGACGATGAGATGGCGACCGAGGCCTTGATATTGGCCGCCGGATACGCCTTCAACTCCCAGGGTTTGCATCGCCTTTGGACCAGGGTCCCTGCCAGGGAGAAGGACAAACTGGGCCTCTTCCGGAAGGTGGGGTTCGAGCAGGAGGGCTCCCTCCGGGAGGACCATTTCTGTGAGGGCGGATGGCAGGACTCGGTCCTGCTTTCGCTGCTCTCGGCGGAGGCCCGGCCATGCTGAGCGGTGAGATCGTGGACCTGGTGGCGGCGGAACGCGCGTATGTCCCAATGTACGTCAAATGGATCAACGACCCCGAGGTCACCCAATGGCTGAAGGCCGATCCCCCCTTCAGCGTGGAGATGGAGCACGGATGGGTGGACCGCCTGCGGCGCGAGGGGAAGACCACCTTCACCATCCTGACCAAGGACGGCCGGCCGATAGGCAACATCGGCATGGAGGAAGTGGTCTGGAAATACCGGCGGGTGACCATAGGCATCATGATCGGGGAGAAGGATTGCTGGGGCAAGGGTTACGGCAGCGATGCTATCACGACCCTTCTGCGCTACTGCTTCGAGGAGCTGGGCATGCGACGGGTGGACCTGATCACTGATTCCGAGAACCACCGGGCGCAGCACGCCTACAAGAAATGCGGGTTCCGGGTGGAGGGGCTCATGCGGCAGTACCGCACCAAGAACGGGCGCATAATCGACGACGTGATGATGTCCATCCTGTCCAGCGATTGGTTCTCCCTGCATCCCCCGGAGGGGCGGGGGGCATAAGGTATTTGTACGAAAATATCATTGGCGTTAATCCTAGGCAGGGGTAGCCAAGCCTGGCCAACGGCGCTAGATTCAGGGTCTAGTCCTTAGTGGTCCGAGGGTTCAAATCCCTTCCCCTGCACTTTTTCCCCTTCTGAAGCATCACCGGTCCCATCATCCTTTCTTCATCCTGAGGACCAATAGAACGACCAGCATGGCGATGATGGCCGCCAGGAGGACGATTATCACCACGAGATACGTCTCTGTCAGATCCTTCTCCTGAGACACCTCACCGACGTTCGGACCCATGAGCAGACCGTAGTACGTCGTCCCGGGACCGGGGAACTCCGATCCGGCCGGGGCGTGGCCGCGCAGGTCCGACGGGGTATGGAGTATCCAATCCGTCCCCACCTCGATCTGCGCGGAGGAGCCGAGGAAGGTTATGTTGTCCAGCGTCAGGCAGTCGGCGAAGGCGTACGTCTGGACCTCATTGACGCTGGCGGGTATCGCTATCGAGCTCAGCAGCTTGCAACCGGAGAAGGCGGACATGCCGATGACCTCCACGCTGTCACCCATCTCCACCGTTTCCAGCTTGGTACAGCTGAAGAAGGACATTACGCCGATCTTCTCGACCCCGTCACCTATCCTTACGGAGGTGATGCTGCACCCGGCCACGGAGAGCATGGATATCTCTCTCACGCTGTCCGGGATGGTCAGATTCCCCGTCTTTCCGGCCGGGCACTGCATCAGGACGGTCACGGTCTTGTTGTACAGGGCCCCGTCGATGCTGCGGAAATATCCGTTGTCGGGGTCCACGTCGATCCACGATAGGCTTTCGCACTCGGCGAAGGCGTAGTTCCCGACCTCCTCTACGCTGGCCGGGATGGTCAGGTTGGCCAAGGAGGTGCAGCCGGCGAACGCCCCCATGCCGATGCTCTCCAGGCCGGAGGGAAGGTCGATCGCGATGAGGGATTCGCAGTCCTGGAAGGCGCCGTAGCCGATGCTCCTCAATCCGGACGGTACCGTGAAGGACTCCAATTTCCCGCATTCGCTGAACGCCATGACGCCGATGGTCTGAAGCTGGCTGCCTGAGGAGAACGTCACGGTCCTCAGATCGTCGGCGCTCTCGAACATGTAATCGTCTATCTCGGCCACCCCGCTGCCTATGACCAGGTTCTCGAGGTACCGGCAGTCGTCGAAGCAACCATCGCGGAGAGAGGTCACGGAATCCGGGATGGACACGTCCCCGGCCAAGGCCGGGGGGCATTTGATCAGGGTGGTGAAAGCGTCATCGTACAGGACCCCGCCCACGCTGGTATAGTAAGGATTGCCGATATGCACCGATATTTCCTCGAGGTGATAGCAGTTGTAGAACACCGCGTCCCCTATTGAGGAAACGCCGCTGCCGATGTACGCCGTCACCAGATTATCGCAATTAGCGAAGGCGTAGTTCTGGATGGTGTGCACGCTGCTTGGAATGAGCACTGATGTCACATGATACCCGGAGGCTCTGTTGAACGCCTCGTAGCGGATGATGGCGGTCGGGTACCCGCCCAGCGTGGCAGGGATGCTGATGTCCCCACCGGCTCCGGTGTAAGCGGTGATCATGGCCACCGCGGGATCGCCGGTCAGCTCGTACTCATAATCCCCGTCCACCAGGGCGGTGGCCTCCTGAGGGACCAGCACCAAGGCTGACATCAGCAGCGTGAACACTATCATGATCGGCATAACGACGTTCTTCGGATGGGCATCCATAACGACCAGCCACCTTGTCCTGAGGGAGATTACGCCCTTGCCAGGGATTTAAGGCGTTCGCAATCGCGGGCAGTGCTCAAATAAATACAAATACTACATGTAATCATATGGTGATTATGGTGATATAGGTGAGAATAACACCGGCGAAGTATGACGCGGAGTACGCGTGGCTGAGGAACGGGGAAGTGACACCAGTAAGGCGGACAGAGCCGAAGATCAGGGTCCGGAGGCAAGCCCGCGTTACAGATTCCTGGAGGATCGGCCGCCCTATGGTCATGGGATTGGTCCTCCAAGGCCTGGGAGCGGTGGTCCTGGGCGTTCTGGCGATGGACGGACACATGATCACCCTGCTGCCCCTGACGGCGCTGATCGGAGGAGAGGTCATTTTTATTTCCTCCCTGGGACATAAGGGAGAGCGTTCAGCGGGAGACCATTGAGATGACCAACGTTACCATCAGGGGGATCGACGACCAGACCTACCTCAAGTTCTCGGCCCGGGCCACCCTGGAGGGAGTGGCGATAGGCGAGCTCGCCACCAGGGCCATGAACGAGTACCTGGACAAGGACCAGGGCAAGATCTATCGCATCGGTAACCTGGAGGACATCGCCATAAACCGGAACGACCTGGAATCACTGGATGGGGCGGTGATACTCCAGAACATTGAACGCCTTACCTTGGAGGACGACCTGGACTGGAAACTGGTGAACGAACGGATCAGGTCCATCGAGAACGTGGAGATGCTGGTCTTGCCTAAAGGGATATCCAAGTTCCAGATGCTCACCAAGGCCAGGAACGTGGAGAAGATCCGTACCGCCTGAACGTAACGACATCGATTAATATCATCCACGGCCATGGACGGGCATGGTCGCGCTCACACCTGAGATGCAGGAGCTTTTCAAAGGAACCAAGTATTTCGCACTGGCCACCGCCTCCAAGGGGGGCGAGCCGAACGTGGTGCCGATAGGAATGGCCATCCTGATGGACCCGGAGACCATCTGGATCGGCAACCAGTTCTTCCATCAGACCTTGGCCAACCTGAAGGAGAACCCCCGGGTGGCCTTGCAGGTCTGGACCTTCGGCGTCCCTGGTTGTCTGAAGATCAAGGGCGACGTGCAGGTCGTGGAAAAAGGTCCGGACTACAACAAGATGTACAACATGGTCAAGGAGAGGAAGCCGAACCTGGAGTGCAAGGGCCTGGTCATCATGAAGATCACCGACGTCTTCGACTGCCGTTCCGGGGCGGAGGCGGGCAAGCGCCTTCTCTGAACTACGCCTTATCGGTGAAGGCCGGCTGTTTCAACGCCAGACGCACCGCGTCGATGAACATGATCAGGCCGATCAGCGCCAGGAAGAAGCCTAACAGCCAGCTGCCGTAGAACTCCACTGGCGGCGCCTTGGTCTCGCCCTGCGCGAACAGGGTGGCCAGTATCATCGGCACGAAGGCGAAGAAGCTCCGCGCCCAGATGCGCCGGTCCTGCACCGCCCAGACCGATAGGAGCGCGACGAGCATGATCCAGTAGCCGCCGTGCACCTTGGGATAGAAGGTGAAGAAGGCCATGAGCATCAGGGTGACGCTCTGCCACACGGGCATCTTCTTATAGTACGGGTAGAGGTAGGCGATGGCCATGGCCCCTCCCAGGATGGCCAGCTGCACGATGCTGGGCAGGTTCCACCCGCCCATGTACAGGAAGTGCCAGATGGAGTGGCCGCCGGTCGGCCTTCCCTCCTCGCCCAGGAAGTAGAAGTTCAAGAAGAAGGAGAAGTCGTCCCAGCACATGACCACGAAGGGCAAGGCGATAAGACCGGTAGCAAGCCCCAGGAACAGGACCGACGCGATCCGCCCTTTCCAATCCCGCTGCTGCAGGAAATGGACCGGGAACAGCAGGAGGGGGAACATCTTGGTCCACACGCCGACGCCGATCGCTGCGGAGGCGGAGCTCTGGCGCTTCAACACCATGAGCACCACGGCCAGCATGAAGATGAAGGCCACTATCGACTCGTCCTCCCCGGTGCCCGACTCCACGATGGTATACGGCGACAGCAGGACCAGCATGCCGGCGAGATAGGACTTGTTCTCGTCCAGGTGGCGCAGGCCCAGGTACAGCAGCGCGGTCAGAAGGAAGGCGAACAGCGAGAAGTAGGCGCTCCAGACCCAGTCGTGCTCAGCGCCCCCCAAGAGCTGACCGGGGACCAGCAGGTAGTTGATTATCGGCGGGGTCTCGGTGTGCACGTCACGATAAAGTAGTCCGCCGTCCAGGATGGTCTGCGTTCTTGCTCGATACACATCCATGTCCGGATGGCTTAGGTCGGGATCGATGGCCGCCATCAGGAAGGCGTTGTCCACCACGATCATGGTCCCGTAGACCAGCAGGGCGATCGCTCCATACAGCAGGAGCTTGCGTTCCGGTGAGAGGGAAGCTATCCTTCCCAGGAGCCTGTCGAAGCGCGCCGCCATGCTGGACATCTGCCACCCCTAATCCTTGCGGCGGAGGGCGGCGATCTCCTCCTTGTGGTCCTTCTTGAACTTGGAGAAGTCGCGCAGGGTGATGAAGGGTACGGTGTAGAACTTGATGTATGATTTTCCGGACGGACGGTCGTAATGGACGATCGGCACCTCGGCGATCTTCATGCCCTTGAGCGCGGCCAAGGGCAATATGAAGCGGTGCAGGCCCTGGTAACCCTCGGGGTCAAAGCCCATGGCCACCGCCTTCTCCCTGCGGAAGGCCTTAAAACCGCTGTTCTGGTCCTTGATCTGCAGCTTGAACTTGCGGCGGATTATGAACCTGTTGTACGTCCGGGATATGAAACGGCGGATGAAGGTGTCGGTGCGCTCCCGCCTCCAGCCGGTGACCACGTCGAACCCCTCGTCCATTTTGGACAGGAAAAGAGGTATCTGCTTGGGCTCGTACTGGCGGTCGGCGTCCATGATGATGACCACCTCGCCCTTGGCCTGCTGGAAACCGGTACGGATCGCATACGACCGGCCCAGGTTCTTCTCGTGATGCACCGCCCTGACGTTGGAATGGCCCTTGGCCAGCTGGTCGCAGAGCTCCCCGGAACGGTCGGTGCTGCCATCGTCTATGAGGAGCACTTCCCCGTCGATGTTCTTTTCAGCGTAGACCGCCAGGATGTCCTCGGTGAGCGGTCCCACGTTCCCTTCCTCGTTCTTGAGCATCAAGACGGTGGTGCACTTCAGTTAAATCCCCTCTGGTTATTGTCGGCCTCCTTGGCGGGGGAGGGCCGGACGCGCTGGTCTATGACCATGGCTAGCAGGCTGACCGGCACGGACAGCCAGATAGAGGTTATCGCGCTTAAAAGCCCTGCGGTCGCCGCCACGTGCGGGTCCAGCCCGCTGGCTGTGAACACCGCGGAGGACATGAGGACGTTGCCGCTTCCGGCGGTCAGCACCACCTGACTAAGGGATGCCAGGCTGGCGGAGGCGATCACCGCCACCAGCGACACGTGCACACCCAGAGCCTCGATGATCAGGTACAGCCGGACGATCTCATTGGCCCATATGACCGCGGTGAGCACGGCCGGCCAGACCAGCCGCTTCCAGCTGCCCTTGTAGCTGAGGGCCTCGTTGAAGGAGACCACGGTGTCCATCAGCTTGCCGGAGAGCTTGGCGCCCTTGTCCCCCTTGACGACCTTGGCGGTCAGCCTGGCTCCCCAGCCGCCCATTTTTAAAAGCAGCTTGGGACGCGCGAGGACGTAAATGAACAGCAGGTTGGCCAGTACCATCAGGGCCACCAGGAACATCAGGTACCCGCGGAACTCCTCCACGATGTGCGCAAGCAGCAGGAACAGGCTGGTGACCGTGAGGATGGTCAAGAAGGCGAAGTCCATGATACGCTCGGTGACTACTGAGGCCAGCCCCTTCCCGACGGCCACCCCTTTACGGGTGTTCATCTCGATTATGCGGGAGGTCTCGCCGACCACCCGGCCGGGAATGAGGTTGTTGATGGCCTGAGATAGGGAGAAGGCGGCGAAAATGGTGCGGAAGGAGATCTCGTATCCGGCGTGGCTCATCAGGACGCCCCAACGGTAGGCCTTGAACACCAGGTTGACCAGATAAAGAACGACCACCAGGGATATCAGTTCATATCTGATGTCCTTGAGGGCGACCCAGACCTCCTCCGGGTTCGAGGCCAGCACTACCAGTATAATGAGGGCGATCGAAACGCCCAGCCTTATCTTGGTGCCAAGGCTCATTCTCCCCGTGGTCCATCCCCTTCCCCGACCAGAACGGACCTGTCTGTCGTAGCGACGATCGGACCCGTTGGCTGGTTGATGACTAGGATGGACTTATATGAAATTTTGGTAAGTGCGATCGGGTTCAGCAACATGGAGAGCAACTAATGTAATGCTAAAGGTGCATAACGGGGGGATAGCATGCGCATACTGGTCATCTACGACACCGTCTCCGGGAACACGGAGAGGATCGCCCAGTTGATCGCCGAGGAGCTGGGCGTGTCCGGCCACCAGGTCTCCTGCCGCCGCCAATCCGTCTCTGGAGAGGAGGATTTCATGGGCGTTCCGCTATGGGTGATCGGCTCGCCGACCCATTGGGGCCGCGTTCCCTTCCGCTTCAACACCCTTCTGCGCAACGCTTTGAAGGACGCCGGGAACGATCACGCTTATGTCGCCTTCGATACGCGTTACGAGAAAGTGCACTCCAGCGCCGCTGACCGGATGCACCAGATGATGGTCAAGGGAGGACTGCGACCGTTGATGGGGCCTCAGCATTTTATCGTGGAGGGCAGTGAGCTGCGCCAGGGCGAGGAAGATAGGGCGAGGGAGCTCGGACGTACCATCGCCTCATTGCTCTAGCCCGTCCTCTGGATGGGGATCGTCCGTCACCACTTCCACGTTCGTGGAGAACAGCAGGAGGATGGCGCAGATTATGAACAGCGAGGAGAGCAGGAAGAGCGCCTCGTAGCCGAAGTACTGGGCCACCAGGCCGCCGAGGAGCGAGCCGGCTATGGTGGAAACACCGCGGACAGAGGAGTACATGCCCATGGACTGGCTGCGGAACGACCGGTAGGACATCCTGGCCACCAGGGAGTCTCCGGCCACGGCCAGCAGGGCCCAGCACATCCCGGCCAGACCGCTCAAGACGCACAACAGGGCCAACACGCCCCCTAGCTCCAGTGGAAGCAGGGTGACCAGGAAGAACGAGGGGAATATGAGCACGCGCAGTCCGAAGGCCAAGGCCTGGACCTTCCTTCCCCCGTACCTCTCCACCAGCATGCCGGCCTTGGAGTACAGAAGTGCGGACACGAACGAACTGGACAAATACACCGCGAACACCTCGGCGCTGCTCATGCCGACCTGGCGAGCGAGATAGGTAGGCAACGCCACGTAGAAGCACAGGAAACCAGTGAAGGCCAGGAACACCACCGCGTAGTACCGCCTGAGGTTGGACGGGAAGTTGCGAAGGCGGAGGTTCTTCTGGGACATCTCCACCACGTAGAGCAGGCGCTGCGGCATGAACCGGATCTTTTCCATAAGGTAGGAGGGGACCTTGAGAAGCTCGATCGGCGGAAACTGATGGCGACTGAGCTTCTCCAGCGGCTCTTTCATATAGCGCCAGCCCAGGAACACCGAGAGGAAGCCCAAGGCGCCGGCCAATATGAAGAGCGCCCGCATCGGATTGGCGTCCCCGTCCGAGGGGAAGGCCATCAGCCAAAGCGTTCCCAGCAGCAGCCCGATGACCCAACCTATGCCCCCGACCTTACTGAAGTCGCCAAGCCTTTTAGGCCACTCGTCCTTGCGGAAGCATTCCAGCACCATGACGGTGCCGACGGGGGCGATGGCCGCGCCCAGGAAACCGAAGATGAAGTTGGCGATGTAGTACTCGGAGATGCTCTGCGACAACCCCATGAGGATGAGCGAGAAGGCCACCCCCAGGAAACCGGCCAGAACGAACGGCACGCGGCGTTTGGAGGTGTCCGAAAGATTCCCCCACAGTATCCCAGCAGGGACCGAGGCCAAGGAGGTAGCTGCGCTGACTATGCCCACCTGGGCCACCGTGCCCTTCAATCCCTCGGTGATGAAGAGGGGTATCAGGGCGTTGGTGCTTCCTCCCGAGATGTTGTACGGAAGGAACGAGTAGTACCAGCGGTCATCCTTGAGGCGGTCCTTGGCCATGTTCAGAGGGGATTGTTAGCCCTGGTGGATAAACCCTGCGGTTCCACAAATGACGATGCCTATGCCGCTCCCAACAGGACGGCCATCGCCACCGACAACAGCACCGCCAGGGACACCAGTACGAACTTGCGGTCGCGTTCCCTGATGAACACGCACAACGCCCCGATGACCCTGGCCAGCGGAGTGATGATGAGCA
>Ga0116144_10006591_pt1 | contig 10075 bp, 9 predicted proteins | sample AD_UKC035_MetaG_FD_89746 | JGI IMG/M metagenome (GOLD analysis project Ga0116144, IMG submission 89746) | Active sludge microbial communities of municipal wastewater-treating anaerobic digesters from USA - AD_UKC035_MetaG | ecosystem: Engineered > Bioreactor > Anaerobic > Digestate | place: USA...
GTGACCATCTGGAAAAACCTATGGAGAAACAGAGGTTTCTGGAAATCATTCAGGATACCTGTGTCCACAGAAAAGGGAAAGTAATCATTCCGGCGTTCAGTCTGGGCCGCACCCAGGAGCTCGTCTATTTGCTCGATCAGATTGAGCATGAAGGTTTGTTGCCTGATATTCCCGTATATGTGGACAGCCCTCTCGCAGTCAATGCCACCGAAGTGTTTAGGGCTCATCCGGAATGTTTTGATTATGAATTGCATCAGTATATTCTGAAAAATCCGGATCCCTTCGGATTCAACAGACTCTATTACATCCATGACGTGGAAGAATCCAAAAAATTAAATGATTCAAAAGAGCCTTGCATCATTATTTCTGCCGCAGGTATGATTAATGCAGGCAGGATCAAGCATCATGTTTTCAACAATGTAGACAAAGCACAGAACACCATACTTTTTGTTGGGTATTGCTCACCGGGCACACCGGGTGCCATCCTGAGGGAAGGTGCAGAATACATCAAGATGTTTGGATCGATCAAAAATGTCAATGCCAAGATCGAAATAATGGATTCGTTTTCTGCACACGGGGACAGAATGGAGATGCTTCATTTTTTGCAGAATCAAAAGAATACATCAGTCAAAAATTTCCTGGTGCATGGAGAAAATGAATCTAGGGAAGCCTTCAAGACCCTTTTGGAAGGAAACGGCTTCAATCCGGTTCATTTACCAGAACTTGGAGAAGTGGTAAAAATATAAAATTGGATCTGGACTAGCCTTCCTGCTTCAGTTCGGATCATTGACCGATGTATCGCACAGGGTCTTCGGGTTTCTTGCCTTTCCAGATTTCAAAATGAAGTTCGTGTTCTCCGTCACCGGCAGGACGGCAGGTCCCGATATGGCTTCCAGCCTGAATTTTCTCACCTGGTTTGACCAATACTTGTCTTAGATTTGAATACACCATGTACAGGTCTGCCTGCCTGGTCATGACGATATAACTGCCATTGGGCATTTCCCGGATTTGTACCACCTCAGCATCTTTGGCAGCAGAAACAAACTGGTTCCTGGATCTTATGTCCACACCATTGTTCTTGATCCGGAGATTCTTGTTGTTGGGGTCAGACTGGGTTCCAAAGCGCGTAATGACCAGACCATCGTTCAAAGGGAAAGTCCACCCCGCTGAACGGGATTGAATGTTTTCCAGAACTGAAATTTTTTCAGGGGGACTGGCCTTGATGCCGCTGTTGATAATGGATTCGAGCTTGTTCATTTCAGACTCGTAATGCCTGATCTGGTTTAGGTAATCCTTTTGTTTTGATTCCGAACTACTCACGAGTCGCTTTTGTTCTTCCAGGTCTTTTTGCAGTTTCAGAATTTCGCTGTCCTTTGAACTCAAAAGATTTTTCTGCTCCTCTATTCTTCTTTCTATTTCCTTTCTCCTTTCCAGAACGCTCAATTGAGATTTACGAAACTCTTCGTATTTTCTTTTCCTTTCCCTGTTGAGTTGCTCAGTCCACACCTGATGCAGAACGATCGGTTGAAGATCGGATGCACCGCTGACACCATAGGAAGGATTGACGGACTGCTGGTACATCCATTTTTTTCTGAGAATGGCATAGTATTCTTCTTTAAGGCGATCCAGTTTTTCAAGACTTTCCCTGTGCTCGCTTTGAAGTTTTGCAAGTTCTTTCTGGAGTTCTGCGAGATCGAGGTTTATGGTACCCAGCAATTCTGTTCGGTTGGCTACCTGTTTTTGCAGGATCTGTATGTTTTTCCAGGCTGATGCCTGATCGCTGAGACTCTTTCTTAAAATCTCTTCTGTTCGGCCGAGTTGTTTTTTGAGAAGGTTTTTCTTTTCTGCAGGCAGCTGATTCTGGCCATTCAGGATGAGCATACTGCCCAACCAAAAAAGAAAACTGCGCAAAAGGCTCCCTGAAGATTCAGATGCAAAATTTCTCATAGCATTTTATCGCGGGTATAATGGGAAGGGATGTTTATTTTAAAAGCAGGATGGGGATCTTCTTTGATCTCTGACCAGTTCAGACGCATGGACAGGAAGTCCTCCCCTTTTCTAAAATTTATCTGCCAGAGCTGAGGTATTTTTTTATCAGCAAAGGATGAATATCCATTGACCCTGGCCTGAAACAAGGCACCCTGACCGTTGAATTCAGTCAAAACAGGATGGTAGCCCCTGGATCCAAATATGCTGCTCCATTTCAGGCCCATCGTATCTGCAGAGAGCATGATATTTCCTTCGCTCATTTTATCCAGCTTGTACTGGAATCCATCGGGAAGACAGCTGCCCCTGAGCAGCAGGTCTTGCAGGCATTCGAAACTGCCCGTGCTGGTGTATTGAGCTGCCCATTTTTCGACTGCAACGCGGTCCCACAAATGGTTGATCCGGTCCAGCAGGGTGACACTGTCCATTCCTATCTGTATTCTGGAAACTTCAAAGCCGAATTTTCGCACAGCAATCTGTATCAGACTGTCTTTTTTCCAGATGAGTTGCACCTGCACCGATCCGCTGTAATCCGGATGATCGATGTCAGCCGAACCCTTGAAAAGCAAAGCTTGCCACGCACCTTCTACCTTCGTACTGGATATAAGCGACGCTGCATCAGCTGTTCTGGATAGATCCCCATTTGCCATCCCTTTTTTGGAACTGGAACAAGAGGATATTCCAAGCAGACTGCAGACCAGAAAGAAGAATATCAAAAATCTGTAGATCATTAGTCTAGTTTCAAATTATCGGGATTGAAGATATGGGGTTCTTCGGAAATGGCTCTCGCCTCTTCCAGTAGTTTTCGAGACTGATCCGTGTTACCTAGTTTGTGGTAAATTTTTGCGGCTAGAAGATAATTGTCTACTGATTTTCCCAGGGTATTTGAAAGACAGACATCGATTTGATTGGCAGCCTCCCTGAAATTTCCACGAATCAGCATTATCTCTGCCAGGATGCGGCTGTAGTGATATACAGGCAGTTTGGATTTTTTGATTTCCTCCATGGTGCTGACTTCGTAAGGCTGACCGGTTCTGGCCTTGTGCAAAAGCAATTCAGCTTGTACGTAATCTCTGGAATCTGCAATTTCCAGAGCCTTATTCCAGCTTTGTTCCGAACCGGACTGATCCTTGAGGACTGCCTGTATTTTGGCCAGCAGGACCAGGCCACTCGCCCTTCTGATGTCCTGTTTTCGAGCCATGATCAGATACTGGTTGATCTGATCTTTTGCCTCATTGGTTTTTTCGTTGCGGTAAAAGGCTTCTGCCAGTGCAAAATAGGGATAGGCCTGATTGGGATAGAGTTCAAGAACCTGATTGGCATATCGAATCAGGCTGTTCCAATGATTGAGCTGGTACAGGGTGAATAAAAGATGATCCCATACACTATAAGGCACCTGCCCCAGGCTGCAAGACTTTTTGTAATAGCCGGCTGCAGGTAATATTTGATTGGTTTGAAAGCAGATGTCTCCCATCAATGCATAAGGCTTGGGATCTCCCGGATATACCTCAGACAGGAGCCTCGCTTTCTGAAGCAGTTGTTGTACCTTTTCAGAGGGGCTGTTTTCATTCAGATCCTGGGTGGCAGGGATCAGGGATTGTATTCCCTCATCCAGCGACCATTCCCGCGACTTTATTTTTTGTTCAAATTGCTCTGCATCGGCCTCTTTGTTTACGGGCTCTTCAGCGGGCCTCAACAGAGGGTGATCTGGTTGTACAGCCCTCAGGCGATCCAGTGTTTGACTGTATTCGCGGGTCTTCCCTTGTTTTTGGTAGATCTCTGCGAGCGCTGTATAGAGTTCGGTGTGTCTGGGATAATCTCCGATCGATAGGTTCAGGGATTCAATGGCCTGCTTCGTTTTGTTTTGAAGCAGAAGTAAATCGACCTTCCTCAGAATAAGTGCCGGGACCGGTCCGAACACCTGGTGTGCCAAATCCATCATATGCAGGGCCTGCACTGGTTTTTCTGCTCTCATATAATAGAGAGCTGCATTTTCGTAAAAGTTGTAATTGTTGGCTTCCAGCCGTGCAAGTTGCTGGTAACATGCGGCTACCTGATCATTGCGGCCCGTTTTTTCGAGCAGGTTGGCCTTCATTACCAGAAACCACTTGTTTTCAGGTTCCGCTTTAGTGCTTATGTCTATGCAGATCAGGGCTTCTTCCATCCGGCCGGACTTGGCATAAATCCGGGCCAGATAATAATTTGCCGTGCCGCTCACACCGGGTTCATAACGGAGTTTTTCGAGAATGGCAATCGCTTTTTCGGGATTGCCAATCTGCTCCTCCTTCATTGCATCGATCAGGTTCGATTCGTATTCCTGAGTCTTATTGGGCTCTTGGGCATGCAGCTCCGGACTGAATACCAGTAAGGTCGCGAACACAAGCCCTGACATCCAGATGGCAGTCCTTTGGAGCAGGGGTTTATAGGATTTACAGTTCATTGTTTTGGCGAATTGGATCGGATCAGGATGTAACGAAAGTTTCTGTTTGAAGATTTTAATCCACCACCGTCACTTTCAGCATATTGGTCCTGAGTTTCCGGTGCAGAGGGATGGTGCCGGTGTTCACTATGTGGTCTCCGCATTGTACTTTCCCATCCCGCTTCAAAATCTCCACGGTGTCGTCAATGGTATCGTCAGTCGAACTCATTTTGTCGTAGAAGTAGCAACGAACGCCCCAGACCAGACTCAGGGTACTGAGCATGTGATGGGCACTTGAGAAAATATAGATGGGACACGGAGTACGGTAGGAAGATATTTTAAATGCCGTAAAGCCTGAAACTGTCAACCCCACGATGGCTTTGGCACGGATTTCCTCAGCTGTCTTGGCAGCATTGAAGCAAACCACATCCGACAAAAAGGTCGAGGACTTGTCCGAAAGTTTGGGTTTTCTTCTGTTGAGGGTACTGAAATGATGCTCTGCTTCTGAAATGATCTTATTCATGGCTTCCACCACCAGACCGGGATGTCTGCCTACGGAGGTTTCTGCACTGAGCATCAGGGCATCGGTCCCATCCAAAACCGCATTGGCCACATCGGTGACCTCTGCCCGTGTGGGGGAGGGATTCTGGATCATGCTGTCCATAAGCTGAGTGGCGACGATCACGGGTCTTGACCTTTGAATGCACTTGGCGATGATCATCTTTTGGATGGAAGGCAGTTTTTCGATGGGGATTTCCACTCCCAGGTCACCCCTGGCCACCATGACCGCATTGCTTGCTTTGATGATGGAATCAATGTTTCGAATGGCTTCCGGCTTTTCAATTTTGGAAATGACCTTGGCAGGATGTCCTGCTTTGCGGACGCGTTCGATCAGATCTTCCACATCCTCTGCCTTACGGACAAAACTCAGAGCGATCCAGTTGACAGGTTGCCTAAGTATAAAATCCAGATCGGCCAGATCCTTTTCAGTCAGGGAAGGCAGGGATACCTGAGTATCGGGCAGGTTGACGCCCTTGTTGGAAGACAGGATACCTCCATACAGGGTCCTGAGTCGCACCGTGTCCTTTCCATTGGTGTCCTCCACTTCGAACACCAGCTTCCCATCATCTACCAGGATTTTCTCTCCGCGACGCACGTCCCGGGCAAAGTGATCGTAGCTCATATAGACCTGATCCATGGTTCCGATACATTCCTCGTCCTTGAAAGTAAGGATATCACCGGGATTCAACATCAGGGCATTGTCCTTGATGGCCCCGATCCGGAGTTTGGGCCCCTGGAGGTCAGCCATTACCTACATGGGTATTCAGGGACTTATTGATTTCCCGGATATGTCGGATCACCTCACCATGCTGTTCGTGGGTCCCATGGCTGAAATTCAATCTAAAAACCGATATGCCCTTGATCACCAGTTCTTTAAGAGTTTCATAGGAGCTGGAAGCAGGCCCCACAGTGGCTATGATTTTGGTGTTGTGATAAGGCATTGAGACTATTTTTAGGCCATGAATAAACAAAGACAACAATCCGGCAAGGGTACCCGGTTCAGAATATAAACAAAAATTTGTCCGAAAGATATATCCAAGGAGTTAGGGAATCATTAATTTTGCGTCCTTGTTTAAAAATAAACTCATTTAAAAATGTCAACAATAGCAGAAAGGGTCAAAAAGATCATCGTGGATAAGTTGGGCGTAGACGAAGCAGAAGTGACCAACGAGGCCAGCTTCATCAATGATCTGGGCGCTGATTCATTGGACACCGTTGAACTGATCATGGAATTCGAAAAGGAATTTGACACTTCCATTCCGGACGATCAGGCAGAAAAGATCCAGACCGTAGGCAATGCCATCGAGTATCTGGAGGCAAACTGCAAATAAGCGGTTTTCTTTTCGGACTTAGCCGTATCTTTAGCGGGTCAATCTGGGCGCATTCACGTCAGGTTGGCGTATTTGAATTCAACCATCTTTATTTATGAGGCGAGTTGTAGTTACTGGTATTGGCGTTTTGACACCCATCGGAAACAACCAGCAAAGCTATTTGGAAGGTTTGAAGGAGGGCGTTTCAGGCGCTGCTCCGATCACCAGGTTCGATGCATCCCTGTTCAAGACCAGGTTTGCCTGTGAGCTCAAGGGCTTTAATGTCGAAGAGCACCTGGATAAAAAAGAAGCCCGCAAGCTGGATCCTTTTTCACAATACGCCCTTGTGGTGGCAGAAGAATGCATGAAGGACTCCGGTGTGGAAATGGACAAGGTCAACAAACTCAGGTTTGGCGTGATTTGGGGCAGCGGAATCGGTGGTTTCTACACATTGGAAAACGACATTTCAGAAGCTGCCTTGCTCACGGGCGCGCCCAGATACAGCCCTTTCCTGATTCCCAAACTGATTTCCGATATCGCTCCGGGCCATATTTCCATCAAATATGGACTGATGGGTATCAACTATGGTACGGTTTCAGCCTGTGCCTCCTCCAGTCATGCCATTTCCAATGCATTCGATTACATCCGGCATGGCAAGGCAGACCTGATGATCACGGGTGGCTCTGAAGCTGCCATCACCAAGGCGGGTGTAGGTGGCTTCAGCAGTATGAAGGCACTCAGCGAAAGAAATGACGATATGGCCTCTGCATCCCGTCCTTATGACAAAGATCGGGACGGATTTGTGCTGGGAGAAGGCGCTGGTGCTATCTTGCTGGAGGAATACGAACATGCCCGCGCACGAGGTGCAAAAATTTATGCCGAACTGATCGGTACGGGTCTTACAGCAGATGCCTATCACATTACCGCTCCCCATCCGGACGGTCTCGGTGCTCAGGGAGCTATGGAGCTGGCCCTGTCAGAGGCAGGCCTGAAACCGGAAGATATCCAGTATGTGAATACCCATGGTACTTCCACTCCACTGGGTGACATAGCGGAAGTAAAAGCGATTCAGAAAGTTTTCGGCGAGCATGCCTACAAACTCAACATCAGCTCCACCAAATCCATGACGGGACACCTTCTTGGAGCCGCCGGAGTGATTGAATGCATTGCCGGTATTTTGGCGCTCAACCACGACTTTATTCCACCTACCATCAATCATTTTACCGACGATCCAGAACTCGACCCGGGCCTCAACTTTACTTTTAACAAGGCGCAAAATCGCCGTATTGATGCTTTCCTCAGCAATACCTTCGGCTTTGGCGGTCATAACAGTTCCGTGATTTTCAAAAGATGCTAGGGTACATTTTCAGGATCGTAAAAAGAGCCAATCTCAAATATTTTTCAAGAGATAAGTTTTTTGCTGAAAGACTCAGGGAGATCATCGGCTTCACGCCCTCCAATCTTTACCTTTTTAAACTGGCCTTTTTCCATAAGTCCACCCTCAATAATATGAATGGCTCCAAGGCCGTGGTCTATCAATCCAACGAAAGATTGGAATATCTCGGCGATGCCCTGCTCAGTTTTGTGGTAGGAGAATATCTCTTCAATACCTATCCCAAGGCGGACGAGGGTTTCCTGACGAAAATGCGATCAAAGATCGTCAAGAGAAAAACCTTGAATGAGTTGGCCGTTAAAATGGGGCTCGACGGGATGATGGCCGAATTTAACCAAACGTCTATTTCTTCATCCATGTTGGGCAATGCACTGGAAGCGCTCATCGGAGCTATCTACCTTGAAAAGGGTTTTGAATTTGCCCGGCATTTTGTTTTGCGACGAATTCTGAAACGTTATATCGATATTGCAGTCCTGGAGTCATTTGACGACAATTTCAAAAGCCAGCTTCTGGAATGGTGTCAGAAACACAGCAAGGAAATTGATTTCCGCATCATTTCCAAATACAAGACAGACAAACGGGATCGCTTCAAGGTCGGAGTCTTCATCGACGGAGAGGAAATCGCATCTGCTGAGGATTACAATAAAAAAAGCGCAGAGCAAATTGCTGCTGAGATCGCCCTGGCCACGCTCAATATTTAATGTCTTAAAATCTTGGCCATGATCCTGGATCGGGTAGAGCGGCTGTCAAAAGACAGGAGAGACAGAATTTATCAGGGCACCGATCTCCTGGACAGCTGGATCCGTCAGCTGTTGTCCCAGGGTACTGAAGTTTTGCGAAAAGATCCCCATAGGATTGAAGACATGGCTACCCGTGCGGTCGATTATGGCATGCCGGCAGTAGGACGCAGACTGAGACTGATCCCTCACAGAATGAGCCAGGATCTTCATTGGTCTGATTTTGTCATGGAGGAGATTGCCTATCTGCTACTGGTCATTCGCGCAGTGCGTTCCTCTGCTTCAGAATCATTGGTCCATCCGGAAGATCTGATGACCGCTTTGGGCGTGAGCCTCAGGAAACAAGATGTGATCAACCACACCGAGCCAGTGGAGGATGACTGGCTTTATTTGGGCAGCAGAAAGGAGACCGAAGAAAATATCCTGGTGAGCCGAAATTGGTTTTTCGGTCTTAATCACCAGAGGTATGCTCTGTTTCTGGAATTTCAGGTCAACCGTTTTGTCAAACTTCGCCAATTTAACCTGGGTAAAATGTACTACGGATATGTTCACTTTTACCCGTCCGCCATTCCCCTTCGGGTCACCGGCATTCCGGAAGCCGATCGTCCCATTCCTTCTACCGTTTCTTTCAAGCCGCATATTGTCCGGGATTTTCAGGAAATAGCATCAAAGGCATTTATGGCCAATCCCTTCATCAGACATATGCCTGCCTGTCTCGCACGTGCCCGTGTATACAGTTCCGCGGAGGGTGCTTTTTTGGCAGATGATTCTGGTGCAGGACTAGTACTGGATGCAAAACCAGAAATTTTGCAACGCACCAGGGCTTATTGCATGGATCGGGAACTAATCCTGCTGGGGGAATATCTGGACAAACATTTCACCCCCATTTCTGTTTTCTCGCAGGGCTTTATCGAAAAAATCTGAATTTTGGATTCACTGACACAAATGGTATTGGGTGCAGCTTGCGGTGAGGCCGTATTGGGCAGAAAGATTGGGAACAAGGCCATGATCTGGGGGGCGGTAGGCGGCACCATACCCGATCTGGATGTAATGTCCAATGCATTTATGGATGGTCTCGATGCATTGATGTTCCACCGCGGGCCCATGCATTCCCTGCTTTTTGCCGCACTGGCTCCCTTCCCCCTTGCCTGGTTGGTGATGAAGTTTTATGATGCAGGCTGGTACAATTTAAAATCATACAGGCGTGTGGGATTTATCAGCGCCCTCGTTTTCTTTTTACTTGTCGGTTTTGCCCTGCAAACCGCCTTTTTACTTTTTGCCGGAAAAGCAGGTCTGGTATGGTTGCCTTTGATCCTTTTTTCCTTGTTTCTGATCATTCGCAGAATGCGTAAAGACTACCTGGGCCGGGATCAGGAATTTCCACAGGCAAGCTATAAGGACTGGGTATTGCTGTTTTTCTTTTCCATTTTTACACACCCCATTCTGGATGCCTTTACCACTTTTGGCACTCAATTGTATTGGCCATTTTCGAATACCAGAGTTTCCTTGTCCACCATCTCGATTGCAGATCCAATTTATACCCTGCCGTTTTTATTTTCCGTCGTTTTGTGTGGATTTTATCCACGAGGGGCCAGGGAGCGCAGGTTCGCTGTGTGGACTGGAATTGCAGTCAGTACGCTTTATATCTCAGCTACCGGCATCACCAAAA
>Ga0116144_10006603_pt1 | contig 10066 bp, 9 predicted proteins | sample AD_UKC035_MetaG_FD_89746 | JGI IMG/M metagenome (GOLD analysis project Ga0116144, IMG submission 89746) | Active sludge microbial communities of municipal wastewater-treating anaerobic digesters from USA - AD_UKC035_MetaG | ecosystem: Engineered > Bioreactor > Anaerobic > Digestate | place: USA...
GTATGTGTATCTATAATACTTAGTGTACAATATCCACTTATGCCAAGTATTAAAGCTGGAAACATACGCAAAGGTACCCATATTCGGTTTAAGAATCAGCCGTATTTAGTCACGAAAGCAGACTTTACTAGCCCAGGTAAGGGCTCGGCGTTTATGCGCTGCCGGCTGAAGAGCTTACAAACGACGAGCACAGTTGAATTTACTTTTAAGTCTAATGAAACAGTCGAAGAATTAGATATTTCGAGTGTCAAAATGCAGTATTTGTATCATGATGCTGATGAAGTAGTGTTCATGAATCAACGGAACTATGAGCAAGCCAGCGTCCCAATTGGTTTGCTGGAGGATCAACTACAACTACTACTGCCAGAAATGGAAGCCTATGTTTTGCTATTTGAGGACAAACCAATAGGAGTGAGTCTGCCAACGAAAATTACCATGACGGTGGTACGGGCTGATGATGCGGTGGCAGGTGATACCGTTGGTCAAGCCAAAAAAGAAGCTGAAGTAGAAACAGGTTTATTGGTTCAGGTGCCCCTATTCATCAAAAAAGGTGAAAAAATCATCGTTGATACTGCAACAAAGCAATACGTTTCTAGGGCGTAAGTTACTAAAAAATCCCGCTTGGGGCGAGATTTTTTAGTCTCAGAACGTAGCTCCCGGTGAGGAAGAACCTTCTGAGGTATCGTCATTATAACAAATAGTATAAGTAAGTCAATGACGATAATAATAGCTCTGTTGTAGAATCAATTAATGTCGCTTTTTCAGCAAATTGTTTCAGATTTACAATCACGAGCTAATCCAGAGAAAAAACTCGTACTTCAACGTTTTTTTAAGACCGCTCCTGGTCAATATGGTGAAGGAGATGTTTTTTTGGGTGTGATAGTGCCAGATCAGAGGATAGTAGCCAAAAAGTACTATCAAGTGGCAGATTTTGGTGTGGTGGAAAGACTTTTAGCTAGTCCAATCCACGAATATCGGTTAACAGCATTAATTGTGTTGACCTACCAATTCCCGAAGGTAGAATTAGAAAAAAAACAAGCATTATTCGATTTTTATTTGGGTCAAACTGCAAAGATAAACAACTGGGATTTGGTTGACTTATCAGCACCAAATATAGTTGGTGAGTACATGTTGGCGACAAAACTGGATATGGAGCGACTGCTTCAGTTGGAGCAGTCTCCCCTACTCTGGGAACGTAGAATCAGTATTATTTCTACTTTGGCTTTTATCAGAGCGGTAAAGAAAGGCCGAGTTGGTAGCGAATGGCTGCAACCTCCTTTGATACTGGCGGAAAAACTGCTTGCAGATAAGCATGACTTGATGCACAAAGCAGTGGGATGGGTATTGCGCGAAGTCGGCAAAGCCGACGAGCGCGTATTACGAGAATTTTTAGAAAAGTATTCAAGTGTGATGCCCCGAACTGCGCTACGCTACGCAATTGAGCGATTGGATGAAGAATCGAGACAAAAATACTCAAAGAGATGACTCACTTATCAGAGGAGAATTGCCACTGCATCGCGTAATTTTGCGGCCAATTCGAAATCAAGATCTTTTGCAGCCGCACTCATCTGTTTCTTTAGTTGCTTTATGAGCTTCTTTTTTTCCTCTGGCGTGTAGTTTTCTGGGTGTATTTCATTGAGATCGAGTCGCTCACGTTCCGTCAAATAGATTGATACGCTATGTTTTGTTTGGTTTTCTTCCTTTTTCTTACGATTAACAATCATGTCGGTTCTAATTGGTTTGTTGATCGATTCTGGAGTGATCCCGTGGGTTTGGTTGTATTGTTGCTGAACCTGTCGGCGACGTTGGGTTTCTTTGATGGCGCGCTGCATTGAACCGGTTAGATTTTTGGCGTAGAGAATTGTGTGTCCTTCTAGATGACGGGCAGCGCGCCCCATGGTTTGAACAAGCGCAGTCTCCGATCGTAAAAAACCCTCTTTATCCGCATCAATGATGGCCACCAGACTGACTTCTGGCAGATCAAGACCCTCTCTGAGCAAATTGATGCCGACCAACACATCATACTTACCTTCCCGCAGTTCTCGTAAAATATCACTTCGATCAAGCGTTTCAATGTCAGAATGTAGATAGGCCACCTTTGGCATTTCATTCAGCTCAACCAAGACGACCTTCTCAGTCGTAGACTTTGGTTGATGTTGGAGGTGGGCAAAATAGATAGGATTAATGGGTCCAATCTCAATTTGTTCGATTGGTAATTGTTCACCTCGCCATACCACGGATTCTGAGTCTACTTGATTGGACTCTATCAAATCATTGTTTGCTTGTTGTTTGGCGCGTGCGCTCTGCCAGAGCGCGCGCACTTTCTCTTCCGTGTTTAAGTATTCAGTCAACGCCTCAGCCATTTTTTTTGTTAATGTCGTGACCAAAACCCGCTGACCTTTCATTTTGCGTTTAAGAATTTCAATCACTAAATCCTCAATCTGATTTTCTGCATCACGAAGCTCAATGGTGGGATCCAACAATCCAGTGGGTCGAATCAATTGTTCAACTAATTTTCCCCCAGCCGCCTTGATTTCTGTACTTGCAGGTGTAGCTGAAACCGCCACCATGAGCGGTACCCGTGCGTCAAATTCATCAAACCTGAGCGGTCGGTTATCTAGCGCACTTGGTAACCGAAAACCATATTCAATTAAAGTTTTTTTCCTCGCTTCATCACCGCGATGCATGCCAGTAATTTGTGGAATTGTCATATGACTTTCATCAACGATAGTGAGAAAACCATTGGTGTTAAATTGTCTGGCATTTTCTGCAAAGTACTCAAGTAATGAAAATGGTGGATCGCCTGGCTTACGATTATCAAAATAGCGGGAATAATTTTCAATCCCGTTCACGAACCCAAATTGCTCGATCATCTCTAAGTCATATTCAACTTTTTGTCTGAGTCTGAAGGGCTCAACTACCTTGCCCTGGGCTTCAAGTTTAAGGATTTGGTCTTTTAAATCAATTCTGATTTGTTCAACCGCGGTTTTCTGTGAAACTGGATCGATGACGTAATGTTTGGCTGGGTATAAAACATACTCATATTTATCTGGTTTTTGTTGTTCTGTAATAGGTAGTGGTTTACCCGAAACTGGGTCTATCCAGGCTATATGTTCAATTTGGTTTTCCAAAATATCGATCCGCATGGCCTTGTCTTCGTAGGCTGGCCAGACCTGAATGGAATCACCTCGTAACCGATACATTCCCCGAAACAAATCGGTTTCAGTCTGATCGTATTGTAAATTTTCCAATTGCAGCAACAGGGTTCTCTTTTGAATAATTTCACCCTCAGCAATCCTCAGAAGGTATCTGCCGTATTCGACTGGAGAACCCAAGTTATAAATACATGAGACTGAAGCTACAACGATGGCATCTCTTCGCGTCATTAAGTTTGTGGTGGTGGCCAAACGAAGTCGATCGATTTCTTCGTTGATTGTTGCTTCTTTTTCTATGTAGGTATCGGTGCTGGGGATGTAGGCTTCGGGTTGGTAGTAATCGTAATATGAAACAAAATAACTCACCGCGTTATCTGGAAAGTAATCCCGAAACTCTTGGTAGAGTTGAGCAGCCAGCGTTTTGTTGTGAGCAATTACCAATGTGGGTAATTGTGTTTGCTGAATTACATTAGCCATGGTGAAGGTTTTGCCTGAGCCAGTCACGCCAAGTAACACCTGGCGTTTTTTGTGATCTACAATACCTTTCACCAGCTGTTTAATTGCAAGCGGCTGGTCACCAGTTGGCTGGTAGTTTGATTTAAGATTAAATTTCATATTTAAAGTGTTTTGCGCTGATGTATTGTATGATAGCACCCATGAAAGTGACGCCAATAAAAACCAGTATTGTGAAACCTCATGATGACCTAGAAGCGTTTCTATCAGCCCACACACCCAAACTTGTCGAACGGAGTATTTTATCAGTTACAAGCAAGATTGTGGCGTTGTGTGAAGGGCGGGTTGTGCCAAAAATTAGCGGTGAGAAAGAGGAAAAACATCAAATAGCTCGTCAAGAGGCTGAAAAATACTTGGATCCCAACGGATCAAAATATAATTTGATGCTCACCATTAAGACTGGAGTAATGGCTGTTAACGCCGGAGTAGATGAATCCAATGTAGACCCAGATCACTATGTTTTATTACCTGCGAATTCATTTTTGTCGGCAGAAAGAATCTGGTACTGGGGACGAAAGTATTTTAAAATTAAAGAATTCGGAGTGATCATTACTGACAGTCGCACTGTCCCACTTAAGTGGGGTGTTTTAGGCACAGCCTTGGGATATTGTGGTTTTGTTGGTCTGCGTAATGAAATTGGTAAGCCAGACTTGTACGGTCGGCCAATGCATATGACGCAAGTGAATAACGCGGAGGCTTTGGCAGTTACTTCCGTATACATTGGAGGCGAAACAGCAGAATCTCAACCCCTAGTTTTAATTGAGGATGTGCCGCAAATACAATTTACTCAAACCCCCCCATCGGTTAGAGAACAACGATCGTTACATATTAAACCTGAGGAAGATGTCTATTGGCCGATCATCTCTAAAGCGGATTGGCTTGCGGGAGGTAGCAAATCATGACGTTTCTTTTTGTTTTCGCTCACCCGGACGACGAGACCGTAGCTTGTGCTGGAACGATCCACAAGCTGGTCAAAAGTGGGTACAAAGTAATAGTTGTTTCAGCAACTAATGGTTCGGCTGGTCAAGTCACTCAAGCAGTTCAGAAACCACTGGCTTCAAAATATCGAGGAGATCTTGGAGCATTGCGTGAAGCTGAATTTCACAAAGTGTGCAAACACCTGGGAGTCTATCAATCTCAATTACTACAATTCGCTGATGGTCAAATAACGAATGAAGAGGTTTGGGGGGAGCTCACCACAAAAATTGCTGAACTAATCAATTACCATCGGCCAGAGGTTCTAGTTACCTTTGACCACTCTGGTTGGTATTACCACCTTGATCACGTGGGTGTTTCCATTGCCACCACCCTAGCCTTCCATCAAACAAAATCACCTCAACTACTGCTTTTTTCTAATTTCCAGCCTCAGCAAAACCGGTGGCAGTATGTTTTTCCGGATCCCACTTTGTCTACCCATCAAGTGGTCGTGGAAGATGTTGAGCACAAACTAAAGGCATTACAAATACATGAATCTCAAGATTTGGAGGTGGTGAAACAGCACATTCTCTCCCAATCGCCACATGTGGAAAATTACCAACTTGCCTTTTTTAAAGATAATACCAACGATCTAATCGAGAAGATCAGAACTATTTTTCAGGTAATCTCGAAGTAAATAAATAACCTCTACGCTTGTTGAAATAGTTGGCTGTTACTCTACTTCTCGTGGGGGCGCAAGTGGTCTTGAACCTAGTTTGAGCAACCTGGTTTACGGGTTCGATTCCCGTCGCCTCCACGAAAAATTGAAAAGTGACTCTTGTTTTTTTATAATTTTTTGAGATAGTAAATGTGCTCAAACTAGGTAAATCAAGCCACATTGAAATCAGTCGGAAAGTCCCGCTTATCGCGGGATTTTTTGTTTCTAAGTAACTCACTGTTATTTAATTGAGAAACTCAAATCGTAAATTGGTTTTGGTATACCGCCAAGTCTAAATTTGTACTCTTCGTTACCTCTTAAAAAATCATAGAGGGTTCTACCGTTTTCAATTGCGTCTTTGATTGTGTAAGCAGTCAAAACTTGACCAGGACTAAGACTGGAAAAATCGGGATTAAAACCGGAGTTGTACAAATCGTAATGACCGCCATAATCAAAAATCAGCATGGCGGCAATTGGTTTTGTATGTCTACCGATTGACAGAAAAAATAGTTTGAGCCACCCACGTCTTGCCAGCACTGGAAGTAGTTGTTCAAAAAACGCTTTGTGATGTGGATCCCAAAAATCTCTTTTGGTCTCGCTTGATTGTTGATGTAGTTCAATAAAAAGCGAAACAGCCTGTGTGGCCGCATGTTCTTCAGAAATGCATTGATACTCAACATCTTCAGATGTTTCGATTTTTTTCCACTTACGTTTAATTTCTTGACGTTGTTTCCGATTAAGGTTGTTTAGGTAGGAATCCCATGTGTTTGGCAGTTGAATTTGGGGACAGACTGCCTGCTCGGTGGTTGAGAGTTTTTCTTTACCACTGAATAATTTTGGAAGCTGGATTAAAGTTGGCGAATCTTTTTGGATGCTACATAAAGAATATGAGGCTTGATTAATTGATTTTAACTCATCAAATAGTACTTGATAAACCAATTCTTTATAGTTTTTATGCACAATAAAATCTAGATAATCACTTACATCTTTACAGCCGATGAAGTTATACACTCCATCATCAACAAACAGTGGTGCCAACCCAACTAATGTTCCAGAATCTGAACGAACACTGATGATGTGTAATTCTCCCCTACCGAGTGTTTGCCACCACACAGATTGATATTCAGGTGTTAAAAAAATTTCATTTACTACTGAATTCTCTAAGAGATAGTGCCATTCTTGATGAAGATCAAAAAAAACAGAGGAATTTGTGATAACCGTCGTGATTAGTTGCATACGTTGCTAGTATACAGCTCTCTATGGTAAGAAATCATTTGCTCGTGAGATTGGACTTCAAATTAAAAGCTAGCAACACTAGAATCCCCACCGTTAGATAATACTTCTTGCATGATATTCCACAATTGGTACATACTGTCTCTTGAAGTTGTTATGCAAAGATGGTCTAACTCAAAAGCCATCTCGCGAGTACCTAAATGCAAGTATGTAGCAACAAGTATATCGATTTTCATCTTATGTTCGACCACTAGCCCCTCATGTACCCGAAGTGTTGAGTCGACTTGCAAATAATCTCTATTTGGCTTGAGGTCATACATTTTTAATCTGTATTCATGATAAAAAAAGTGGTGTGCAATCAATTGTTGTCCAATTCCGTCAGGTAGACCAGTTATTATTTCTAAAAATAGTTTTTTTGTCTTTTCTAACTTTTCCACTTTTGGGTCTAGTTTCGGTTCAGGTATTTCTTCCTGTCTATTCATATTTCTCGTTTTGATATTTTCTACTATAAATCTAACATATTTTCATCTTCTTTATCCTTCTTGTCAAGTCTGATACAGTATGGTTATGAAAAAATTAATTAAAGTTTCCACCAAAACCGGTGATAGTGGAGAGTCTGGCTTGATTGATGGTGTGCGTGTACCTAAAAATCACCCTTTATTTGCTGCTATTGGTGATGTAGATGAACTAAATTCTTGGTTGGGCTTAATAGTAGCAAAACTCAGCAATGAATTTTCGGCACACAAAACGTATTTACTGGCGGTTCAAGATGCTCTTTTTTATTTAGGAGCAGAGTTGGCTCGGTCAAAAAACACTAAGTTAAGTCCTTCGATGGTTGATGAGCTCGAAAAACGTTCAGATGAACTCCAGCAACAACTCGCCGATGATTGGCACACCAAGTTTTTGCTACCGGGGGGAACAGAACTGGGGGGTTATTTAGATATTGCGCGAACCGTTTGTCGTCGAGCTGAGCGATCAGTCGTTGCACTATCACAACAGGAAAATGTTAGACCGGTGGTATTTCAATACCTCAATCGCTTTTCTGACTACCTCTACATTCTACGTTGTTTTGTTAACCACTCCCTTGAGTATCAGGAAAAACAGTTTGTTCGTGGCGAGCACTAACTATTGTTGGTATCTTCTAATGAGTCCCACCACTCTCCCTTGGATCTGGACATTGGTAGCATAAATCGGACTCATGCTGGAATTAGCAGGTTCAAGTCTTACTCTAGTTACTTCTTTGTAAAATCTTTTAAGTGTGGCCAAACCATTGTCTAGTAGGGCAACGACAATATCACCATCATTGACGCTGGGCGTTTCCTCGATAACAACATAGTCTCCGTCATCAATATGATCCTCAATCATTGATTGACCTTTAACTTGAAGTACGTACGATCTTCTTTTACCACTGATGAGCTCAGGAGAAACCTTGAAAGAGGCATTGGGATCGGTATGTGGCTCAATGGGAGATCCAGCTGCAATGTAGCCAAGAATTGGCAGATCAACACTGTCGGATGTGGAGAGAAAGGTTTTTTCAACTAGCTCAATCCCTCTAACTTGACCATCTTGTTTGCGAATTACTTTTTTTCTTTCTAGAGCCTGTAGGTGCTCATGGATGGTAGCCAAAGAGGAAACGCCAATCGCTTGAGCTATTTCTTTTAAAGTTGGTGAATAGGTATTTTTTTGAATATATTGAGCAATAAAGTCAACAATTTGACGTTGACGCTTGTACAAAGTGACTGCCATACTACCTCCTATTTTAATTAACTTATATATACTAGTTACGTTATAAATTTGGCTAACAATTACCAAACTACCCACACAGTACCCGAATATAGGGTGCTCGTGCAATGGGTGAAAATATATCAAAATAGATAAGAAATGGAAAAAGCCTAAAATTACTTCGTTTCAGTGGCTAATTGACTACGTCTCAGCTCAGCTTCAATCATTAAGAGCCGATTGTACTTTGCTGTACGCTCGCCTCTATTTGGGGGTCCAAATTTGACGTAATCAGCACCAATACCAACGGCAAAATCTGCTATTAAATCATCATTTGTTTCCCCACTTCTATGTGAAACCAAAATTTGCCAACCAGCTTTTTTGGCTAATTGAATCACCGCAATGGTTTCTGACATTGTGCCAATTTGATTTGGTTTAACTAGTAATGTGTTGGCCATTTTTTTATCAATAGCTTTTTGAGTTCGTTCTGGATTAGTCGCAGTGAGCAGATCCGAGACAATTCTTGAGGTTTCTCCGAGTTCTGCAGTAATTTGTTGCCACATTTTTTCGTCATCTTCTCTAAATGGATCTTCAAAACAAAGGACGCGAAAAACGTCATAAATTTTTTTGTAATATTCGAGCAATTCAGTTGAAGAATAGCCTTCAGTGCGCTCTCTTAAATGATATTTGCCGCCGGTATAAAATTTACTCGCAGCAGCATCGACTCCGAGGAAAAAATCTTGACTAAAAACATATGAGGTGGTTTTGGCGGTTTCTATTAAGAGCTCAAATACATCGGTATTATTGTACAAATTGGGAGTGAAACCGCCAACGGGTCCAACCGAGTGAATGGCGTTTTTTGCTGCCAATACTTGACTCAAATGGCGAAACATAGTTACAGCCATATTAAGAGAGTTTGAGAAATCTAAGTGTGAAGCAGCAATAATCTGGAACTCTTGGATATCTAGGTTATTTGCGCCATGCTCTCCCCCATTCACCATGGTATATATGCAGGTAGGTATTTTTAGAGTTTGCGACATTTTATATTTGGATTGAATATAGAAGTAGAGTGGTTGGTTAAGGCTTAAAGCACCGCCTTTTATTACCGCTTGAGATACCGCGAGAAGCGTGTTGGAGCCAAGTTTTTCTTTTTTGGCTGTGCCATCAAGATTAATCAATAGTTGGTCGATCTCTTGCTGTGAAGTTGGATCTTTGCCGATGAGTTGTGGGGCAATCTGTGTGTTAATTGATTGCACAGCTTGCGTTACTCCTTTGCCGAGAAAACGATTTTGATCTCGATCGCGAACTTCTACCGATTCATATTTACCAATACTACTACCGGTTGGCACACTAGCGGCAACAATGCCACCTGTGTCTAACCACAAAGTACATTCGATGGTGGGTATTCCTCTAGAATCCAGGACTTCTCTAGCCCAGAGGCCTTGTATTGTTGCCATAGTTATAATTTATGTTCGATTACGAGTTTTTCTGCATTTTGTATATATGATCGAGTTTCAAGGATTTGACTTGGTTGAACACAAATACCCTGCCAACCAAGACTAACAATCTTTTTTACTACTATTGGTTCGATGATTTGTGATAAAACCATCACTCCAATCTGTTGCGTATGAAAAGATAGTAATAATTGTTTTGATACTCCACTTAGGAGATCTTGAATGATTGCCGTTGCTAATTGTTGAGTACTCTCTTTCTTCACCCTTATCATAGCAGGATCCACGCAGAGTAATCTAGGTAGTAGTTCATTGAGATTGATTAAAATTCCAGAAATATTATCTAATGGAAAGAGATGTAA
>Ga0116144_10006604_pt1 | contig 10066 bp, 11 predicted proteins | sample AD_UKC035_MetaG_FD_89746 | JGI IMG/M metagenome (GOLD analysis project Ga0116144, IMG submission 89746) | Active sludge microbial communities of municipal wastewater-treating anaerobic digesters from USA - AD_UKC035_MetaG | ecosystem: Engineered > Bioreactor > Anaerobic > Digestate | place: USA...
GAAAGACATACCGCGAAGGCAAGCTCTATTATCTGTTCCTCAAACCTGGAAGTGATGAGCCGGACAGCGGCGATGTGAAACAGCAGCCCGAAACGAATAAAGCCGTTGAACAATAAGCAAAACCGAATTTCATCCGGCGCTTTCCGCCAACTTTGCTACAAATGACATTTCCTAGCGGATGCAGGCATTCACGCCTGCATCCGCTAGTTGTCCTGTTTGCCTGATCAATAAAAATTACTTTGTCTTCAGCAGGTCGCGGATTTCGGTAAGCAGCTCCTGATCTTTTGTGGGGGGCGGCGGGGCGGCTGCTTCCTCATCCTTGCTCTTCATGATGAACCCGAGAAACTTGACAATGAAAATGTATAACGCCAGCGCGATAATAAGGAAATTGACGATTTCTCCAAGAAAAAGTCCATAGAGAATTTCCTTGCCGTCGATAACCCACTTCCAACTCAGATACCCCTGTTCACCGGCTTTTTCGCCGATCCCCATATAAACGTCGCAACGGCCCGCAGCCCGGATTGCGCCTCCCGTATCCTGATCCAGAGCAAACCCCACGGGTTTTTCCAGGTCAACCGCGGCAAAGGCAAACATCGCCCGGGGATAAATAGACTTATCCGTGGCAATCGTTCTAAACGGAGTTACCGACTCGTTGAGCGAACCTCTGGGATCACCGGTTTCGGTTCTGAAGAAAATAAAACGGGGATTTTCGTTGACGTAGACATCGACTTCATCCGGATGGGCCTTGAAGTAGGCAATCATCGATTTCATATTGATATTTTTTTCAGTCAATTTGCCGTCGGCTGTCATTTTAGTCCTGATGCTCTTGTATTCCCAGCCGTTATGAGCGGAGTAGCCGACCGCTTCGATCCGTCCGTCGGGCATGCGGATCTTGGCTGAGCCCTGCACATGCACGATATAGACCTCAAACTTGTCTTCCAGCCAGACCAGTTCGCTGCCCGCAAGCAGGTTGGATTCCTCTATTTCTTTTCTGCTCGGGTATTGCCGGATCTGGTTGTCCGTTGTCTTTTGCCCCAGAATATTTCCGTCGGAATCTTTCACCAGATCGGCGGGCGCTTTGTACAACGGATACTTAAAGCGGTCCGTGCGTACAGGCGATCCGTTAAAAATCGGCGTGTAGTATCCTGTATACAATACTGTTCCCTGGTCATCGCAGCCCACCGAAACGTAGGTGTCAAATTTTTCGTGCAGGATCGAATTCATCTGCTGCGGGGGCATATTTGCAGAAACAAGCTTGTATAATTCCTGCAGGCTTTTTACCGCGTGCTCGTGGGTGATTTCGCCGTACGGATAGAATTTTTGGCTGGATGGCTTGGACATATAATTCAGGGAGCGGGCGATTGCATCCTTTAAACCGTCGAGATCGGAGCAGGCCTTTGTGTAATCCGGAATCTGCCGGGGATCGGTAATCTTTCTCAGCGCGAGTTCACCGGGCGGCAGCTGTCGGGAATAATCTTTTTCGAATTCCTGGATGTCGGTAATAACGGCGCCGCGCTTCTGACAGCCCGCAAGAGCACCCAGAACAATAACCAATATAAAGCATACAAAAATAATTTTTGTTTTCATGAAAAATACATAAAACAAAAGATCATTGTCTGTCAAAAGAAATTTATTCGTAAAATTGCCCAACGATATGATAAATATTAATTTTAGTTTATTCTTGAAATATAATATGAAACAGAAGGCAAACATTAAAGACTGGTATAAGGATAACAACATGTCATCATACATAAACATCAAAATCGGAAATACTTCATTGCGGGCGGAGCTCTTCGATACGCAATGCGCCAAACAAATAATGGGAATTCTTCCCGTTGATGCGGTTCCCGGCGAATGGGGGGATGAGTTTTATTTTGAAATACCCGTGACGGCACAGCTTGATGAGACGGCGACAACAAAAGTCAAGGTGGGCGATATCGGATTTTGGCCCCCCGGGAGGGCTTTGGCGATATTCTTTGGGCCAACGCCGATGAGCAGAGGCAACGACCCAGTTCCAGCCAGCGCCGTCAATCTTGTAGGGAAAATACTTGATGATGCCGCTCACTTAAAGCAGGAGAAAGGGGCCGGTAAGATTGTTCTTGTTAAAGAAAGCGCATAAGGAGAGGAAATGATGATTTCACGTATTGACCACGTATCCATTGCGGTAAAAGATTTAAAAAAGGCCTTGCACTTTTTCTGTGACATACTCGGAGCGGTTGCGGGAACCAGCTCGGCCGATCCATTCATGAAATATTTCTGGCAGCTTCATTCTCTTGGCGATTTGTCGCGCCTGGAAATTATCTCTCCCACGGGCAGGGGAAGTTTTCTGGATGGCTTTTTTAAGTCCCGAGAGGCTGGAGTCCACCATATTACCCTGCAGACGCCGGATATCCGCAAAGCCATGGCGCATCTCGAAGCGCACGGCATTCCCTTCTTCGGCTACCACGAATACCGGGACTGTTTATGGAAGGAAATATACATCCACCCGCGTGATGCCTTCGGCGTCCTGATTCAGATCGCCGAGTTGCGCTCCGATGACTGGCTGCCCGATCAGGTTAAGTTTCCCGCGGGGACAAAGATGCAGGTCGAGAAGACGGAAACCGGCGCGACGCTGACATTTGCTCATCCCGGCGGAGGCAAGGTTTCATTGGGGCTTGACCGTGGAGAGCTTAGGCAACTGAAGACAAAACTGGAAGAAGTGTTGTCATAATATGCAGCTTCTCTACGGCCTGACCGTCAAGTTGACCCTGACGCGCATCCAGAAAAAGATTGTACCGATTGTTCCTATCGTTCCGCCGGTCAGAAACGTTGTTTCCGGGCTGATCCTGCTCCAGAGAAAAACAGGAGTGATGTATTCAAACGATAAAACTTACTCAGCATTTTATCGTTGCAGTGATATTTAATCCCGGTAAGAAAAATCCCGCAATAATAATAACGCTGATGACGACAGCCCAAATAATATATTTCAGCAGCTTCCCCGAATCCAGTCTATCTTTGAATCCTGTTGCTGAAAAGAGGCAACCGAGCACGATATATATAACGATGAGGAGGGAGCCGTGTGTCGTCCAGTGATGTCCCAGGATCGCTTTCATCACACTCATAACAGGGGTGCTTATTTCCTTTATGACCAGGATAACAGCATTCAACATGACTGTTACAACCAGTGACAGACCGAAACCAGCAGCATATTTTCCCATATGTGAATTGTTCATCATCGTTACCTCCCTAATCCCATTGTTACTCCTTTACTGATAATTCCACCTGCACCTTCCATGAAAAGGCCGAGTAATATTATCAGTGCACAGATTCCAAGAATCAGATTTTTCTTTTTTGTGTTGTTTAAGGGCATGACGCCGCAAACTGCTATCGGCAGGTAAATGCTGAGCAGCAATAACGAAAAAAAGATATGCTCCTTCACTTCCATAAAATAATTGTGCGCCCAAGGCCATTTGCCGGCCTTGATGATTTCCCTGTCGGCGCCGTAATATACAACATACCAATAACCTCCGATCAGAAAGGCCAGAACAATAAGTATGGCCACCGCTGAACTTAGCTTCTTAATCCTCCTGTAATTCCCCTCATGAGCATTCAAGACATCCACAAACAAGGCAACAGCAAACAGGATGCCCAAAACGCCAAACAGTACATGCAACATCATTAATCCCTGGCTTGGCATTTCCGTTCTCCTTTCTCGAATACCTGGTAAACGGGTTTATTTTTTGTCAATATTCATCAGCACAAAGATGCTTTATTCATGTTCATTTTCCTTTATATTGAGCATCAGCGTAGACTTTCCGGTGCTGATATTCCATGAGTTACGGATCGTTGGCAACATAAGAGTAAGGGGTATAGATTTGCCCCCGATTCCCGCCAATAGTAATTTTTTACCCTTTATTTCTCCACCTTAGCGAAAAGTTCTTTGAATTTGGGCGGCACTTCCGCCTTCGTTCCTTTTTTATAATCAAAAAACATGATGCCGGTTTTGGCTCTCGCCACTTCCCGCCCGGTTTTCTTGTTGGTGAGAAGATAGATGAAATCGTATCCATAGCGGAAGAAATCGGTGAGGGCGACTTTCATTTCCAGCACATCACCCTGAAAGGCCTGCGATTTATAGAGAATAACTGAATCGTTCATGGCAATGCCCAGTCCTTCTACATTCAGCTCATTCCAGCCGTATTTGGCGAAAAACTGGATGCGCGCCTCGTTGAGCAGAAACATTATGCCGGCGGCACCCACGTGATTGGCATGATTGATTTCGCTTATGTGGACGGTGATTTCGGTTTCAAAATCATATTTTTCCGGTAAATCAAGGACTGCACGAGCCATATTTATATTCCTCCCGTTTTTATAATTGACGACCTCGTAAAAAGGCCGGATGCTGCGTTGCGCTTCATCCCTCGTCACTGCGGCGTACCTTTAAGTACGCTTCATTCCTCAGTATTCGCGCGTCTTGCCTGCGACCTTTTTACGAGGTCGTCTAAAATTGTTAATTTACGACTCACGAGTTCATCATAATTTGTAAACCATGTAATTTTTACATTTGTTTTAACATAACCGGGAACGAAGAACAATTGCAACGATGAACTGCAGAACGAAATAATAAGCGGCAGCCACCCGAACTCCTGCCGGCGGAGGACAGACTCCCCGGCAGGCGCAGGGCCCGCTGCAGCCTCCAAAGTCAGGCAAGGAAGCGGCTCGACATGGATATTATTTGACCAACCGGATACTGCAATTGAGTATTTATGAACCATCTTTTCGGCGGTCTGCGGAACAGGATTTGACCAGTTATTGCCAAAATATTTGGATAAACCAATTATATCAACCATTTTTATAATGCTTGCATACCTGGCACAAGATCTGCTCTATACGGATGCAAAAAATCACTAAGTGAAAGGAGAAAATCATAATGAAAAAATTAGCTATGGCCTTTGCTGCAGTTATGATCGTTGCAGGAATGGCGTCTTCCGCTCTGGCAGCTCCGGGCTGGGCAAACGGCCACCGCCACGACAACCACGGACGGTTCGACAGGCCGCCGCAGTACTATCGGCATATAGATCATAACCAGTGGCGGCACCATCATCAGCCCGTAGTGGTGCACAGGGCTCCTATGCTTGCGCCGCGGCCCGTTGTTCAAGTCTACGAACCACAGGCGGCAAGTTTCAGTATGTTTTTACCCGGTTTTAGTATTCAAATACGTTAGCAGTGCAATTATTTGGTCAGCCCGCGGTAGCGCCTGACCAGTGGTTTAGCAGTAGTTTAAGAGGCCGGATATGTCATGGTTCAGCCGCATATCCGGCCGACGTCAAAGAGAGCGCAACACGGCATCCGGCCTTTTTACGAGGTCGTCATGTTTTACTTTGACAATTTCTATTACAATCTTTAAAGTCTTTTCCAGAAAGTCCATTATCTCTTTTAATCATAAAAGCCTGAATAAATGAATGCCGCAAAGCTTTTAAGAAAATTGCGTTATGAAAAAAAGCTGAATTCCGAGCAGGCTGAGCTTCTGCTGAATTTGCAGGAGAGAAGAATTTTCTCAGTCCATCGGGAGCTGCGTTTTTTTCTTTATATCGGCATTCTGCTGATCATCACGGGCGCCGGTCTGACTGTAAAACAATACTTTATAAATCTTGGTGACGCAGCTATTATTTCCGCGCTGACTTTATGCTTTGCGGCGGCCTTTGTTTATTGCTTTGCCCAGGGCAGATCGTATGAAAGAGGCGAAGTAGCCTCACCCAATATTGCGTTTGATTATATCCTGTTTTTCGGCTGCGCGTTTTATTCCATGGATGTTGCTTATATTGAAACGCAGTATCATCTGCTGGGCGATTTATGGGAAAATTATTTGTTGATATCGGTTGCTTTGTTTTTCTTCCTGGCTTACCGGTTTGACAACCGTCTGGTATTGTCACTGGCGCTTTCCACATTGGCGGCGTGGTTTGGCTTTACCTTGTCGGCGCACCGGTTTTACTTCGAAAACTACTATCGTCTTTACGCCATCGCTTATGCTTTAATGGTATTATGCTGCGGAGTGCTTCTTTACCGAATAGACATCAAGAAGCACTTCCTGGACATCTATCTGAACTTTGCCGCTCACTTTCTTTGTATTGCGCTCCTTTCGGGTGTTGCCGAATATAAAATACTGTCGTTCTATTTTCCGGCACTGCTTTTATCCTGTGCCGCTCTGGCATTTTATTCCGTTCAAGTCCGCAAATTTCTTTATGTGCTTTACGCCGTAATTTACGGTTATATCGGAATCAGCATTGTGATTGTCGATCAAATCCACCGGCAGACGTTTTTCCTTTTTATTTATTTCATTGTCACGTCAATGCTGGTGATCGGTCTGATATTTAAATTATCGCGCCGGTTTAAGGAAAATCAATGATGGTTGTTCTGTATCCGCCTCAGCAGGAAGAAAATATATACATCCGCCAACAGTCGCAGGCCTGGCGGCGTTCCAGTCTGATTACGGAGGAGCAGCTGAGCGCAATCAACGAATATACGGATATTCAATTGCGTCAGACCAACCTGTTTTTCCGGCTTCTCTTTTTTGTCTTTACAATACTTTGTGTCGGAGCGGTTGTGGGATTGTTCGTCTGGCTGCTGGACTTTAAGGATGCAGATATTATAGCCGTGATGCTGATTTTCTTCGGAGCTGCGTTTTATATTGCGGCGGAATGCCTGGCGGGCAAATACCTGTTTTACCGACACGGCGTCGAAGAAGCGCTTGCTGTTATGGCCCTGGTGCTATTCTGCGCCGGCTGCGGCATTCTCCTTTCTGAAAATCATTTAACGCTTACGCAACTAAGGATAGTCGTACCTGCTTTGCTGGCGATAACCGTGTACTGGATTTATCTGCGCTTCGGTTTCCTCTATGCTGCAATAATAAGCATCATCGCTCTCGGCGTTGTTCCTTTTCAATTTAACCTTTCGCCGGTAGCGGAAAGAATAATGCTATTCTCTGTTTTGTGTGTGATATTTGTATTCAGCCTGCTTGCGGACAAGCCGGATATTGAAGACTTCCGGAAGGAGAGATACGCAAAGATCCAGGCCTGCCTGCTGGCGGCAATGTATTTAACCGTCAACCTGGAAATACTTGGTTTCATCGGATTGATCATGCAGGATACTCATGTTGTTCATCTGAATCCGCAGTTGTTTCCTCCATCAATTTACTGGTCGTCTTATGTCCTGACATTTCTGATTCCGGCAGCTGCTGTCTATTGGGGAATTAAAAGCCGCAAACGCCTCATGATAAATGTCGGCCTTGTGATGGCCTGTGTGACCCTGGCAACCAATAAAAGTTACCTGGGCTGGACGCGTTATGCCTGGGACCCGGCAATATTGGGGATTGCGCTGGTCGGCCTTTCTCTGCTTATTACCCGCTGGCTCAATTCCGGTGCAGATCAAAGAAGATTCGGATTCACCGCCCGCGATATTCTGAAACCGGAAGAGGGCGGCATAACACCGGCGGATGTAGCCGCCGCTTTGACACCGGGAGTAATTGATGCTCAACAGCCGCCAACTGGAACGCAGCAACAATATTTTAAAGGCGGCACGTCGGGCGGCGGGGGAGTGGAAGGGAAATTTTAATATCCGTGCCGTGACGAATGGAAAAGTTTGGTATTAAATTTTAAACATACATAGTCAAAGATGGGCTTGGCAATTTGCTTATGCTTTCTCGATTTCGGTACTCTATTACTTTCCTTTCAGATTTCTGGGAAACCAATTACTTTTAGGTATTCATAAATAGGATCATAATATGAAGGATGACGTGTTGGATCATTTTGATCACCGTTCGGAACCACTATCACCATGCCCTGTCTTGCACGTGTTAAAAGAACGCGATACGCGTTTTTTAAGTAATTTTGACGTTCACTTTTGAGAATGCGCATCCATTTGTTGCCGCGGAAAGACCAGAACTCCCATTTTCCTTTTACGTATCTCAAATCAGCGTCCCATGTACAACATACCCAATCAAGTTCGAGTCCCTGAATCTGAAATTCAGTTGCTACATCCTCAAGATAAAATGATGACCTTACATCATCTTTATCATCTAAAAACCAATGAATGGGGTCAACCGGTGTACGCACATCAATAGCATGAGGTTTTAATCTTTCTGCTTGTGATGACACCACAATACCATAACGTTGAGTGCCGCGTGCCTGCATTTTGAGCCATTTTTTTGCTTTTTTGAGGTCGCGGGTAATTACGATAGGAAACTTACCATTAATATTGTTTAGTGTTTTATGTGCACCTTCAATGTCGAGATCAAGCATCTGTTTTACTAATAGAGATACATTCTCGGCACGGAATGACCTCATTGACACGGAGAGGTGTAGTTCATCTTTGTAAACAAGAAATGAGTGCGCACGTAGCTTATCAATAGAATTACCGGCTATATATTCGTTATCCGTAAGGCGCGGAGAAATGTATACATGCCAATGAGGAAAAGTCCGGTTGAGCGAATCAATCCATTCCGAGATACCCGATTCACCTGTATTGATTTCCTGACCACCACCAACAAGACAAACTATTACTGCCCAATCATTATGCCGATCCATGCAAGAAATCAAAAATTCAGGTTCAGATTGACAAAAGTTCGGATTGTTTTTTTTACGTCGCATAAAGTTAGATGTTTGCAAGCTATCCCATGCACGTTGAGCTTCGTCGAACAGCGCAACATGTTCAAGAGGTGGTTTTGTCTGATCAACGAGACATTCATCACGAAAATTATGAACATTTTGAATGAACATTTTTACATTAGCCATGACTTCGCCTTTTTTTGTTTTCATCCCTTTTTGCTTGTCATGACTTAACTTGTCTCTTGTAAGAGCTTCGCGCAATACGGCGACAAGTGGTCCATTTCCGGATAGAAAGACACTATAGAGATCATTTGTTTTATCAATATGTGTTGTCGCAATATTGAGACCAACTAATGTCTTTCCTGCACCTGGAACGCCAGTCACAAAGCATATTGATTTCTTCGATTGTGCTCTTGAATGACAAATAATATCGGAAATTGTGGTAGTAGTGATATTGAGATTTATTGAACTGGCATCGTTCCTTGATATTTCTTCGACAGAGTGTCCTTTATAGAGTGCTATTGCAGCTTCAACAATTGTAGGAGTAGGGCTGTATCGACCATTTTCCCAAATCATTTGATCAATATTTTCCCCTTCGCAGAATACCAGGACCTTTACAATCACCTCTTGGAGCGTTGATTCGTTACAGGTGATCGGAAAAATAAGTTTATCGTTATGATGTGTTGTAGAAATGCTGTATTGATTAGCTTTCGCTTTAGTAGCGATTAGAACAGGTGCAATAAACTCATTATGACTCGGTTCATGAAAGTTTTTTAAATCTAAAGCATAGTCCCATACCTGATCATAAGCATATTGTGTGAAAACTTTTTCTCCAACTTTGAACTCGAGTACAAAAATAACAGAACCTATTAGCAGTACCGCATCTATTCTTTGACCCATTCGAGGAATCGAAAATTCAAGATAAATTTTGCCTTGGTGTTTACATAGCGACTTTTTAAGAATATTAATTTCTTCTAACCACGCATTTCTCTGGTTATGTTCAAGAGTAAATGAATGATGTTTTGTCAATTCACCCAATATTGCATCCGGTGACGTATCAAGAAAATTTCCGAAACAAGCTGAATAGTATGATCGATTCATTTATTAATTGAAGGTTGAAAGATAAGAACCATGAAAATATTTTTGCTTCCAGAACAAAAAGCAATGGGAGTAGGTAAATCAAATATAAGTAGTTTGTTTCTATCTATCAGAACTTATTGATTTCTTCGTATATAATCTCCACTGCTTACAGTAAGATGTAGGGCATTTTACATCTTTAATAAAACTTTGCAAGTAAAATTCAGATTGAATACCGAAGGTTGTAGATGGAAGGACGATATTTAACGGTCTGTTGCCCAAATCTCTTTGGAGCGGCCGTTGGAAGCGTTTTTGCAATGAATCCTGGCGGAACAAAATCTGTAGGGTGGATGAAGCGAAGCGCATCCACCTTATAATTTTAATTGGTGGAACCGCTGCGCTTGTTCCAC
>Ga0116144_10006605_pt1 | contig 10066 bp, 7 predicted proteins | sample AD_UKC035_MetaG_FD_89746 | JGI IMG/M metagenome (GOLD analysis project Ga0116144, IMG submission 89746) | Active sludge microbial communities of municipal wastewater-treating anaerobic digesters from USA - AD_UKC035_MetaG | ecosystem: Engineered > Bioreactor > Anaerobic > Digestate | place: USA...
CGGCGGCCGTGGCGGCCCTGCTGGCGGCGGGCGTTCTCGCCGGCGCGGCCGACCTTTATCTGGCCCCTCCGGCGGCGGGGTCCGGCGGGCCGGCCGGCCTCGGTTTTCTGGACAAGGCGGCGCTGGCGGCGCTGGTCCTCGCGCTCCTGCTGGGCCTGCTGGGCGCGCTGGCCCCGGAAATATTCTACGACGCGCTGATCTACCACCTGGCCGTTCCCAACTTCTACGCCATAGAGCATAAGATAACTCTCTTCCCCTTCAACGCTTTCTCCAACCTGCCGATGACGCACGGCATGCTCTACCTGGCCGCCCTGAGCGTGGGCGGCGTGCCGCTCGCCAAGCTGGTGAATTATTCCGCCTTCCTGCTGACCGCCGGCGCTTCCTACGCTTTCGGCGCCAGGTTCCTTTCCCGCCGGGCCGGCCTCTGGGGCGCGCTGGTGTTCACTACCGTCTTTCACTCCATGCTCTCCGCCTGGTCGGCCGGCACCGAGATGCTGCTGGCGTTCTTCACCGTCCTGGCCATGTTCGCCGTGATCCTGAGGGGCGGGACCGGGGAGAAGAAATGGTTCGTCCTGGCCGGCGTTTTCTGCGGCCTGGCCATGGGAGTGAAATACACGGGCCTTTTCACGACGATAGCCGCAGGGGCGGTCTTCCTCTACTACGTCCGCTCCGGTCTCCGGGATTCCGTCCGGGAACTGGCGTGGTTCTCCCTCGCCGCCTCTTTCTTCATCGTGCCGTGGCTCGTCAAGAACTGGCTCCACACCGCCAATCCCTTTTATCCCATGCTCAACGGCCTGTTCCCGCCCAACGAGGGCTCGGACCCGGAGAAGCTCAAGCTCTTCGTGGGCGAGAGCAGGCAGATGGGCGCGCTCACGCCCAGGGAGTGGTTCCTCGCGCCCTGGCGCGTGACCATGGGCGAGGTGGGCAATTCCGAGCTGTTCTCGCCGCTGTTCCTGGCCTTCCTGCCCCTGCTTTTCCTTATCACCCCTCCGCTGACCGCGGTTAACGCCGCTCTCTGGCTGTTCTTCCTGGTGCTGTGGCTGTCCTGGTCCGTGTCCTCGACCATGGTGCGTTTCCTGATCCCCGCCTATCCCGCGGCCGGGCTGCTGCTGGGCTGGGCTTTCCAGTCGCGGGGACACGAGACCCTCAAACTGCTCTCCCGGACGGCCGTGCTGGGCGTATGCCTTACGGGGCTTTTCTGGTCGGCGCAGACTTTCTACGCGCAGGGCCGCTGGGTCCCGCTGGCGGGCAAAACGACGGCGGACGAGTATCTCTCCAGGACGCAGCCCGGCTACCCTTACAGCCATTACGCCGCCATCCGGTACGTCAACGAGAACCTGCCGGAGGATTCGCGGGTCCTGGTCATCGGCGACGGCCGCACCCTGTATTTCAAGCGGCGCTTCCTCGCCGGCACCGCCTTCGACAAGACCCCGGTCGTCGAGTTCGCCAGGGCCAGCGCCGACGGCCGGGCGCTTTACGAACGCCTCAAAAAAGAGGGCGTCACCCACCTGCTGGTCAATACCGTGGAAGGGATGCGCCTGGCCCGGGAATACGGCATGTTCGCTTTCGACGACAGGTCCCTGGCGGTGTTCGGCGATTTCTGGGATTCCCATGTCCGGGAACTCTACGCTTACGACGAGGAGAACGAGGGCAGGGTAATGAACCGCGTGGCCGTCTACGAGCTGTCGCCGGCCGCGGCCGATCCGCCGCCGCGCAACCTGGTCGCCGGGATAGTCGCCTCCGCGAAAGGAGCGGGAAATGCCCGCTGAGAACAGGGCCGCGATACTGGATTCGGCGCACGAGGCGCTCAAGGTCTTCGCCCTGACCCCCAACTACAACGAGTGGATCTTCTCCGCTTTCAGGGAATACCTGGAGGGCAGGACGGTCCTCGAGGTAGGCTGCGGCATAGGGAACATGTCCCGCTATTTTTCGGGCGTGAGCTCCCGTTTCCTCGCCCTGGACACCTCGGAGACTTTCATCGGGCACCTCAAGGTGGACCAGCCGGGGCTGGACGTGCGCCAGCTGGACATAGCCGGCGGGCATACCGGCGTCCTGGCCTCCGAGGGGATAGAAGCGGTGGTGTCGGTGAACGTCATGGAGCACGTGGCCGACGACGCCGGGGCTTTCCTCAATATCTCCCGCCTGCTGAGGCCCGGCGGGCGGCTGCTGCTGTTCGTTCCCGCGCTGAGCTCCATTTACGGCACGCTGGACGAGGCCGTCTCGCATTGCCGCCGTTACGACCGCGGCGAGCTCAGGGCCAAGGCCGAGGCGGCCGGGTTCGAGGTGGAGAAGCTCTATTACAGCAACTTCATAGGGGTCTTCGGCTGGTATCTCAACGGGAAGGTGCTCAGGACCCGCAGGTTCCCCATGCTGCAGCCGCTGCTTTTCGACAAGTTCGTCCCTCTCATAGCGGCGCTGGAGCGCCTCTTCCCCCCGCCTTTCGGGATGAACCTTATACTGGTCGCGCGGAAGAAATGACCGGGCCGCGTTTTCCGGCGCGGCTGGTCTGGACGGTCTTCGCTCTCTGGGCCGGGCTGATCCTCTTCTTCCACTATTTTTATTTTTACCAGGCCGCTTCCGGGCTGCTCCGGGAGTTCCCGCTGCCGGCCTGGCCGCGGGTCTCCGCGGAAGCGCTGCTCCTTTCCGCGTACCATGCCTTCCGGGGGGCCTTCTTCCTGGGCCTGGCCGGCCTGGCCGGCGGTCTGGCCGGCGGTCTTTTTTACCGCGGCTCGACGCGGCTCGAGCGCTTTATTTTCTCGACCGGCGCCGGGCTGGCCCTTTTTTCCCTGGCGCAGACCGCCCTGGGTTTCGCCGGCTTCCTGCACAAATGGCCGTCGCTGGCCTGCTGCGCCGTTCTGGCCGCGGCCGGTCTTTTGTTCCACGCGCGGCTCCGGTGCCGGGAGCCGGCCGGCGTACTCCCGCCCTCCGCTCCCCTGGACCTTCCCGACCGGCTCCTCGTCCTGCTGCTCGCGGCGGTGGCGGGCGTCAACCTGCTGGGCGCCCTCGGCCCGGAGGTCTTTTACGACGCCCTGGTCTATCACCTGGCCGTGCCTTCGGCTTACAATGCCGCCGGCGGCATACTGCATATCCCCTACAATCTCTATTCCGACCTGCCGCTGGCCCACGGCATGCTCTATTCGGCGGCTTTGTTCTTCGGCGGGGAGGTCTGCGCGAAGTTCCTGAATTTCTCGACGGGGATACTCTCCCTCCTCGCCGTTCTCGCGCTGGGTTCCCGGCTGACGGGCCGCCGGGAGGGACTCTGGGGCGCGGCGGTCTTCTACGCCGTCACGCACGCCATGCGCGCTTCCTGGCCGGCCGGGAGCGACATGCCGCTGACGCTCTTCTCTTTTCTCGCTCTTTTCGCCGCGCTGGGGGCCGAGGGGAAGCAGCGTTACGGCCGGCTGGTCCTGGCGGGCCTCATGGGCGGAATGGCCATGGGGACCAAGTACACCGGCCTTTTCCCCGTGCTCGGCGCGGCCGCGGCCTACCTGGCCAGGGAACGGCGTTTTGACCGCGCCGTACTGAAGGAACTGGCCCTGGCGGGGCTCGTCGCCGGGCTCGTCCTGTCGCCCTGGCTGGTCAAGAACCTGGTCTACAAGGCTAATCCGGTCTACCCGTTCCTGTCCTCCGTTTTCGGAACGAGCGCTCTTTCGGACCCGGAAAAGATCGAAGGCTTCCTGCGCGAGACCAGCCAGCTCGACCGCCTGACCCCCGCCGGCTGGTTCTCCCATCCCTGGAAGGCCACGATGGGGGAGTTCGCCAATTCGGGTTTCTTTTCCCCGCTCTTCCTGGTCTTTCTGCCCCTCTGTCCCCTGTTCCGCTTACCCCCCGGTGCCTTGCCTCTCTGGGCCTATTTCCTCGTCGTCTGGACCTGCTGGTCCCTGTCCTCCACGATGGTGAGGTTCTCGATGCCGGCCTGGCCCGCGGCCGGTCTCCTGATAGCCGGGACTTTCCTGTCGGGCCGGGAGTTCCCCCGTTCGCGGACCGTCTCACGGGGGATCATGCTCGCGTCCTTCGCGGTGGCCGGTCTTTGGGGGACGGTCATCCTGCTCCTGCAGGGAGGCCATCTGGTCCCGCTGGGCGCGGAGAGCCGGGAGGAGTTCCTGGCCCGGACGCGGCCCGGCCACGCCTACAGTTCCCGGCGGGCCTACGAGTTCGCCAACAGCGAACTGCCCCGCGGCGCCCGCGTCCTGGTGCTGGGCGACGCGCGGACCTTCGGCCTGGAGAGGCCTTATCTGGCGTCATCGGTCTTCGACCTGAATCCCGTCGTAGAGCTGTCCGCCGCTTCGCGGTCCGGCGGGGAGCTTTATGCCAGGCTGCGCGCGGCCGGCGTGACGCATATCGTGCTAAATGTCTCCGAGGCGATAAGGCTGGGGAAGGGGTACCGGACCTTTTACTGGGACGCGGCGGCGCGGCGGGTCTTCTACGAGTTCTGGGACCGGCACCTGGTGGAACTGCGGGGCTGGAACGAGACCGCGGACGGCCGCTTCCTCAACCGCGTCGTGATCTACGAACTGGCCGGCGCGGACCCGGCCCGCCGCCCTCCGGCGAACCTGGTCCGGGACGCGGTCATGCGCGGAATAGAGCGGTCCGGCTGACGGCCCGTTTTTCTTGCAATGAGCCCCCATTAATTGTATATTTATGGACATAAAATTATGAAAAGACCCCCCATAATTCCCCTCATACTGCCGTTTTTGTTCCTCACCTCCATCTCTTCCGCCGCCAAGCCGTCGCCGCTGCCGCCCCTTACCGGCTTTACGGCCGCCGACATGCCCGGCGACGCCGGAGGCGCCGCGCTGCTGCGCTGGAACGCCGTCGGCGGGGCCGCCGAAGGCGCGACCATGGAGGTCTACGCCTCGGACACGGCCAGGCCCGGCTGGGTGAAGATCGCCGAGTTCCCCGCCGCGGAGCGCACCGAGAAGGACATGGACCTGCCTTTCTGGGCCTGGCGCCCGGCGCCGGGCCGCCACGCGCTGGCCGCCGACACCTCCTCCGCCTTCGGCCGCCCGGACGAGGCGCAGGAGATCGAGTTCAAGCTCAGGCTGGTCAAGGGCGGAGCCTCTGTGGAAACCGCTCCCGTCAAGGTCGTTATCGGCGGCAACTGGTTCAATGTCAGCCGCTTCAACAACCTGGTCCTGATGCTGACGATCATAATCGTCTTCTTCTGGACCGTCTCCCACGCCAAGCGCAAGGGCCTGTTCATACGCCGCATCGCCGGCCTGGACGCCATAGACGAGGCCATCGGCCGCGCCACCGAGATGGGCCGCCCGATCTACTATTCCACCGGCATCGGCCCCATGTCGCTGGTGCCCACCATCGCCTCGACCTCCATACTCGGCGAGGTCGCCCGCAAGGTGGCCCAGTACGACACCTCGCTGAAAGTCCCCCACTTCGACCCGATAGTCATGACGGTCTGCAAGGAAGTGGTCAAGCAGTCCTACCTGGAGATGGAGCGCCCGGACTCCTACCGCGACGACATCAACTTCTTCGTCAGCCAGGACCAGTTCTCCTTCGCGGCCTCGGTGGACGCGATGATACACCGCGAGAAGCCGGCCGCCTGCTTCTTCATCGGCCACTTCATGGCGGAATCCCTGCTGCTGGCCGAGGTGGGCGCGACGACCGGCGCCATACAGATAGCCGGCACCGAGCAGGAATCGCAGCTGCCGTTCTTCTTCACCTCCTGCGACTACACGCTGATCGGCGAGGAACTCTACGCCGCCGGGGCCTACCTCTCCAAGGACCCGATGCTGATGAGCACGCTCAAGGTGCAGGACTTCGGCAAGGCTTTCGTGATGCTGGCGGTCGTGACCGGTTCCGTCCTCCTGGCGGCCGGCGCAGTGTTCGGGTGGGAGCCGCTGATGAGGATAGTCGGCCAGCTCTTCAAGGCATACTGATATGATATTCATAAAAAAACACATACCGCTCTTCATCTGCTTCTTCGTGGGCGTGCTCACGCTGGGCTCCTACTACGTGCCCAACGCCGGCTCCGAGAACTACATCGAGATGATGAACAAGTGGGAGAACATCGTGGCCGGCTTCGCCTTCCTGCTGGGCCTGATGAGCCTCTTCTACTCGCACTTCCACAAGATCACCCGCAGGGCGCCGGGCTGGGGCTACAGCCTCTTCGTCTACGCGGGCTTCCTGCTCGTGGTGGTGCCGGCGATAGTGAGCAACGGTCAGCCGATGAAGGGGCCGGACATGACCAGCCTGGGCTGGATCTACCGCTTCGTCTTCACCTCGCTTTCGGGCACGATGTTCGCCGTCCTGGCCTTCTACATCGTCTCCACCGCGTACCGCGCCTTCCGCATCAAGTCGCCGCAGGCCTTCGTGCTCTTCGCCGCGGCCTTCATGGTCATACTGGGCCGCGTGCCGCTGGGCCAGATGATGTGGGACGGCGCGCTGGGCTGGACCGGCTACCAGGTCACCGACGTCATCGAGTGGCTGATGAGCGTGCCGGTGGTCGCCGGCCGCCGCGGCATCATGATAGGCATAGCCATCGGCGGCATCGTGACCGCCCTCAAGATCATCTTCGGCATAGAACGCCAGTACATGGGGAAGGACTGACATGAAGAACGCCCTGGAAAAATTCCTTAAGATAGACCGGCGCCTGATCTTCCTGGCCCTGACGGTGCTGCTCTTCGCCCCCATCGTGAGGCCGCTGGGGCTGCCCAACAAGAACCTGGGCAAGGACGTGGTCAACACCTACAACTACATCGAGGCCCTGCCGGAGCGCTCTTTCGTCATGCTCTCGCTGGACTACGACCCGGCCACCCGCCCCGAGCTCCATCCCCAGGCCGTGGCCCTGGTCAAGCACGCGCTGCGCCGGAACCTGCGCGTCGGCATCTTCACTCTTAACGCGGGCGCCACGGGCATGATCGAGGACATCGCGGCGCGCATTCCCAAGGACATCGCGCCGGACAAGGTCTACGGCAGGGATTACGTCATCATGCCTTTCCAGCCCAACCCGGTGGCCGTCATGACGCAGCTGGGCATAAACCTCTACGAGATCTACGACAAGGACCGCAACGGGAACCCGACGAAGGACATGGAGGTCATGAAGGGCGTCAAGTCGGTGAAGGATATGGGCCTCGGCATCTGCATAACGGGCACCGCGATGCTTGACTACTATGTCGCCTATGTCGCCGACAAGTACAAGTTCCCGATGGCCGGCGGCGTCACCGCCGTCAGCCAGCCCGGCTACGGCCCGTATCTCCAGACCGGCCAGCTCAAGGGCCTCATCGGCGGCATGAAGGGCGCGGCCGACTACGAGACGCTCATCAACGACCTGGAGAAGGGCACCTCCGGGATCGACGCGCTCAGCCTGGCGCACGTGCTGGTCATCGTGCTGATCCTGACCTCGAACATCATAATGCTGGTCCTGAAGTACCTCTAAGGAGCGAAAATGGAATTTCTCGGAAATACCTGGAACGCTTTCGCGGCTATCTTCACCGTCACGCCGGGCTGGATGACCTTCGGCGGCTGGGTGGCGGCGGGGCTGACCATCTGCCTGTTCAGTTTCCTCTACAAGGACAACCCGTTCTTCAAGGTGGCCGAGCATCTCTACCTCGGAGCCGGCATGGGCTGGCTGTTCCAGGTCTACCTGTTCCAGACCTGGAAGCCCAAGGTGTTCCTCCCCCTGATGGAAGGGCAGTACAGCGTGCTGATACCGACGCTGCTGGGGCTGTCGCTGGTCACGCAGTTCTTCCCCCGCATCTCGTGGATCTCGCGCTACGGCTTCACGTTCATCATGGGCTACGGTTCCGGCCTGGTCATCCCGCTGACCATCTCCACCGACTTCCTCAAGCAGATCGGCGGCACCATCGCGCCTTTCATGGTCAGCGAGATAAATTCGGGGAACATCATGTCGCTGCTCAACGGGACTTTCGTGGCTTTCGGTTTCATCTGCGTGCTCTTCTACTTCTTCTTCTCGGTCGAGCACAAGGGCGCGGTCAAGAAGGCCTCCAATATCGGCATCTATTTCCTGATGCTCTACTTCGGCGCGGCCTTCGGCAACACGGTCATGGGCCGCTTCTCGCTGCTCTACGGACGTTTCGACGACCTCTATAAGTATTCCGCCCCGGATTACTTCTACGCCACGCACGTGGTGCTCGGCCTGCTGGTGGCCTACTTCATCCTCGACAAACTGGTGCTCTCCCGGCGCGGCGGCGGCCAGGAGGCCCATTAAGGGCCCCTCCCCAGGGCGTTAAAAAACCCCCGGCTCCGGCCGGGGGTTTTTTTATCCGCTTTTTGCCGCGGAGCGTCAGCGCTTCACTTCTATCTTCGCGGACTGCCGCAGGCGGGCCGTGAGTTCGCGGGTCGCCTGCGCGACCGCCTGTCCCAGCAGGTGGGACTTGAGCTGCTCTTTCACGGCCTCGAATTCCGGGACCGAGCGCGGACGGTAATCCTCGGACTTGAAGATGCTGAAGCCCGCGCCCGTCGGGATGACGCCGGTGTACTTCCCGGGCGTAAGGGCGAAGACCTCTTTCTCGAGACCCGGCACGAGCACGCCCCTGTTTATATACCCCAGGTCGCCGCCGGTCCGCTTGAGGTTCTCGTCGGAGGCCTTGAGCATGGCCAGCGTGGCGAAGTCGGCGCCGGTATTGAGCAGTCGCAGCGCGTCCTCGGCCTCCTCCCGGCTGGCGGTGAAGAACTGGCGCAGGCGCACGGTCTCCTGGCTCGCCAGGGAGTCCTTATTGGCTTCGTAGAAGAGCTTCGCCTGCTCGTCCCCGACCTTTATGTTGGCCGACTTGATGACGGCGTCCCGTATCGAGAGCTGCCTTTCTATCAGGGCCTTCAGGTCGCTCCTGGAGTAGCCTATCCCTTTCAGGGCCTTTTCCATCTCCTTTTCCCCGTTGTAGGAGTCGGCGATGGCTTTCAGCCTGGTCGCGGCCTCTTCCGCGGAAGGTTTCACCCCCAGCCGGCGCCCCTCCTGGAGCAGGAGTTCCTCGTCCACCAGGTCCTGCATGGTCCGCTCCGCCGCGTTCCACCAGAGCCGCCGCGAGACCTCTTCGGCGGTCACCAGTGAGCCGTTCACCGTCACCGCCACCGTCGGTTTCTGCGCGGCCGCGGCCGTCCCCGCGGTCAGGACCGCCGCGCAAAGCGTCGAGAGCATTTTTTTCATCGTCCCACTCCTTTTACGACTTGTTAACGAAAAGCGCCTGCGTCAGGTAGGCGAACTCTATCCCTTCCCGGGCGAAAGCCTCGCCTATCTTCAGCAGCACCGCCTCGTGGTCGTCCGCGTAAACATTGTAGTCGGCGACCGTCACATAGTAGACCGTTTCGAAATCGATGGAATAAGTCCCGTGGGCCTGCAGGTTGGAACGGTCGAAGCGCGTGTCGGGCACGGCGGAAACGGCCTCTTTTATCAGTCCGGGCACACGGCGGAGCTTCTCCAGCGGCGTCCCGGGAATGACGCTGGTCTTGAAGACCACGCGGCGCTGGTTCATGGCCTTGTAGTTGCGCAGGCCGCCGGTCAGCATGCGCGAGTTGGAGATGATGATGAGCTCCCCGCCCAGGCTGCGCACGCGGGTGGACTTGAGGCCGATATGCTCGACGGTGCCCTGCATGTCGTCGAGGACGACGAAGTCCCCTATCCTGAAGGGCTTGTCCAGGAGGATGACGAAGAAGTTGAACAGGTCGCCCAGTATCGCCTGTGCGGCCAGGGCCACCGCGACGCCGCCTATGCCCAGGCCGGCCAGGGCCGCCGAGACGTTGACGCCGAGGTTGCTCAGGACGAAGATGACGGCGGCCACCCACAGCAGCGTCTTGAAGACCACGCGCGCGCTCTTGAGCATGGTGGCCCGCACCGATTCGTCCGTGTAGCGCTCGGCCGCGAACTTTTCCAGCCAGTAATCGAGGAGCTTCTGCGCCAGCGTCACCGCCCTGACGGAGACCGCGACCAGGATGACCGCGAAAAGGGCCTTATCGAAGGCCGGGGGCAGTTCCAGGTACCTGGCCGCCGCGTAGAGGGCCAGGAGGTGGTATTCCGGGGCCTTTATGGCGTAGACGAGGTCGATCAGCAGGTCGTCGATGTCGGTGCTGGTCCTGGCGGCGAGCGCCTTCAGCC
>Ga0116144_10006606_pt1 | contig 10065 bp, 4 predicted proteins | sample AD_UKC035_MetaG_FD_89746 | JGI IMG/M metagenome (GOLD analysis project Ga0116144, IMG submission 89746) | Active sludge microbial communities of municipal wastewater-treating anaerobic digesters from USA - AD_UKC035_MetaG | ecosystem: Engineered > Bioreactor > Anaerobic > Digestate | place: USA...
ATTGTAGCAGTTTGTCATGTACTCCGTTATGCCCCTTACTTTATCAAATTAAGAGAACTGATGAACAGCGGCGCCATAGGGCAAGTGATCAGCGTACAGCATCTCGAACCTATTGGCCATGTGCACATGAGTCACTCCTATGTGCGGGGTAACTGGCATAACAGTAAGCAAACCACTCCTATCATACTGGCCAAGTCATGTCATGACCTGGATATATTAAAATGGATGATCAATAAGCCTTCTGAAAAAATACAGGCCTTTGGTGATCTGAAATGGTTTAGAAAAGAAAACGCACCGGAAGGAAGCACTGAACGTTGTACTGATGGATGCAAAATAGAAAACGAATGCCCTTATTCAGCACTGCGAATTTATCACCGCAACAGGAGCTGGTTACATGTACTGGATATGCCCGAAGACAAAGAGAAACATGCTGCACATATCCTGGAAAAATTAAAGACCACTAACTATGGCCGTTGTGTATACCGAATGGATAATGACCAGCCTGATCATTATATCTGCAATATCCAGTTTGCAGACAACATCACGGCCAGCTTTTCCATGGAAGCTTTTACTTCTTATGAGGGCCGCAGAACAAGAGTGATGGGAAGTATGGGTGATATTGTCGGCGACATGAATTCTTTTGTACTTACTGATTTTCGCACTGGTAAAAAGGAAGAGTGGAAAAACAGTACGGATATGCATGGCGGTGGTGACTGGCGATTGGTGGCCGACTGGATACAGGCTGTTAATCAGCAAAATCCATCTTTACTCACTTCTACCATCGATGCTTCTATTGAAAGCCATATAATGGGTTTTGCGGCGGAAGAAAGCCGGAAGGAAAATAAGGTGGTGGATATAAAGATGTAATGCTACCATTTCAACTTAAAGAAAGGGTTGAACTTACAGGCTGTGTTAAGAATTATCTGTCCTGCTCAATCAATGATATTTTAGGCTTTCTGTCTGAATAAAACAATCCCCAGTGCTTCTCCGGCTCATTAAGATCTGGTGAACCTTTCCAGTTTTCATCAAACGCTTCAAAGAAAAAAGTAAGCACTTTATTTTTTTCAGACCAGTGCATTAAGTCTTCGTAATATATACACTGGTTATGCTCACTTACATTCTCAGGATTAATACCCCTGCCATTAGAATTGGTAGCCCATCCGGCTTCGGTTATCACCACCGCCTTATCCGGGTATAAACCAGCAACTGCTCCATAATTAGACTGGGTGTAATCAATAGCTTCATGTATATGTTTATACTCCCACACAGGATATGTATGGATAGAAATAAAGTCAACTACTTCAGCAAGGGGTTTTAGTTTGTTTAACCAGGGAACATAATTTTCGCAAAAAGTAACAGGCTGCTTAGCATGTTGCTTTACTTTTTTGGCGAACTCAACTACCCTGTTCACCGGCACATAATTGCCCGACCAGTCAACACAGGCTTCGTTGCCCACTGAAAGCGAGAAAATGGTTTCCGGATATTCATTGGCCCACTCAATCAGCCGCTGAATTTTTTCGTCGTTCCTTTTCCGGTTAATCTCTAATTGCTTTTCTTCATACACACCACCGCCCCAGGGGCAACCAAAATTGTTCATCTCCGCTTCAATATATGCACCGAGCATTAGTTTTAAATCAAGCTGTTCATTACGGATTACGTCTATGACTGTCCAGGCATGTTCGTCACAATCATATAATCGCAGGTACTTCCAGTGCCGCTGAAGCAACAGCAAATCTTCTTTTACTTCATCATAAGAGGGATAAAGGCCGCCGGGCTTTTGCCCGTCCCTGAATCCGGAATAACAAATGGCCCTGGCGGAAGGCAATCCAAACCGTTCAAAAAAATTCATTGTCAGAATTTCAGTTTTTCATTTTTATCCCAAATGCCCCAGTAAGCACCAACAATTCCTTCTGCTCCTACTTTCCATGATTCATCAAAAGAAGAAAAATAAAACACCGGAATATTTTCGTTTGATGACCATAACTGTGTATTGATAAAATAATCCCTCGCAGCTTTCATGGAAGGAACAGAGCCTTTCAGACTTTCACCCATACTGGGCCAACCAGTTTCAGTAATGATTACTTCTTTACCATTTCCTGCAGCTTTTGCCTGGTAGTACATCTGTTTCATATAGTCCAGTGAATTTTCAAAAGGACATCCTTCCCAGAACGGATAACAGTTACACAGTATCACATCACATAGTTCGGTAATACGTGGCCGGTGCGAAAATTCATAATACGCATCCACATAACCAACCGGTATATTTGGAATTTCCGCTTTTACTTTATTTATAAACTCCAGCAACTCATCCTCACTTAAATCTTTACGGTACATTACTTCATTGCCCACAGCTGCAATATCCACCAGCCCTTCTTTTGCCAGTTTGATCAAACCCGCAATTTCCCGCTGATTGATTTCATCATCATTTCCCAACCAGGCACCAACTAATGTTTTTATGCCAAGGTCTTTTGCTACTTTGGGTATCCATTCATTTCCTTCGGTACAGGAAAATGAACGAACCCATTTGGTATGCGGTTTTATTATTTGCATGCGGCGTCTTACCTGTGCTTCTGAAATAATATCACCCGGTTTCTGTCCTTCTTCATACAGGCTGAAGCAAAAGCCATGTACACCATTATTCAAAATTTCGGTAAACAGATCTTTTAATGCTTCTTCTGATTCGCCTGCCACATAGCTGCCTTCAGACTCGGGTCGCAGGGAAAGTATATGGTCTTTTCTGTATGACATATAATTAGAATTTTAAATTTTCATCTTTATCCCAGATTCCCCAGCGGGCACCCAGCTCGCCTTCTTCTTTTATCTTCCATGTTTCATCAAAAGAAGAAAAGTAAAATAATTCAATTCCTTCTTTCTGGGCCCACTCCTGTACCTGCAGAAAATATGTCTGTGCATTGACAGCTGAGGGTTCCGCCCCATTTACTTTACCGCCTTTGCTTGGCCAGCCGGTTTCTGATATCATAATCCGCTTGCCCTGCGCCACATTTTTGGTAACAGCATACATACGGCGAAGGTCTTCTAAAGATTGTTCGATGGTTGAACCTTCCCAGAAGGGATAGCAGTTTACCAATATGACGTCGCTGGCAGCTGCTAGCTCAGGGTTCTCAACAAACTGGTAATAGGCATCCACATATCCCACAGGTATGTTGTTAATTTGTTCCTTAGCTTTTTTCATATAAGCTGTCACTTCATGGGCACTCAATTCACCCCGTAATAATACTTCATTGCCAATAACGGCAATATCCACCAGGCCTTCACGGCACAATTTAATTAATGCATTTATTTCCTTTTCATTTCTTTCCCTGTCGTTGCTTATCCATGCACCCACCATTGTTTTCAACCCCTTCTCTTTTGCAAAAATGGGAATCAGTTCATTTCCCTTGGTGCAGGAAAAGGAACGGACCCAGCGGGTATGCGGTGATACAATAGCCATTCGTTGTTTTATTTCACTTTCTATCAATACATCTCCTGAATCCTGGCCTTCTATATAAGGGCTGAAACAAAGGCCATAGACACCTTTACCAAGTTGCTCACGGAACAAAACTGATAAAGCTCCTGATTGTTTATTACTGAAATCAGTACCGGCATAGGCCGGTAAATGAATTCCGTTGATTAATGGTTTCAGTTTCCCAGCCTGGTAAGCGGATGAAAGCCGTGGCGCTTTTCTTCTTTCAAGTTCTTTTTTAATCTCATTTGCCTTTTTTTCATTGAGATCATAACCCCACATCACCCAAATAGCACCAAGTGTTCCTAAAATAGGAATGCCGGAAAAAAACAATCGTAACCCGGTAATGGCTCCATCAGCTTGTGTTGCCGCACTTGCATCAAACCCAACAAGTGACATGATTACTCCTGTTAATAATCCTGCAACGGCAAAACCAAATTTTACCATCCACCAGTAGATGGCGCCGAAAATTCCTTCTCTTCTTTTACCTGATGTCAGTTCATCCATATCACAAACATCTGCTGTCATTGACATCATTAATGTAAACAAACTGCCGATACCAAATGAAAAGAAAGGCAGCGCAAACAAGAACATATAGGGTTTTCCTGGAACAAAAAGGAACCAAAACAATATATAACCGAAAATGGATATACCCTGGCAAATCAAAAAGGCCTTCTTTTTTTCCATTTTTTTTGAAATCCATGCCACAATGGGTATTACAATAAAAGTAGTAGCTAAAGCACCCACACTGCCAAAAAGTGTAGGCCATACTCCGGCATCGGCTGAATTTCCGTTAAACAGGTAGTATACAACTATAAAAAAAGTAAACCCTGCTACTGTATTAAATGCGTTAAAAATTAAGAAGGTGGCAATACAAAGTTTTCTGAAAGGTTTAATAATAAATGCCTCTTTAAAACTTTTTAGAATATCCACTAAACTACCCCCGATTGTTTTGAAAGAAAGATGTTTTAAACTGGTGTCATTTAATGTTGATCTGCTTTTAATAAAGATAGCAGGTACCATTGCCAGTATCATACAAATAACACCTACCCATATGGCAAGGGTTCTTGTGGCTGTATCAGCATTGGGAAACCATTCTGGATCGTACATAACCACCCAGAACCAGGGTGCAATTACCCAGGCCCACTGACCAATCCACTGAGCCACCGCCATTATACTTGTCCGTTCATGAAAGTCATCACTCATTTCATAACCCATCGCCACATAAGGAACGCTAAACAGTGTTAACCCCAGGTAAAATAAAAACGACCAGATAAGGAAGAAGATGAAATTATAGGTTACACCGTTATCTCTGTACAACTGCCACATGATTACAAAGGATATTCCCATTACAATTGCTCCGGCAAACACATAATGTCTTCGTCTTCCCCATTTAGAACGGGTATTATCAGAAATGTAACCCATGATAGGATCTGTAAATGCATCAAATACTCTTGGAAGAAAAAACAAAATCCCCCACATCCATCCTGGAAATTTTAAATCCTGAACCAGCACCACCATAAAAATGCCTAAGGCAGCAGGAAACATCTGGTTGGCCAGCATACCTAACCCAAATGCTATTTTTTGGCCCATAGGAACTTTATTTACAGCGGCTGAATTTGTATTTGACATTTGAGTTGGTTTTAAATTTTGATTAGAATCTGATTACCGCAGTTTGAATTGCTTTCGCACTGATTGAAGTATTCAGTTCGTTATTATTAAGTTGAATTTTTACTGGTTTAGTTTTTCCGGTTGCATTAAAAAGAATAACTATTAGACTACCATCCGGGTTTTGTGCTGCTGTTACCATCAGTTCCTTATCAGGATTTTCAAAACCAATACGCACCGCACCGGGCCGGATGAACTTGCTGAAGTGTGCCATCGTGTAATACAATGGAGTGAAGTACACTTCATCTTTTTCTTCATCTACAATAACGGGTGCAGTACACCAATTCTTAAACCAGTTGGGGCCACCCTGTCTGTTCAACACCATATTCCAGTCTATCCATCCGTCTACATAATTATTTAAACAGCCGATAATATCACCGGCATATCGGAACACCGGAACATATTTCGGGTGCAGGTATTTGTCTTTTTCACTGGCCCAATCCCATCCCCAGTCGGTTGCTTCTTTGCTCCAGTACCAATTATCATCATTCCAATGGGGTACATCAGCATCAATACATGCTTCTGTATTGATTAAATATTTATCGGGAGCTAATTGATGTGTGAATTGAAGCGATGCCGGAAAATAGTCATAGGTACTTGCATACCAGTGAACAGCCGTTCCTCCAAAGTAATTGGCGGCTTCTTTATCTTCAAACATAGTTCTTGCCCATTTCTCTAATTCATTTCCACGGTTTTGGTCGTAACCCAGAATGGGAATATGTGACAATCCGGTTTTTTCAAAATGAGGCCCCAAGTAATCCCTTACAAACGCAGTCATTTCCTCCGGTGTAAAGTGCATACTCTCCCAGTTCTTATCATTACCCAGCGGTTCATTCTCCACCGTAACAGCCCAGATATCGATCCCTTCGTTTTTATACGCCTTAATGTACTTTGAAAAATACAAAGCCCATGTTTCCCTGTATTCAGGCAATAGTTTTCCTCCACGCCAATCGTTATTATCTTTCATCCATGGCGGTGCCGTCCAGGGTGAGGCAATGATCTTAAACCCTTCTTTGGAAAATCTTTGTGCCCCCTTTATCATCGGTATCAAATCATTTCGGTCTTCGTCAATGCTGAAATGCTCCAGATTTTTATCCCCGGCAACATTAGCATATGCATAATTACTTAATGAAAAATCACAGGAATTGATATGTGTACGGGTAAGCGTATAATTCGCTCCTTCTTCACTGAAATAGGCTTTGAGAATTTTATCCCGGTTGGCCTTGCTTAGTTTATTCAAAAGATATGCCGATGCTTCCGTAAAAGAGCCGCCAAAGCCGGTGATTTTCTGGTATCGCTCTTCAGTATTGATTGTAATATTCAGCGCACTGGCAAAAGGTGCTGCTTGATTAACAGGCGTTAATTTTTTGCCAGCAGCTGATGTTTCAAAAATCTGTACAGTCCATGAGGTATTTTGTGAAGCAGCAACCATTGCAATTAAAATCAAATTTATCAGGCAAAGAATAATTTTACTTTTCACTTCATCCTGGTTTTATTTTATTAACCGTGATTCCTGTATATGCACCTTAATTAGTTTGACAGCCCCCGTCCTGTTCAATACCGATACAGTATCTGTTTCATTCAATGCGAAATGGCCGTATGAATTTTTTGAGCCGTCAGTCCTTTCTATATCAATGCCTTCGCTATCACTTATGATATACATTACTGGCACCTGGCAGTATGTAAACAGCAACGCATCTTTCTCAATAGTAATCGCTTGTTTTCTGCCATTCACATCAATTAATTCAACCTCTTTTTCTTCTTTTAAAAATTCATTTTTGCAAAGCAGTTGCGGATGAAAATATAACCGGCCATCTTGTACCTGCACACCCAATTCCCCAATGCGACAAAGAATATCCTCCTTTACCTGTCCCGTCATGCCGGGCTGCTGTGCACCCCTGTGCAGGGGTGTATGAGAATATGGTGTGATAGGAAATGCCCCAAACAGTTCTGGTGATTTATGCACTCCGATTCCTTCGTTGATTGCATAATAATGCTCAATCAAACAGCTAATTGTTTCCTTCTTTGCATTTTCGCTAACAGCCTGCAAGCAGGTCTCTTCAACAGCAAGTGCTAATTTTGAGACCATATGCCAATAAATAGAACCTAATCCTTCATACCCGTAAAATGTTCCTGAACGACCGGTAAATTCTTTATGATTGAATACTTCTTCAAAAATCTGCAGTACTCGTTCTTTTTCTTTTGCAACCTGCAACTGGTATTTTGCTCCCAAACTATTTAAAGCCTGTTTGACGTCTTCTGCATTTCTGAAATTGCCATTGAAATGATAAGTCCCCTTGATGTCTTTTTCAATAACGGAAACATTACCATCGGTAACCAGCTTGCTAAGCAATTGAGAACTTTCAACGTCTTGTTTAGGTAAATTATTTTTCTGTAAGAACCCGGGCAGTGCTTTATTCGGATAAAGAATATAACTGTTTTGGTCTTTGCGATATAGAGAACTTTGCTTTAATGCATCGAGGAGCTGCAAACTTTTATCTGCCGAAAGATAACCGGAGCTTAATACCGCCACCTGTCCTTCAAGCATTTCACTTGAATAAGAAATTTTTATCCCGGTTTCTTCATAACTCAGCAAATTGTAAGCATGGTATAAATTATCGTTCCGTTTATTAGCTTTTATGGAATGTTCCAGGAATTGTAAAGAAGTGGTGAAAAAAGCTGATAATTCATGTACTGATACATTCTTTTTCTCACCGGAGAACCCTTGAGAATAGATTTGATTCCTGTAATTGCTGCCGGCCATACCCAACGCATCAGTTATTTGCTTTCTTGTTGCATCATCAATGGCAGATGAGAGAACAGTGGAATATTTTTCAAATGTTTGAACTAATTCAGTGTAGAAAGTATGCAGCTCAGAAGAAATATCAATGTTCTGCCCATTTACATTCTGCAAAACAGATTGTAAGAACTTCAAAAATCTTCTTAAGTAATACAAGGTGACCATGGAAACGCCATTACCCACCAGTGCATTGTTGGCATCATTCCATTCCGGTCTTTGTGTATTCATCCAGATACCGCCTTCAGGAATGAAATTGGAAAGCTTCGACAAGAGCGTAGCTAAAACCTTCTCGAGAAAGTTTACATGGCAGATGTCACCCTTTGTATTGGTTAGCAGGGCACCATCTACCCCAATTGCTTTTATCTTTTCATGAATTTGTTTTTCGTTGTCATGGTCAAAGGTGATGGTGTCTTTGGGATTCTTTACAATGTCTGTGTATGATTTGATGCGATAGGGCACATTGGCATAAACAAATTCGTTTTTACCAAGCATCGATTCTATTGCCCCTTTTTGATGCTGCTCTGCAAACTCTAAAAATTTCAGAAGATAAATTATCTGGTGATCGCCCCAGTAGCCGATGTAGCTCCATGGATTATCCGGCTCAATGGTTTCCCAATCAAAACCATCTTTGGTAACACGGTAAGGATTATATCCGTCAAAAGTGGAAGCATTGAGAAATTTATAAATCATCCCTTCAATGAAGGCAGGGTATGAGTGTGCCAATGCTTCCCAGTTCTGAAAAATATCCCGCCAGTTGCCCTGGTAGTCCAGAATTTTTGAACCATCGGTTTCACTGGTCGTATTGATGGAAAATTGATTCCACGGACGACTGGGATCACCATGACGACGACTGAATTTTAACGGCAGGTACTCTGTTGCCAGCCGGATGAAATCAGCATTGCCTGATTGCTGTGCAACTGCTTTTAGATCAAATACAGAAAACTCAGCACTTAGTTTATTAATATGCTCAGCTGCCTGTTCAAATACTTTTTTATTTGCTTTCTTCAGGTAGTTCTCAAAATCCCATTTTTCAACCTGGTAATTGTTATCAAAAATTCCACCCCGCATGATGTTGAACAGTACGTTGGAAAAATGCCGTGTATCTTTTAAATCATCTGCCGTGTATTGAAAACCGTCTGCCGCAGCATTTAATTGCTGTAATCGTTCAGAACCCAGCTCCACATCATCCAGCACTTCTTTGTACAACCCCAAATTATTTTTAATAGTTTCACTCAGTTGTACAACAGCCGCATGGTTCTGATTGATATTGGCAACTGTGATCCATTCTTTTTTCTCACCGGTTTTCAATGAAAGACTGCTTACCATAAAATAGGCGCCCTTCTCTCCTTTCACATCTTGTTCCTGTGTAATTGTTTTTCCATTTCTGAAATGTTGCAATTGTAATGTGGAAAGTAAATAAAGTGGCTGATCCAGTCCTGAACTCCATACCACATTCGTTTTTAATGCTTCGCTTGGTTCAGCTTTATCGACAATGATTGCACTTAATGCATAAATGCCCAGTCCTGTTTCAGCTACCAGCTCAGACCGTTTATAGGCATCGGCTAAATTGCTTGTTTTTGTTTGCAAGTCACCGGGCACACCATAAGGCATGATGTTCTGTAAACCATCCAATATCTCCAACTGGATGATTTTACCAGATTGGTTTAGCAATCTCGATTTTTTTACAAAGCCATACAAATTGCTTGAATTCCACTCGTATTGAAAATTCAATCCCAAATCATGATTGATCTCTTCAAAAATGATCTTATTGCTGAACCTGTTTTGATATAGATTCCGGCTGATGTTAAACCGTCCTTCGCTTCGAATGGAGAATGGCTCCCATATAGTCAACTCATTGTTCTTATTAATACGGACTATGGTTTTACTTCCGGTAATTTCTGCTGACTCAGTTATTTTATCATCAGTATAGTAAGGGAATAAGGCATATTCAGCATTTTTACGACCAGCCGATATTCCGCCATTACTTGATAGAAATAACCAGTGATTGGAATCACTTACGATAGACATAAAAAAGGGACGCATCTTGTCTGCATTTGAGATCTTGTAAAAAATCTCATTTCCCATTTTTTCTTCACTCAGGGTTATTTCACTGTTTCCTGTTGCGATATTATTG
>Ga0116144_10006607_pt1 | contig 10064 bp, 9 predicted proteins | sample AD_UKC035_MetaG_FD_89746 | JGI IMG/M metagenome (GOLD analysis project Ga0116144, IMG submission 89746) | Active sludge microbial communities of municipal wastewater-treating anaerobic digesters from USA - AD_UKC035_MetaG | ecosystem: Engineered > Bioreactor > Anaerobic > Digestate | place: USA...
AGGTTAACCAGAGTGAAATTGTATCCATCATAGGAAGTAACGGAGCAGGGAAATCAACTTTACTAAATAGTATTGCCGGCATTGTAAAAAGAGCATCAGGGGAAATTACTTTTGAAAACAATCCCTTACCAACCCGTAGTTATGATATTGTCAAACTAGGTATTAGTTTAGTTCCGGAAAGAAGAAGGATATTTCCCAATCTGACCGTTAATGAAAATCTAAAGATGGGGGCTTATTTACGAAACAACCAAAAAGAAGTCGAAATTGATTTAGAGGAAATGTATAGATTATTCCCTATACTAAAAAAAAGAACAAAACAATTTGGTGGAACACTATCAGGTGGAGAACAGCAGATGTTAACTATTGCTCGTGGTTTGATGTCCAGACCGAAGTTTCTTATGCTTGATGAACCGTCATTAGGTTTAGCACCAAATCTTACGGAAGAGGTTTTCTTAAAAATAGAAGAGATAAACCAAACCGGAATTACCATACTATTAGTTGAACAGAATGCCTTCAAGGCCCTTGAGATTGCGAACAGGGCCTATGTTTTAGAGAATGGCAAGATTGCCTTTTCTGGAATTGGTGCAAAAATGCTGGATAATCCTAAAATTAAGGATGCATATCTGGGAGTATAATCTTATACCCGAACAAAAATAGATCAGAGGAAAGAGATATGAATCTTACTAAACAATATCCTAAAATAGAATTGGCTTTTCTACCAACTCCTTTGGTATATGCCGAAAATCTTACAAAATTACTTAAAGGACCTGAGATATTCATTAAATGTGATAATTGTACCGGACTGGCATTAGGAGGTAATAAAACAAGAAAGTTAGAATACATATTAGCCGATGCTTTGGCTAAAAAAGCAGATGTAATAATTACCATAGGAGGACTTCAATCAAATTGGGCAAGGCAAACAGCTGCAGCTGCCAGAAAGATAGGTCTGAGAGTAATTTTAGTGCTTAATGGTGAAAAACCAGAAGAATATCAAGGTAATTTGCTTCTAGATCACCTATTAGGATGTGAAATTAGGTTTAAACCCTATACTGATGAAGAAGAACAAAAAGAAGAAGCAGGTGAAACACCAATTACAGGAGAAATTGCAGAGGAAATATTAAGAGTTGGTCAAGTTCCTTATATCATTCCCTTGGGTGGGTGTAATCCTTTAGGTAATTTGGGATATATTAGCGCGATTGAAGAATTAAAACTTCAGTCAGAAGAAAAAAATATCCATTTCGATTATATTGTTTCAGCCGTTGGGACAGGCGGAACTCAGGCAGGCATAGAATTGGGGCTAAGATTATTTAAAATGGATTGTAAAGGTTTGGGTATCAGTATAAGCAGACATATTAAACCAAAATCCCAGGAAATTGCAGATTTATGCAATCAGACCATAAAAGACCTAAACTTTGAATGTAAGGCTTTTTCGCCCGAAGAGATTTTAATAAATTATGATTATATTGGAGAAGGATATGCTATTCCAACAATGGATGGAATAAAAGCAATATATACTTTAGCTCAAACAGAAGGGATCATACTTGATCCAGTTTACACTGGTAAGGCAATGGCAGGAATGATTGACCTGATAAAGAAGAACTATTTTAAAAAAGATGAGAATATACTTTTTTTACACACCGGCGGAGAAGTAGCAAATTTTGCTTATAATAAAATGTTTTTATAGAAAGATAAAGGAATAGTTTAGTAAATATGCAATTCATGCGTATTTGTTCAGGAGGAAAAAAATTGTACAAATTTAGAGTAGCCATTGTAGGATTTGGCCATGTGGGGAGAGGGGTCCTGGATGCCCTGATAGAGAGTCCGGATATGGAAGTAGCTGGCATAATCGAATTACCACATGTTGTCAAAACAATCAGAGAAGAAGTTGGAAACATTCCAATCATAGATTATGATATTAACAAGCTAGGTAAGTTAGATGTGGCAATTCTGGCTATTAACAGCAGAAATGTGCCCGAAACTGCCCCCATTTATCTACAAAAAGGCATAAATACTGTAGATGCTTATGATGTTCACGGGGAATCTCTAATAAATCTTCGGAAAGATTTAAATAATGTGGCAAAAAAACATGATGCTGTATCTATTATCTCTGCAGGCTGGGATCCGGGAAGCGATTCCATAGTCAGGGCTGTTTTAGAAATTAATGCCCCTAAAGGTATTACCTATGTTAATTATGGTCCCGGGATGAGTATGGGACATACAGTAGCGGTAAAGGCCATTGAAGGAATAGATGATGCTATTTCATTAACCATTCCCAAAGGTGTAGGTATGCACAGGCGTCTAGTATATGTTAAGTTAAAAGAAGGGCACAATTTGGAAAATGTATCACTTAGAATAAAAAATGACCCATATTTTATTAATGATGAAGTTCATATTTTTAAAGTAGATAGTACAACTGACCTGCTTGATATGGGCCACGCTGTTAAGATAGAAAGGAAAGGTGTATCCGGTAAGACACATAATCAAAGAATGGAATATTCTTTATCGGTCAACAATCCTGCATTAACCGGGCAGGTAATGGTTTCGGCAGCAAGGGCAAGCCTAAAACAAAAACCAGGTTGTTATACTATGCTGGAAATTCCACCTATAGATTTTCTTTATGGAGAGAAGCAGGAGTTAATGTCACGATTGATATAAATATCCAGAAGAAATCTATTTCATTTTTATGGGAGACATAATGTATTTAAGCTTATGATTAGATTATTTGTGCAGAAGCAATAATAAAACTGCTTTCCATGGTTAATTATTATTTTGTAATAAGATTAGCTAAGGTGAAAATATGAGAATAAATTTTGTAAAAATGAATGGGTATGGAAATGATTTTATAATAATTGATAATCGTAACAAAATAATACCTGAAAGAAATATCAGCGAAATGGCAAAAAAGATTTGCAAACGGAGAGAATCTCTTGGTGCTGATGGACTTTTATTGTTAGAAAATTCTTTGCTTTATGATTTTAAAATGAGATTATTTAATTCTGATGGCTCAGAAGGTGAGATGTGTGGAAATGGTGCTAGATGCATTGCTGAATATGCATTTATTGAGGGGATAGCAAATCAGGAAATGGTCTTTGAAACACTTGCCGGCAAAATATCTGCAAAGGCCAATGATGATAATGTTATGATTCAGATGCCAGATGTTAGTATTAATAAGATGGAAAGAAATAGAATCATTACTATTGATGAACAGGATTTTATTTATACCTACCTTTTTATAGGAGTTCCTCATTGTGTGATTTTTCTGAAAGAGAATATATCGGAAAGTAATCTTTATAACCTTGGTAAAAAAATTAGATTCGAAGAAAATTATTTTCCTGCGGGTACTAATGTAAATTTTGTTGAATTTAAAGAAGGTAATCAGTTATTTGTAAGGACTTACGAAAGAGGAGTAGAGGAAATCACTTTATCCTGCGGAACCGGCTCTTTAGCCAGTGCTATTGTATATTCTTTGAATGAAGAAAAACATCCTCCTTTTATTGTTAAAACAAAAGGCGGAGATCTGGGGGTTGATTTCGTTAAGGGAAAGAATGTAATTAAAAATATTACCTTAACTGGTAAAGTAAAAATGGTTGCCCGGGGAGAGTTGTTGCCCCAGTCTTATAACGATAATTAGGCTATTTAAAACTAACTATGCTTATAAAAAAACTATAATATTATTCAGATAAATTAAAAATTCTTTTTTAACCAATTCAGTGGTAAAAAGAAATATCTGTTCTATAGTTATAACTCAAGACATATGGTATCAGGATAAGGATATGTTGTGGAATGAGGAAAAATATGAACGGCGAAAATATCTTTAATAGGATAATAGATTCCCTGGATATAGAAACCTTTATTGTCTGTCAGAGTGAAGAAGAGGGCAGAAGAATAGGTTTAGCAATAATGGAACAATTGGGGTTTAAAGATGCTGATATAGTATTTATTGAGTTTTTAGGTTCCGGAGCACGAATTAGAATAAGAGCAAACATTTATAAGCCCGGAGATTCTTACGGGTGGTTCAATTTATGTAATCAAAAGAGAGACAAGATAAAAAATGGATAACAATACCATTAAAATAAAAAGAGTATTACTCGTTCCTCTGGATCCGGTTCATGATGTAGCTCTGAAGATTTTAAATCGAAAACTGAGGGATAGAGGGCATGAAACTATTTTACTACCCCCTGATATACCCTTAGAAGAAATTATTAGTCGTTTAACTGAAATTGATAATTTGGATTTTATACTGGTTAGCAGAACTCTTGGTTATGGAGTAGCAGAATTATTGGGCAAATTTATCGATTTGGCAGAGGCGGCAAAAATTAGGGATAAGGCAAAAATAGTATTAGGCGGAAAGGCAATTACTCCCCAATTAGCTGCTGAGCTGGGTTTTGATAAAGGATTTGGAGCAGGAACAGATTTTGATGAGATAATCGCTTTTATTGAGGGAAGAGAATTCCTTAGGGAAAGGGATAGTCTATTTAGAAAGAAAATATCAATTCCTGCCAGCCACAATTATCACTATAAGAATAACCGTATCAGGAGACTGTTAAATGAAATAACAGATGAGATTATACAATGGGGAGAGAATAAGAGCAGTCCTGGGATTGAAAGAGCTAAATTAAGGGAAAACATGATTACTATTTCTCAGGATGATAAGCTTACAGATGAAGAAAAAAATCAGAAAATCAAAGTCTTAAAAGAAAAATATATAGCCTATTGCGATGAAAAGATTGTTCGTTTTTATGAAAGGGGATTGTTGCCCGATAAAGTACGAAAGTTATCTTCAGAAGAAATAGGAAAACTGAACCTTTATATCCAACAACAAAAACAGAATATCAATTTCAAGCAAATGAGACATATGCAACTTTTACCACTTGTATTTGTACAATATGGGACAGGTTGTCCCATTATGGATATTGCCCATATTAAAACAAGTGAAGCCTGGGGAGCAGACGGAGTATTTCATTTTGACCCTTCATGGGGTGCTCGTACTGAGGGTTTACTGGAGGGGATTCTTTCTCACGAAGAGGATGGTTCTATCATTACCTGGGAAAATCTGGCAAAAATAAAATCCTCACTTCATAAAGAGACATTGTGGACAGTCAGAGCCCATCGTGGACTAAACACTCCTGAGACAACTGTAATTGCAGGTAGATTAGGAGCTGATTTAACTAAAATACATATAGTATATGGATCCCTCAATGGTGGAACTGACCCGGCAAGATTAACTATTGATGGCTTGAAAGCAATACAATTTGCTGCAAAATATAATATGCCTTTTGATGAGCCAACAAATGAGGAGTTAGGGGGTGTTCCAGCCTATAAATCATTTGCTGGTTTGTTGATTATTGCCGATTTAGCTTTAAAATTAAAAGCTCAACCTATATTAAAGCCCCTTTTTTGTTATTCTCCCGATGTTATGATTAGCGGGAAAATGGATGATAATTATATTGACTATAATGTGGCCAAAATTAAAAGCCTGCGCTCCATAATTGATGCTCCCATCTGGCCTGGTGAACCTATTGGTTTTATGACTCATTCTGAAGATAGAGTCCAATCTACTTTATCCACTGCTTTACACTCTGCTCTTGCAATTTCTCTTCAGGTAGATGCTATAACCATAGCATCTTCAGATGAAGCTTATTCCAGAGGGCCAATTTCACTTGCCTCCAGAATTGACACCTTAAGAGGAGCACAGGAAGTATTTCGTTTTTTAGGAAAGGCAAAAATAAAACCGACTGGCAAAGCAAAGGAATATGAGAAGGAAATAACAGAAGGAATAGAAAAAACTTTAGAAAAAGTTGCCAAAAGAGGCAGTTTTGTTGATGCTCTTTATGAAGGATTATTAGGAAGTCCTCAGGATGGAGCTTACCCTGGCCGTGCTGGAAGAGATACTGTCTTTGAAGGATAAAGAAATATTTTATGGAGAGTAATAGTAAAGTAATTGGAATACTGGGAACTGCCAAAAATACAGGGAAGACTACAACTTTTAATTTTTTATTAGAATGGTCAAATTCAGAAAAAATAAAACCCGGTTTAACCAGTATCGGTTATGACGGAGAAGATATTGATAATATCAACGGATTACCCAAACCCCGCATTTTTATTGAAAAGGGTAATACCATTGCCACAGCTGAACAATGCCTGTTTCCTTTAAAAGATAGAATAGAAATAATTGAAAAAACATCTGTTAATACTGCTTTAGGCCGTGTAATAATTGGAAAAGCAAAAAAGGAAGGAATGGTGATATTGGCAGGTCCGAATAAAGGTATAGATCTTCAGACTATTATTCAAAAGTTAAAACAACAAAGAGTGGAACTTATACTGGTTGATGGGGCTTTGAATAGGATGATACCATTGATTCATTGTGATGCATTAATAATAGCAACAGGTGCCTCTCGTCATACTGATATTGGTTTACTGGTGGATGAAATTGAAAGTATGACCAGAGTATTTAATCTCCCTGAATGGGGGAAAGAAGATATTTATAAAGACGAAATCAGAGAGTATAAAAATAATATTCTAATTTTCCAGAAAAATGGATGTCTGAAACAGTTGAGTGGACATTCGTTGCTCAGTCAAAAAACATTTAGCAATTTGATCAGTATTATCAATGATCCGGAATATGATGGGGTATATATTCCAGGTATAATACAAGAAACCATTTTAAAAAAAATAGCTGACAAATACTATCAGTTATTCCAAGGGAAAACTATCATAATCAATAATCCCACTTTTCTATTGATTGGTTCCCGAGAAATTAATCATCTTAAAGATTTGATTGGCGATTTACTCAATAAAGGAATCAACATTAAGACACTTTATAATTTACCTATTTTGGCGGTTACCATTAATCCCTTTTATCCAAAGTATGACAGGCTGAGGAAGGGTAGTTATGAAATGGCCAGTATTGACAGATTACAATTGCATGAACAGATGACTGGCAGGGTAACCTTCCCGGTAATAAACATCAAGGAAAAAGAGAGTAGTAAATTGTTAATGGAAGTCAAGAAATTTCTAAAGTCTGGTAACAGATAAAAAAACCAATATAACCGATATAGTAAAAACAAAAAGGACTAGTATGGATAACTATCATAAAGAGGTGGAAAAGAGTAAAGATAGCAGTAAAGAGGGAATATTGTTAATGATTATGGCAGCCTTTTTCTTTGCTCTAATGGCATTTGTTATTAAATTGTTAGATAATATTCCTCTTATTTTTGCTGCAATATTGGAAATAACTTTTCTTGGAGTTATACCGGATCCAATGTCAATCATTGGCTCAATTATGATTATCATTAGTGGTATATTACATTTTAAATGTAGTAAAAACACTGGTTAGTTTCAGCTGTTTATCAAGAAATAAATAGGTCAGTGTCAACTTATTCAAATAACCAAAGTCATATCAATAATAGAAATGTTTGAGTATATTTAAATTGCTGTAAAACTATTTCTAAAACCCCTTCTTTCCTCAGAAGCTTCTTATTCTATAATTTTTACAATTTATTTTTTGCTGTTTTCTAATGAAAATCATTAACTGTATGAACATTGATTTTTATGTGAAAGATAATATGTTATAATTATTATAAATAGAAATTAAGATATTCTAATGTTATTTAATTAAGAAGAAAGGAGGAGAAGGATATGATCCAGGTGAAAGTTTTTGGGGTAGCGATTGATCCAGCAACCAAAGGATTTGTAGTCATTTTAAAAGACCGGGATGAAAAGAAATGGTTACCAATATGGATAGGGCCCTTTGAAGCCAAAATGATTTCTCTGGCTTTAGAAAAAACAAAACCTAATAGACCTTTTTCTCCCGATTTAATTAAAGATATAATTGAAGCTGCTGAACTAATTTTAGAGAAGGTTGTTATATCTGATATAAGAGGCAATACCTATTATGCCACCATGTGGTTAAAAAAAGGAGAAAAACAGCTCTTGATTGATGCCCGGCCCAGTGATGCCATTGCAGTTGCCTTAAGATTGAAATCACCCATATTCATTACGGATGAAGTTATGAAAAAAGCTTCTGTTGCTCATTCTTCACAGGAGGAAGAAGTTTCCGTCCGTTTAGCACATTTAAAAAATGAACTGCAAATTGAAGTAGAAAAAGAAAATTACGAAAGAGCTGCCCAGATAAGGGATGAAATTAAACGTTTGGAAAAGATGAATAAAATTCCTCCTTTAAAGTCAAATTAATTATTTGAAAATTATGTTTCGTTAGAAGAGATAGTGTTGGAATAATAAATATATGGAACGAATTAAAAATCTTCCTGTTTGATAACGGGGAGATTTTTATAATGATTGGTAAATTAAAAGATACTTTTAAAAGGAGACCAGTTTTAATGAGGAAAATCATTGTCAGTCCGGCTATTTTTGAAAAATTCCCTGATTTTGTATGTGGTATTATTATTGTCAAAGATATCCAGATTGCCCAAAAAAATAAAAGAATAAAAAAACCATTAAACAAAATAATAGAACAGAGAAAAGTTGAGGGTCAGGATTTAATCAATCATCCTTATATCCAGGCCTGGGATGAAGCCCATAGGAGATTTGCTTCAGATCCTGAACATTACTTGCCTTCCCTTAAATCATTGCTGGCTAGAATAATGGTCGGAGGAGGACTACCTTTCATCAACTCCGTAGTTACTCTTTTTAACTATATTTCTCTCAAATATTTGATACCCTGTGGTGGAGATGATATCAAAAAAATCAGTGGCAATCTCTGCCTGGATTTTGCTACAGGAGAGGAAAACTTCATCGGTTTGGGTAGTAAAGAATTAGAGCATCCCTATAAAGGAGAGGTAATCTATTATGATGATCAGAGTAAGCAGATTATGTGTAGAAGATGGAACTGGAGAAATGCAGAATTTTCAAAAATAAGCGACGATTCGAAAGAAATTGTCATTAATGTTGACGGAATCGGAGATATCCCAACTTCTGTTATAATTGAGGCACGGGATGAGTTGGCAGATTTGTTACAAGAACACTGTAATGCCAGACTGACAACTGATCTATTGACTGGTCAGAATCAGCAAATAGTTCTACCAGATTAGACTAAAATAGTTTTGCTCTTTATGAAAAGTACGGAAGATAAAAAATGCTTAATCACCTGTTTTTCTCTGAATATTGTTATTTGAAATATAAATAAAATCAGTTTATTAAAAATGGAATTATAAATATATTATTACGATAAATGGATATTTGACATTAGCAGTATAATTATATTGATGGAGTGAAAAATAAACTTGAAAGGAGAAGGCTAAAATGCAATTTGACAAATTCACTATTAAAGCCCAGGAAGCTATTAGCGAGGCACAGCAGATTGCTGTACAGTATAATCATCAAGAAATAAAAAGTGAACATCTGCTGTTAGCTTTGCTCAGACAAAAAGATGGCATAATACCGTCTGTATTAGCCAAATTAGAAATTGATATTACTGATTTAGAAACATTTTTAGTTAAAAAATTAGAAAAATTTCCTACAGTGCAGGAAGGTGGAAGCGGTCAATATATTGGCAATGAATTAAACAATGTATTTAATAATGCTGTTAGGGAGGCTTCTAAATTAAAAGACGACTATACCAGTACCGAGCACCTTTTATTAGCCTTAATTGAATTAGAAGATAGTTCTTTTTCAGGATATTTTAGAAAAAAAGGTATTAATCGGGATAATATTTATCGGGCATTGATGAGTATCAGGGGTAACCAGAGAATAACCGATCAGAATCCAGAAGAGAAGTATCAGGCTTTAGAAAAATATTCCCGGGATTTAACACAATTAGCCAGAGAGGGGAAACTGGACCCGGTCATTGGACGGGATGATGAAATAAGACGTACTATGCAGATATTGTCACGCAGAACAAAGAATAATCCAGTTTTGATAGGCGAACCGGGCGTGGGAAAAACAGCCATAGTGGAGGGATTAGCCCGAAGAATTATTAGTGGTGATGTCCCTGAAGGTATCAAAGATAAAAGAATAGTTGCTCTGGATATAAGTGCCTTGGTAGCCGGGGCAAAATATCGTGGAGAGTTTGAAGATCGTCTTAAAGCGGTATTGAAAGAGGTAGA
>Ga0116144_10006612_pt1 | contig 10058 bp, 8 predicted proteins | sample AD_UKC035_MetaG_FD_89746 | JGI IMG/M metagenome (GOLD analysis project Ga0116144, IMG submission 89746) | Active sludge microbial communities of municipal wastewater-treating anaerobic digesters from USA - AD_UKC035_MetaG | ecosystem: Engineered > Bioreactor > Anaerobic > Digestate | place: USA...
TAATACAATAGCACTAACCGCAATTAGCTGGGTGGACACTCCTAATGCTTCCGTGGCATAAGCGCCAATGGCAATAGCCACAGCTGAGATAGCACCGGCAAACCCTACCACGGCACTCATCCACCCACCTAAAAAACCAAGTGCTGGATGAAAAATCTGACTAAGGTATAAATACTCGCCACCCGAGCGTTTTAATGTAGTTGCAATTTCGGCATAGGTAAACGCGCCCGATAGCGCCACAACTCCACCCACCAGCCACAGTAACAGAATTACAAAACCAGAAGGTAATGGACCAACCTGGTAGCCAAGCGAGGTGAATACACCCGTGCCAATCATATTAGCGATTACTAACATTATGGCTACTGAAAGAGGGTATTTGCGCAGAGTTTCCATGAATAAATACAGAAGTTGCACAGAGTATATCAAAAAGCAAAATGATGCAGTGTGGGTTACCAAAAAACCATTGTAGTTGCCTTTGCTTATGAGTATTTTTCAGGGTTTATAATACAACCGCTATGAAGAAACTGATTTTTGCCTTGCTGGTGTTGGTTTGTTCCGGAGCCTTCGCTCAAAATGCCGATTCTGTGTACCTGCGCACGCACTACGATTTATCTGAAGTGCAGATTCCTATGCGTGATGGGGTAAAACTTTTTGCTGTAGTTTACACGCCCAAAGACCAAACCCAGAAGCATCCTGTTCTGCTCAACCGCACTTGTTACAATGCTTCTGGTTACGGCAATTATAAAACCGGTGGCTATCCGTCTCGCTTCCTTATTCAAGATAAGTACATCTTAGTATTTCAGGATGTGCGGGGCCGCTACATGAGCGAAGGTACCTTTGATAATATGCGCCCTAACATTCCCGGCAACGACCGCAAAAACAAAAAAGATATTGACGAAAGCTCCGATACCTGGGATACAATAGACTGGTTGGTAAAGAATCTGAAAAACAATAATGGCCGTGTGGGAATGTATGGAATTTCGTACCCGGGTTTTTATACGGCTGCGGCAATACCCGATGCCCATCCGGCTCTCAAGGCTTCCTCGCCTCAAGCACCTATTTCCGATTTCTGGTTTGATGATTTTCACCACAATGGCGTATACCTGCAAAGTTATACCGCAGCGTTTGGCGTGTTTGGGTATCAGAAAGATAGCCAGACCAAACAAGATTGGTTTATGGACAAGGTTATGCGGTTTTATAAAGATGCTCCCAAAGATGGATATGAGTTTAACCTTAACCTGGGGCCATTAAAAAACATTACCGAAAAATACCATCACGATAATTTCTTCTGGCAACAAATTATTGATCACCCCAACTACGATGAGTTCTGGCAAAAGCGTAACCTGCTGCCTCACTTAAAAAATGTAAAACATGCTGTAATGACCGTTGGTGGCTGGTATGATGCAGAAGATTTATACGGCCCACTCAATATGTATAAGAGTATTGAGGCCAGTAGCCCGGCTACACAAAACACTATTGTAATGGGCCCCTGGAGCCATGGCGATTGGGCTCGCGAAAATGGGTTTCAGGCAGTAAACCATATTTATTTTGGCGATAGTATTTCAACGTTTTATCAACGTGAAATAGAAAGGAAGTTTTTCAATTCATTACTGAAAGAAAATGTAAAACCTGCATTACCCGAAGCGTATATGTTTGATTGCGGGCTTAAAACGTGGAAGCAATTTGCGGAGTGGCCACCAAAAGATATTCCATCCATTAAACTCTACTTTGGTGAAAATGGTAAACTTTCGGTTAACCAGCCCCTGAAACCTGATGCCGCTTTTGAATATGTGAGCGACCCCGGAAAGCCCGTGCCTTATGTTTCGCAAACAGAAGGACTTACTTTTACACCCCGCAGATTTATGACAGACGATCAGCGGCATGCTGCTTCAAGACCCGATGTAATTACATTTGAAACGGAAGTACTGGCAGATGATATTACCCTTGCTGGCGAAATTATAGCAAAACTAAAAGTAGCAATCTCTGGTACAGATGCCGACTTTATTGTGAAACTGATTGATGTGTATCCAAACAATCATCCTACCTATAAGCATAACCCCGGTAATATTGTAATGGGCGGGTATCAGCAATTGGTGAGACATGAAGTGTTTCGCGGCAGGTGGCGCAATAGTTTTGAAAAACCTGAACCTTTTAAGCCGGGCGAAGTTACCGATGTGAATGTAACTCTGCAGGATATTCTGCATACCTTTAAGAAAGGCCATAAAATTATGGTGCAGATTCACAGCACCTGGTTCCCTTATATTGATCGAAACCCGCAGAAGTATGTCGATAATATTTACAAAGCCAATGACGAGGATTTTGTGAAAGCAACCATAAAAGTATATGGTTCATCGGTGGTGGAAATAGGAGGAGGAGAGAAGCTAAACACAAAAATAGATACCTTTAAAAAATGAAATGGTTTGTAAGTTTATTGCTGGCTGTTAGTTCAATTAGTTCTTTTGCACAGAAACGCCCCTACGATACGGTTCCCAATATGCCCGAGCATTATTGGGTACGAATGGAAAAATTTAAAAAGGAGGCGGTGGTGCCGGGCAAAATTGTTTTTCTGGGCAATAGCATTACCGAAGGGGGTAAGTGGAAGCAACTGTTAAAAGACTCTACCGTTATAAACCGGGGTATTGCAGGCGATAACACATTTGGTTTGCTGGCCCGTATTGATGAGATAATAAAACTTAAGCCCTCGTCTTTATTTGTACTCATTGGCACCAACGATCTTTCAAAAAAAATTCCAGATGAAGCCGTAATCGAGAATATTTTTACCGCGATATCGAAAGTGAAGGCAGGTTCACCCAAAACAAAAATCTTCATTCAGAGTATACTTCCGGTTAACGAAACAGTAGAACGATTTTCGCAGCAGTTTAATAATAGCATGCACATTAACACCATAAACGATCAGCTGGCGCGTTATGCTGCCCGTATGCGGTACACGTATGTAGATTTGTATGCCAAGTTTATTGACAGTCAGGGTAGGCTGGAGGCCAGATACACGTTTGATGGGTTGCATCTGAATGCTGCCGGCTACCTGCGTTGGGTTGAAGTATTAAAAGAGTTAAAGCATTTATAAAAATGAGAAGATTGTTTTTTGGGTTGGGAATTGTTTTGTGTACAACCGGTTATACTCAGGCACAATTTAAAAATCTCATTATTGCTACCCAGGTTGAGGGTGTTTACCCACCTCTGGAACCCAGCATTGCCATTAACCGAAAAGACCCCAAAAATATTGTAGCGGGTGTGGTGTTGGATAGAGTAATCTATACGAAAGATGGAGGTTTAAGTTGGAAAACCACCCAGCTTCAATCAGCATTTGGTGTGTACGGAGATCCGGCCGTGATCAGCGATGTGAAGGGCGATTTCTATTATTTTCATTTGGCCGATCCAAGCGGGCAAGGCCGCAGTAATGATGCCTGGCTCGATCGTATTGTAGTACAGAAATCTACCGATGGAGGAGAGTCGTGGAGTGAAGGCGAATCAATTGGCCATAACCCACCTGCCGATCAGGATAAAGAGTGGCCAGCGGTGCATCCGCGCAAGCAACATATTTATACTACGTGGACACAGTTTGATAAGTACGGATTAACAGATCCAAACTGTCATTCCAATATTATGTTCAGCATGTCGACCAGTGCGGGCAAAAAGTGGAGTAAAGCTATTCAAATTAACCAGACTCCCGGTGATTGTGTAGATGATGATAACACTGCAGAAGGCGCTGTACCAGCAGTAGATGCTTCCGGTAGAGTATTTGTAGTGTGGTCAAATCAGGGTACTATTTTTTTCGATCGCTCATTTGATGGTGGTACAACCTGGCTTACCAACGATTTAGCCATTGCAAAACAGGAAGGAGGATGGGCTATAACTATTCCCGGCTTAAGCCGAAGCAACGGTATGCCGGTATTGAAAGTAGATAATAGCAAAAGCAGGATGAATGGCAGTCTGTATCTGGTATGGGCCGATCAGCGTAATGGTGAAAATGATACCGACATCTGGTTTATGCGTTCTACCAATCAGGGCGATTTTTGGACACAACCGTTGCGCATTAATCAGGATGGCTCAGGTAAACACCAGTTTTTACCATGGCTGGCCGTAGATGATGAAACAGGTTACATCTATATTTTGTATTACGATCGCAGAGCATATGATGATTTACAAACCGATGTGTACCTGGCGTATTCGGTAGATGGAGGAGCAACATTTAAAGAAACAAAAATCAGCGAAACACCCTTTATTCCTACTGCAGAAAAATTCTTTGGCGATTACACCAATATTGATGCTTTTAAAGGAATTGTTACACCCATCTGGACCCGTATGGACAACGGCCAAACCAGTGTACTTACCGCAGTAATTAAAGATTCGGAGTTGATTAAGAAGTAAAGCAACCATCAAACTGCGCCTCTGTATTTTTTAGCCACTGATTCACTTGAGTTTTTTCTGTGAATCAGTGGCTTGATTTTATAAACCTATAGTCTATAAAATTTACTCCAAACGCTCTCCGCGGAAGAGGGGCAGCAAGGTTAACACGCTTTCGTTTCTACATCGCAGGCATTTGCAGATTCTACTTCGCTACCAATCTGTGTTAAGGCCTGAATAAACACATCCGTAGGTTGCGCACCCGAAATACCATATTGATCATTAATAATATAAAACGGAACACCGCTTACTCCCCGTTTCTGGTTTTGTTGCTCTGTTGTTATAACTTCAGCAAGGCCTTCATCCGATTTTAATAAACTCCATACGTGTTGCTCGTTCAACCCGGCCTTTACAGCAATAGCTACCAGGTTTTCCGGTTTAGATAAATCCACACCTTCTTCAAAATAGGCCTTCAGTAATGCTCCCTTTACCTCAGGTTGTTTGCCCGTTTGTTTAGCCAACCAGATAATACGATGCGCATCGCGTGTGTTGGGCATTACCTTTTGTTTATTGAAGTCAAATTGAAGTCCTTCTGTAGCAGCTACTGATGTAACGTGTTGGGTAATCTGTTCAAACCGTTCATTACTGCCAAATTTATTGGCCAGGTATTTTTTTTGGTCTTGCCCTTCTTTCGGAACCTGCGCATTTAACTCAAACGGCAGATATGACACATCAAACTCAAACTGATCTTTCAGCTGGTCAATAGCCTTTTCAATTCTTCTTTTACCAATATAGCACCATGGACAAACTACGTCCGATACAATTTCGATTTTAATTTTTTGCATAATTCAGGTTTCAGAACAAAACAAATTTTGGTCAATATAGTTCCGGAAGGGAAATCAAAGTTTCTTTATCTTTCATAATTCAAAATTGTTACCCTATGAAACAACTCGGAATCCTGTTCATTCTGGCTCTGGCTGGTTGTGTTTCAGAACCCATTGCTACAAAATTTCAAAAGCCCCATTCATACAGTGCACCTGATTTTTCAAACCCGGATAGTTTTAAGAAAGTTCAACATGCTTTTCCGGTTATTGAAAAACTTTATGCGGACTATGCCGAAAAGAATCATTTTCCATCCATTACCTATGGCATTATTGTAAATGGTGAGCTTGTGTTTTCCGGTGCAACCGGCCAAATTAACCTGGAAAAGAAAACAACGGCAACCACAAAATCTGTTTATCGCATTGCATCGATGAGCAAGAGCTTTACCGCAATGGCCATATTAAAATTGCGCGATGAGGGAAAACTGGTATTGACTGATCCGGTAAAAAAATATATTCCACAATTTGAAAAGGTAAGTCCATTAACAACCGATGCTGCAGAGATTACCATTCAAAACCTGATGACCATGTCGGCTGGTTTTCCGGAAGATAATCCATGGGGCGACAGGCAATTGTCTGATACCGATGCCGAGTTGATGGCTCTGGTTGAAAACGGGATATCTTTCGCCAATGCACCGGGTATTCACTACGAATACAGCAACCTGGGGTTTGCCTTATTGGGAAAAATTGTTTCGAATGTAAGTGGTATGCCGTATCAGCAATTTATTACTACTCAAATTCTTCAGCCATTAGGAATGAATGACTCCAAATGGGAGTTTAGCGAAGTGCCCGAGACTCAATTAGCCTTAGGGTATCGCTGGGAAGATGAGCAATGGAAAGAAGAGCCGATGTTGCACGATGGATCGTATGGCGCTATGGGTGGTATGCTTTGTTCTATCGAAGATTTTTCAAAGTATGTAGCCTTACACCTTAGTGCATGGCCACCCCGAAATGATGAGGAAGCCGGACCAGTTAAGCGAAGTTCAATCCGTGAGATGCACCAGCCCTGGCGTTTTAATAATTTATTTGCAGATGCAAAAACAAGAACCGGAGAGGTGTGTCCGGTAGCCATTGGATATGGTTACGGATTAGGGTGGCGAAAAGATTGCAAAGGGCTTGTCCGTATTTCTCATAGCGGGGGGCTGCCTGGCTTTGGCAGTGAGTGGCGCATCTATCCGGAGTATGGAATTGGGGTTGTGTCATTTAGTAACGGAACGTATGGTGCACCCGGGCTGCCTAATGCTGTAGCGTTGGATACCCTTATTTATATGGCCGGACTTAAGCCGCGCACGTTACCCGCAATACCCTTACTTGAATCGGCAAAAGGAAAACTAATGGATGTGTTAAATGATTGGAGCAAAGCTGAACAATCGGGTTTGTTTGCAGAAAATTTCTTTTTGGATGAATCTGTTGAGAAAAGACAACGGGCAACACAAAAATTGTTTAATGAAGCAGGAGCAGTTAAGCAGGTTGGTATTGTTCAAGCCGAAAATCAACTTAGGGGTAGGTTTGTAATCGAGTGCGAAACGAAGAATATTCAGGTTTTCTTTACCCTTACCCCTGAGGCAAATCCATTGGTTCAGCAACTGGATGTATGGATAGAATGAGCGGTTTGATTGGGTAGTATTTGTATCGGCTATGCATTACCTTTGCCGCCTTGTATTGTAGAAACCTTGAAAAACAAATAGAAACCTATGTCATCAACCACAACAGAAAAAGCAAAATTCAAAGTAAAAGACCTTACCCTTGCCGAGTGGGGTCGTAAAGAAATTAAACTGGCTGAAGCCGAAATGCCCGGCTTAATGGCCATTCGTGAAGAGTTTGGTAAACAAAAGCCATTAAAAGACGCGCGTATTGCCGGCTGTTTGCACATGACCATTCAAACTGCCGTGTTGATTGAAACCTTAGTAGAGTTAGGTGCAGAAGTAACCTGGTCATCGTGCAATATCTTTTCTACGCAAGACCATGCCGCGGCAGCCATTGCCAAAGCGGGCATTCCGGTTTATGCCTGGAAGGGAATGAACGAACAGGAGTTTGACTGGTGTATTGAACAAACACTTTTTGCTTTTGAAGGCGGCCAGCCGTTGAATATGATTCTGGATGATGGTGGCGATTTAACCAATATGGTGTTAGATCGTTATCCGGAATTGGTAAAAGGCATTCGTGGTATCTCAGAAGAAACCACAACCGGTGTTCATAGATTAATCGAGCGCCAGCACAATGGCAAACTTCCACTTCCGGCTATTAACATTAACGACTCGGTAACCAAATCGAAGTTCGATAACAAATACGGTTGTAAAGAATCTTTGGTCGACTCTATCCGCAGAGCGACTGATGTGATGATGGCCGGTAAGGTTGCTGTTGTTGCCGGTTATGGCGATGTGGGTAAAGGTTCTGCGGCTTCATTGCGCGGTGCCGGTGCGCGTGTAATCGTTACTGAGATAGACCCGATCTGTGCATTGCAGGCTGCTATGGACGGTTATGCCGTTAAAAAAATGGACAATGCCATTAAAGATGCTGATATCGTAGTTACTACCACCGGAAACTTTGGTATTGTGTTAGGCCGCCATTTCGAAATGATGAAAGATAAAACCATTGTGTGTAACATTGGTCACTTCGATAACGAGATTGATGTAGCCTGGTTAAAGAAAAATGGCGTACGCGATGAAGTAAAACCACAAGTTGACTTGTACACCTTGAAGAACGGCAACCAGATTATCCTATTGGCCGAAGGCCGTTTGGTAAATTTGGGTTGTGCAACCGGTCACCCTTCGTTTGTAATGTCTAATTCCTTTACTAACCAAACGTTGGCTCAGTTGGAACTGTGGACTAACACCAGCAAATACGAAAACAAAGTATATATGCTGCCTAAGCATTTAGATGAGAAAGTAGCCAGCCTGCACCTGAAAAAAATTGGGGTTGAACTGGATGAGCTTACTCCGGATCAAGCCAAGTACATTGGTGTACCGGTAAAAGGTCCGTTCAAACCTGAGTACTATCGTTATTAAAATTACTGAACTCTTCCCCTCTCCTCCGGAGAGGGGTTAGGGGAGAGGTCTCTCTGCTTGCAAATAGAGAGAAATCCCGCGGCATGGTGCTGCGGGATTTTTATTTTCATCTCTTTACGTGGGTTTGGTGTTTGGGTGAAATACACATTAAAGTATTTCCTTCGGCAATTTGATAGACTTTTCAGCAACCGTTTCAAAATAGTAGGCAACACTTCCATTGTTTTCGCGTTCGGTGCTTTGGTTATATTCCAGTATCAAGGCATTAGCTTCGTTGCCCTGCATATACTCGATACGAAAAGTGTACACATTCTTCTCCAGTTTTCTTTGGATTGATTTCGTGCGGTTACCCCAGCTTTCTTTTATCTTTCGTACCTGCACATCACTCATCCCGCTTAGCTTCACAGGCCCTCCTATTACACTCCATTCTTCATTGCTGCCCCGGGTAGGTGTAAGCGTAAGTTGATTACCATTAACGGTGTATGTACCATATTCATATTTCAGAATGTTCGGGTCGGTATAGGTAGAAGCTCCTACATTTTAAAACCCGGAGGATTATCAATTAATGAACCAAACTCTTTACGAAAGGTGTAACGAAACTCTAAAGGCTCACCGGCTGCATTAAAATTACCACCATCGCGTTGCGTGGGCCTGGTGGATCTCAGCACAATGGTATAGTCATCACTTCCTGAGAAATACTCTATGTTAAAAGTGTACGTCTGTTTTTCAAGTTTGTAGTCAGACTCTTTTACAAGTTTACCCCACTCGTTGGTTCTGTTGCTTGCAGCCTTACTCCACCATCCACTTTTTCCCCGTGCAGGGGTAAGGGTGAGATTGGTTCCACTAAGTACCCAGGTACCAGCTTCATAAGCAAATTGAATGTCTTTCATATTCACCGACCAATTCTTCAATCGGTATTCATACGTTCCATCGGCTTTAAAGGTGTATTCCTTTCTGAAATATCCGGCTGTGTATTGGGGCATGTTATTCAGATAGCCGCTGGTCTCATTTAAGTAACTATGCCACAAGCCCACAATCGAATTTTTACCCGGTGCGCTTGAAGGTTGTGTATTCACAACAGGGGTTGATTCTTGTTCGAGCTTTTTCAAGCTCAATGAATTAATAAAAGTGAGCAAGTCATTTTCATATTGTTGGGTATTGGTCATTAACACCACCGCAGCCGTTTGCTGACCACCCGTAGCTGTTACCAACGTAGCGAGCCCTTTGACGCCTCTGTCCACATAGTTGCCTGTGCCGGTAAGAATCTCCCAGCCTTCATCTTGCACAAGCCCTTCCATTTTAGGCTGTGTGATGGAATTAACGGTATTGACCAAAAGTGATTTCCACTGACTGTTGAAATCGTCACTAGCCGAGCCGGTTGTGGCCATGGATTGTGTAATAATCGCAATAGCGTACCCACCGTTTGTATTGTCTGTAACAAACAACTGCACGCCACCGTTCACTTGTTGCTTCTGCCAGCCTTTGGGGATGGTGTATGAAACAACATCATAGGTCTCTTGCTGGGCAAACGATATGAGGTTGGTGAGAAGGAAGCTAACCAGTATTATGTGTTTCAATGATTTCATACTTTTTATTGTTGGATTACTTATTCAATTAGTTTTCGAACGGCTTCAAAATCGAAATTCCGGGTAAAGTTTTCGACAAGTTTATCACCTAACGGAGTTTTTACATAGCGATAAGCCAGTTCAATCATTCGTGGTGCTATGGTGGAACTATTCGTTTTAAAGTATTCAGGATTGTACCGATAAAGAACATCTCCACCTTTATCGTCCCAGAAACCGCTGAA
>Ga0116144_10006614_pt1 | contig 10056 bp, 10 predicted proteins | sample AD_UKC035_MetaG_FD_89746 | JGI IMG/M metagenome (GOLD analysis project Ga0116144, IMG submission 89746) | Active sludge microbial communities of municipal wastewater-treating anaerobic digesters from USA - AD_UKC035_MetaG | ecosystem: Engineered > Bioreactor > Anaerobic > Digestate | place: USA...
CCCTGCCAATGCGCCAAGTCCGTTCTTCTTCAGGTCTGAAGGACATGTGAACGCGTCCTCCGTGGAGATGTAGGCGTCATACAACAGGTTGACAACATCTCCTGTAACCTGGTTCTCCAACGCAGTGTCACTACCGTGCTTGTAAGGGAAGAACTCCTTGTAGTCCTGCGAGTACATTTTCAGCGCAAGCCCCAACTGTTTCAGGTTGGAAATACAGACAGACCTTCTCGCCTGTTCCCTTGCCCTTGCCAGAGCGGGCAGCAACATAGCCGCCAGGATGGCGATAATCGCTATAACTACCAACAGCTCTATAAGGGTGAAACCTTTTTTTGTAGTTTTCATTTTTTTCACCTCCTTTTTCATTTTTTCTATTTGTCAAAAGAATTGCATTTTTTATTACACCTACATTATAACACGATATTTTTTTTTGTCAAGTTTTTTTTAACTCAGCAGAAGCGGACTCCGGTAAGAAGTCCGCTTCTATAATGAATAATTACTTGACAGCTTTCTTCAGTTCGCTTCCCGCTCTGAATACCGGAACCTTCTTTGCTGCAATCTTTATCTCTGCACCGGTTCTCGGATTTCTTCCTTTTCTTGCTTTTCTCTTTGCCACTGCAAAAGTCCCGAAACCTACGAGAGTGACTGCATTGCCTTTTTTCAAAGACGCCTTGACGGAATCGAGCACTGTATCAACTGCTGCCGTTGCTTCTTTTTTTGTCGTGACAACCTTGCTTACGGCTGCTATAAGATCGGCTTTGTTCATTGTTTTATCACCTCCTCTCTTAATTTTACTATATAATATAAACCTTCTACAAAATTTGTCAAGAAAATTTTGAAATTTATCAAGGCTTCCCGCAGTTTAGTAAAAACAATATTTACGTATCCGCAAGATTGATTTGCCATCCTGAAAAATATGTGATAGTATTAGAACGTTGAAAAGAAGGGTTTTTAAAGGTATTATCAAAACAGGGGAAAAGAATAAATTAATGGATAGGATAAGAGATTTTTTTAAGACTCTGGAAAACAGGAAAGCTCTTTTTATCTGGATATGCGCAGCCGTTATTTTATTATCTCTTCTAAGGTTTTCTTTATGGGCGACAAGGAAGAGCAGGGCTACAGGTCCCCGTGCATACATGAAACAACTTCACAGCAGCAGCCCCCAGGAGAAAAAATACGCATTATATACGCTCGGACAGACAGGCGTTAAATCCGCAATTCCCGAAATAGAACAGATAGTAAAAGAAGAACCGGATGTTGAGATAAAGAGGGTCGCTGCATGGAGTCTCGGGACTCTTGACAAGGAGAAACTTATCGCTGTTCTTGATTCCCCTCAGAAGGAAGTAAAATACATAGTTATGGAGACTCTCATGAAGCTTGATAAGAAAAATATCGGGTTTCTCGTGGAAAGGTTTCCAGGTGAAGATGCGGAAACAAAACAGAAGATTCTGTCTTACATGGAATCTGCCGGGCCTTCGGTTTTCCATGAAGAGCTTATAAGGATCGCTGAGAAAAATGACGAAGACAGGGATGTGCGTAAGAGATGTCTTGAAATGCTGAAAACAATAGATATAAGCGATATAGAAAACAGGCTGTGGAATCTTTATTACAATGATGCGGATGAAGAGATAAAAAAGATTGCTTACGATGTGATACAGGGCAAAAACAGGAAATAGAAATAAAAACTCCGCGCAAAACGCGCGGCGGTTAAATGGATTGGATAAAGTTGCAGTCTCTCGCGAGAAATAGGCAGCAGAGAGAGTCTGAGATAAAGGAGGTGAAAAAGCATAATGGAAAAATCAAGGTCTGGTTTCACCCTGATAGAGCTTCTCGTTGTTATTGCAATTATTTCAATGCTGGCAGGGCAGTTGTTGCCTTCTCTGTCCGTGGCAAGGGAAAAAGGAAGGCAGGCCAACTGTATAAACAACCTGAAGCAATTCAGCATTGCCATTGAACTGTATTACCAGGATTACAAGGATTATCCTCCGTGGATGTCTACCCTGCATCCTTCTTACATGTCATCGCTCGATGTGTACAAATGTCTCACTGACCTTTATGCCGGAGCGAGGGGGCACGGACATGTGACTTTCCCTGAAACAAACGATATCCCGCCTCCCAATATTCCCGGAGCTGGATATGCGCCGCCATATGTGGCAGACATAGAAGGGTTTAATTACAGGAATCCGGACGTGGAGGCTTGCAGCTACTTCTATGAATTTAACTACAACAGGTGCAGTTGGTTTCATTCTTCGCATGATGAAACTGACATAGCACAGGCAGACTCAGATAGCAACGGGACGGTTACATGGAAAGAAGCCAAAATGTGGCAGATGAGCAATGAAAACCATGGAGGCAAGGTTCCAATTGTAAGGTGTTTTTGGCATTACAATAATCACGGGCAGAAAGTGTTAAATCTTTCTTCCATGAATTACAACGTTTTTACCAGCGGGCCTGAGTGGGAATCAACATCCTACTGACCGTAACCATAGAACCGTTTTTCCGATTCCTTCTTCAAAGCTCCGTGCAGGCTTCCAGCCGGCGGTTTTTTTTAATTTTTCGCAGGAGAGACAGCTTCTCTTGACTTCGCCTTTTTTTGCTTCTGCGTATATCTTATCCGTATTTGAGCAGGTTGCCTTCTTGATACTGTCAAAGACTGAATTGATATCTGTTTCAATGCCAGTTCCCACGTTGAAAACGCCTTCAATGCCCCTTCCCATGGCTTTAATGCTGGCTTCGACAACATCTTCCACATATACAAAATCTCTTGTCTGCTTACCGTCTCCGTATATGACGGGGCGCTCCCTATTAAGCATTTTCTGTGTAAAGATGGCTACCACTCCGGCTTCTGAATATGCGTTCTGGCGGGGACCGTACACATTTCCAAACCGCAGGGCAGCGAAATCAATTTCGTTGAGGGAAGAATAATAAAAAAGGTATTTTTCAACCGCGAGTTTTGATATGCCGTAAGGACATAAAGGAAAAGGCTCTACGGTTTCGGGAGTCGGAAGTCGAACAGTGTCTCCGTAGATGGCGCCTCCGGTGGAGGCAAAGACTACTTTTTTTTTGCCCGGCGTTTCCATGAAATTTCTCAGTATGTTCACCGAGCCGTTTATATTGATATCAGTGTCAAGGAAAGGGTCTTCTTCCGATTTCCTGACATTTATCTGGGCCGCCAGGTGAAAAAGGACCTCCGGTCTTTCCTTCTTGAAAACATTGCCGATTTTCCTGTCCCTGATATCGAGCTGGTAAAACCGGACTTCCGGATTGAGGTTGCGGATATTGCCTGTTGAAAGATTGTCTATGACCGAAACAGCGTGCCCCATGCCTATCAATCTGTCTGCAATGTGGCTGCCTATGAACCCGCATCCTCCAGTGATAAGAATATTCATTTTAGTCAGTCCGCCAATTCGACATCTTTCAGCCATCCGTAGTTCTGTTTGTACCATTCTATGGTTTCCATCACGCCTTTTTCAAGGCATGTTTCCGGCTGCCATCCGAGAAGTTTTTTTGCCTTGTCTATATCAGCCCATGTTGCGTATATATCGGTTTTCTGGAATTTCTTGTACACAATGCGGGCTTTTTTCCCGAGGTATTTTTCAATAAGGGATATGAGTTCGTTCAGGCTGTTTGTCTGGTTGCCTCCCAGGTTTACGGTGTTGAATCCTTTCAGCCGGGGTGCCCTTATTGTTCCCTCTGCAATGTCGTCGACATAGGTGAAATTCCTGCTCTGTGTGCCGTTTCCGTAAACGGTTATTTCTTTTTCCTCGTCTATGAGTTTTATGAACTTGAATATGCTCATATCCGGTCTTCCGGCGGGTCCGTAGACAGTGAAATACCTGAAAACCGTGATATCCATATCGTAAAGGTAATGGTACGTATAGCATGTAACCTCTGCCGATTTTTTTGAGGCGGCGTAAGGAGAGATGGGCCTGTTGACCGGAAGGCTTTCGGAGAAAGGCATTTCTTCCCCTGCATACACGGAAGATGTTGATGCCAGGACGAATTTTTTTATCCCGCAATTTTTTGCCGCTTCAAGCATATTCAGCGTGCCCGTGAGGTTTGCCCTGAAATATATGAAAGGGTCGTCCATGCTTGCCCTCACTCCCGCTCTTGCCGCAAGGTTGATAATAATCGAAGGCATGAATGACCGGACTATATCGGCAGTCCCGGGTTCTGATATGTCCTGCTTCAGAAACCTGAAGTTTTTTTGCCCCTCAAGCTGTTGAAGCCGGTATTGTTTCAGACGGATATCGTAGGCATTGTTCATTTCGTCAAGTCCGAATACAAAATATCCTTTTTCCAGGAGTTTCTCGGCCACCTTGCTTGCTATGAAGCCGCAGCAGCCGGTCAATAATATTTTTTCCATAAGTTCTCCGTTCAAGAAACCTCAATTTTGGAATCAAAGATTTTTATAGGTTCTTTTGTTTTATTTTTTTGGACTTTTCGCTTTTTTCCTGCTCTTTGAATCTATTCCTGAGCAAATATCAAGTTGGGTAATAAGGGAAGCAAAGAAGCCTGCAGTGTAAGGCAGAACTCGCTCGTCTATTGAAAAGTTGCTGCTGTGATTGTCTCCGAATTTGTTTCCTATACCTGCAAATATGTAACAGGAAGGTTTTTTCCTTGAGAAGAAGGCAAAATCTTCGCCTCCCATTATCGGATGATAATCAGCGATGTTGCGCGGAGACAGTATTTTAAGGGAAGCTTTTTCTACCGCCCCGGAAAAATAATTATCATTGATGCACGATGGAACGTACTTGTCGTATTTGAAATGGGATTTGCATCCAAAAATGCGGCATACTTCTTCTGCCTTTGCCTTTATAAGCCCCTTGATGTTTTCCTGTACGGAATCTTCAAGGGTTCTCACCGTTCCTTTAAGCAAGACTTCATCCGGTATTACATTATAGGCGGTTCCACCCGAGATGCCGCACACGGAAAGAACGCCTGATTTTATAGGGTCAAGGTTTCTGCTGATTATCGTCTGGAGACATGTTACAAGGTATGATGAACAGGCTATAGTATCGTCAGCCAGGTGGGGCGACGCTCCGTGCCCCCCCCTTCCTGTGACTCTTATGGAAAAAAAATCTGCATTTGCCATTACAGGGCCTTTTCCTATCCACATTTTGAAAAGGGGAAGGGTGGGGAAAAAATGGAACCCCAGCATGTAATCCAGGTCGTCAAGGACTCCTTCTTTTATCATCATAGCGGCGCCTCCCGGAGGCCTTTCTTCGCTGGGTTGAAAGATGAATTTGACGTTAAACCTGAGGTTCTTTTCATATTTTTTAAGGACCTTTGCAACCCCGAGTACCACGGCCATATGCCCGTCGTGTCCGCAGGCGTGCATAATTCCTTTATTCCCCGAAGCGAAAGGAAGCCCTGTTTTTTCCTCGACGGGCAGGGCGTCCATGTCCGCCCTCAAGCCGATTGTTATTTCTCCGGCGCCTTTGAGGAATGCCGTTACGCCTGTTTTTGACATTTTTTCGTACGGTATTGAGTTTTCCCGCAGGAAAGAGCAGATTTTTTCCGATGTCCTGTATTCTTCAAAACCAAGTTCAGGATTCCGATGGAAACATCTCCTCAAAGAAATAATCTCTTCGCTTATCTTGTTGATTTCCTTGTTCATATCGCCTGAAAGTTTATACATGGTCTCTCTCCGTGAGCATGTCAAAAAAGAAGTTCTTTGGGCATTATATTGTCAAGCCCGAGTATTGCATGGGGGTCAAAGATTTTTTTAATCTGCGCCATATCCTTTAATCCCTCTTGTCCGTACATGACACCCAGCCACTTGTGTTTTATCTTGCCTATTCCATGTTCTGCGGCAACCGTTCCGCCTAAAGACAGGGCTTTTCTGACACATTGTTCATACAGTTCGAGAGCCCTCGTTTTCTCCTTTGCATCGCAGGGGAAAATATTGAAATGAAGGTGGTTTTCCCCGATATGTCCGAAAAGTATTGTATGGATGGGCTCTTCTTTCATAATCTTTCTGTAGAAGTAAAAAAGGCTGCTGAAATTCTTTTCCGGCACAGCTATGTCCATTGCCACTTTGACAATTCCCAGTTTCTTGAAATATGCATTTATGTTTTCAGGAAGCCTGTGCCTGAAATCAATAAGCCTTTCATAATTTTTGAGGTCTTCGCCCATCAAGGTATCGATAGCTTTGTATTGTTCGGCAATCTCTGCCAGTTTTTCCATCTCTTCAGTGGCAGAAGCGGCTTCTATGTAAAGGGCACATGTGTCATCCGGGATTTCAGGATAATCTTTCTTGAGGAATTTCAGACTTCCCCTTTCAAAAAATTCCAGGCTGTAAACTTCCTTAAGATGCTCTTTGACAGTTTTTACAATCAGGGGAATTTGCTCTTCGTCTGGGAAAAAAATGATAATGATAAATCTTTTTGGCAGGGAATCTATCAGGGATACTCCGACTTCTGTTATAATTCCGAGCGTTCCCTCCGAACCGATAAGGAGGTCTATTCCGTCCATGGATTCCCGGGAAAAATATCCGGCAGAACATTTTATGCGGGGGGTGCGGTAAGACGGCATGGGAACTTTAAGGTTGCCGTAATCAATTAAACCATTTTTCTCAAATACCGTGCCTCTTTCAATATCCAGGGTTTCACCGGTTGTCAGTATCATTCGCAGCCTGTTAACGTACTTTCTTGTAGGCCCGAACCTGTAACTGTATTCGCCCGAAGCGTTTGTGGCGGCGTTTCCACCTATGAAGGCAGTTCTTTCTGTCGGGAATGGAGGGTAAAAAAGCTTGAGAGGTTCCAGCTCCCTGAGAAAGTCCTTGATAACAACTCCGGATTGGAGAGAAGCTGTTTTTTTATCTTTTTCAATCCTTATGATTTTTCCGAACCTTTCCATGGAAACGACAGCTCCGCTTTTGGGGACTCTGCCCCCTACCGTGCCTGTACCGCCTCCGGATACGGTGAGAGGAGTCTTCCTTGCTGCACATTCCAGAACCATTTTTTTAATATCATCCTCGTTTTCTGGAATATATGCTTTTTCTGCATTCCCTTCCCTGAAATTTGATGCATCTTCAAGGTATGAAATTATTTCTTCTTTCTTCGTTTTTACCAGGACCATTTTCCGTTCCTTTATTGCAGAGCTTGATTGTCTGCACCTTATGCTTTTACCCCTGCAAGTATTATTCCATTCTCTTCGCAGAGAGAAACTGTTTTTTCCTTATCAAGGAGAATTGTTTTCCCCGCTTCTATTGCCAGTATTGCTGCTCCGGAGTCTGCCATTGCCTTTACGGTTTGCGGGCCCACGGCAGGAATGTCGAACCTTTCATCCTTGCCTCTGCCTGCCATTTTTATGACTGAAAAATCCCTGCAGTATTCCCCTGCCCTTTTTATCATTGAATCCGTGCCTTCAATTCCTTCAATTGCAATGACCATGCCGTTTTTCACTGCTGCTGCCTGTCCCGTTCTGAAGCTCATGATACTGCCCAGAAGAGATATGCCTGTTTTTACATCGGCAAGATGCTGTTTGTCAGGCTGCTTTTCGGTATAGACAATCTCCCTGGCAAGTATCTCTTTCAACAACGGGGTAAGAGGCAAGACTTTTATGCCTTCTTTTTCGAGCATTGCGGCAATCCCCGCCATCAGATTTTCGCCTTTCCACGTGCTTTCCCTTTCCAGAAAAAGCTTTCCGGATGCCTGCATGTCTTTCCCGAAGAGTCTTGACGCAGGTATCCGGCCAATTATGGCAAGACGTCGGACATCCGCTTCTTTCAGCGCCGCAATTATGCCGGAGATGTCTCCGAAATGGAAAATCCTGCTTTCTGCAAAGGGAATTTCCTCGAAAGAAAAAGGAAAAACGTCATTACTTTTTTCAAGAACTCTGTAAACGTATTCAGAGAGAGCGTCTTTGCTTACAAACAATCCTGTTTTTCCCTTCTTCGCATCATTATCCATAATTCCTGTCCATGGCGGTTTCTTTTTTGATATATTTGGAAGGTTTTTATTTGGCTATTCCCCTCTGGGCCTCTCTTATAAACTCGACGAGAGAAAGAACCTCGTCATTTTTCCCCATGCCCTCTATTTTCGAAAGGGCTTCCGAGACATTAAGGCCTGAACGGAACAAGTACCTGTAAGCTGTTTCTATCTGTAAGATTTGTTCAGAAGAAAAATTTCTTCTTTTAAGGCCTGTTTTGTTCACGCCAAAAGGAATGGCAGGATGTCCGTCAGCCATTACAAACGGTATTATATCTTTTGTTACTTTCGAGCATCCTCCTATGATGGAATGTTTGCCTATCCTGCAGAACTGGTGGATGCCGGCAAGTCCTCCGATTATGGCAAAATCTTCCACTATGACATGTCCCGCAAGGGTTCCGGCATTGGCTATGATGACATTATTGCCAATGATGCAATTATGGGCTATGTGAACATAAGCCATAAGGAGGTTCCTGTTTCCTATGACGGTGCTTTCACCCCCCGATGTGCCGGAATTTATCGTAACATACTCGCGTACCGTGTTGTCTTCCCCTATCCTTATGAATGTCTTTTCGCCCTTGTATTTCAAATCCTGCGTGATACTGCCTATTACAGCGCCTGTGAAAATCCTGCACCCTGCTCCTATTTCCGTGCATCCCTGGATATTGACGGAAGAGCCTATTTCGCATCCCTTGTGAATCGTGACATCATCTCCTACAATGGAAAAAGGACCTATCTGCACGTCGTCAGCTATTTTTGCTTTATCGGAAATAATTGCTGCAGGATGTATGTTAGGCATTTAAAATATTTCAGGGTTTCGGATTTGGCGTTCGGTATTCTCCGTTATCAGGCATCTATTATGGTGCACATGAACGATGCTTCCGTGGCAAGTTTTCCGTCTACGAATGTTCTGCCCTGGAGCTGGCCTATCTTGCTCTTGAGTTTTACGACTTCAACTTCCAGAGTCAGCTGGTCTCCGGGGCTTATCGCTTTCCTGAATTTCACATTGTCTATGCTCATAAAGTAAGCAAGTTTGCCCTTGTTTTCTTCCTTGCTGAGCATCAGGACTCCTCCCACCTGCGCCATGGCTTCCACTATCAACACGCCGGGCATGACGGGCTTGTTTGGAAAATGTCCTTCGAAAAACCATTCGTTCATTGTGACGTTTTTTATACCTATGGCTTTATTTTCTGTCAAATCAACTATTTTGTCCACAAGAAGGAAAGGGAATCTGTGTGGAATTATATCCTCTATGTCTTCCACCGTAAGGATATTGCTTCTTCTCACAGAGGGAGAAGGAGAGCCGACGCCTCCGAGTTTTTCTTTCTTATACTGGTCCTTGATTTTTTTGATAAGCCTCGTATTGAGGGCATGTCCGCTTCTAATCCCTATAATATGGGCGCATACGTAGTTGACAAGTATGGCGAGGTCTCCTATCAAATCGCTGATTTTATGCCTGACAGGTTCGTCGTCAAACCGGAATTCATTATCTATAACGCCTTTCTTGTCGTCTATTACAAGGGTGTTTTTGTAATCAGACCCTTTTCCCAGTCCCATTTTTTTCAACGTGTCCACTTCTTCTTTGAGGCAGAAAGTTCTGGCGGGAGCAAGATTTTTCTCGTATGTTTCGGGGGTTATTGTATAGGAAGCATACTGTGATTTCAATGATGTTTCGGGGTAATCGAGAGTATATGATATTTTAAGTGAATCGTTGGGCAAGGCTATTATGTGGGAACCGTTGTTTGAAATAAATATGGGTTCCTTGACATATATTATGTCTTTTTCCTCTTCCAGTGTTTTTATCCCCGCTTTTCTGAAAATCTCTATGAATGGTTTTGCACTCCCGTCCAGGCCGGGACATTCGCTTCCTTCCATTTCAATAAAAACGTTGTCTATTTCCATTGCGTAAAGAGCGGAAAGAAGATGTTCTATGGTGTGAATCTGGAAAGTAGAGTTGCCTATGGAAGTCCGTCTTGGAAATTTTGCGTTATCAAGCAGGTTCTCTATCCCCGCTTTTACCGGTTGTGCATCGGGAATGTCTTTTCTGAAAAAAATAATCCCCGTATTAGCCGGGGCAGGCTTAAAAACCATACTGCTTGTTTCTCCCGTATGAAGTCCGACTCAC
>Ga0116144_10006616_pt1 | contig 10053 bp, 9 predicted proteins | sample AD_UKC035_MetaG_FD_89746 | JGI IMG/M metagenome (GOLD analysis project Ga0116144, IMG submission 89746) | Active sludge microbial communities of municipal wastewater-treating anaerobic digesters from USA - AD_UKC035_MetaG | ecosystem: Engineered > Bioreactor > Anaerobic > Digestate | place: USA...
CGTGACCGCAACAAGAGCGGCCGCCGCACCCGCGATCAGATAAATTATGGTACTCTGATCAAAGCCGATCTGATTGGAAATATCGCGACCGAATACGAGCTGAAAAAGGATGATGCCGAGCCCGAGAAGGTTAAGCAGGAACTGCCGACCGTGCTGCTCTGGATCGCCCAGTCAGTAGCTAAAATCAAAGATCACGGCCAGTATGATAGCGAAGAAGAAAAAAAGGAAAAGGCCGAAGCGAAAAAGGGCAATAAGCGCCGCCGCGAGAAAAAAGAAAAGAAGCCTGAAGAACCCCTCAAAATCTGGACCCAGGAAGAAACCGTGCGTGGCGCCGTTCTCGTCAAGGGTGAGCAGGTTTATATCAAGGAAGACCGGCTTGGCAAAAAGGACAAGGGCCTGCATGTAGTCACTGACTCCTGGGCGGAAAAACTCAAGGAATTCGGTGGCAGCCGCGTTGTGCTGCACGGTGTTACTCACCGCACTGGTCTGGCATCAGGAACCATGGAAATCCAGAGTCTGATGCGCGTTTACCCGAAATAACCGGAGGATCTGACAATGACCCGCAGAATATGGCTTGCCGCTCTGCTTGGCCTGGCTGTTCTCTCGTTGGCAGCTGGTTGCGGCCAGCCCAAAGAACCGACGAAACCGACGACTTTCGAATTCGAACATCACACCCGCCAGAAAGGTCTGCCGGAAGAAGCGATCACCTCGCTGGTCTCGTTCGGCGGCAAGATCTGGGCCGGTTCCAAAAACGGCCTGTTCTGCTACGATACCGTTAACTGGCAGATACATCAGAAGCAGAATACCAACGTTCTTGGCTCTAACATTATCGAAGACCTCAAAGTCGCCGACAACGTGTTGTGGATTGCAACCGACAACGGTGCCTGCCGTTTCGACGGCAATAACTGGGCTTCGGTTTATACCGGCGGCCGCGCGCGCTCGGTAATTGGTCGTGGCAGCGAGCTGGCGGTCGCTACCGCCTATGGCGTCGTCTATTCAAACGGCGGCCAGACCAGAACACTCGGCCGCGAAGGTGCCGGCCTGGTAATGGATGAAGTAAACCAGGTCATCTTCGACCAGAAAGGCCAGCTCTGGGCAGGAACCCGCGCAGGTATCGGCAAGCTTTCGGCCGATATGTTCCAGAACTTCACCGGGCCGGCCAAATCGGTAATGGGCTCGTCGCTGATCGATGTTCCGGCCAGCCCGGCCAACTGTCAGCTGCCCGGCAACAACATCAAGGTTTTCATGCCTTTTGGCGATAAGATGGCAATCGGCACTACCAGCGGTTTGAGTATCACCGACCTGATGAGCGGCTATACCAATTACTTCTCTGAGCATCGCGACTGGTTTCAGCGCGGCGGCAAGATCGTCGAAGAGATGGTGCCCGGCAACAGCCCGCTGCCCGGCAACGTCATCAACGCTCTGGCCCGCAGCGACGGCAACGAGATGCTTTTTGTCGGCACCGACAAGGGGCTCGCCATTCTGCATGGTAACGAGTGGCTGAAGATCAGGGAACTGGTTCCCGGCTTTCCGTCAGTAGCAATCACCGGTGTCGCCTGGCACAACGGCGATCTCTGGGCCGCTACCGGCGAAGGCATCTACCAGATCAAAAAGCTGTCGGCTCTCATCGCCAAACCTGCTCCTGCCGCCAACTGAGCCTCCAGTCGTGCGCATCATGAGCACTGTTGTAAAGTCATTGCGAGGAGTTCTGCGTAGCTTCAGCGAAGCAGAACGACGAAGCAATCTCACTGATCGATTACGATGAACTTAATCTGTCATTCTGCGCGAAGCGAAGCGAAGTCGCAGAATCCATGCCTTCATGCTATACTGGATCCTGCGACACGCACAGGATGACGATGAGCGATCACGATTAAGCGCACGAGCACGAGCCGAGATAATAACGATATGACAAATGATTTTTCTTCACAGCATTTTCAACGTAACTGGCTGGTAATAATGTTGCTGCTGGTTGCCGGCAGCGCCGGGGCGCAGGAACTTGCCAGCGCGGCCGCCGAAGCGCCGGGGCAGGGGATTCCATTGCCTGCCGACGTCAAGTTCATTCTGATGACTCTTGGTGGCGGCGGTCTCGCCGGCTGGGCGGTCGGTTTTACTCTCAAAAAAGTCGCCAAGCTGGCGGCACTGGTGCTCGGAGTTGGCTTCATGTCGATACAGTATCTGGCTTACAACAGCTATATCACCATTGACTGGGAGCGCATCAAGAAGACCGTCCCCGACGAACAGCTCGAACAGTCGGCCAACAGCCTGATGTCGATGCTCACCTACAACCTGCCTTTTGCCGGCGCTTTTGTGGTCGGCTTCTGGATGGGCTTTCGCAAAGGCTGATGCTGTCAGCACAAGCAGTTCGTGAATGGTTCGCTGCGAACCGGCAACGCCTGACCGGCCACGGTGTCTGGTTTCAGGGCGGTGAGCCGGGAACACAGCCGCCGCAATTTTTTGCCGAAGCACGCCTGCGCGTGCTGATTGTGCGGCTTTCGCCATATCGCGAAGTTGCCGCCGGGATCACGCATACCTATCTCTATCAGATGGCCGCCGCTGTAAACGGCGTGTATGTCGATATGGCCTTCATGCCGCCAGAAGCAGATGAAAAAATCATGCGTGAAGCTGGCGTCCCGCTTTTAACCGGGGTTGGCAGCAAAGAGCCGGCAACCGCTTTCGATCTGGTTGCAGTCAGCAACTCGGTGTTACAGGAACTCATCAATCTGCCGGCTCTGCTGCACCATTCGCAGCTGCCATTGGCGCGTGCCGCGCGCGATTCGGCCGGCAGTCCACTGGTCATTCTCGGCGGCAGCAACTCATACACTCACTCGATTCTGCATGGCATTGTCGATAAAGACGGTGGCTGCGGTCTCGTTGATGGCGTGCTGATGGGCGACGGCGAACAGGTCTTTGCTCAGATGCTGAACCTGTTGCGCGACAATGCTGAATTGTCGCGTGTCGAGTGCCTTCGTCTGCTGCAGCGAACTGTACCCGGCTTCTACCTGCCCCAGTCGTATCATCAGGTATTTGCAGATAACGGTGCGCTCATAGCCATCGAAGCCGATGCTGACGCGCCGATGCCGGTTGCCAGCAACAAAACCGCCTGCCGCGAGGCCTCAGAAACCTGGCGGGGCGGGCCATTGCTCTATGAAGGCGCCGGCAGTTCGCACGTGCTGGTTTCGGCCGGCTGCCCGTCGTTTTGCTCGTTCTGCAAGGAATCCTGGGAACAGAAGCCATACCGCGAAACCCCGGTCGAACAGGCAGTTGCCGCTGCATGCCAGCTCAAGGCCCGCCTGGGGCTTGGCGAAATTTCGCTGATGACTTTCAACGCCAATACCTGCAGCGCTATATTTGAACTGGTCGAGCGGATGTCGCAGATGTTCGCGCGGGTTGCGATCAAGAGCCAGCGCTTCGATGCGGTGGTTCATGCCCCCGAACTGCTCGATCTGCAGTTCGAGGCCGGCAAGCGTACCTATACCTGCGCCATGGAAGGCATCAGCGACCGCATGCGCACGCTTCTGCAGAAAAATCTCGACGAAAGGACGATCTTGTCGGGGGTCGATCTGCTGATGCAGCGCAATATGCGGCAGATGAAGGTTTTTCTGATTCTCACCGGCTACGAGAACGACGCTGACATCGATGAATTCAGACTCTTTCTCGAAAAGCTGAAGCAACGCATGGGTACCGGTAAGGTGCAACCGCGCCTGACCTTTTCGTTCGCCGTGCTCTTTCGCGCGCCGCAGACGCCGATGCAATATGCGCCGCCACGCCCGCCGGCAGCAGTTCTACAGCATCAACTGGAGCGTCTGTGCGGCCTGATTGCCGCCACCGGGTTTGAAGCGCGTATCAGCTCAGGTCCTGAAGATGCTGAGGTTTCTGAATTCATCGCGTATGCTGACCGTCGCCACACGCCAATTCTCGTCGCGGCCTCGATCGAACGCGGTTTTCGTTATCACGGTGAAATAGGCCGCAAACTGCATGGGTTCTGGCAGAACCGGCTCAGGCAGACCGACCTGTCTTTGTTGTGCGACACTGTGCGTGATGCACAGACAGTGTTTCCGTGGGATGACATCGATACTGGCATCAGCAAGGTATTTTTATCTAAAATCTGGCAGCAGATACAAAGTGGCGCTGAAATTCGCGCCTGTCTGGCACCGCCCTGGGGCAGCGGCAGTTGTGCCGGTTGCGGCGCCTGTCGCTCGGCCGCCGAAATATCGACACTCAATCACCTGGGCCCCGATCTCGCGCAGAAAAGCCCGTTGCCGGTCGCCGACAAGCTTTCGCAAATGACGGTTCTCTGCAGAATTCCCGAAAGATGGGCGTTCTGCAGCCGCGAGTTCATCGCCGCCGCACTGGCCCGCCGTCTCATGCTGAGCCTGCCGGCCGCCGTCGACTGGTTTCGTCGCGTCGAACTCGTCGAACCGGCTTTTTTTTCGCACGGTCTGGCAATAGCAGTAGTCGAGGGTTTCGGGGCGCCGCCGCACTGGCCGGGCGAGACGGTTCTGGCGGCGTCCGACGATGACATCTCGATAGCCGAGATATTGCCGCCGGTAAAAAAGCTCGAAGAGCGCTTATACCCAATGACTCTGGCCGCCCGTCTTCCCGGCGAAGCAGTTCTTCTGGCACGCGAAATCGATGCTCTGCTCGCCCGGTATAAGCTCAAAAATCAGAAGCAGCGTTCCAATGGCTGGCTGAACTGGCAGATCGCCGCCGGCGAAGCGAAAAAGAGCGGCCTGCAGAAACTCAGCCTGCGCGAAGACAGCAACCTTCTTCAGGTCACCCTGCTCAAGCAGCCCGAACTCTTCATGCTCAACAAACTCTTTGCCGACCACCCACCCGAAGTAACCAGCCTCGCAGCTCGTAGATAATCACCGAATAGCACCTCACAAAGCCACTAAGGCACGAAGCGTCAGAGAAGGAAGAAGAGCGATCCGCAGTCGCCCACAGGATGTGGGTGATACTTGGGCGCATCAGGATGGAAGCGCCCGGGTGATTTCGCGAATTGGCGCAGATTCTTCAGGAGGGCTGTCATGCTTTTCCCTGATGAGCTGCGCATGATCTTCTTCTCCTTTGCAATAGCGGTTAAAAACAAGCTGTCTTGCCTTTCCCCTGTCGCGGGGTTTTTTTCTTGCTGTTGCCCGGTTCGCTGCATTATACTGAACCATGCCGACTTTTGAATTGACAAAGGCGATGATCGTTCGTTCGCGTGTGGCCGCCAGTAGAGTTTGCAGGAGATGTCTATGAATACCACTGGTATGAGCACTATGGTATCGGAAGATTTGAAATAAAGAGAAAAAGGGTGAAAGAGTCATGATCGTTAAACTCAAAAGAAAAAGGGTCGATTATCCTGATCTCTCGCCACGGCAGCCATATTTTGTAATCGGCATCGAAGCCGATGATTACAGGATTCTCAACGACAGGGGGCAGCCCTTTCTCTATCCAGGCGCCCTTTTCGACGTCATCGACAGCAGCGAACCGGACAGCTGGATAACCGAGTATGGCGACGAAGGCGAGCGCTACTCATATCCTGCCGAGCTTAAAGAACCAGGTTTTTTCGAAGACTATTTTGAAGGCAAGGCTGAGGTCTTCTCGCGCTTCTGGCAGACCATAAATTCTCGTCTTTCCAGGGCAGCATGAAGCATAACGAGCATTACCACTACGAGGAGTTTGCGCGGGCAGCGGGGTATCGCCTGGTTGCCGGCGGTGACGAGGCCGGACGTGGGCCATGGGCCGGGCCGGTTTATGCGGCTTTCGTCATTCTCGACGAGGGAAAGCGCATAGAGGGGCTTGACGATTCTAAAAAACTCAGCCGTCGTCGGCGGCGCGAGCTGTTCGAGCAGATTCGCAGTGAGGCTCTTGCCTTTGGAATCGGCACCGCCAGCCCCGAAGAAATCGACCGCATCAACATTCTTGAAGCGACGCGCCTGGCTTTTCAACGGGCATTTGAAGGGTTGCAGCAACGCCCGGATTACGTTCTGCTCGATTATATCAAATTGCCATGGCTGCGGTTGCCGCATCAGGCCTTCGCTCGCGGTGAGTCGATCAGCGCTTCGGTGGCGGCCGCTTCGATTCTGGCCAAGGAAGCACGCGATCTCTACATGGAAGAAGTTGCGCAGATGTATCCGAAATACGGGTTTGAAAAGCACATGGGCTACGGTACGGCGGCGCACCAGCAGGCATTGCTCGAGCATGGGCCCTGCCCGTTGCATCGCCGTTCTTTCAAGCCGGTAAAAAAGCTGTTGCCAGATGAAAATCTTTTCACTGCCACATACCGCTGATCTCGGTGCCGGCCGCCAGGTCAGTGCCGAAGTCATCGCCAGCGAGGGCGGCCGCTCGCTCGTTCTGATCAATGGTGTGCCGGTCGACGCTGATGGCAGTTACCCGGTCGGGCATCGGCTGGCCGGCCAGCTGGCCGCCAGCGACGGCGGTTTCAAGATCATTGCGGCTGATAATTCTGGTGGCGTTTCGGCCGAAAAACTGCTTGCCAACGCCGGCATTCATGAGGGCGGCAGTGAGCTGACCGCGGCTTTTCGCCGTTACGGTATTGCCCTTACCCAGGAAAACCTCACTCTCGCTGGTGAGCTGCTCAAGTCTCTGCCAGACGTCGCGCTCGACCGTCTTAATGCCGGGGTGATTGCGTTGTTGCTGGCGAAAAAGCTGCCGGCAGCGGCTTTTTCGCTGCTGCGCGATTATCTTGGCGGTAATCTCAAATTTGAGGCGCTGTTTGCCGGGCTCGACAAGGCCACTCTGGCAGGCCTGCGCGAAGCCTGGGGGCAGGGTCGCATGTTCGAAGCTCTGCAACAGCTGATCAAAGACGGTATGGCGGGCAGTCGCCCGGCCGGTTTGCCCTCGGCGGATGCTATCGAAGAATTAGTTGCTTCGCTGCAGCTGCAGGAAATGCTGACGCGTCAGGCCGAAAACGGCAATGAAGCGCGGCTGTTCTTTCAGTGGCCGCTGTTCTGGCATGGCCAGGATTTGCCCGACACGCTCGAAGGCGAGGCTTTTATCCCCGGAGACAAAGACCCCGAGCAGGGCTTCAGTCTGCGTCTGCTGGTGAAACCGCCGTCACTCGGGCCGGTCGAGGTCGCGCTGCATCAGCTCAAAAAGAATCTCTGGGTGCATTTTGGCGTCGAAACTGCTGTGATCGAGCAGGTGCGCAGTCTTTTTCCGCTGCTGCAGGAACGTCTGGCCGGCCAGGACTGGGAACAGCTGCGCTTCACCGTCGGCAAAGTCCGTCTGCTTACAGATTTTTTTGCAGCAGAAGAACCGGCGCCGCCCGCTTCCGAAAGACAATCCGGCCGAATCGATCTGAGGGTATGATGGCAGAGAAGAAACGGGTTGATATAAAATACGATGATGTCGCGGTAGCGATCAAATACGCGTTTGGCGAGGCCGGCGAGGCGCCGAAGGTTGTCGCGTCAGGGCGCGGCTGGCTGGCGCAGCAGATCGTCGAGCTGGCCGAAAAGAACAGGGTGCCGCTGCGCAAGGAAAAGGTGCTGGCCGAGTCGCTCGCGAAGATTCCGGCCGGAGTCGAGATTCCGCCGGAACTCTGGAGCGCCATGGCTGAGATTCTCGCACAGATTTATCTTCTCGATCAGAGCAACCGCTCATGAGTGACACCCGAAAACAACTCGGCAATCGCGGCGAAGACTTTGCACTCGCTCATCTCGAAGCAAAGGGCATGTGCCTGATCGACCGCAACTACCGCTGGCGCGGCGGCGAGATAGATCTGATCATGCGTGACGGAGCGGTGCTGGTTTTTGTCGAGGTGCGCAGCAAAAGCGGCGCTGCGCACGGCACTCCGCTCGAAACCATCGACTACAGAAAGCGCCGCCAGATCGAGCGCTGTGCCCGGCAATATCTGGCTCACAAAAAGGTTGGCGCAGACGTCTGCTGCCGCTTCGACGCTGTCGGCGTGCTTATTCCCGCCAGCGGTCAGGTCGAGATCGTGCACGTTCCCGACGCCTTCCGACTCGGCGAATGAGTCTAATAAATTTTGCGCTCGTGCTCGTGCTCAGCGAAGCGGTAATCGTCGTCCTAATCGAAAGGCTCAGAATTTGAAAATGCTCAAAGAAGGCCGCGATTACGATTGCGATTACGATTACGATAAATAGACCTGTTGATGCTTGACTCTGCATGGGTGGTGAAATAAGATGGTGCGCTGCACGTTTATCGTTAAGGCGGGCAGGCATATTGTCGATTAGAATGAAAAATTTACACTATACAGGTGATCGCATGAAACGTTATATTTTGCTTTGTATTCTGTTGTTAACAGCAGTCTCTGGCTTATGGGCACAGATACCGACACAAAACAGTCGCTTTGGCGGTGCTGGCAGGACAGAAACGACAACAGCCGTTCTCGAACATGCGGGCAAGTCGAAAAACGACGTGATAACGACTGAAAATTTGCCGAGAAACGATTCTGGCGCCGTTGACAAAAGCAGCGCCGAATATTACAAGTGGCGTCTGCAGCAGTTACAGCGTTCTCTCTATGAGAAAACCCGCAAGGAAGTCGTCAGGGAAAAGTCTATAGAGGCCGTTGAGCAGACAAAAACACATGCCGAAATGGAGGCTGTGCGCTTCAACGAACTTGACGCGCTCAAAGATGCTCCGGCCACGACTGTCTCTGAAAGTGAAATCGAAGACGAAGTGCACAAGCGTCTGGGCGCAGAAATCGTGCTCGAAAAATTCGGCAAGGCATTCTTTGATGAAGGCGAAATGGCTCAGGCTACGCTGTTTGCCAGCACTGCCCCTTCTGATTACCGCCTCGGGCCTGGCGATGAGCTCAAGATCATAATCTGGTCAGAGATGGGCGACGAGACGGTTTATGATGTGCAGGTCAACCCGGAGGGCCAGGTTTATGTGCCGATTCTGGGTATTCTCGGCGTTTCCGGGCGCACCGTCGGCGAATTCGAACAGACGGTGCTGGGCCGACTTTCCGGCAAATTCAAGCATTTCAAGGGTCAGGTAACTCTCAGCAAAGTTCGCACCATTCAGATTTTTGTCGTTGGCGAAGTCGAAAAACCCGGAGCCATGTCGGCTTCGGGGCTGGCAACTGCTTTTACCGCCCTGTATCAGGCTGGCGGCCCGACCGAACGCGGTTCGATGCGTCTGATCAAAGTTCTCGACGGCGCTGGCAGGTCAAAAGAAATAGATCTCTATCGTTATCTGCTTTCGGGTGATCGCAGTCAGGATGTTCCGCTCGCTAACGGCGATACTGTGTTTGTACCGACGGTAAGTTCGCAGGTCAGCATAAGTGGTATGGTGACCCGCCCGGCCGTTTACGAAATCATCGAAAACACTTCGCTGGCACAAGGTCTTCTTATGGCCGGCAACGTGCAGGCCAGAGCTTATTCCGGCCGCGTTAAAATTACACGCTGGAGCGGTGATAAGCGTCGTCAGACATATGACATCAGCCTCGATGATCAGGCAGAATTGAACCGGTTTTTGCTCGCGAATGGTGATGAAATCATCGTTGAACGTGCAATAGAAAACGTCGGTAACGAGGTCGAGATTGCAGGATCGATTACCAGGCCAGGTAAATATGCCTGGACGGAGGGCATGCGGGTCGCTGATCTTATCGCCCGCGCCGGTGGTGTAGTAAAAGAAGAAACCAGTTTGGAACATGCCCAGATTATGCGCAAAGCGGCGGCAGGCAAAGAAGAGATTCTCTCTTTCAATGTCAAATTTGCCCTGCTCGATGACAAGGCGCAGAATATCGAATTACAGCCCCTCGATCAGGTAAAGCTTTTTGCACAGCGTGAAGTGACTCCCGAAACGCGTTTTGTCAATATCGACGGTGCTGTTCGCCGACCAGGCCAATACGTTTATCGCGACGGCATGAAACTTGCCGATCTGGTGATGAGTGCGCGCGGCCTTGCCGTAGATGCATCCGGTGACGTAGAGGTAGCCCGGGTCAAGGGCAGCGGCGATACCAGCGAAATCGTGCGGGTAAACGTTTCGCAGGCTCTGGTTCGCCCGGATTCCGAAGATAACGTCAGCCTGCAACCGCTCGACCGCGTAGGTGTCAACTTACGCGGTCGAGCGGTTGCAGGC
>Ga0116144_10006618_pt1 | contig 10053 bp, 9 predicted proteins | sample AD_UKC035_MetaG_FD_89746 | JGI IMG/M metagenome (GOLD analysis project Ga0116144, IMG submission 89746) | Active sludge microbial communities of municipal wastewater-treating anaerobic digesters from USA - AD_UKC035_MetaG | ecosystem: Engineered > Bioreactor > Anaerobic > Digestate | place: USA...
CTGTTCACATCCAAGTCCATAATTACTGCCATCCTGGAAGAACGGCAGTGATCATTATCTCTGCTTGCTAACTCATTCCAACGTATATCTAATTTGCGTTTAGGGACAGCCTTTTCCCTTTTGATCGTTGCCACTTTTTACAATTTTGGTATAGTAACAGATTTTCGGCTCTTTGCTGAATTATGTGTGCTGGCCTGGCAGATATTGCAGCCTCTGTCTCTCTGCGCCTCTCAAGTTGGGTCAGAGGATCGCGGTTCACCTCATAAGCGCAGAGACAGAGAATTTGTGATTTAAGTTCACCAATAATAAATAGCGAGGAGCCAAATCTATTTCCGTCTCCTCCGGGCACCTGCCATCCCCAGACTGATCATGGCTAGAACCAGCAGTGCTCCAAAGCCTGGAGTAGTCTGTGCTGCGGATTCTACCGCCTCTTGGAACTCGCTGATTTCCATCGCTGCCTCAGCCAACGCCTCTTCTACCGCAAATCCGCCGGTCCTTGTCCCTCTGGTTGCTATCCTCTCCTTTTCTTTGGGGAAATCGTGTCAGAATATGCAGTTGATTTCCAAAGTCCGATCTGTATTGTGGACGATATGACTGGAGAAGGCTGTTTTTCAGTGGCGTCGCGCGCGAAAAAAAACGCGCGGTAGTGCCCTGGCCCCCTCAACGCCGGGGTGGCTTGGATAACAACAATTGACGAGGTTAAACTACAAACCCATAGCCAGGACGAAGTGCCATAGTTGCTCTGTTTACTGCTAAAAGCAGAATTCTCTGTACCTGCAGCTTCCTGGATTTGGGCACCTTCCAGGATCGCGCTCATAAAATATAAGGTCTTGTTTGCTGTCCCTTTCCTCAATGAACCACTGACGGACCTCATCGCTGATGATGAAGAAATCCCTCTCGATATGAGGTGTGGGGTGATTTTTTGGGAAGCTCAGGTAGACTGTGCAGCCGATGTTGATGGGAACCTCATAAAGGCTCTCGTAGACCAAGGCATAGCCGGTGGCAGAGAGCCGATGAAAGTCCCTCTTCTGCCCGGTCTTCAGATCGCATATCAGCATCCCGCCCATATTGATGGCATCAGCAGAGAGGTTGCGGCTTAAGCCCAAGTACTTACCATCGAGCTTGTGCTCTACAACAAAAGGCAGAGCATGATTGATCAGAGAATCATCGCTGAGGTATTTATATTTGGCAAGATAGGCAAAGATGGAAGAAACTATTCTGCTCACCTCGAATGACCAGAGCTTTCTCAGGTTATCGCTGACGCTTTGGCCGGCCTCTGCAGAGGGTGAGAATTTTGTTTGCGAGAGCTGCTCATTAGCTTCAACTATGGCGTCATCAAGCCGTTCCATCAAGATACCTGGCAGCTCGGCACAGATGCTCATGCCTTCTTTGTAGATGAGCCTCTTGGCAGTGGGATAAAGCTCTGCCATAGCCTGATGGTAGATGCGCCCTGCCACCATCTCCTCGCTGGCCGGGACGCTGACCTTCTGCACATGTCTCAGATAAGTGTCCCGACCGGTCTCGCAGTACCTGTCAGAGACCTCCCAGACGGGCATCAGTATATCATGTGGCGGCGATAGCTCAGAGCAGTGCCAGTTCCAGCCCCTGAGGTCCTCTGCTATTCCTCTCTCTCGTGTGCTCGGAATAAGCTTTTTTAAGAGATATTTGCGTTCTTCTTCGGAAAAGAAATACATGCACCCTCCAATAATGTATTGGAATAATTATATTATTTCTCTGTATGTGGTTTGGGCAAAATATTTCCAACACAGTACTTTCTATATTCGCAGTCTATGCATCGAGCGGAATTCCTGGTTCCTGCTGGCTCAATCTCATCCTCAATTATCTGAGCTATTTTTTCGATCATCTTCAGAGTGCGTCTGCGGATCTCATCGCCAAAGTCAATCTGCACATTTTTCTGATCCCTACTGTAATGGATGAAGCCCCGTCGGACGATGGTCTTAAAGCTCTCTTCTACCAGAAGGGCATAGGCGGCAAGCTGATACTTGTGGTTCAGGTGGATGCTTCCCTTATGGGATTGGCCGAACTTGTAGTCTACAGGTATGAATTCCCGGTTGGTTCTCACCAGGTAGTCTAAGACCCCTCTCAGGCCGAGGGTGCTGCTTTCCATTTCCACCCTGAACATTTTCTCTGCCTGGTCCAGCTCCGGATCGTAGAAGATCGCTCCCTTGCGGCGCTTCTCTTTGGCGGTGATTGAATCGTGCATCTCTATGCCCGTTTGCAGCTTCTGGTCAGGAGGTTTGGGAATGTGAAGGACATGGTCGAAGTAGATTATCTTTGGACAGTAAAGGTACTGCTTCACGTCGCTTACTGTGATCATCTCTCATATCCTTCCTTCACGATTCTTCACTTGCCATCACTTGCCTTCACTTGTCTCTGCTTGTCTTCGCTTTCTCTCATGGCTAAAAGACGGACACGTCCTCCTCCTCGACCTCATAGATCTCGCCGATGCTATCTTTGAGGGAGAAACATTTGCTGCACATCGGATAGAACTGAATGTTTCCCTCCTTTTCGTGCATCATTCTCTCCAGCCGCAGGCGAAGCTTTTCTCTGGTGTTGTGGTTCATGATGCCCCAAAAGGCGCTCTTCTGGATGCGGATGCAGCCGAAGTCCAGCAGAACTTTGGCCACCCTGGCTCTCAGGCTGTTATCACTGATATCGTAGATGATTATGGTATCCACTGGCACCTCCCAGGAATCATCACGAACTCCATCACCATCTTGGGGTGAATGGCTCGTAACATGGCCTCTCTCCGCGGAGGAAGGTAGCAACAGATGATGCCTGAGAACGGATGATGTTTCTCAGGATCTGGCTCTTCTCTCGGTAGGTTATTCTCTCGTCCAGTCGGCCATAGAATGCCTTGGAGGCAATCTTTATGCCGTCCTTAGTCATGCGGCAGTCATCCTGAAAGTGGCCTTGCCGCATCTCCCTGGCTAGGCTCACCACCACCCTGTCCACCACCAGGGGCCTGAACTCCTCCATCATGTCGTAGACCAGCTTTTCTTTGCCTGGCCGGTCGGCATGAAGAAAGCCGGCGTAGGGGTCCAGTCCTGCATAAAGGATTGCTGCCCAGACCTCCTGCTCCAGGAGATAGTAGCCGAAGTTCAAGAGAGAGTTGATCTGGTCCCTGGCTGCAGGGTAGTCTCGGCCGGGGAAGCTCCAGTCATCTGGGATCAGCTTGGCCCAGGTCCTCCAGTAGATCTCCGCCCCTATTCCCTCCACTCCCATGATCTCTCCCCGGACATCATCCACCTTCCCTTTTATGAGATTGAGCCTGGGGATGAGCTCCTCTATCTGATTAGAATTATTGCGGAACTCTCCCCAAAGGTCCTGCCTTTCGCCCTTCCACTTTTTTGCGAATGATTTTAAGAGGGAGGCCTGATTTTTCAATTTGCCGCGGACGAAGGATCTGGCCAGGTTGGTTCCGCGGGAGTCGTTATAGGCATTGTACTGCTCCCTTCTGGTCTTCACTGTTCCTCCCAGGCTTGCCGGGATGAGCCTGGCCATGGGCTTGCCATAGTAGCTGGCGAAGACCACCTCGACACCCAGCTCGTCTGCCATCTGAATGGCATCGGAGGAGACAGAGATTCCGCTGCCCAGCACCAATATCTGCTCCACTCCCCGAGCAGGCACGAGCACATCGGGCAGATCCTTTCTAGTGATGCGAAACTGCTCGCTGGATTTGCCCAAGAATGTCCCCCGGTCAGAGAGGATGATGCGAGACATTTGAGAAATATTGGTTTCATAGGGGATATTACTTTCGGATGGCAAGGAAAAAGTTTAAAGTGCTATGGGTTCATTTGAGGCCAGGATTGGAGTGCAATGCTGAAACCATCATTGATTGACGGATACGCTTCCTTCTTCAAGGAAATCACAAGTTATTGCCCATATCCATATCAAGAGAAGGTCTTCTCATTGCTTGATCGTGGAAAATCCGTAGTTCTTCGAGCCCCCACTGGCTCAGGAAAAACTCTATCAGTTATTATGCCTTATCTATATCTCAGAAAAAATAATGAGAAAATGGCGGATAGAATAATCTACGCTTTACCTATGCGTGCTTTGGCTTTTGACCTTTATAATTCGACAATACAGACAGCCGAAAAGGCCGGATTTTGTGTAGTAGAAGATCCTGAGAAAAGGAGCGGCGAAGACAGAGATTCGGAGATTTGCATAACAATACAGACGGGAGAACTCCAAAACGATCACTTTTTTGAAGGAGATATAATTTTCACAACTATTGATCAACTGCTATCTGGTTATCTAACATTGCCCGTATCGCTTCCAGATAGACTCGGAAATATAAATATAGGTGCAATAATTGGGTCGTTAATTGTATTTGATGAAGTACATCTGATGGAGTTTCAAAGATCATTCTTAACTGCAACAGAGATGATGAATAGATTCGAGGGCTTGGCCCAGTTTTTTGTTATGACTGCCACTTTGACTGAGCCCACGCAGAAATGGCTGGCAAAGCAAATAAAGGCTGAACCCATAACCTGTAGCATAAATGAGTTAAAGAGCGTACCCGGCTATGAGAAAAGGAGCAGAGTTTATTCATTTGAAAATAGTCCGATATCCTCAGACACAGTAATCAAGAATCACAGACAAAAGACGTTGGTCATATGTAATAGAGTAGATAAAGCCCAACAAATCTATTCAGAGCTCAAGGAAAAGCTCATAAATGCAGATACGAAAATAGCTCTTCTGCACAGTCGCTTTTTTAAGAGGGATAGGAGCGAGATAGAGAAGAATCTGCAGCTTTGGTTTGGTAAAAGATCTGAGGATGTAAATGCAATACTGGTTTCAACCCAAGTTGTTGAAGCAGGAATTGATATTTCGTGCAATACGATGCATACCGAGTTAGCTCCCGCAAATTCTCTTATCCAGCGTGCTGGGCGATGTGCAAGGTATTCAGGAACGGGTAATGTATTCATTCATGAAATAGAGGATCCATCTAATCCACTTCCTTACCCTAAAAATGAAGTTGATGCTACCAGAAAAGAGATAAAGAATTTCAGAGAAAAAGAGCTTGATCCAGATTTTGAGAAGGATTTGGTTGAACGAGTTCATGCTCCTCTTGATGATTCAAGGCTAATTGATTCTCTTCAGAATCGTCGCGGTGAAGTGAATGAGGCAATGGATCACGGTCATTCTTCCAGCATTCAAAAGCTGATAAGAGAGGTGGACAGCGTTAATATTATTCTCACTCCAAATCCTCATAGCGAAAATTTGGAGATTTCATGGCCCGAGATGCTATCTGTTCCGAGATCAACATTATACAAGTTGAAAAAGAAGGGTGCAGATGATTGGATCTTCAAGATTCCTATCTTCAGCGATGATGAAGAGTTCAAAGGCGTAAAATGGGAAAAGGTGGAATCTGTCCGAGATATTTCCTGGCTGGTTGCATTGAATCCCAAATTTGCCAGGTATTCTCAGGAAGTTGGCCTGATATTTGGTGAAGAGGGGACGAGGTGCATTATCCTAAATAAAAAATCCCCGTATAAAAGCTATAAATATTCTTGCGAATCCTTCCAGGAACATACCCATCGCGTCATCGCAGAGGCAAGATCTTTAATTCCTCTCTCTGATAAAGGAATAATGAAACTCTCCAAAAAGATGAGGCTGGACAGAAATCATTCCATTGAGAAGATGATCCTTCTTGCTTGTGCTCTTCATGATACTGGAAAATTAAGCGTCAGGTGGCAGGGCGCTATGAACAGATGGCAAGGAATTTCAAATCCAAATGCAGAGCAATTTATCAAAGGATTGCCCTTAGCCCATACGACTTACGATCCAGTCAAAGATTGGATAAGAATGCAGGAGCTGAAGATACAGAAAGGTCCGCATGCTGCAGAGGGAGCATATGCAGTTTTTACAATGATATTTAAAGGAAGTCAAACTATGCTTGGCGACGGCGACGATACACAAAATATGGCAATTGGCATCATGGCAGCTATAGCCAGGCATCATGGGCCTAGGACATCTAATCTTCAACCGTTTGAGCTGATTCCGCAAGCGAAAAACGTATTAAATGATGCTATGAAGACGTTGGAGATTGACTTAGGGGATATGGAAATTAGCGAAACACCAAACAAGGATGTAATCGATTCATTCAGGCAGTATTTAAAAATTAGCGAAATAGATAATGGAATTTTCCTATACTGGTTATCAGTAAGAATCATTCGATTAGCTGACCAAAGAGCAACATCTAAGATTGGAGCCTGAAATGAGCCAGAGACTTTGTTTTAAAATCCCAAGGGAGACCAATACTTATGCCGATGTCCTTATGGCCTTGGGTACGGCGAGCCTACTGAATGAGATTTATGGAGATGAGGCCAGAACTACGATAGAGGATAGAGGTGATAATCTTTCCATCGAAGTCTCGAGCGATAAAGGTTTAGAGTTTTTAGATACTTTTACGCGACTTGACATAGGATATCCTTTTGTAAAACAAAAGAATGATGAGATAATACCTAACGGCGTAGACGATGTTTTTGATTATGAAAAGAATAAAGAAATTGAAGAGGCATATAATAAATTCATTAAGACATCTGGAAAAAGGAAAAATAAAATCAGCAATAAAATGATTGATTCTGGATTTGATAAGCCTTATGAACCCGATCCTAATCTCAAGCTTCACAAAATTTTGGCATCTATGCGCAAAGGTTGGAAAAGCGACAAAGAGTTTCATGAGTACTTTATTAACAATAGAGAGAAGATATCAAAATTAGCGATGATCAACCTTAGGCACCTGTCAGATCCATGCTTTGAGAAATGCAGTTCTGATGATCTTGACAAAATCGTATCTGGATCTCAGGTTCTTCTACCAATTGGCGGTAAAGGTGTCAATAGGTCAAAGCCAGATTCTACAGGCAAGTCTGGACTGCCGTCTGATTTCATCGATTGGTTTTCAGAATGGATGAAGTATCGTGGCATGTTTAAGTTCCTGCTTCCATATAGGAATGGAGATGATTTTAAGTTTTTAGTTATAGTTCCTAAGGATATCTCATATAATTCCGTGGTATCGATACATAATGATCTCTTTAAAATGAATTTATGGGGCGGAATAAAACTGGATATTCAGGCTACGCTCAGTCTTGCTAAAATTCTAGTCAATCATTCAGAAGAATACGATAAAGAAAAAGGTTCTTTCAAGATGCTAAATAGGCGTCCCAACCAGGTAATCGAAGGATTATATCAGGCCTATTTTAAAAGCATGGGAACGGCTGCTTCACTGATGAACTATTCATTCATCGGGTTGCCTGGATGGTTCACAATCGATGATAATAAAACCGCGCATGAATTTATGGATATTTTAGATGAGCACGGAAAATGCATTGGTGCTCTTCAAGAAGAGATCTCCAGTGATATTCCCCTTCTCCAGGATTATCGTAATTTTCTATCCTCAGGAGATTATAGGCATTTTCTGGAGTTTTTATCACTTTTTGGAACATATGTCATGCAGAGGAGAGAGAAAAACAAATGGGTAATGCAATTTACAGTTCAAAACCTAAGGAGGATTTTTATGGTCGATAAGGATTACTCTGAGATAATATCTGATGAAGGATTTTTGAATTTGGCATCCGCTATACGAAGAGCCACTGTTAATGCACAATATCGTAAAGCACAAGGCAGGCGAGATTGGGATATCAAGTATGGATTAGCCCAGGATTGGAAGCGAGTAGCAGAGCAGCCTGACAAGCTGGTTATTGCTATATCGGAATTTGTCCAACAATATAACGCAGAAAATGCAAGACATGCAGAAGAGAATAAAGAAAGAAGAAAAAATATAACAACAAGAGATCTGGACCAAGTTCTAAACTTAATCAAGAATTACGGCTCATTCCTGGTTGGAATGCTTCTCTTAGCCTACGGATATGCAAGAGATGTCAAAGAAACGGATGAATCAAATAGTACTGAAATTAAAGAAGGTGAAATCAAATGAAAATAAACTCTATAAGCATATCTGGACTATTAACCCTTAATATGCATGCATTAAATAATGAGGGCAGTGAAGGAAACTATCTCCAGACAAGGATGGTTGAAATAGTAGATGAAAAAGGAATCGCTCATTCGGTGAATGCCATCTCGGGAGACATGTTTAAACATATTCAGGCCGATCATCTATATTCCCTTGCACGTGAAGAAAACATATCCCTTTGCGATGGCTGCTCGAAGGACAATCCAAATAGAATAAATGTTGATAGTGGCTTTGTCCAAGGATTTTCCGAAGGAGCAAAAGATGCAGAAATTCTTGATAAATTATTGGAAAAATGTGCAGGAGATGACATCGAGGGAATTCTCATCACGCAGGAGATAGGAAAGAAAAAAAGAGCCATCGGCAGGAAATCGATAATAGAGTTCGGTTGGGCGGTTGGTGAGCCGGAGAAAACAAAAACCGAGTCTTATTTTCATGTCAAGTTTGATCAGACCGAGAGAGCCAGTGGAAGAGGAGATGAGAGTACTGGCGCCAACATAGGGCAAAATATTTTTCACAGGCCCGCGTCAAGCGGCAGATATGCAATAATCTTAAATGCCGATTTATGTCGAATAGGTTTCAATGATATCACTTGCACCTACTCAATAGACACCGAAGAGCGCAAGAGAAGGACCGCAATTGCCCTTAAAAGCATACTTGCAGCCATCCTCAAGCCAGCTGGAGCGCACCGAAACACGCAAAATCCGCATATCGTCAATTTCCAGGGCTGCATTACTGCAAGCTCTTCGATGCTTCCCGCTCCAACGGTGAGCGCCCTTAATGAGAATTACCTGGGAGAAATAGATGGCATATGCATTACATTGAATGAACTAAGCCCAAACTCAATAACCAAATGGGATTTTAATAGCCTTAATGAATTCGCATCAAAGATTAAAGAAATAATAGAATCAATTGAGATATGAGCATGACTCTGAGCAATCAAGAGTGGCTGGTCCTGGAATATTTGCCTACTAGCTTATTCACTCTTAAAATTTCAACGGCCACAAATAAAGGAGGGAAAACGCTTTTCGTTCCCACACCTTATTCAATTAAGCTATCATTCATAAATGCAGCTTTCCGTATCGGCGGAGAGGGCTTAGCCAGGGAGATATTCGGAGATATCAAGGGTTGTGATATTCGCTTATCTCCTCCAGAGAGGTTATATGTTCTTAACACCTTTATAAAAATTCTTGATGAGAGCAGGGATAAAAATTCAGATCCCTATCAATCCACGATCGCCTACCGAGAGTTTTGCTATTTCCAGGGAATGCTTAATATAGCTTTATCTCTGACCAATTACCCTAACATAAATATTGAAAAAATAAAAGAATTAGCAGCTCATATAAATTATTTTGGAAAACGTGGAAGTTTTTTCCAATATACGAATAGTAGAACGATTCCAGATTTGCCACCTGGCTTCACAGTGAAATCAACAGATCCAGAAGGAAATATTAAGGGATATGAGATAGTTCAACCGCTAGATGATATTGGGGAGACAGACTCAAAAGACTTATTTGATCATATAAATACATTTTCGAATAAGAAGATTGAAAGAGGCAAACATAGAATATTTGTCCTTACATATATACCCTATAAAATGGAGAAAAGCTCTAACAGATACACTGCATATGTGAATCCATACAGATGTCAAGATGCTGAATAGTCCCCAACTCAGCTGATGTCTTGCAAGAAGAAAGCAATCGGGAAAATGTAAACCAAGCCCTGCAATCAGTTTGTCTTTCGCCTATTATTGGATCATAATGCTTGGTTTCAATTCCCTTTTCATCGGGATAGGCTTTGCAATGATGTGGAAGCCCCTCAAGAAGGCCAACAAGATCCAGGTTTCAATTCCCTTTTCATCGGGATAGGCTTTGCAATACCTGCTGGCCAACGTCCGGGCCAGTCTGGAAGCTAAACGTTTCAATTCCCTTTTCACCTAAGCTCCGCCCTTTTTAATAACCATATTCGCCTCCACAGGCACGCTAATTTCCATCTTCTCCAGAATCATCCTCTGTTTTTTTGAGACCTCGGTAAGCCTCCACTTTCCGCCGACTTTA
>Ga0116144_10006620_pt1 | contig 10050 bp, 7 predicted proteins | sample AD_UKC035_MetaG_FD_89746 | JGI IMG/M metagenome (GOLD analysis project Ga0116144, IMG submission 89746) | Active sludge microbial communities of municipal wastewater-treating anaerobic digesters from USA - AD_UKC035_MetaG | ecosystem: Engineered > Bioreactor > Anaerobic > Digestate | place: USA...
ATCTGCATCAGGCAGGCGTCAAACCCAAGCAGATCGAGAGGTTGGCCGAGTATGCCCTTGATGCGGGCGAGGGTCTCACCGAGAACAGGTATGCTCATCGAGGTTTTGGAGGTATCGTCATACGAGATATTGTAGGAAATATTTTCGATGGCGTTCTGCATGCCGGCAGACAGGCCGATTTCGCCGGCGTCGGCTTCCATGATGCTCGGCTGAATTTCCTTCCAGCCGGTGCCGTGGTTCCAGAGTATGAGTGCGTAGCGTCTGGCGGGGTAATTTTCGTGGGCTCAGCTGACAAAGTCTGTAAGTGCCAGCGGGTCGGCCATATCGACGTCGCCAAGGTCTTCGAGAGCCTTTGAGGTCATTTTGTTGGGGTCTTTGTCGCGAACGATGTAGAAACGCCGGGCGCCAGACCACTTCAATTCAGAGTTATTGGAAAACCCGCCGTTGCGGTCGATCTGAGCGAGAAAATTAACCCGGTCAGAAGAACCGAATTTTTCGATTTCGTTGATATCTATTGAGGTGGCCCCTTCAAGGTTATTGTCGGCAGCCATAAAGATCATGAAGGTCCAGTCTTTTTCAACCGGAGCAGAATTTTCGGCAGATACTGAAACAGCTGTTAAAAACAGCAGCAGGAAAAAAGCGATTGGCGTTGTTATACTCTTGTAATACACACTTTTCCTCCAATGCCTGAATGAAGCATCTTTAATTATACGGGCGTGTACCGAATGTGTCAAATTTCGTCCGCTCTGATTTTTACAATGCGATATTTGACAATTTGGGGCACGTTATGTTATTTTACAATTCCAACTTCCTGGAAGGGAGGACAACGAATGGCACGTGCAAAAACAATTAAAAAGGCTGGCGCTGTCGCTGAAGAACCTGCGGTCACCAGCAAGAAGAAGGGCAAACCGGCATCAGGTGAGGCTAGAGAGTATTCGGTTACTGATAGCTTTGCCAAGGGTGAAATGGTTTACCACAAAGTCTGGGATGACACCGGCGAAGTAATCGAAACCGGTACCACCGAAGACGGCATCAACAAGATGAAGGTTGCTTTCGAAAAGGTTGGAGTTAAAAACCTGAGAATGGGTTGAGAAACTTTCCAGCTTAGAAGAAGACCCGGGTAAACCGGGTCTTTTTTTAAGAAACAATTACTGGAGGATGAGAGCTCTTGGCAGGAGAACACAGCTTCAGGCAGAATGGCTTCTGGCTGCTGAAACCATGCACCCGGCGACTGATCGGGTTTTTGTCGCATCAGGACGCCCGTCTTCGTGGTGAAGGGGCCAAAGCTCTCGGGCGAATCGGTGACCCGGAAGCGGTGGAGCCTCTTATTGCTGCTCTTCTCAAAGAAAAACAGGATGAGCAGATGCCCCTCGCTCTGGCTGAAATTGGTGACCCGTCAGCTCTTGCTCCGCTTCTTGCGGCATTTAAAGAAGCTGAACGGGAAGTGCGACCAAATATTGCCCTGGCTCTCGGCGCTTTTAACGACCGTCAGGCAGTCGCCGCCCTTATAGAAGCGCTTGGCGATCTTGATCCGAATGTCAGATTTAACAGCATCAGCGCATTGGGGCGTCTCAAAGATTCCTCGGCGGTTTCCAATCTGCTTGGCTGCCTTGGCGAGGGCAACGAATGGATATTTCTGAACGTTGTTGATGCTCTCGCAAAAATGGGTGCTCATCGTGCCACCAATCCGCTGGTTGCCTTTTATCTGAAGGAACGCAACGAGCGCAAGCGTTCGGCATTGATTACCGCGCTTGGCAGTATTGGTGATCTGACGGCAGTTCCGACTCTGACCAAAGCTCTGCGTGATACTGACGACCGCGTCAAGGCCAATGCGATCGAGAGCCTGGCTCGACTGGGTCTTCCATCTGAAAAAGCTCTTTCACTTATTCAGCCATTTCTAAAGCATCCTAACAATCGCGTGCGCGGTAATGCCATGATTGCCGTGGCCAATCTAGGCAACTCAGACCTGACGCCAACCATGCGCGCAATGCTCGACGACCCTGACAAATGGATCAGAGCCACTCTGGGTTATGTTCTTTCGGTGGTTGACCATTCACAGGCGCTCGAAATGATAATAGAACTGCTGAAAGATGAAGACGCTGATGTGCGCAAGAACGCAGCTCTGGCACTGTCGAACCGTGCCCGGGAAGCTCAGACAGAGTTGCTGATCAGGATGCTCGCCGATCCGGTTCCGTTCGTCAGATTACAGGCGGTTATTACGCTCGGGCGACTCAAAATAGTTTCCGCGGTTCCCTGGTTGATCAAGATGCTTAAAACTGATCGCAATTTCAAAATCAGATCTGCGGTCATCACCAGTCTCGGGCATATTGGTGACCGTTCAGGAGTGCCGACTTTGCAGAACGCCCTGCGCGACCGAGATTCTCGCGTACGCGCCAATGCAGTAGAAGCAATAGAAGAGGTTCTTAGCGAAGCCGGAATCAATATCATCAGGCCATTGCTGAAAGATTCTGACAATCGTACGCGCTCAAATGCTGCCAAGGCACTTTTTCGTCTTGGTGACGTCGAAGTTCTGCAGGAACTCGAAAAAATGCTGGGGAGCAAGGACATCGCGACCAGGGTTTCGGCGGCCTATGCCCTTATGCAGATCGGTGTGGCCCTGCGTGAGGTAGATGTCTCGCCATTGCCCGGCCCCTTGAAGAGCAGCCTTGAAAAGGTAAAAGTTCCGGAAATGGCTGTTCCCAGACCACCCGTCGAAAAAGAACCTGTTGCGGTCGAGTCTGCTGCTGCCACCGATAATCGAGAAGAGATGAAGAACGCTTTTCTCGAGCATTTCAAGGCTGGTCGACTTAAAGAATCACTCGAACATGTTTCCCGCTATCTGCAGAAATACCCGCATGATCTGATGGCGGTCTTTTTTGGTGCCAATCTGAACCTGCAGTTGAGCAGATTTGACGATGCCATTGAGGGCTTCAAAAAGGCGGTTGAACTCGATCCTTTCAATATTCAGGCTCACAGCAATCTGGGCGCGGCTTACTATCGAAGTGGCAAGCTGGTTGAAGCAATCGAGCATTTCAAAACTGCCCTGAAGCTCAAGCCGGAACTGACAACCGTGCGCTTCAATCTGGCGGGTCTGTTTCTCAAGACCAGTCGCTGGGATGACGCAATCAGACACTTCGAAGAGGGAATGAAATACCAGGCTCCGACCGCTAAAGTATTGTCGAATCTTGGGTTTGCCTATCAGAAAACCGGCAATTTCGAGAAAGCCGCCGAAAGTTATAAAAAGGCTATTGGTCTTGATAATAAGGACGCGGGGGCCTTTTATAATCTGGCACTGATTCTTGCAAAAGCCGGCAAGCGTTCTGAAGCCATGCAGGTTTTGCAGAAGGCATTCAGTGAAGTCCCTGAAGGAGCACCCGGCCTGCCGAATCTGCGTGAGCTCTTTGAACGACTGAAAAGCTGACAGGAGCGCCATTGACCATGGAAAGCCGTCTTCTGACAATAGTTTTTGTAGATATGCAGGGCTATACCCGCAGAAGTGCCGGGCAGACCATCGAAGAAATGAAGCTTTTCCACGACCAGATGTATACTTTCGTCTCTGAAATCATGCAGAAATGGAACGGGGTCATGGTTAAAAGCCTTGGCGATGGCTTTATGGTGCGTTTTGATTCACCGACGAGCGCCGTGCAGGCCGGTATTGAAATTCAACGCCGCCTCGATGCCCGCAATGCCCAGATGATGAATCCCGACAGTATTGTCAGGTTCAGAATTGGTATCAACACTGGCGAGGTTGGTATCGATGAAAATGGTGATCTTTTTGGCGACCCGGTTAATATTGCTTCAAGAATTCAGACTTTTGCGGACCCGAGTGATGTTTTTATTTCTGAATCAACCTATCTCGCCATGAACCGCAACGAATTCGGTGCCGTCGACCTTGGTGCCCAGGAGCTTAAAAACGCCACCCGCGAAATCAAAATTTACAAAATCCTTAAAAATGGCGCACCAGGGCTGACTCTGCCTGGTAATCGACAGGCCAGAACTCCTGATAAAGCTGCAGAAGGAACTCCCCCCGCTTCTGGCAACCATTTAAAACTCATTGCTGCCGGTGTTTTGCTTGGGATTTTTTTGATGGCAGCCGCCGGCGTTGTTTTGAAAAGAATGCGCCGCTCTGACAATCAGCCTGATGTGAAACATATCGGTCAGAAACATGCCGAAATGACCGCAAATCCAGTAAATCCAGAGAACCCGCCGCCGCCGGTTTCAGAACAACATGGCAGGCCGCCGCGTGAAAATATGCCCCCAGGGCTGATGCGACCGCAGACTCTGCTTGAAATCGACCCCGGGTTTCCTAAATTGCCTTTGAATGAAGCTGGCCGTAAGGCTCTTATCGAGATTCAGTCACTTAATAAAACCGGTCGTCCTGATGAGGCACTGCGGGTTGCCCGTTCAATGCTCGAAGATGCCGGCCAGGATAAAAAAATCGTCTGGGCCCTGCTTATTGGCGAACTGCTCTGGACAAACGGGCAGAAACAAAAGGCTCAGGAACTTTTTGCCGACATACAGAGCCGCAGCGGCAATATGCCTGAGCCAGCCAAAAAGCAGTTGCATAACCAGATTGAACTGATCAAAAGCCGATAGAATTGCCGGAGTCGCAAAAAAAAGCCCCGCTGTAATCACAACGGGGCTTTTTGCTGAACAGACTTTTTTCAGGCGAGGTTCCAGCCGGTTGTAAATGCTTTCAGGTTGAGCTCCTGAAGTTTCGGCGGCAACATTTTTTTGATCATTTCTGGCCAGATTTCGGGTTTGACTTCTTTGATCTGGCGCGCGAGAACTCCCAGAAGAACCACGTTGAGGCATTTCTGGTTGCCAAGTTCACGGGCCTTGCCGATGGCATCGACCGCGATCGTCTGAACCGACATGCCGGCAAGAATCTGGGTGATATTTTTCGGGTAAACAGCATTGCCAGCCGAAACCGACATTGGCAGAATATTCTGGGCATTGGTGATCACCAGACCACCCGGTTTCAGGTATTCGGTCCAGCGAAGGGCTTCGAGTTCTTCAAAGGCCAGCAGAATATCACATTCACCCTTTCTGATAATCGGTGAGCAGATGCGTTCGCCAAATCTTACATGGCTGACAACACTGCCCCCGCGCTGCGCCATGCCGTGAATTTCAGATTTCTTGACATCAAACCCGGCTTCCATGGCACATTCTGCCAGAAGATTGCTGGCGAGAAGAGTTCCCTGACCGCCGACGCCGCAAAGCAGAATATTGGTAGTCATAATCATGCCTCCTCTTTGGCCTGGGTAATAGCACCCGGGCGACAAACCGCGGCGCACAGACCGCAATGCACGCAAAGCGCGCTGTTGATTACGGTTTTTCCATCGTCAGGGTTTACCTCAATGGCCGGACAACCAAGTTTCCAGCACATGCCGCATTTGACGCACTTGTCGCGGTTGATCGAAACCAGGCGAACGCGTGGCTTGTAGTTTTTAAGCAGAAAACAGGGGCGTCTGGTTATAATTACCGACGGTTCAGAGTCGTTGAGTGCTTCTTTGAGTGTGCTTTCAAGCAGCTTAAGATCGAATGGATCTACCGTATGAACGTTGCTTATACCACAGGCCCGGCACATGGCTGCAAAATCGAGAACCTTGGTCGGTTCACCCTTGAGAGTTTTGCCGCTGGCCGGGTTTTCCTGATGACCGGTCATGGCAGTGATCGAATTGTCGAGAATCATGGTCACGTGGCGACCTTTGTTGTAAACAGTGTCGATCAGGCCGGTGATGCCGGAGTGCATGAAAGTAGATTCGCCCAGTACAGCTACCAGTTTGCCGTGAATTTTTTCCTTCATGGCCTTTTCGATCCCAAGAGCGTTGGTGATCGAAGCGCCCATGCAGACAATAGTGTGCATCGCATTGTGGGGTGCAAAAGCGCCGAGACTGTAGCAGCCGATGTCGCCGGTTACCGTGCAGTTGAGCTTACGGAGAGTGTAGAAAACCCCGCGGTGCGGGCAACCCGGGCAGAGAACCGGCGGCCGGACCGGGATATCTACAGTGGCTTTGGGAGTAGTTGCCGGCATTGGCCGATTAACCAGTTCTTTCAGCGCTTCATGGATAATGTCGGGGTTGAGCTCGCCGCAGATGGGCAGCCGGTCTTTGCCGATGCAGCTGATGCCGAGCGCGCGCACTTCGGTTTCGAGAAATGGGTCATTTTCTTCAATAATGATCAGCTTTTCGACGCTGGCGGCGAACTTTTTGATAAGTTCGGCCGGGAAGGGGTAGGTCAGCCCGAGTTTGAGATAAGAGGCATTCGGGAATACTTCGCGGGCGTGGCAATAGCTGATGCCGGAAGCAATTATGCCGATACTTTTATCGCCTTCTTCAATACGATTGAACGGGCTTTTGCAACCGAGTTCAGCGATTTTTTTCTGGCGTTCTTCAACTTTGGTGTGAAGTTTGCGGGCGTTGTGGGGCAGAACGCAGTATTTGGCCATGTCTCTGACAAATTCGCGTTCCGGGGCTTTTTCACGTTCACCGAGGCTGACAATGCCTTCTGAATGCGAAATTCTCGTGGTGGTGCGTACCATTACCGGAGTATCGAATTCTTCGGAAAGCTTGATGGCGGCGATGGTCATATCTTTTGCTTCCTGGCTGTTCGAGGGTTCGAACATCGGAATCTTGGCCATCATTGCGTAAAAGCGGTTGTCCTGCTCATTCTGCGAGCTATGCATGCCGGGGTCGTCAGCCGAAACAATCACCAGAGCGGCGTTAACGCCGGTATAGGCAACGGTAAAAAACGGGTCGGCAGCCACGTTCAGCCCGACATGCTTCTGGGCGCAGATAGATCTGGCGCCGCCGTAGCAGGCACCGATGACTGTTTCCATCGCTGTCTTTTCGTTGACTGCCCACTGGGCGTCGATTTCGGCATAAGTGCCGCAGTATTCAAGGATTTCGGTTGATGGAGTTCCGGGGTAGGCTGCGGCAAAGCGCACGCCGGCTTCCCAGGCACCACGGGCAATAGCAGCGTTTCCAGAGAGAAACGCCCGGTTTCCTGAATGCTTCATTCCTTTCTCCTTTGCTGTCTGATATGTTGTGATGGATTATAACATATCAGAAATCCGGGCTGAAAAGGCAAAATGTTGGGCAGTCCCGGGGACGTGGATACATGCCGGTAAAATCGGTTTTCAGTCGTGTTTTTTATCTGATTTCAGCAGTTTTGCAATCTCAAAAGCGAGCTCGACGCCCTGTTCGGCGTTAAGGCGCGGGTCACAGGCGCTCTGAAAGCTTGCAGACTGCTCAAAATCGCCAGCGAAAATTCCGCCGGTACATTCTGCAACCTGAGTGCCGGAGAGCTCAAGGTGAATTCCACCCGGGTGAGTACCGCTTGCCTGATGTATCTGAAAAAAAGATCGTGTTTCGGAGAGAATATCTTCGAAAGCTCGCGTTTTTCTGCCGCTGACGTCTGTTTTTGTGTTGCCGTGCATCGGGTCGCATATCCAGACCACGTGCATGCCTTCGCGTCTGACTGTCTCGATCAGATTGGGGAGAAAATCAGCGATTTTATGATTGCCGAATCTGGTGATGAATGAAAGGCGCCCGGGTTCATTGTCTGGATTCAGGGTTTCAATGAGGGTTTTGAGCTCATCGAGGCTAAATTCCGGCCCGATCTTGATACCGATCGGATTTTTTATGCCACGCATGAATTCTACATGCGCCCCATCGGTCTGCCTGGTTCTGTAGCCAATCCAGAGCATGTGAGCGCTGGTGTCATAGTGCTCGCCGGTGGTCGTGTCCACTCTGGTCATGGCCTCTTCATAATCGAGCAGCAGTGCCTCGTGTGAAGTATACATGTATGAGTCCTGAATACTGGTGAGGTTGCTGTTGCCAAGAGCATGAAAAAAGTTCACGGCTTTGCGGATATCGCAACAAAGTTTTTCGTAGTCAGGGTTCTGATGGAATTTGCCAAAACTTGTAAGATTCCAGGAATTAATGTTTTCGAGCGAGGCAAAACCGCCGTTGGTAAATGCCCGCACCAGATTCAAGGTTGCGGCTGAGCAGAAATAGCCTTCAACCATGCGCGCCGGGTCAGGGATTCTTGCTTCCAGAGTCGGTTCGAGGCTGTTGATCATGTCGCCACGATAGACCGGCAGGTCGATGTCGCCAAGTTTCTCAAGACTGTTTGAACGCGGCTTCGCGTATTGTCCGGCCATTCTGCCAATATTGACAAGGCGCTTTTCACCGGCGTAGGTCAGAATGATTGCGATCTGCAGGATAACTTTTATCAGATCACGTATGTAGGGCCCGTGGCACCTGGAGAAAAGTTCGGCGCAATCACCGGCCTGTAATACAAAAGCTTTTCCGAGACAGACTTCATTCAGCAGATTCTTCAGTCTGCGGGCCTCACCTGCAAACACCAGGGGCGGGAGTTTGCACAGCCTTTCATAAGCAGTCATGAATTTCTGCCGGTCTGGCCATTCTGGCATTTGCTCTGCAGGCAGACTGCGCCAGCTGTTTTTACTCCAGTACTGATTCGTTATAATTGGCATTTCGGTAGATCTCCGCGAGGCCTGCTTTAAAATGGTGCGCGCTGGGGCGAACCGTGCTGCTGTGAACGCTGTTACCTTCAAAGAAGTTGAATAATTATGCCACAAATCGTAGACTTTTCCACCTATGCATTCCAGAAAAAGTTATCTTCTGGCGTTGTTTTTTTGTATGGCAGCGGCTGTCATACCGTTTTTTGTCACGGAATTTATACCTGTTACCGATCTTTCGCATCATTTGAATCAGACCCGGATTTTTTATCAGGCTTTTTATAATGGTTCAAATGAATACGATATCCATTATACCGGGCCTAATACTATTGTTTATCATCTGTTGTTTTTTCTCTGGCACTTCTTTCCGCCTCTGCTGGCTGGCAAATTGGGTCTGATCATTCTTCTTCAGGCTGGCATATTAACAACTTTTTTAATTGCATATTCTGAAAATTGCAGGCCATCACAAGCCGTAGCGGCGGTTTGTTTCCTGTTCAACACAACTCTATACTGGGGTTTCATGCCATTCATGTCGGGCTGGCCCGTATTTGGTCTGTTCTGGTTGTGGACAAGAAAGTCTCATGAAGCCTCTTCTTCAGGCTTTCTTTTTCAGGGGTTGCTGTTAAGTTTTTTCCTCTGCTGGTCGCATGTTTTATGGTTACTCGGTGCTTTTGCCTGGCTTGCTTACCAGTCGGTCAGGTCTTGTCTAAAAGGTGAAACGATATGGGTTCAGAGATATTTTCTGCCGTTTTTGCCCGCGTTATTTTTCGCTCTGGTCTGGTTCGTTCAGTTGTGGAAAACGAAAACTGAGCGAAATATTGTTTTTACCAGCACTGATGTGTTTTCGATTATCGATAAATTGCACCCGGTTTATTTTGAAACATATTCCAATGCTCCATTGCAGGGGCATTGGCCGGACCTGGTGTTGATAATGCCTGTTTTTGCAGTTGTTTTCAATTTTTTACGCGGCAGAAATCAGTTTAAACCTGAACTTTTGGCAGCCGGTGTCATAGCTTTTGTCTTCAGTGTTGCAAGCCCGTATTTATTTGCGAATACGGTTTTATTTGCCCAAAGATGGCTGCCTTATGCAATTATTTTTGTGATCCTTTCCTTATCTCTGGATGAGAAAAACGAAACCGGCAGACTTTCTTTCTCTCTTCTGATTTTAACAGTGTTCTTATTAGCTCAGGCCCATTTCTGGGTGGCGTTTGAAAAAAATGAGCTTAGCGGCTGGAATGACTGCCTGAAAAGTGTTCCGGCAAAGTCTAAGGTTATCTATGTTGATCAAAAGCGATCAAGCCAGTATTTTCACTCTAACCCGTTCTGGCAGTTTGTGGGCTATTTTGAGCTTTTATCTGACTGCAAAACCAATTTTTCTGTTGCTTACCATGATAACGGCATTGTCAGATTTAAAGACAAGCAGAAAATCCTGCGGCAGAAGTCCTATATAAATATTTCAGAGCTGACCGAAGGCTCAATTCATGAATTTGATCATCTGGTTCTTTGTTCGAAAGCTGAGGATAAAGAGCGCCTGATGCTTCGGTTTCCATTTTTGCGTCCGA